>OFDN01000287.1_pt1 | contig 45557 bp, 44 predicted proteins | sample 1520971 | NCBI WGS metagenome assembly OFDN01 (sample SAMEA94257418, study PRJEB24077) | hot springs metagenome | biome: Aquatic biome; feature: Geographical feature; material: Water | place: India | collected 2012-06-12 | depth 5 m | reverse complement strand
TCAACCACGAGAGCCCGCTGCGCGGCGAGACCTTCGTCACCCGCAAGATCACCCGCGCCATCGCCCGCGTCGCGCTGGGCCTGCAGGACTGCCTGTACCTGGGCAACATGAGCGCGCTGCGCGACTGGGGCCATGCCAAGGACTACGTCGAGATGCAGTGGATGATGCTGCAGCAGGACCAGCCCGAAGACTTCGTCATCGCCACCGGCGTTCAGTACGGCGTGCGTCAGTTCGTCGAGTTCGCGGCCAAGGAACTGGGTGTCACCCTGGCCTTCAGAGGCGAAGGCGATCAGGAGATCGGCACGGTGACCAAGGTGGAAGGCGACAAGGCCAAGTGCAAGGTCGGCGACGTCATCGTCAAGGTCGACCCGCGCTACTACCGCCCCACCGAAGTGGAAACCTTGCTGGGCGACCCCGCCAAGGCCAAGGAAAAGCTCGGCTGGGTGCCCAAGATCACGCTGCCCGAGCTGGCAAGGAAATGGTCGAGGCCGACTACACAGCCGCGCGGCGCGACAGCCTGGTCAAACTGGCCGGCTTCCAAGCCTACGACTATAACGAGTGAGCACCACGATGGACCGCAACGCCCGCATCTACGTCGCCGGCCACCGCGGCCTCGTCGGCTCGGCCATCGTGCGCAACCTGCAGCGCGCCGGCTACGGCAACCTCATCCAGCGCACGCATGCGGAGCTGGACTTGACCGACGAACGCGCCGTGCGCCAGTTCTTCGAGCAGGAGAAGCCCGAGTACGTCTTCCTGGCTGCGGCCAAGGTGGGTGGCATCGTGGCCAACAACAGCTTCCCGGCCGAGTTCATCCGCGACAACCTGGCCATCCAGACCAACGTCATCCATGCGGCTTACCTGAACCAGGTCGAGCGGTTGCTGTTCCTCGGCTCCAGCTGCATCTACCCCAAGCTGGCGCCGCAGCCGATGAAGGAAAAGGACCTGCTTACGGGCCCACTCGAGCCCACCAACCGGCCCTACGCGCTGGCCAAGATCGCCGGCATCGAGATGTGCTGGAGCTACAACCGCCAGTACGGTACGAAGTACCTGGCGGCCATGCCCACGAACCTGTACGGCCCGGGTGACAACTATCACCCGACCAACAGCCACGTCATCCCGGCGCTGCTGCGCAAGTTCCATGAGGCCAAGCTGGCCGGCGCACAGGAGGTCACCGTCTGGGGCACCGGTACGCCGCGGCGTGAGTTTCTGTACTCCGACGACATGGCCGACGCCTGCGTGTTCCTGATGAACCTGCCGGACGACAAGTACCAGGCGCTGCTGGGCAGTGATGAGAGCAAGACCGGCCGCTTCGAGCCGCCGCTGGTAAACATCGGCGTGGGCGAGGACGTCACCATCGCCGAGCTGGCGGAACTGGTGCGACAGACGGTGGGCTTCGAAGGGCGCATCGTGTATGACACGAGCAAGCCGGACGGGACGCCGAGGAAGTTGATGGATGTGGGGGTGTTAGATTCGACGGGGTGGAAGGCGGGGACGTCCTTGATGGAGGGGCTCAGCCGCGCATACAGTGACTCCCTCGAGTTTGGCCGCCGCCGGAATTAGCGTTCGTCCGCCTTGTCGCCATAATTGGCCGGACCTCCGTGGCCAAGATCGGACGGTGGTGCGCCGATCCAGATGGGTTCATGGCTTCAAGTGCCGCACACGTGGCGCCTTATCGCAGTGTGTTGGCCGTAGCGGATCAAAGGTTGGAGCGCTTTGCGCTAGTCAGCACCGACAAGGCAGTGAATCCGACCAACGTAATGCGTGCTCCGATGCGGGCCGCCGAGAGCGTGATCAGCGCGACAGTCGCCGGACACCCGGGGAACTTGCTGCAAGGCGATGCGCTTCGGCAACCTGCTCCGCACCGGCGGCAGCGAGATCCCGGAGTCTCAGGAGCAGATCGCCAAGTGCGGGCTTATCGCCGTGACCCACCTACATATCATCCGCTACTTGATGACGATCCGCGCGGCGGCGTGTCTGGTGCTGCAGGCCGCGACAATCGCCGAGAGCAGGCAGGTGCGGGTGCTGGACAGGGCGAGCCGGTGCACATCGCCGATCCTGGCGCGGGACATGATCCGGCTGACAGGGCGCTGTGAGGGAGCGGTGGGGATCGTGTTCACTGGGTTAAGGTTAGGGGAGAAGTTTGAGGAGCTGATGGCTGATGCGGACCAGACGCTGCCGACCCACGTCGAGCGTCTTCGGATTGCTGGGCTGGGGCAGGCGGGTGCTGATGGCGCACTAATCGACTGGGTCACCAGTGCGGCGAGTCAGACGCTGTCCGCAAGGAAGCGCGTCGTCAGCGGCTTCGAGCGCTGCATTGCCGAATACGAGATGCCAAACGTCGGGCCCCGCGAAGAATCGGCGCCGCAAGGGAGTGCCGTTTGAGTCCCGTCCGCTGGAGCGCTCTGACGGCGTCGATCGCGCTGGCCGCCAGCGTGGTCAGCGCCACGATCGGTTTGGCTGCTACCGCGGGTGGGCGCCAATGGCTGCATCGCGTCGATGCGTCGGTGTTGGGCGAGCGCGCGATGGACACGATGGCACGTCTGCGCTCGAACGAAGATTGGTCCACAGCCGAGGCGCTGCGGCCCGGCCAGGACTACGATTGGATGCGCGCCGGCGGCACGCCGATGCGCGTAGCACATGCACTCGGGGAGTCGGGCTCAGTCACCGCCAACACGTTGGCTGCCGCGAGCCGCGCATACGCGGCTGGCTTTCGCCTGCTCGAAGTCGATCTCGTCGACGACAACGGCGAACTGCGTTGCCAGCACGAGCCGGGGCCGCAGGGGGATCTCGTCCAGGACGGCTGCACATTCGACGCGTTGATTGCGGCTGTGCCGCCGGACGCCTGGCTGGTGCTGGACATCAAGACAGATTTCGCGACTGTCGGACAGCAGATCGTGGATCGCGTGTTGGCCACCGGTGACGCCCGCCGGATCGTGTTCCAGCTATACCGGCCCGACGATGTGGCGCTGTTCAATCGCTGGCAGGCGCGGATGAGTGCGCAAGCCCCTTTGCCGGGTCCAATCCTGACCGCATACCTCGCGCATCGGCGCATCGATCATGTCGCCAAGCACGCGGCACGTATCGGCGTGAAGGCGTTCACCTTGCCGTTGGACCGGCTGCCGGCGCTGTCCCAAAAGGCGGCCAGCGGGGTCGTGCTTGTGCACCCAGTTCACAATTGCACCACCTGGGCGCAGGCGCTGCTTCGTGCTGACGGTGCCTACACGCTTTCGTCGCTGCATTGCGGCTTGCCTTCCTCGATCAGGTCTCCATGAGTTTCGGTTTCCAGGCCCGCCGAGCGACGAGTGCACACCCCGCGGCGCGCATGTCATCGCGATCATGGCTCGCCGTCCGGTTCTTGTGCATCGTCGTGGTTTTGCATGCGCCGTCGTGGCTCACGGCATGGATCTTCCACGCGCCGTTCGCTGAGGAGCGGCCACTGTTCAATCTCGACTTGTTGGCAGCTGCGGCGCTGGCTTGCGTGTCGACGCTGGCGGGCGGCGCCGCGCTGCTGCTGGCTTGGGCGGCAGACTTCATCCGGTTGGCGGCGAAGAACTATCACTTCATGTCGGCGCTGGACTTCGTCGATGCGGCGCGCTTCGCCGACATGCTGAACCTGCAGACATTCCTGTCCGCATCGGTGCTCGGACTGGTACTCGGTTTCCTAGCGTGCGTGTGCCTGGTACTGCGGCTGGCGCGGCGCTCGACGCGGCTGGCTTGGCCGCTCTTGTGCCTGTCGGTGCTGGCTGCGGGGTGCGACATCGCCAATGGGTCCTTCCATGTCTTTGGTCTGGACAAGGACAGCCGCATCGTCAGCATGAATTTCGCCGGCAGCCCGGTGTGGAACGTGTGGCGTTCGGAGCGGCAGAGCCTGATGGCCGGTGGGCCGCTTACGGCGATGCAGGACCCGGCGACGTTCCGCGCATTGCAGGACTGGCAGGGGGCCCATCCGGGGCGTACCTCGATGCTGGTGCTGGTTGAATCGATGGGGCTGCCGCGCGCCCCGGGACTGCAGGCATGGCTGACGCAGCGGCTGGCGACGCCGCGCATGACGGCTCGCTGGGACATCCAGTTGAGGAACGAGCAATTCGTCGGATCGACCACCTCCGGCGAACTGCGCACGCTGTGCGGGCTGCAGGGGCACTACACACGACTGGATGAGGAAACCGCCTCTGGATGCCTGCCGCGGCAACTGGCGACCCGGGGAGTGATCGGCATCGGCATTCACGGATTCGGGCTTCGGATGTTTGATCGCGCTGAGTGGTGGCCCAAGATCGGGCTGACACCTTGGCATTGGCCCATTGGCGACGCGACGGTGCCGATGAATTGCAACCAGGCCTTTCCGGGCGTTTGCGACAGTGAAGTGCTGGAGCAGGCCGTGAAGCAGGCGCAAACGCCGGGGCGGTTCGTCTATGCATTGACCCTCGACACGCACCTGCCGCTGGATCTACGCGCAGCGGCACCGTTGCCTCCGGCGTTACGCAGCGCGTGCGCCGTGTCAGCGACGCCGGAGCAGGCCTGCCAACTAGTGAATAAGCTGGGCGACCTACTGGCACACTTGGAGTCCACGTTGGCCGCATCGGACGCGACGCCGTTTCTGGTCGTCGTTGGCGATCACATGCCCCCATTCGGCGAGGTGACCAACCGGGAGGCCTTTATCGCGCACCGCGTGCCGATGTTCGTAATAACGCCTCGTTGAAAGCAGGCCTTTTGAGCGCCAGCGCTTCAGCGATCGCATTCGTAGATCGCCGTGATCCTGTTCATGCGGGCTGACAGCGTGTAGTTGGCCAGTATCTTGGACCGGGCCTTGACAGAGAAGCGAGAGCGCTTGCCGGCGTCGTCGACGAGATCGATCAGCGCCGCCGCTAGGGCCTCGTCATCGTCCACCGCGAATAGCCGCCCGTCGCTTCCGTCCTCAACAAGGTGCTGATTGCCGGGAATGTCGCTGGCGACGACGGGCACGGCGGACGACATGGCCTCTAGGATCGCCAGTGGCATTCCCTCCCAACGCGACGGCAGCACCATCACATCGAGCGCCTTCAGGAGCTCGGGCACGTCGCTGCGCCAGCCGAGGATGCGGATGCGGTCCGCGTGGCCGGAGGCCTCGATCGATGCGACCAGTTCGGAGCGGAATTCGCCGTCGCCGACCATGAAGAAGCTGACGTTGCGCCGCTGCGCAGTCACGCGGATCGCGGCGCGGACGAAGCATTGCGGATTCTTCTGGAGCCACAGGCGGCCAACCATGCCGACAATGACGTGCTCCGGCGCTTGGATTCCAAAAGCCGATTGCCGCAATGCTTGGCGTCGCTCGGGCGTCGCCGGCGCGTAGGTGTCGACATCCACGCCGTTTGGAAGCAACGCCAGTCGATGCTCGGGCACGCCAAGCAGGTTCCGGGCGATGGCCGCGTCAGCATCGTTGAGCACGATCATTCGGTCTGTGACGCGCCCTGCGCGCCTTTCCAGGAACTTAAAGATGGCTTTGATCGCCCGGCGAGGCTCGGCGGGAAACGCGTAGCCGTGGACGGTGTGGACGATGATGGGAACCCGCGCAGCGCTCGCGGCAAGGCGCCCCAAGATGCCGGTCTTGGACGAGTGCGTGTGGACTATGTCGGGGTGTTCAGCGCGAAAGAAGTCGCGCAGGGCGACGTAGGCTTGCACGTCGCGCTTGGGGGAAATGGCGCGTTCGAGCTCGGGGATCAGGTGCACGCGCACGCCGATCTTGCGAAGTCGCTCGGTGAACTCGCCCTCGCACTTGCAAACGGCAACCCGGTCATATCGCGTCGGATCCAGCTGCGCCAGTTCATCGAGCGACACCTTCTGCACGCCACTCATCAGAGGCAGCAATTGCAGATGGACGATTTTTTTGCGAGCAGTCATGAGGGAGGTATTCATTGCAGGCATGCGAGTGCAATGCGCGTCGCGGCCGTTGACCGGCATAGGGTCGGGCAGTTTCAGGCGCGAGTCGGCCGTGGCAGCATCACGCCGGCCTCGGTCAATACGCGGACGAGGCTCAACGCCGCGTTGTGCCACGTAAAAGTCTCCGCGCGCACGCCGCCGGCACGGCGAAGGTCCTCAAGCCAGGCGTCGTCATGCAGCGCACGCTGCATGGAGGCGCGGATGTCTGCTACTGAGTGCGGATCAAAAAAGGCGGCACCGCTGCCGCATATCTCTGGAATGGACGCGGCGCGCGCAGCGAGGACGGGGCAGTCACAAAACATCGCCTCCACGGGCGGCAAGCCAAAGCCCTCGTAGATGGACGGAAAGATATAGACGCGCGCGTTGCTATACAGCGCCTTGATCTCGGCGTCGGTGAGACGCCCAGCGCGCACGATGCGGGGGTCTTCACGGGCTGCGTCAGAGCTGTCGGCGAAAACAGTGGCATTGCTACCCCCCACAACGACGAGTCTTGCATCCGACTCTTGCAACCCGGCGAAGGCCTCGATGAGGCGTGCGAAGTTCTTGTTGGGGTTGGCGCTGCCGACGGCCAGAAAGTACCGACCGGACTCGACTCCGAGCTTGCCGAGCACCGTGGAATCGGCAGGCTGGCGGCGCATGTGGTCGGCTCCGCAATGGACGACGTCGATCTTGTCGGCGTCGATGCCCAGGTGGTGAACGAGCCGTTCCTTTGAAAACCGTGAGACCGTGAGCACGCGGCGGCTAAGGCGGCCCTGCGCATAGAACAGCAGGCGGTACCAGCGAACGAAGTTGGCGCTGAACGAAGTCGGCACGTCGAAGACGGCGGTGTCGTGAAAGGTGCAGACCTGGCCGAACTTGATCAGCGGGGTACTACCGGCGAGGTTGATCAGCAGTGCACCGCGTGCGGCCCAGGGCAGGTGAACTTGTTCCCAGAGATGCAGGTTGCCCGAGGGAATCTCGCGTATCCGGATTCGGCGCAGCGTGGGCAGCGGCTGGATGCGCTGGGACGGCACGAGCAGGACGACTGGGCTGGGCACAACGCAGGAGCCGTCTGCTAGCAAAGCATCGAAGGCCTGCAGCAGTTCAATCGCGTAGCGTTGCACGCCTGTCAAGGATTGGGCGAGGAATTTGCCGTTGATGTACACAATCTGGTGGATGGCTCTAGTAGTCGATCGGTGCAATGTCTTAGGGACGGGCGAGGCGCTTAGCTACCGCGGCCCCCATGACGGCCCGGCTAGCTAGTAGCCAGAGTCCGAAGATCGCCGCGACGTAGAGCAGCGAGCCTAGGATGTTGCTGTGGATACCCTCGTTGACAAGTTGCATTGGAAACGTAAACGCCATCAGTGCAAGGGCTTGGGCGCGTAGAGATCCGCGCAGCAAGGCCTGCTCATACAGTCGAGAAAGGCCGGCCAGTGCCGTGCCGATCAGGAATACCCCGGCCCAACGGAGATTCATATAGGCCTCTAACATAGCGGAGGAGTAGACGTTGACGCCGTCTGCGAACGCATACGGCTTGACCAGTTCGGTCACATAGGCGGCCGTTAGCGGAGGTTTATCCGGCCAAATGTTCCGCGGTACGGCATGCAGAAACGCATAGACGTAGGACATGCCGCCCTCAAACTTCAAACGTCCCAGGCGGGCCAGTTCAAAGCCGTCCGCCATCTGGGGCAGCATATCCATTCGGCCCATGAAAACTTTGAAGATCAATTCTCGGTCTTCTACAAGGGTGATCAACGTTTCACTATAGACATTGAGGCTGCCGACCTGGATGTCACGCACTAGCCCAAAGAACGCTACGATAAAGATGAGCAGCGGGCCCAATAGCACAAGATAGAGCATGCGGACCCGGCGCACATATAAGTGGCACAGCAAAAGGTGAATTAGTGCAGTGGAAACCAGCGTGAAGCGGGCCGCGCCCACCACGGCCTCGAGGATGACGATCAAGGTTAATGTTGTGGCCGTGCGTCGGTACAGACGATGCTTGTAGGCCAGCAGAAGCACGAGAAAATAGCTGGCAGTCGCCAGGGTCGGGATTTTAAAGAGGTATGACGCGCCCGCGTTCTGCGTGGTTTGGGCTAGCTCTAGCGCTGTCTCGCCACCCCCCACTGCCATCAGCAGCAAAATATTGAGCGCCTTAAACGCGAAGAACGACGTTACCAACCAGATGTACAGCCCACGTGATCCCGGTAACTTTGGGCTAGGGGTCACATGTAGCAGCCTTTGTGTAGGCCACAGAAGCTGTCCGGCGACATAACCAAGCAAGAATACTAGCGACGAGAGCAGTGCCATTTGCATTGGCCGTGCGGGAGCCTCATCGAACACGGCTAGCGCCTTCAAGACGATGTAGAAGAGAAAGTCGACCGTTACCCAGAAGGCACATGAAAACAGGAAGCGATGAGAACTGCCGGTGTTCGATGCGATCACACTCAAGAGCCCTACGATTGCCCAGAGCAGCGCCTCCGTCAGTCGGTCGTCACCTCCGTTGATGCCAAAGTCGAGCAGTGCGTAGCCACAGCCGGTGAACAGCGCCGCTGCCAGCCAGAGCATTCGAGTAAAGAACGGGTCGCGCCCGGCCAGCGCCCGCTGCCGCCTCTGTGGGGCAGCGTCAGAGCGAAGTGCGGCGCCAGTCATTGGGCAGGCTTCACGTCAAAGGCCAAGTTTCCGGCGAACACGACTCCACCATTCGTGAGCGTTCAAGTAAGTCGTCCATCGAGGGCCCGCATTGGTGGGTACCACGCAACCTACCTCGCCAATCGCGCCCGAGAGCCTGTGTTCAAAGTAAATAGTTCGGGCTTTGCTCGACAATTGTTCCGGCGTGAATGTCGCTTCGCGCAAGCGATACCAGAGGTATGGGGAGGCAGCGTAGGCCAGGTTCGCTTTTAGAAACTGCCGAAATGCCGAGGGTAGGCCGGCTCCCCATGCTGGACTATCGACCCGGCGGTTCTGGGTCACACCGTCCCTCTCGGCCATCTCGCGCAATTGCAGCATGAGCCCTAGGGCTTGGCGGTTCAGCGCAAAACAAAACGTCGTTACGTATCGGTCGAGCCCGCTCCACGGACTGCGCAGGCAGATCGTTGTGTACAGGTCGGCCTTGCCGGCGATTGCCGGCAGTTCCAGTGCCTTCATCAATCCGATCTGACGCCACAGTGCGCGGAAATTGGCGGCGGCGGCATGGTTGGTGAACAGCGTGTCGTTTACGAACACGACGGCTCTCGCTCCAGGATGCTCACGGCTCACCTTTTCGGCGCCAGTAAGGTAGGCGGAAAAGTCGAAATCGAGGTTGTCAGTCGGCAGGAGTATCCACCCGTCGTCCATTGCGCACTCGCTCGACGCGGAGGCCGAGACCACATAGCCCCTAACGCCGGCATCTGCATTCATCACCCCTTCGAGGCGGCTCCGCATTTCCTCTGGCGTGAGGCGGTAACTGCAGGCGACGATGACAACTTCGTCTTCCATCATGGCGCCGAGGGCGCAGTTCGAAGGCATCGATTCAGGCGGCATCAACCAGACGTCGCTGCAGGCGATCCTGATTGGCTCGCGCCGAAGCGGAGATTGTCATCACCGTCCGCTGGTTGTGTGCACGCATAGCTGCGCGTGTCGCCGCGTCAGGGAACTCGCCACGCTTGAATTGCTCTAGGGTGATGCCGCGGAGGGTCTCGGCAGTAAAGTCGCCGATACGCGGAGTGACGATAACGGGCAGGACGCCCCAGTACAGGTATTCCACCAACTTGGTCGGGCATGCGACCGAGTTCACGAGTACTTCGTCGCGCAGGATGAAGCCGTATTCGTGCGTGAGGTAGAAGTCTTTCACTGCTTCTGGCGCGACCGAACGGCATGTGACGTCCGCCAGGCCGAGTCCGGACAGGCGAGCCTCGAAGCGCTGAAGATCGCCGGTAAGGAAGGTGTACCGCAGGTTGGACCGGGCCCGTGCGGCATCGAGCATCTTGTCGATGTTCTGCCACGCCTGCATGCCGCCCGCGTAGATGACCGCGTGTGAATCGCGCGTCGCCTGCAGCGCCCGAACTGCGTCGTCCTCCTGACCAAGGCGCGGCAGGATTGGAAGGACGATCTCTTCGCGGCCGGGGCGGTCGCCGTGCTTGGCTTTGAAGTGCGCCAGCATGGAACGCGTCACGCAGACGAGCGTGTTGCAACGGTAGAGCACACATCGCTCGGCGAAAGCGAAGACACGCGCGGAGCGCGTGTGACCCTCCTGTGCAAGCTCCTCAGGCACGATGCCATGAGCGTCGAAGACGACGTGGGCCCTCGTCGGAAATACCATTGCCTTGAGCGCGTTGTAGGCCGAATGGATGTACACCACATCGGCCTGTTTGAGTAATTGTGCTATTACGAAAATATGTTTGAACAGGTTCAGTCGATAAATGGACACGCAGCCTTCAGTCAGCACTTCCTTGCGGACAAAGCGGCGAAAGGATAGATCCAGGTAGACGCGCGGCGACGACGCCATCAGCGCATCAATATGGGCTACGCGTTGGATCATGCCGTCCTTTTGATTCTCGGTCGAAGGATGCGGGGCGACGACGACGATCATGCGTTGTGTACGACGAACGCTTCAACACGGCGCGCGATGCGCATCGAGGCGCAGCCGTCCCCATAGGGATTTGCGCGGTTGGACATCGCCATGTAGGCGGTGTTGTCGTCCAGCAGCTCCTCGATGCCACCGACGATGTTGGCGGCAACTGCGCCCACCAGGCGGGCGGTACCCGCGTCGACGGCCTCTGGGCGCTCCGTCGTGTCACGCATCACCAGCACAGGTTTGCCCAACGACGGTGCCTCCTCCTGAATGCCGCCGCTATCGGTGAGGATGATGTGGCTGCGCATCATCAGATAGACGAATGAGAGGTAATCCTGGGGGGGGATAAGGTGGATGTTGGGCAAGTTGCCGAGGCTTGCCTCGACGGGACCCTTTACGTTCGGGTTGAGATGCACCGCGTAGACGATCTGCACATCGTCCCGCTTCGAAAGTTGGAGCAGTGCGTCGCAAATCTCCCGCATGCCATCGCCAAAGTTCTCGCGGCGATGACCGGTGACCAGCACGAGCTTCTTGTCACAGTGCAAAAACGCAAAACGGTGGTTCAGCGGCGCCCGCAGTGCCTCGTCCTGCGTCAAGCGCCCCGAAACTTGCAGCAGGGCGTCGATTACCGTGTTGCCGGTGACTTCGACGGTTGTTGCGTCGACCTTTTCGGTTAGGAGGTTGACTCGCGACGCCTCGGTGGGCGCGAAATGCAGATGCGCCACGAGGCCGGTGAGACGGCGGTTGAGCTCTTCAGGCCAAGGCGAGTATAGATTTCCAGTCCGCAGGCCCGCTTCCACGTGAGCCACCGGAATGCGCTTGTAGAAGCAGGCAAGCGACGCCATCGAGGTTGTGGTCGTGTCGCCATGGACCAGCACGAGGTCTGGACGATAGCTGTCCAATACCGCCGACAACGATTCGAGGATGCGCGCGGATATGCCTTCCAGCGTTTGCGACGTGGACATCAGGTTGAGGTCGAAGTTCGGAACGATTTCGAACAACGACAGCACTTGGTCCAGCATCGACCGGTGCTGCGCGGTCACGCACACCTGGGTCTCGAACGCATCGTGGCTGGCCAGCGCGCGCACCACGGGCGCCATCTTGATCGCTTCGGGACGGGTGCCGAAGACAACCAGTACTCTCTTGTTCATGCGGGTGAACCTTGCGATTTGATTTTCTTGAGCGCTCGACGACGCGAGTCGAGCAGCCATTTGACGGTAGAGAGAAGCTTGAGTCGTTCTAGCAGCACCAGCCCGTGCAACAGTGTCTTCGAGTGGCCGAGTCGAATCAGGGCTTCATGGCTCTCCTTTAAGTAGTTGAGTCCACCATTGGCCGCCACGTGTACTAGGGCCTTGGCAGGATAAGACCTTCGGAAGGGCTTGCCGATTGCTTGCCAGAGCGCCGGGCGATCGTCGTAAACCTCCCGTATCAATCTCGTCATGGTGCGAGCGTCGAGGGCGATGAATCGACCCGGAATCACGTTGAATTCGTTCGGGTTGCCGCCCCGCGCCACGACAAGGCAATCCCCGATGGTAGCCAGCGATGCGCCTGCCGCCAGCGCGGAATGCATCGCAAACATCTGGATGTAGTACGTCCCGATCCAGGTCCGAACGAGTTCCTGGCGGGCCATCCAGACGGTTCGACGGAAGGCATACGCTGAGATGAACGTGAACAGCAGGCTCATGTTCGGTTGCGCGGCCAGATGTGCAGAAAACGCCTCCGATGTTGCGCCGACGCGTCCTGGCGGGGGGAAAGCGCGGTGCAGCGGGCGCAGATGCAGATCGCCCTGGACGTAGCCGAACTGGACGATGTCCGTGCGCAGTGACGTCAGCGCCGCGACCAGCTTCCGGATGCCGCCGGGTTTGACCACGTCGTCGCTGCCCAGCAACCAGCAGTATTCGCCTTGTGCCGACGCGACGACTGCATCGAAATTGCGATCCGGCCCCAAGTTCTCGGACTGCACGAAGTAGCGCAGGGGCAGCGCAGCCTTGAATTCGTCCAGCACGGCCAAAGTGGTATCGGTGGACGCGTTGTCACTGACGACGACCTCGACGCTGCCGTCCAGTTCTGCCGGATCAAGGGACGACAGACACTCGCGCAGAAATCCCGCCCGGTTGTAGGTCGGGATGCATATGGACAGGATGGGCCGTGGGTTCATGAGGTCCTGGAACGATACTTTGCGTAGAGCAGCGCGCACCACGGTAGCGAAACAAACAGCGTTGCCGCCGAGTAAGCCGCGACGGTGGCCTGCAGACTGTGATGAGCTCCCGCGAAGACGCCGACCCCGATTAGCGCGGCGGTAACCATAGATTGAAGCAGCAGCGGCTCCTCCTTATGCGCGCGCATATACGCGGCCATCGCGAAAACCACCGCGTTCGCAACTGTGACGATGGCGAGCATGAGCAGAATGCTCAGCGGAGGCAGACGTTCCAGAATCGTCGGCGCGAAATTGCCTGCCACGAATGCACCAGCAGTCACGGCGAGCGAGCACACGAGCGTAGCGCCGACAGAGCGTCGAAGTTGATGATCAAACAGAGTGTTCAGCGCCGAGCGCTCATGCCGGGCGATATGCGCGGCGAAGGTCGGGATCTTCGCCGCGATCCAGCTGATTCCTACCGTGGAGACGGCGGAGAAAATCGTGAGCGCCAGACCGAGCCGCCCCGCCGCGACCGGCCCTTGCAACGCGAAGACGACCGGTGTCAGGAAACTGAAAATAAAATAGCCGCTGGCCCAGCTAAGCGCAATCTTCCACTGCAACGGGAAGATGTCGCGCCGCCATTCAAACTCCTCGGTGCCGACGCGGGGCTCCTGTGCGACCTCCGCGCACAACACGCGCAGGTTCGGGTGGTGCCAAAGCCACCAAGCGGTGGAAATGGCCGAAGTCAGCGGCACGGCAATCACGGCCGATAGGCCCTGCCCCGAGAGCAGCAACGCCCAGAGGAGCAGGTATCCCACCATGGACTGGCGCAGCCGCAGCTTCGCGACGTCCGCGACTTCACCGATGCCTTCGCAGATGGCTAGACGGGCGCTCAGCGCGAGATTGATGGCGGCCGCCGAAATGAGCGTGATCCACGGGCCGATCCAGTCTTGGACTGGCAGCGTGCCGCGGCGATCGAAGAAGTAAACACCCCCCGTTAGCAGAGCGATAGCGAAGAGGGTGGCCATGATGGCGTTCCACTTCTGCGAGAGCGCGAGCAGCGACGCGACGGCTCGACGCCACCTCAAGTCGCCTTCGAGCCGACCGCCTTGTCCCCGCCGCAAGTGCGCCGCCGAGTGGCCAGCCAACTGCGTTAGCACGTGATTGAGGCCCAGCTCGAAGAACACTTGCAGGGCCAGCACGCTGCCGAAGGTGTAGTAAAACCCTTGCTCGGTCGGCGAGAGGAAGAGCGGCAGCAAGATGGTGGTCGCCGCGCCCGCGACGATACCCCACCCGCGGAAGATCACCGTCGCCAGCACATGGATGTCGAGACCCGCGAAGGTTAACAAGCGTGCCAGCACGGTCGGTTCTTTGAGTGCCATCATGCTGGGCTCTTCCCGGCCTCGGACAATCCGCGAGCAGCATGCCACCGAGCGGTGCGGATGATCGCCTGATCGAGTGGTAGGGGAGCCTCAAGCCCTAATTCATGCCGGGCCCGGGTGATGTCCGGCACGTAGTGCGACGGAAACGTGCCGGGCTGAGGCTGCTTCTGCACGACGACTCGGGGCGAACGCCCCAAAGCACGACATACACGATCTGCGAGGGCGGCGATCGAAAGGCTTTCGTCGGCGCCCACGTTGTAGGCTCGGCCCGAATGTCCACGCAGCAGTACGGCCCAGAGCCAAGCTGCCATGTCGGCCGAATGGAGGTAGCTTCGATGCGGCGTGCCGTCGCCCTGGATGACGATCTCGTCGCCCGCCATGGCAGCACGCAGGAAGTTGCCGATCGCGAAATGCTTGTCCAGCGGGAGATGCGGGCCCACGAGGGAGAAGATTCGGGCGATTTTTACCGCTAGGCCATTGTTGGCCGCCAGGGCAGCCAGCCATTCGGAAACTCGCTTTCCCTCGCCATAGGCCGATCCGCTCAGCAGCGGATCAGGTCCGCCTAAATGGCTTTCGGGCACATGTGTCATGCCAACGGGCAATGGGCCATACACCGCGCCCGAGCTCACAAGTAGCAGTTGGCCCGCGCCGCAATGGCGAGCCAGTGTCAGCACCCGTCGAGTGCCGTCAAGGCAAGTCGAGAACACATCTTCGGGCGAAGCGTGCGCGATCACATCCGTGGCCGCATGGATGATCACGTCGAATCGGTCGGTGCCGATGGAGAAGTCGCGCACGTCACCAGTCACCCAATCGACACGGCCGGCTATGGCAGGCCAGCTGCGTTGGAACGCGGAAGGGTCCCGGCTCAACACCGTGACGCGGCAATCCAGTCCGAGCTTCTCGTCAGCGTTGAGCAGTGTTGCTAATAGCCACTTGCCCACAAAGCCGGTGCCACCGGTCACGAAGAGGCGTCGACCGGCGAGCGCGTGCCACGATGCAAGGTTGAGCAGATCATGGCAGCGCTCTAGGTCTTCCGCTGGGATATGCAGCGGCGATTGCCGTTCCAGCAGCTCATCGTTCATGACGATGCAGTAGGCAGCGCCCGCGGCTGCAACGACTTGCAGAACGCCGAGATGCGCTCGTACGCCGACTCCGTATCCAACCGATGTTCGCGCAGCAGATAAGCATGCGTGCCACAGTGCTCCGAGAACCGGTCAGGTACGCCAATGCGCAGCACATGCACTGGTTCATGCTCGCTGGTGATCTCCGCAACCGCAGCGCCTAAGCCGCCTAGCACCGAATGCTCCTCCAGCGTAACCAGTCCCGACGTCGCACGCGCCACTGCGCATACGTCCTCGGCCCGTAGAGGTTTGAGCACTGGTGCACTCCACACCGTCAGGTCTAGCGCCTGCGCGACATCTGCGGCGGTGCGGACCATCGAGCCGGTCGCGATCAGCCCCGGCCGGTCGGCGCGGCCGGCGCGTACCGGTAGCAAACCGCCCGCCTGCAGTTGATCTACCGGCCCTGCATGCACATCGCCGCGGTCCGATTTACCCATACGCAGATAAACCGGGCCATTCGCCGCATAGGCGTAGTCCATGCTGGCCGTCATCTCGAAGCGGTCTGCAGGCGACAACACCTGCAGCCCCGGAATCGCCCGCGTACAGGCAATATCCTCGGTGGACTGGTGGCTGGTGCCTAGGTGGCTGTACACAAAGCCCGCGCCATCACCCAGCAGCACGACTGGCAGGTCGTCGTGCGCAATGTCGAGTTTGATCTGCTCCACCGTGCGAATCGGCACGAACGCCGCCAGGGCGTACACAAACGGTCGGAAGCCTACGCGCGCCAACCCGGCCGCCATGCCGACCATGTTCTGCTCGGCTATGCCTGCGTTGATGTACTGGTCGGGGCAGCGCTTGCGGAAGTCGTCGAACAGCGCGTACCCGTGATCACCGGTCAGCAGCAGGACCTTGGAGTCCGCCAGCGCCAAGCGCACCAGCGCGTTGGAAAAGGCCTCTCTCACTTCGATGCTCCCGGGAGGCAGAGCGCATCTATGGCCTGGGCGAAGGTCTGCGGGTTCAGGCGCATGTAGTGCCAACGGTTGTCAGACTCCATAAACGGCACGCCCTTGCCTTTGACCGTCAGCGCGATCAACGCCTTAGGTTTGCCTGTACCGCTGGCCCACAGCCGGCGGATGGCGACGTCGACTGCCGATTCATCGTGTCCATCAACATCGAGAGTCTCGAAACCGAAGCTTGAGAACTTCGCCGCTAGATCGCCCAACGCCAGCACGTCGTCGGTGGTGCCCATCGCCTGAAAACCATTCTTGTCGACGATGAGCATCAAGTTATCTATCCGATGATGGGCGGCAACGAGCGCACCTTCCCAGATCGGGCCCTCGTTCAACTCTCCGTCGCCGACGATGGCGTAAACCTTCTGGTCGGTGCCCTTGCGCTGTAGGCCCATCGCGATGCCAACCGCCACGGAAAACCCGTGACCCAGCGAACCCGAGGTCACCTCTAGGCCCGGCACCCGTGAGTCGGACAAGCCCTTCAGTTCGCTCCCATCCGCGAAGTAGCCTTGGACGTGAGAGTCGGTCAGCCAGCCCAATTCCCGCATGCAGGCGTACTGCGCCATAACGCCATGACCTTTGCTCAGCACGAGATAGTCGCGACCCTCGGCGCGCGGATCGTTGCCTGGATACCGAAGATGGTTGCGGTACAAAACCGTCAGCAACTCAATGATCGAGAACGCACAGGCAATGTGCACCGTCGAGCCGGCGTAAGCCATTTCCAAGACAGTGCGGCGCATGCGGGCCGGCGCAAACCTTCCGTCTGCGTCGGCATCCGCGATAGGGGTCGCAAGGCTGCTCATCAGAAATTCACTCCAAAGAACTCTTCAAGCTTCTCCGCGATGTAGTCAAGCTGTTCCTCACCCAGCGCCGGGAACGTACCCAGCCAGAAGGTCTGGTTCATCACGATGTCGGTGTTGGTCAGCTCACCGCTCACGCGGAAGTTGCGCCCCGCCATGTACGGCTGCTTGGTCAGGTTGCCGGCAAACAGCAGACGCGTGCCGATTTTGCTCTGGTCCAGGAAGTTGATCAGATCGCTGCGCTGCACGCCGGCCGTGTCCTTCAGCACCAGCGGAAAGCCGAACCATGACGGTTCGCTGTCGGGCGTGGCTTCGGGCAGATGCAGGAACTCGGCGACGCTGGCCAGGCGGTTCTTCAGGTAAGTGAAGTTGGCGCGCCGCTTGGCGATGAACTCGTCCACCCGGTCCATCTGCGCCAGCGCGCAGGCGGCCTGCATGTCGCTGATCTTCAGGTTGTAGCCCAGGTGGCTGTAGGTGTACTTGTGGTCGTAGCCGTCGGGCAGGTCGCCGCCCAGCTCCTTCTTGTTCCAGCAGAAGCGCTTGTTGCAGGTGTTGTCCTTGCCGGGCGGGCAGTAGCAGTCGCGGCCCCAGTCGCGGAACGACTCGGCGATCAGCTTCAGCTCGGGGTTGTTGGTGAACACCGCGCCGCCTTCACCCATGGTGATGTGGTGCGCCGGGTAGAAGCTCAGCGTGCCGATGTCACCGAAGGTGCCCACCAGCTGGCCGTTGTACGTAGCGCCCAGCGCGTCGCAGCAGTCTTCCACCAGCCACAGGTTGTACTTCTTGCACAGCGCCGTCACCACATCCAAGTTGAACGGGTTGCCCAGGCTGTGGGCCAGCATGATGGCCTTGGTCTTCGGCGTGATGGCCGCTTCGATCAGGCTGGCGTCGATGTTGTGCGTGGCCAGGTCAACGTCCACGAACACCGGCACGGCGCCGAACTGCAGGATCGGGTTGACCGTGGTCGGGAAGCCCGCGGCCACGCCGATTACTTCATCGCCCTGCTTGATGGCACGGTCGCCCAGGCGCGGCGAGGTGAGGGTGGAGAAGGCCACCAGGTTGGCCGACGAGCCCGAGTTCACCGTGATCAGGTACTGCACGCCCAGGAACTTGGCCAGGCGCTGCTCGAACATGGCGTTGAAACGGCCGGTGGTCAGCCAACCGTCCAGCGAGGCCTCGACCATCAGCTGGAGTTCCTTCGCGCCAATCACCTTGCCCGACACAGGCACCGGCGTTTCACCGGGCACGAAGGGCTTGGGTGCCAGCGTCAGGTCGGCGTACTGCTTCACCAGCTCGGAGATCTGGCGGCGCAGCGCGTCGGCCGGGGTGAGGATGGGAGCGATGACGCTGCTCATGCAATTTCCTTGGTCTTCGTGTTCATGTATTGCGCAATCTGCTGCAGGCAGACATCGCGCACGTCCTGCTTGTCTAGCCAACTTTGGTGCCAGTCGACGATCTTCGCGAGCGCCGTGTCCAGCGACCAGCCGGGCTGCCAGCCCAGGCGGCTGCCGGCCTTGGATATGTCCAGCTTGAGGTAGTGCGCCTCGTGCGGGTGGTCGCCCTCGTCCACCGCCCAGCGGGCACCGCGGCCCCAGCGCTTGACGAGGTTTTCCACGATCCACTGCACCGGCTTGGCGTCGTCGTCATGCGGGCCGAAGTTCCAGGCTTCCGCGGCCGTGGTGCCTTTTGCGTACAGGGTCTGCGCCAGCACCAGGTAGCCCGACAGCGGTTCCAGCACATGCTGCCAGGGGCGGATCGAATGCGGATTGCGGATGCGCACGGGCGCATCGCGCTCGAAGGCACGCAGCACGTCGGGCACCAGCCGGTCGAGCGCCCAGTCGCCGCCGCCGATCACGTTGCCGGCGCGGGCGGAGGCCAACGCCACGCCGCGGCTGCTGAAGAAAGACTTGCGGTAGGCGGCCGTCACCAACTCGGAGCAGCCCTTGCTGTTGCTGTAGGGGTCGTGGCCGCCCATCGGCTCGTCTTCACGGTAGCCCCACACCCATTCCTTGTTCTCGTAGCACTTGTCCGTCGTCACGTTGACGATGGCGCGCACGCTATCGGTCTGCCGGGCGGCGTCGAGCACATGCACCGTGCCCATCACGTTGGTGGCGTAGGTTTCCACCGGCTGGTCATACGACAGGCGCACCAGCGGCTGGGCCGCCATGTGGATGACGATCTCGGGCTTGAAGGCCCTGAACGTGGCCAGCACGGCCTCGCGGTCACGCACGTCGGCGATGGTCGACGCCATGCCGTTGGCCACCTGTGCTTCTTCGAACAGGGCAGGTTGCGTGGGCGGTTGCAGGGCAAAGCCCTGCAGCTCGGCGCCCATGCTCTGCAGCCACAGCGACAGCCAGCTGCCCTTGAAGCCGGTGTGGCCGGTGAGCAGCACGCGCTTGCCGCGCCAGAAGGCGGTGTCGACGTTCATGGTGCTCAGTCCCAGCGCTTCCAGGGGGCCTTGCCGCTGGCCCACAGTTCTTCCAGGTGGTGCTTGTCGCGCAGGGTGTCCATGGGTTGCCAGAAACCTTCGTGCTGGAAGGCCATGAGCTGGCCTTCGGCGGCGAGCTGCATCAGCGGCTCTTGTTCCCAGACGGTGCTGTCGTCCTTCAAGTGGCTCAGCACGGATGGATTGAGCACGAAGAAGCCGCCGTTGATCATGGCGCCGTCGCCCTTGGGCTTTTCCTTGAACGAGCGCACTTGCCCTTTATGCATGTCCAGCGCGCCGAAACGGCCGGGGGGCAGGGCGGCGGTCAGGGTTGCCTGCTTGCCGTGCGAGCGGTGAAAGGCGATGGAGGCGCTGATGTCGACGTCACTCACGCCGTCACCATAGGTGAAGCAGAACTCCGTCTCGTTCTTGACATGCTCCGCCACGCGCTTCAGGCGGCCGCCCGTCATAGATTCGTCGCCGGTGTCTACGAGGGTGACCTGCCAAGGCTCGGCGCGACGCTCATGCACATGCATGCGGTTTTCGCGCATGTCGAAGGTGACGTCCGACATGTGCAGGAAGTAGTTGGCGAAGTACTCTTTGATCACATAGCCCTTGTAGCCGCAGCAGATGATGAAGTCGTTGACGCCATGCGCTGAATACATCTTCATGATGTGCCACAGGATCGGCTTGCCACCGATCTCCACCATGGGCTTGGGCCGCAACGCGGTTTCTTCACTCAAACGAGTACCCAGGCCGCCGGCCAGGATGACAGCTTTCATTGCTTGCTTTCGAAGGGGAGGGCGTCAGCCGGAAACGACGAACGCGTCGGAGTGGAAGCGGCGGGCAGGCAGCCCGGCGGCCAGCAACTGGTGCTGGGCGCTTTCGATCATGTCGTTGGAGCCGCAGGCGTAGACCCAGGTGCGGGCAAGGTCAGGCGCATCGGCCATGAACACGGTCTGCACATGGCCGCGAGCGCCGGGCCACTTTTCCTGCGGACGTGAGGCCACCGGGACGAACCGGACGGAAAGCCGGTCGTCGGTAGGCGTCCAGTAGTGTTCTTCGGGGTGACGGCAGCCCCAGTAAACAGTGACCGAAGCTGGGCGTTTGTCTTCAGGGGTGGCAGCCAGCTGTTCGAGCATCGCCTTCACGGGCGCAATGCCGGTGCCGGTGGCGAGGAACACCACGTGATCACCCACTGCCTCACGAAGAAAGAAGGTGCCGAACGGGCCATGCAGCCGCAGCAGGTCGTTGGCCTGGGCGCGGCCGAACCAGTAGGCGCTCATGGCGCCGCCTTCCACCGCACGGATGTGCAGTTCCACCGGCCCCGCGGTGCCAGGCGTCGCGTTAGCGATGGAGTAGGCGCGCTTGAGGCCATCCGGGCCCAGCACGTTGATGTACTGGCCCGGCAGGTAGCGCAGCTTGGCAGTCGGCGGCAGGCGAAGGGTGACCTTCACCACGTCGTGAAGCACGCGCTCGATCTGCTGGATGCGAGCGGGCCAGGTGCGGGCAGGGTAGTCGGCGAGGTCGCCCAGGTCTTCGATGTCGAGCGTTACATTGTCGAGCGCGGCGCGGGCGCAGGTGAGGATCCACCCTTGCTCGGCGTCAACGGTCCCAAGCACTTCCTCAGGCCGCAGGCGCTCGGTGTGTCCGCTGACTACGCGGGCCTTGCAGGAACTGCAACGGCCGGTCTTGCAACTGTGCTCCAGCACCAGGCCGGCGGACAAGGCGGCGTCAAGCAACGAAGTACCAAGCGCGGCTTCGTACTGCTTGCTGTTGGCCAGGGTGATGATCGGCACGATTCAGGCTCAGGTGGACCGCAGCGACGCCTTGAGAGCAGCCAAACGTTCGGCCCGTTGGGGCGAGATGGGGGTCAGGCGCGAAATGTGGCGAATGATCAAAGCCATGGCCAGCAAGAGGCCGACGATCACAAAGGTGCTCGCGGCAATCATGCTGCGCTTGGGCTTGCTGCGACGCTCGGGTGGTGTTGCGGTGTCCACCACCTGCACGAGAGCGCCTTCACGACTTTCATCCACTCGAGCCAGTTCGTACTGACGCGCGAACAGCTCGAACAATGTTTCCTGGTACTTGAATTCGCGGTACTTGCCGACGTAGTCGCCGTCGTCACCGTTGCTGCGGACTTTCTCGGTACGGGCCAGTTGGCCCCGAAGTGCAGCGAGCCTGTCCTGTGCGGTACGAAATTCAGGCGCGTTCTCGTTGTAGGCGCCGCGCATCGTCTGCAACCGGACTTCCGCTGCAGTCACTTCCGCTTGCAGGCGTGCGTAGGCTTCAGCCGCCGACTTGGGCTCCGAACGCAAGGCGCCTTCAGAAAATCCGCTGGCTTCCAGCGCTCTCTGCGCCGTGGTCAGACGCTCTTTGGTCTGTGTCAGCTGCTGCTCAAAAAACACCCGGCGTTGCTGCGCTTCGGTCACCGCCAATGAGGAAGACAGGCGCCGCAACTCGTCGATATAGGCGTTTGCGATTTCGGCCGCTCGTTTCGGCTCCTCGTCATCGACTGTGACAGAGATCAGGCCATCCTTCTTGCCAATGCTCACGTTCACGTTTTGAGCCAAAGTCTTCCGTGCGTCCATCCGGAGCTTCGACTCATACACCTTCATCAGCTCGAAGCGATCGATGATGCGATCAGACACCGTTGCGCTCTGCATGAACGCCACGTACTGGTCCGCTGGTGTCTTGACCCCTGCGCCGCCAGCCAGTCCCGCCAGCGCGCCCAACGACGCCAAGGCCGAAGCTGCCGAACTCTGCTGCTGCTGCGGGGGCAGAAAGGTAGTGGTCGCAGTAAAGGTGGGCGGGATCAGAAAAGCCGCGCCATACGCCAGCACACCCGCCAGCAAGGGCACACCAACCAACATCTTCCAGCGCGACTTCAGGATCACGCCGAGTTCAAGCAGGCCGATGCCTTCGCTGTCGTCGTCAAGATCGTCACTCTGCGGCACGGCGCGGGCGTCTTGTGATTGCATCTTTTCGCCCATCAGTTCTTCAACGTCTGCAACGCAGCCGCACCCAAACCGAACTGGTAAAGGATCTGCGTCCATTCCTTCGCCGATTGAAGGAACGTCGTCTTGTTCAGCTCTTCAGGTACAAACACCGTGTCACCGGGCAGCGCCGGCACGTCCAGATTGCCGCCTGAAAAGAACCCGCTGCTCTGGCGTGCGCTGACCACACTGCCGTTGGCGCGCAGCACAAAGGCGCTGCCGTCGTCTGCGCCCCGGGTCGTACCGCCCGCCAGCCGCACGTAGTCGGTCACCTTCCGGTCGTTGCTGTACAGGTAGCTGCCGCCGTTGAAAACGCTGCCGAACACACCGACGGACGTCGGGATGGACGGGATGTAGATCCGGTCGCCGCTTTCGATCACCAGGTCAGGCAACTGGGCGGCGACTGGATCGAGCTGCAGAACGATCCGCCCGGTCGGCCGCACGGCTCGCAGCCGTTCGATCAGCCGTGTGGCGCCTGACCCCTGACTCGCCTGAATGGCCGCCTCGTCCGCCGTCAACGCCCTCTGCGTACTCGTCCTCTTCGCAAACTCCGTCTCCAGATCCCGCAGCGCCCGCTCGTAGTTCTCCTGCTGCGTCATCCTCACGCTTTCCCGCGAGAACTCCGTGCCGAACACATACGCATTCGGCGTCAGCCCGCCCGCCACACGGATGGCGTCGCCAATGGAGCTGTTGGGCGGCAGGATGTAGTCGCCCGGGCGGGCCACTTCGCCTTCGATGCGCACCCGCTTGTTCTGCTTGTCCTGCGGCAGCGTGGCTTCCACCGCGCTGAAGGCGCGCAGCACGTCGCCGCTGGAAGGGGTCTGGTTCAGGTCTTCCGGCAGGCGCAGCTGAGACACCCGGGCGCCGATGCGCTCGTCCAGCCGCTCCACCGACAGGCGCCCGCGGTCGGCCACGGCCGTCAGGCCGCCGGCCATGCGCAGCACGTCGTCCACCGTCTCGCCCTTCTTCAGCTCGAAGATGGCCGGCTTGTTGACGCTGCCGATCACGGCCGTCTGCGTGCCCACGGCACCGATGTGGATGACGTCTTCGGGCTGCAGCACGCGGTCGCCGCTGCGGTCGCCCTTGATCAGCAGGTCGTACAGGTCGAGCCGGCTCACCAGCTTGCCGGCGCGGCGCAGCTCGATGTTGCGGAAGGTGCCGGCCGCCGAAGGGCCACCGGCGCGCATCAGGCCGTTGACCACGGTCGACAGGCTGCTGACGGTGTACGAGCCCGGCTTGGCGGTGAAGCCGGTGACGTAGATGCGGATGCTGCGCAGCTGCCCCAGCGACACGCTGAGCTGGAAGTTGCGGAACACCTGCGCCACGCGCTGGTTCAGCAGCGAGGGCAGGTCGCCATACCGCACGCCCGACACCAGCACCGAGCCCACGCGCGGGATGTTCAGGCGGCCGGCACGGTCCACCACCAGGCGCAGGTCGGCGTCCACCGAACCCCAGATGGTCAGCGCGATCTCATCGCCCGGCGTGATGAGGTAGTCCGCCGGCACCTGCGGCATGAAGTCGGCGCCTTGCTCGCCGGCCAGTTCGGGCGTCACCAGCTCGGCGCCGAAACGGCGCACCGAGGTGTCGTCCAGCGTGATCTTGCCGTCCGGCGCCAGCACCGGCAGCGTGCCGGCCAGCTTGTTGACGAACAGCTCGAACTCGCCGGGCCGGTAGGGCAGGCGCGGCTCGCGCAGGTAGCCGTTGGCATCGGGGCCCACGCCGTTGCGAGTGTTGTTGTTTTGCGACGCGCCTTGCTGGCGCAGCCGCACCGGGCCGCCTGCATCCTGGCCGTAAGCGTCGCCGCCGGTGGTGATCTGCTGCTGTTGCGACTGCTGCTGTTGTTGCTGCTGCTGCAGCGTGCCCTGGCCGCCTTGGTAGTTCTGCAGCATCTGCGCCGTCTGCACCTGCGCATGGCTGCCCACCCAGGGCATCGTCAGGGAGATGGCCGCCACCAGGGCGCCCATCGGCGCACGCCAAACAGGCTGGCGGCGCGGGATCAATTCGGTCATGAAAGGCCTTCGTGTCTCGGTGCCCAAAAGGGCGGCAGCACGCTTGCAGACGGCTGCGGCGCGGAATTCTAACGGTGGCCTCCCGCAGCTCCGGGGTGGTGCGAGGTGCATTTTCTCCTTGCGTCCGCGCAAGGAAACGGTGCATGGCCTCGCTACACTCGCGCGCCATGTTGATCCTGCTCTTGGGCTTTGCTGTCTCGGGCCTCGTGACGCTGCTCGTGATTCGCTCGGCTCACCGGCATGCCCACCTGACCGCCGACTCCGATCTGTCGGGCCCCCAGAAATTTCATGCCAAGTCGGTGCCGCGCATTGGTGGCGTCGGCATCTTTGCGGCCGTGGTGGCTGGCGTGGCCACCGTGGCAGCCACCGCGCCGGAGTACCTTTGGCTCAGCGTGCTGCTGGTGTCCTGCGGCCTTCCGGCCTTCATCGCCGGCCTGGTGGAAGACCTCACCAAGCGGGTATCGCCCCGCAACCGGCTCATCGCCACGGCGATCTCGGCCGCGCTGGCGGTGTATTTCGTCAATGCGGTGATCGTGCGCACAGACCTGCCGGGGCTGGACTGGATCGTCGGCTTTCCGCTGGGCGCGGCGCTGGTCACCGTGTTCGTGGTGGCCGGGGTGGCCAACTCGGTCAACATCATCGACGGCTTCAACGGCCTGTCGTCCATGTGCGTGGTGATGATGCTGATGGCCGTGGGCTACGTGGCGTTCCAGGTGGGCGACCGCTTCGTGATGCTCTGGGCCCTGGCCACGGTGGGCGCGGTGCTGGGCTTCTTCATCTGGAATTTCCCGGCTGGCCTGATCTTCCTGGGCGACGGCGGCGCATATTTCCTGGGTTTCATGGTGTCGGAGCTGGCCATCATGTTGCTTTTCCGCAACCCGACCGTCTCGCCCATGTTCCCGCTGCTGATCTGCATCTACCCGGTGTTCGAGACGCTCTTCTCCATCTACCGGCGCCGCTTCCTGAAGGAGGTGTCGCCCGGCCTGCCCGATGGCATCCACCTGCATTCGCTGATCTACCGCCGGGTGATCCGCTGGGCCGTCGGCAGCCGCAGCGCCCGGGAGATCACCCGCCGCAACTCGATGACCTCGCCCTACCTGTGGATGCTGTGCATGATGTCGCTGGTGCCCTCCGTGCTGTGGTGGAACAGCACGCCGGTGCTGGGCTTCTTCATCCTGCTGTTCGCGGTCAGCTACGTCAGCCTGTACTGGCGGATCGTGCGCTTCCGGTCGCCACGTTGGCTGGTTTTGCGACGTTAAGCACGCAATTCGAGTCAAGCGGGGATAATGCTGAGTGATGACAGACACCCCCGCCGTAACCGAAGCCCCGGCGCGCTTCGACAGTCTCCCGCTCGACCCCAAGCTTTTGCGTGCCGTGGCCGACCAGGGCTACGCCACGATGACGCCCATCCAGGCCAAGGCGATTCCCATCGTCCTAGAAGGCCGCGACGTGATGGGCGCGGCACAGACGGGCACGGGCAAGACGGCGGCCTTCTCCATCCCGCTGCTGCAGAAGATGCTGCGGCACGAAAACGCCTCCATGTCGCCGGCCCGCCATCCGGTGCGGGCGCTGGTGCTGGCCCCCACGCGGGAGCTGGCCGACCAGGTGGCGGCCAACGTCAAGTCGTACGCGCAGCACACCAACCTGCGTTCGGCAGTGGTGTTCGGCGGCATCGACATGAAGCCCCAGACGCTGCAGCTCAAGGCAGGCGTGGAGATCCTGATTGCCACGCCAGGCCGGCTGCTTGACCACATCGAGGCCAAGAACTGCGTGCTCAACCAGGTCGAGTACGTGGTGCTCGACGAAGCCGACCGCATGCTGGACATCGGCTTCCTGCCCGACCTGCAGCGCATCCTCAGCTACCTGCCCAAGCAGCGGCAGACGCTGCTGTTCTCGGCCACCTTCTCGCCCGAGATCAAGAAGCTCTCGCAAAGCTACCTGCAGGAGCCGGTGCTGGTGGAGGTGGCGCGGCCGAATGCGACCGCCACCAACGTGGAGCAGCGCTTCTACAGCGTGACGGACGACGACAAGCGCCGCGTGGTACGCCAGATCCTGCGCGACCGGCAGCTTTCGCAGGCCATCGTGTTCGTCAACTCCAAGCTGGGTGCGGCCCGGCTGGCCCGCTCGTTCGAGCGCGACGACCTCAAGACCGCCGCACTGCACGGCGACAAGTCGCAGGATGAGCGCCTGAAGTCGCTGGAAGCCTTCAAGCGCGGCGAGGTGGATGTGTTGGTGGCCACCGACGTGGCGGCTCGCGGCCTGGACATCGCCGACCTGCCCGCCGTCTTCAACTTCGACGTGCCCTTCAACGCCGAAGACTATGTGCACCGCATCGGCCGCACTGGCCGTGCTGGCGCTTCCGGCATCGCCATCACGCTGGTGACCCGCGACGACGCTCGCCTGGTGGGCGACATCGAAAAGCTGATCAAGAAGAAGATCGATCTCGAGCCCTTCGAGCTGGAAGACGACCGCCCCCGCCGCTTCCGGCCGCGGGAGGCCGAGGAAGCCGCTCCGGTGGCCCGTGAGCGGGAGCGTCCGGCCTACGAGCGCAGCGCCCCCGCGCCGCGGCGCTATGGCGCCACCCCGCCGGCGGACCCGTTCTTCGACCGGCCGTACGAGCCCAGCGCCACCGCCTCCGAGTCGCCACCGGCCTGGGAGAAGGGCGTGGCCGCGGCTCCGGCGGCACGGGGGCTCACGCCCAACATCCGCAGCAAGCGCAAGGTGGCGGCCCTGCTCGGCGGCGGCCAGAAGGCCTGAGGCGCGGCGCCGCGGCTGGCCTCAGCTGGCCAGCAGGCAGAACACCGCGGGCACGCGGTCAGGCAGGGCAGGGGTGTCACGCCGCCATTGCGCCACCGTCAGCGTACGGGTCCAGCCACCGGCCAGCGTGAGCCCCACGCTCACCGACACCCGCGTGGCGGGGGCCAGCGCCGCCAGCATGGCCGACAGCAACGCGGCATTGCGATAAGGCGTTTCGATCATCAGCTGCGTCTGCTGCTGGCGACGCGACAGCGCTTCCAGTTCCTTCAGCCGTGCGCTGCGTGCCGCAGCCTCCACCGGCAGGTAGCCCACGAAGGCGAAGCTCTGGCCGTTCAACCCGCTCGCCGAGAGCGCCAGCAGCAGCGAACTGGGCCCGGACAAGGGCCGCACCGCCAGGCCGGCCGCATGGGCCGCAGCCACCAGCAGCGCACCCGGATCGGCCACCGCGGGCAGGCCCGCCTCGGAGATCAGCCCCATGTCCTGCCCGGCCAGCGCGGGTGCCAGCAGCGGCGCCAGCGCGGGCGAGGCCGTGGCGGCGCCACCCTTGGGCGGGCGTGGCAGCTCGACGATGCCGATCTCCTGCAGCGGCCGGGCCAGCGGCACCCGCTGGTCCACCCGCTTGAGAAAGGCGCGCGTGGTCTTGGCGTTTTCCGCCACCCAATGGGGCAGGGCGGCCGCGACCCGCAGCGCGCCTATTGGCAGGGTGTCCTCGATGTCGGGCGGCGCACTGGCGTCGCCGGTGCCCAGGTCCAGCGTGTTGGGCACGAGGTAGAGCGTGCCCGTCATGGCAGCTGCAGCCCGGCTTCGCGCAGCAGCTGGCAGGTGCGTATCAGCGGCAGGCCGATCAGCGCGGTGGGATCGTCGGATTCGATGGCGTCCAGCAGCGTGATGCCCAGGGCCTCGGCCTTGGCGCTGCCGGCGCAGTCATAGGGCTGCTCGGCTGCCAGGTAGCGTTCGATCTCCGCGTCCGACAGTCTGCGGAACTGCACCGTCACCGTCGCCAGCAGCGTGCGGGCATGGCCGGCACGAGGCCGCAGCACCGTCACCGCGGTGTGGAACTGCACGCGCTGGCCGCGCATGGCGCGCAATTGCTCGGTCGCCCGGGCGTGGCTGCCGGGCTTGCCCAGCGGCTGGCCGTGCAGGTCGGCCACCTGGTCGGAGCCGATCACCACCACATCGGCATCGCGCCGGCTGTCGGCCACTGCCGCGGCCTTGGCCTGCGAGAGCCGCTGCGCCAGCCCGTCGGGCGCCTCCCGCGGGCCCGGTGTTTCATCGACGTCGGGTGCCTGCACCTCAAAGCGCAGGCGCAGGCGCTGCAGCAGCTCGCGCCGATAGGGCGAGGTGGAGGCCAGGATCAGCGTGGGGCGGGGTTCGTCCATGAGGCATTGTCCCATCGGGCCCCGAATACACTGGCCGCATGAAGCCCGGAGAACACGATCCTCGCCGCCTCGATGTTGCCACGTTCGCGACGCAGGGCGGTGAACTGCAAGGCCGCTGGCCGCTGGCCGACTTGCCTCGCCTGGCCGAGGATGCGCCGGCCACCGACGACGCGCCCGCGCTGTCCGATGTGAGCTGGGCGGCACACGCGGAGCGCAGGCCGGTCAAGGGAGGTGAGCCGGAGCTTTGGCTGCACCTGGAGGCTTCGGCCGATGTGCCGCGCGAATGCCAGCGCTGCCTGGCGCCGGTGGCGCTGCCTGTGGCCATCGACCGCTGGCTGCGCTTCGTGCCGGACGAGGAGCTGGCTGCCGCATTGGACGCTGACAGCGAGGACGACGTGCTGGCCTTGCCGCGCTGGCTCGACTTGCAGGAGCTGGTCGAGGACGAGCTGCTGCTGGCCCTGCCGTTGGTGCCGCGCCACGACGTATGCCCTGCGCCCTTGCCGATGGCGGCGGAGCCTTCCGCCGACGAGATGCCGGAGCCAGAGAAGGCCAACCCCTTCGCCGCACTGGCCCAACTCAAACGCCGGCCCGACCAGAGCTGACGCCTTGCCGTCGTCGTGCTATGATCATCGGCTTTTCGCGAAGGCGCCCGTAACTTGTCTGGCGCCACCAGGAGAACCCCATGGCCGTCCAGCAAAACAAGAAGTCGCCCTCCAAGCGGGGCATGCACCGTTCGCACAACGCCCTGCCCGTGCCGGGCGTGGCGATCGAGTCCACCACCGGTGAAACGCATCTGCGTCACCACATCAGCCCGACCGGCTTCTATCGCGGCCGCAAGGTGCTGCGCACCAAGTCGGACACCTGATCGATGGCGGCGCCGGGCTTGCCTAGCTTGTCCGGTGCAGGGCTCGAACGGCCGGCGCCTCGCTTGTGAGCCCGGTTGGCGGTAGGCATCGGCCCGTGGGCCGCCGTGTCGCCGCGAGCCCGCAGCCCAGCCGGCGATGTCTTTGACCCACTCTTCCTTGACGCCGCTGCCGCGGGTACGCGTTGCCGTCGATTGCATGGGCGGCGACCACGGCCCGGCCGTCACCTTGCCGGCCTGCCAGGCCTTCCTGGCCAAGCATCCCGATGCGGAACTGGTGCTGGTCGGCACGCCGGAAGCACTGGCGCAGGCAGCAGGCTGGGCGCGTGTCACCTGCGTGCACGCCAGCGAAACCGTGCTCATGGACGACACCGTGGAGGTGGCGTTGCGCCGCAAGCGCGACTCCTCCATGCGCGTGGCCATCAACCAGCTCAAGGCTCCACAGGGCGAGCCGGCGCACGTCTGCGTCTCGGCTGGCAACACCGGGGCCTTGATGGCCGTGGCGCGCTACGTGCTGAAGACGCTGGACGGCATCGACCGTCCCGCCATCGCCACCGTCATGCCTAACCGGCTGGACGGGTTCACCACTGTGCTGGATCTGGGCGCCAACGTCGATTGCAGCGCCGAGCATCTGCTTCAGTTCGCGGTGATGGGCAGTGCGCTGGTCGCGGCGGTCAGCGGCAAGGCGGAGCCGAGCGTGGGGCTGCTCAACATCGGCGAAGAAGTCATCAAGGGCAGCGACACCATCAAGCGCGCCGGCGAACTGCTGCGCGAGGCGGCGGCGCAAGGCCACCTGAACTTCCATGGCAACGTGGAAGGCGACGACATCTTCAAGGGCACCACCGACATCGTGGTGTGCGACGGTTTCGTCGGCAACGTGGCGCTGAAGACGGCCGAAGGGCTGGCCTCGATGCTGGGCGACATGATCCGGCAGGAGTTCACCCGCACGCCGTTCGCCAAGTTCGCCGCGCTGGTCGCCTTGCCTGTGCTGCGCCACTTCAAGACCCGCGTCGACCCCCGCCGCCTGAACGGCGCGGCCCTGCTGGGCCTTCGCGGGCTGGTGTTCAAGAGCCACGGCTCTGCCGATGCCTTCGGTTTCGAGCAAGCCCTCACCCGGGCGTATGATGCCGCCCGCAACCGACTGCTGGACAGGGTCCACGACCGCATCCTCGACACGCTGCAGGCGCTGAACGCCCAGCCCGTGGCCGACGGTCCCGACGACACGGTCCAAGCCGCATGAATCTCTCCACACCCCGGTACTCCCGCATCGCCGGCACCGGCAGTCATCTGCCGCCGCGCCGCGTGACCAACGACGATCTGGCCGCCCAGCTCGCTCAACGCGGACTGGAAACGTCGGACGCGTGGATCGTCGAGCGCACCGGCATCCGCGCGCGCCACTTCGCCGAAGCCGAGGTGGGTGCCAGCGACCTGGCGCTGCCTGCCTGCCTGGCGGCGCTGCAAGCTGCCGGCTGCACCGCCGCCGACATCGACCTGATCATCGTCGCCACGTCCACGCCGGACATGGTCTTCCCGTCCACCGCCACCATCCTGCAGAACAAGCTGGGCGTGCATGGCTGCCCCGCCTTCGACGTGCAGGCGGTGTGCTCCGGTTTCGTCTATGCGCTGACGGTGGCGGATTCGATGATCCGCACCGGTGCGGCCACCAAGGCGCTGGTGGTGGGCTCCGAAGTGTTCTCGCGCATCCTCGACTTCAACGACCGCACCACCTGCGTGCTGTTCGGCGACGGCGCCGGCGCCGTGGTGCTGGAAGGCAGCGACGAGCCGGGTCTGCTGGCCAGCGAGCTGCATGCCGATGGCCGCCACGTGGGCATCCTCTGCACGCCGGGCCACGTGGCGGGCGGCGCCATCCTGGGCGATCCGCTGCTCAAGATGGACGGTCCGGCCGTCTTCAAGCTGGCCGTGGGCGTGCTGGAGGACGTCGCGCGCTCGGTGCTGGCCAAGGCCGGCCGTGAGGCGTCCGACATCGACTTCCTGATCCCGCATCAGGCCAACATCCGCATCATGCAGAGCACGGCGCGCAAGCTGAAGCTCTCGGCCGACAAGCTGGTCGTCACCGTCGACGAGCACGGCAACACCTCCGCCGCGTCGATCCCGCTGGCGCTGGACAGCGCCGTGCGCTCCGGCCGTATCCGCCGCGGCGACACGCTGATGCTGGAAGGCGTTGGCGGTGGTTTCACCTGGGGCGCCGTGCTGCTCGACTTCTGAGCGCCGCCTCCATTCCTTTCAAGAGTCACGCGATGACATCGTTTGCGTTCGTCTTTCCTGGCCAGGGCTCGCAGGCCGTCGGCATGCTCGACGCCTGGGGCGACCATCCGGCCGTGCGCCAGACGCTGCAGGAAGCGTCCGATGCGCTGGGCGAGGACATCGCCCGCCTGATCCAGGCCGGTCCCAAGGACCAGCTCGACCTCACCACCAACACCCAGCCGGTGATGCTGGCGGCTGGCATCGCCTGCCACCGCGCCTGGCTGGCCGAGACCGGCCTGCAGCCCGCCTGGGTGGCCGGCCATTCGCTGGGCGAATACAGCGCCTTGGTGGCCGCCGGCGTGCTGACGCTGGCCGATGCGCTGCCCCTGGTGCGCTTCCGTGCCCAGGCGATGCAGGATGCCGTGCCCGTGGGCACCGGCGCGATGGCCGCCATCCTGGGGCTGGACGCCGCCGCGGTGCGTGAAGGGTGTGCCGAGGCCGCCCAGGCCAGTGGCGAAGTGGTCGAAGCCGTCAACTTCAACGACCCAAAGCAGACCGTGATTGCCGGCAGCAAGGCCGGCGTGGACAAGGGCTGCGAGCTGCTGAAGGCCAAGGGCGCCAAGCGGGCGCTGCTGCTGCCGGTGTCCGCGCCGTTCCATTCCAGCCTGATGAAGCCGGCGGCCGAGCGGCTGAAGGAGCGTCTGGCCGGCACGACGGTGCTGTCGCCGCGCATCCCGGTGGTCAACAACATCCGTGTGGCGGTGGAAACCGATCCTCAGGCCATCCGCCAGGCGCTGTACGAGCAGGCCTTCGGCCCGGTGCGCTGGGTGGAGGTGGTGCAGGCGCTGCGCGCGAACGGCGCGGGCGTGATCATCGAATGCGGGCCCGGCAAGGTGCTGGCCGGCATGGTCAAGCGTATCGAGCCCGAGGTGCAGGCCACCACCGTGTTCGATCCTGCATCGCTGGAAGAAGCCAAGAGGCTGGTGGCATGAAGACCTTTGACGGACAAGTCGCGCTGGTGACCGGCGCTTCGCGCGGCATCGGCCGCGGCATCGCGCAGGCGCTGGCCGCGCAGGGCGTGAAGGTGATCGGCACGGCCACCACCGAAGCCGGCGCCGCCGCCATCAGCGAGGCGCTGGCCGCTTCCGGCGGCCAAGGCCTGGCACTCAACGTCAACGACGCCGCGGCCGTGGAAGCGGCCATCGACGCGCTGGTGAAGTCACATGGCGGCCTGCACATCCTCGTCAACAACGCCGGCATCACCCGCGACACGCTGGCCATGCGCATGAAGGACGAGGACTGGGACGCGGTGCTGGACACCAACCTGAAGGCGGTATTCCGCACCAGCCGAGCGGTCATGCGCACGATGATGAAGCAGCGTTACGGTCGCATCGTCAACATCACCTCCGTGGTGGGCGCGTCGGGCAATGCGGGGCAGGCCAACTACGCGGCGGCCAAGGCCGGCGTGGCCGGCATGACGCGTGCCCTGGCCCGGGAGCTGGGCAGCCGCGGCATCACCGTGAACTGCGTCGCCCCTGGTTTCATCGCCACCGACATGACCGAAGTGCTGCCCGAGGCGCAGAAGGCTGCGCTGCTGTCGCAGATTCCGCTCGGCCGGCTGGGCGAAGTGCAGGAAGTGGCGGACGCGGTGGTGTTCCTCGCCTCGCCTGCGGCCGGCTACGTCACCGGCAGCGAGCTGCACGTCAACGGCGGCATGTACATGAACTGAAGGACCGGGTCGGCCCGACCGGATGTGCCCCGCAGGCTCGGCCTGCGCGGGCGCGTAAACTCCGGGCCGTTTTTGTATTGTTCCAGGAGGAGCGAATGAGCGATATCGAAGCCCGTGTCAAGAAAATCATCGCCGAACAACTCGGCGTTCCCGAGTCGGACGTCACGAACGAAAAGGCCTTCGTGGCCGACCTCGGTGCCGATTCGCTCGACACGGTGGAGCTGGTGATGGCCCTCGAAGACGAGTTCGGCATCGAGATCCCGGACGAAGAGGCCGAGAAGATCACCACGGTGCAGCTGGCGATCGACTACGCGGTCAATCACCAGAAGGCCTGAGTCGGTTTCCATGACTCGTCGTCGCGTCGTCGTCACGGGCCTGGGGCTGGTCAGCCCGGTGGGCAACAGCGTGGCCGAAGGGTGGGCCAACCTGGTGGCCGGCCGTTCGGGCATCGCCAACATCACCAAGTTCGATGCGTCGGCCATGGCCTGCCGCTTCGCGGGTGAGGTCAAGGGCTTCAACATCGAGGATTACATCCCCGGCAAGGAAGCCCGGCACATGGACACGTTCATCCATTACGGGATGGCCGCTTCCATGCAGGCCGTGCAGGACTCGGGCATCCCCACCGGGGAAGCGCTCGACGAGCAGACGGCCGAGCGCATCGGTGTGCTCGTCGGGTCGGGCATCGGCGGCCTGCCGATGATCGAGCAGACCCACAAGGAATACACCGAACGCGGTCCGCGCCGGATTTCCCCGTTCTTCGTGCCCGCCTCGATCATCAACATGATCTCGGGCCATGTGTCCATCAAGTACGGCTTCACCGGCCCGAACCTGGCCATCGTCACCGCCTGCACCACCGGCCTGCACTGCATCGGCGAGGCCGCCCGCATGATCGAGTACGGCGACGTGGACGTGATGGTGGCCGGCGGTGCCGAATCCACCGTCTCGCCGCTGGGCATCGGCGGCTTCGCGGCCGCACGCGCGCTGTCCACCCGCAATGACGATCCCGCCGCCGCCTCGCGTCCCTGGGACAAGGGTCGCGACGGCTTCGTGCTGGGCGAAGGCGCCGGCGCGCTGGTGCTGGAAGAGTACGAACATGCCAAGGCCCGGGGCGCCAAGATCTACGCCGAACTGGTTGGCTACGGCATGGGTGCCGATGCCTTCCACATGACCGCGCCGAACGTGGACGGCCCCAAGCGCTCGATGCTGGCCGCGCTGCGCAATGCGAAGCTCGATCCGTCCGCTGTGCAGTACCTGAATGCGCACGGCACCTCCACGCCGCTGGGCGACGTGAACGAGACCAACGCGATCAAGAAGGCCTTCGGCGACCACGCGAAGGACTTGGTGGTGAGTTCCACCAAGTCGATGACCGGCCACCTCCTGGGCGGCGCCGGCGGCATCGAGTCGGTGTTCACCGTACTGTCGCTGCATCACCAGGTGGTGCCGCCGACGATCAACCTCGTCGATCCGGATCCGGAGTGCGACCTCGACTACTGCCCGAACGAAGCGCGGGAGATGAAGATCGACGTCGCGGTGAAGAACAACTTCGGCTTCGGCGGCACGAACGGCACGCTGGTGTTCCGCCGCGCCTGAGGGCGCGTCCGCGCAGGAAGGCGTGCACCATGCGATCGGCACCTGCGGTGCAGGTCGATCTGGGCGACGACCTGGTGTGGCGCGGCGTCGTGGCGATCTGCTGCGGTTCTGCGCTGGCGGCGCTGGCTGCCTGGGCGGCGGGTTGGGGTGAGCTTCCTCCCCGGTGGGCCGCCGCTGCGGCGCTGCTGGCTGCCGGTGCGGGCGCCTGCTTCGGGCGTTTCTGGCTGCCGGCCCCGGCCGGCGTGCTGTGCTGGGACGGCCAGCAGTGGCTGTGGGACGGCCGTCCCGGCGACTTGCGGGTCGTGTTCGACCTCGGCCCCTGGCTGCTGATGTGTTTTTCGCCGGCCGGGCAGGGGCGGGCGGCCCATTTGCCCCTGTCCCGTGCTGCCGCCCGTGCGGGCTGGCACGGATTGCGCGCTGCGGTATATTCCCGCCGCCCTGAACCCCGGACCCCTTCCGCGCCGCGGATGTAGGCCACCCAAGAGCCTGAATGACCAACGCAGCGGACGCCGACGCCCTCTTGATCGACCGTGTGAAGAACGGCGATGTCAAGGCGTTCGAGATGCTGGTGGTCAAGTACCAGCGGCGCATCGAGCGCCTGATCGGCCGCATGGTGCGCGACGTGGACCTGGTTCCCGACATCGCCCAGGAAACCTTCATCCGGGCCTACCGCGCCATCCCGCAGTTCCGCGGCGAGAGCGCGTTCTACACCTGGCTCTACCGCATCGCCGTCAATACCGCCAAGAAGGCGCTGGTCGACCTGAAGCGCGACCCGCTGGTCTCGGAGAATGCCCTCTCCGGCCGGGAAGACGATGACGAAACTTCACGCGTCGAGAACGAACTAACCGACGGCGAGACGCCTGAAGCGGTGCTGGCGACAAAAGAAATCGCCGCGACAGTGAACGGTGCCATCGAAGCCTTGTCTGAAGACTTGCGGCAGGCGATCACGCTGCGCGAGATCGAAGGCCTCAGCTACGAGGAAATCGCTGAAGTGATGAATTGCCCGATCGGCACCGTGCGTTCACGCATCTTCCGTGCGCGCGAGGCGATCGCGGAGCGTCTGCGCCCGCTGTTGGGCACCCGCGAGGGCGAGCGCTGGTAGCGCCGCCTGTACAGAGATCATCTGGAGCTCGAAATGGTGGATCGGCTGGATCAACAAGCGCGGCGGCAAGCGCTGTCGGACCTGATGGATGGTGCGGTGGACGCGGGCGGCGCGGCGCGGGCGTGCGCCGCCTGGCGCGAGGACGGCGCCTCGCGCGCCGACTGGTATGCCTACCACCTGATCGGTGACGTGCTGCGATCGGACGACCTGGCGCACCGGCCGCTGCGCGACGAGGCTTTCCTGGCCTCGTTGCGCAGCCGCCTGGCGTCGGAGCCGGTGGTGCTGGCCCCGCAGCCGGCGCCGCCGTCCGCCCCCCGGCAGGAAGCGCCGCGCCGCGTCGCCAATGGTGCCCCGGTCGGCCGCCGCAGCCTGTGGCGCCGCGCCTGGGCCGCCCCCTCGGCCGTCGCCGCGGGCTTCATGGCCGTGGCCGGCGTGCTGGTGGTGACCCGCGTGGCCGAGGTGCCGGTGAGTCCGTCTTCCAGCGTCATTGCCGGCGGCACCGCGGTGCCTGGCGTCGGCACGCCGGGCATCCAGCCGGTGAGCACGGTGTCGCAGCCGCTGGTGGCGGCGTCGCCGGCGCCGGTGGCCGTGCCGGTGGCCAACGGCAAGCTGATCCGCGACGCGCGTCTCGACCAGTACCTCGCCGCGCACAAGCAGTACGGCGGCTCGGTGCTGGCGATGCCGGTGGTATCGGTGCGCAGCGCGGCTCCGGCGGCGCCTGATCGCTGAGCGTGTCCGTGGTTCGCCGTCGAGTCGTTCACGCCGTCCTTGCCCTGCTGACCGTTTCGGTCGGCCCCGTGTGGTCCGCCTCCCAGGCGGCGCCGGCCCCGGCCGTGGATGCACGCGCCTGGCTCTCGCGCATCCATGCCGCCGCCAGCCAGCGCAACTACCAGGGCACCATGGTGGTGACGGCCGGCGGCGCAGTGAGCAGCTCGCGCATCGTCCACTACGGTGACGGCGCGCACACCTATGAGCGGATCGACGGCCTGGACGGCGAGCGCCGCCAGGTCTTGCGCCATAACGAGGTGGTGCAGACGATGTGGCCCGGCAGCCGCCTGGCCGCGATCGAGCAGCGTGATCCGCTGGCGCCGTTCCCGTCGCTGCTCAAGACGAGCGAAGAGCAGATCTTCGACCGCTACGAGCTCATCACCGAGGGCGAGGACCGCGTGGCCGGCCACGATGCCCTGGTGCTGCTGCTGCGCCCGAAGGATCATGAGCGCTTCGCCCAACGCCTGTGGGCGGACAAGGCCACCGGCCTGCTGCTGCGCACCGACGTCATCGGGCCGGAGGATCGTGTGCTGGAGAGCGCCGCCTTCACCGACGTGACCATCGGCGTGCGCCCGCAGCCGGAGGCGGTGCTCAAGGCCATGAAGAAGCTCGACGGCTACCGCGTGCTCAAGCCGGTGCTCACGCCGGCACGGCTGGAGGCCGAGGGCTGGACGCTGACCAGTCCGGTCAAGGGCTTTCGCCAGATCCGCTGCATCAAGCGCTCCCTGGACAGCACGGGCGCGGTCGATTCGGCCAGCAACGGGGCCGAGATGCTGCAGGCCGTGTATTCCGACGGCCTCACGCATGTGTCGGTGTTCATCGAGCCTTACAGTGCCCAGCGGCACCGCCAGGCGGTCGAGACCTCTATCGGAGCCACCCACACGCTGATGCAGCGCCACGGCGACTGGTGGGTGACCGCGATGGGGGACGTGCCGCTGGCCACGCTCAAGAAATTCGGCAAGGCCCTGGAGCGCCGCTGAGCGGTCGCTCCGCCAATCAAGAACCGGGAGTTTCGATGGGATTGAACATTGCAGTCCGGGCGCCGGCGTGGCGCTCGATGGTGGCCGCGGGCCTGTGCGCCCTGTCGCTGGCCGGCATGCCGTTGGCGGGGCAGGCGCAATTCGCGCGCGAGCTGCCGGACTTCACCGAACTGGCCGAACGCATGAGCCCGACGGTGGTGAACATCCGCACCACCGAGCGGGTGCGGACCGCCCCCGGCGGCGGCGGCGAGATGGACGAGCAGATGCGCGAGTTCTTCCGCCGCTTCGGCATCCCGATGCCCAACACCCCGCGCCGCAACGGTCCGCCGGGCACCGAGGAAGAACCGGCACCGCAGCAGCGCGGCGTGGGCTCGGGCTTCATCCTGAGCAACGACGGCTATGTGATGACCAATGCCCACGTGGTCGAGGGCGCCGACGAGGTGATCGTCACGCTGACCGACCAGCGCGAGTTCAAGGCCAAGATCATCGGCGCCGACAAGCGCACCGACGTGGCCGTGGTGAAGATCGACGGCAGCGGCTTTCCCTTCGTGAAGGTGGGCGATGCCAACAGGCTGCGGGTGGGCGAATGGGTGATCGCCATCGGCTCGCCATTCGGGCTGGAGAACACCGTCACCGCCGGCATCGTCAGTGCCAAGCAGCGCGACACCGGCGACTACCTGCCGCTGATCCAGACCGACGTGGCCATCAACCCGGGCAACTCGGGCGGTCCGTTGCTCAACCTGCGCGGCGAGGTGGTGGGCATCAACTCCCAGATCTACAGCCGCTCGGGCATGTTCGCCGGCATTTCGTTCGCCATCCCGATCGACGAGGCCATCCGCGTGTCTGACCAGCTGCGTGCCACCGGCCGCGTGGTGCGGGGACGCATCGGCGTGACCATCGCGCCGGTAACCAAGGACGTGGCCGAATCCATCGGCCTGGGCCGCCCGGCGGGTGCCTTGGTGCAGGGCGTGGAAGACGGTGGCCCGGCGCAGAAGGCCGGGATAGAGGCGGGCGACATCATCACCAAGGTGGACGGGCGGGCCGTCGACAAGTCGGGCGACCTGCCGCGCATCATCGGCAATACCAAGCCAGGCGCCAAGGCGTCGCTGCAGGTGTTCCGCCGCGGCGCCACGCGCGACCTGGTGGTGACGGTGGCCGAGCTGGAGCCCGACCAGGTCCGCCGCGTGAGCAAGGCGGAATCGCCGGCGTCCGCGCCCAAGACGGCCATCGGCCTGACGGTGGCCGATCTGTCGGAGGCGCAGCGCAAGGAGCTGAAAGTGCGCGGCGGCGTGCGGGTGGAACTGGCGGAGGGCGCCGCGGCCCGCGCCGGCCTGCGCGAGGGCGACGTGATCCTCTCCGTGGACAACGTGGAGGTGGTGGACGCCAAGCAGTTCAACGCCGCCGTCGCCAAGCTGGATCGTGCCAAGGCCATCAGCGTGCTGGTGCGCCGGGGCGAATGGACAAACTACGCCGTGATCCGGCCCAGCAAATAGGCTGCGGCAACCGACTTGCGTGGCGGGGCTTTTCGGGATGCGGGACGCACGTCGGCCGGCGTCCCGACCTTCTACCCTGTTACAGGCAGGCTCAGTTTGCACTCGCTAACTTCCATGGCTGCGCCGGTCCGGATTGCTCTGCGTGGAAGCTACAATGCCGCGTTGTTGGCGCCCTTTGTGGGCTGTTCGGCGCACGAGTCACCGCCCTGAAAACTGTCCCCAGCACATCCACAGCCATCTGTGGATAACCTGTGAATGTAATTGCGCTGTTGGCGACGTGCAACGAAGAAATCCAGCAACGGCGCGGTTTCCAGCCAAGTCCTTTTGGCTACAATGAAGGCCCAACAAGCAGTTGCCATACGTTTTGTTGGAAGGCGCGTCTCCTCTTTGGACGTGCCTTTTTTTTATGTGCGGCTCGGCGCCCGGCGCCCGCATGGCAGGCCTTTGCCGTGACCAGCAGCCGCCAACTTTGTGTCCATGGACCACATCCGGAACTTCTCCATCATTGCCCACATCGACCACGGCAAGAGCACGTTGGCCGATCGCATCATCCAGCGCTGTGGGGGGCTGAGCGACCGCGAGATGGAAGCGCAGGTGCTCGACTCGATGGACATCGAGCGTGAGCGCGGCATCACCATCAAGGCGCAGACCGCCGCATTGCAATACAAGGCGCGCAATGGACAGGTCTACAACCTGAATCTGATCGACACGCCGGGCCACGTCGACTTCTCCTATGAAGTGAGCCGCTCGCTGTCCGCCTGCGAAGGTGCATTGCTGGTGGTCGATGCATCGCAGGGTGTCGAGGCGCAGACGGTGGCCAATTGCTACACCGCGCTCGACCTGGGCGTTGAAGTGGTGCCGGTGCTCAACAAGATGGACCTGCCGCAGGCCGATCCGGAGCGCGCCAAGGAAGAGATCGAGGACGTCATCGGCATCGATGCCACCGACGCCATTCCCTGCTCGGCCAAGACCGGCGAAGGCGTCGAGGACATCATCGAAGCGGTGATCGCCCGCATGCCCGCGCCGCGCGGCAACCCGACGGCCGCACCGCGCGCGATGATCATCGATGCCTGGTTCGACAACTACGTGGGCGTCGTGATGCTGGCCCGCGTGGTGGACGGCGTGCTGCGCCGCGGCGACCGCATCCGCATGATGGCCACCAACGCCGTCTACAACATCGAGCAGATCGGCGTCTTCACGCCCAAGTCGCTGCCGCGCGAGGCGCTGAACGCCGGCGAGGTGGGCTTCATCATCTGCGGCATCAAGGAGCTGCAGGCGGCGAAGGTGGGCGACACCATCACGCTGGAAAAGAAGTTGCCGAACAACGCCGGCCCGGCCAGCGAGGCGCTGCCCGGCTTCAAGGAGATCCAGCCGCAGGTGTTCGCCGGCCTGTACCCGACCGAGGCCAGCGAATACGACCAGCTGCGCGACGCGCTGGAGAAGCTCAAGCTCAACGATTCCTCGCTGCGCTACGAGCCCGAGGTGAGCCAGGCGCTGGGCTTCGGCTTCCGCTGCGGCTTCCTGGGGCTGCTGCACATGGAAATCGTGCAGGAGCGGCTGGAGCGTGAGTTCGACCAGGACCTGATCACCACCGCGCCCAGCGTGATTTATCAGGTGGAGCTGGGCGACGGCTCGGTCATCGAGGTCGAGAACCCCTCCAAGATGCCGGACCCGGGCCGCATCCAGGAGATCCGCGAGCCCATCGTCACCGTGCACCTGTACATGCCGCAGGACTACGTGGGCCCGGTGATGACGCTGGCCAACCAGAAGCGCGGCGTGCAGCTCAACATGGCCTACCACGGCCGCCAGGTGATGCTGACCTATGAGTTGCCCCTGGCGGAGATCGTGCTGGACTTCTTCGACAAGCTGAAGAGCGTGTCGCGCGGCTACGCCTCCATGGACTACGAGTTCAAGGAGTACCGCGCCTCCGACGTGGTGAAGGTCGACCTGCTGATCAACGGCGACCGGGTGGATGCGCTGTCCATCATCGTGCACCGTGCGCAGAGCCAGTACCGTGGCCGTGCGGTGGCCGCCAAGATGCGCGAGCAGATCCCGCGGCAGATGTACGACGTGGCGATCCAGGCGGCCATCGGCGCCAACATCATCGCGCGCGAGAACATCAAGGCGCTGCGCAAAAACGTGCTGGCAAAATGTTATGGCGGGGACATCTCCCGCAAGCGCAAGCTGCTCGAAAAACAAAAGGCCGGCAAGAAGCGCATGAAGCAGATCGGCTCCGTCGAGGTGCCGCAGGAAGCGTTTCTGGCCATCCTACAAGTGGACGATTGATGGGACCTCTGACCGGTTTGTTGTACGGCTTGCTCGCGATCTACCTCGGGGGCTGGTTCCTTGGGTTCTGGGTCGGCAACTTCGCGCTGCTGCTGTTCGTGCTGACGGTGGTGACGCTGGGCTACTGGCTGGCCGAGCGCCTGCGTTTCCAGCCGGCGCGGGCGGCCGCCGCTGCCGCGCTGACCGAGCAGGACGCCACCCGCCGCGCCGAGCTCAAGCGCATGGGCATCGACAAGGTGGACGGCGACGTCTCCGAAGCCCGCCGCAAGCTGCTGATGCAGCCGTGGTGGCTCGACTGGACCGCCGGCCTGTTCCCGGTGATCCTGGCGGTGTTCCTGCTGCGCTCGTTCCTCTTCGAGCCGTTCAAGATCCCCTCGGGCTCGATGATCCCGACGCTGCTGGTGGGCGACCTGATCCTGGTGAACAAGTTTCACTACGGCATCCGGCTGCCGGTCATCAACAAGAAGATCGTGCCGATCAACGACCCGCAGCGTGGCGACGTGGTGGTGTTCCGCTACCCGGTGGACACCCGCGTGGACTACATCAAGCGCGTGGTGGGCGTGCCGGGTGACGAGGTGGCCTACATCAACAAGCGGCTGACGATCAACGGCCAGCCGGTGCCGCTGACGCCGCTGCCCGACTTCTACGACGAGGACAGCCGCCGCTATGCGCAGCACTTCTCCGAGAAGCTGGGCGAGGTGGAGCACCAGGTGCTGAACGACAAGGACCGGCCGGCGTTCATCCCGGGCTCGCACTCGTTTCCCTACAGCGACCAGTGCAGCTACACCGCCGAAGGCGTCACCTGCAAGGTGCCCGCCGGCCACTACTTCATGATGGGCGACAACCGCGACAACTCGCAGGACTCGCGCTACTGGGGCTTCGTGCCGGACGAGAACATCGTCGGCCGCGCCTTCTTCGTGTGGATGAACTTCGGGAACCTGGGCCGCATCGGCGCGTTCCACTGACCATGCCGACCACCACCCCACACCGTGCAGGCCAGCGTGGCATCACGCTGATTGGTTTGCTGTTCTGGGCTATCGTGATCGGCTTCGGCGCGTTGGTCGTCATGCGGGTGTTCCCGACGGTCAACGAGTACTGGACCATCAAGAAGGCCGTCAGCAAGATCGTCGACAGCGGCGCCACCACCGTGCCCGAGCTGCGCGCCGCTTTCGACAAGCAAAAGGAGATCGAGTACTCCATCTCCACGATCAGTGGCAAGGACCTCGACATCACGAAGGAAAACGAGCGCATCGTGATCCGGTTTGCCTACGACAAGCAGATCGAACTGGTGGAGCCCGTGTACCTGCTGATCAAGTACGAGGGCCGCTCGAACTGAGGACGCCATATGGGCGATGCACGATTCGACGCGCTGCAGCAGCGCCTGGGATATCGCTTCACGCAGCAGAAGCTGCTGAGCCGTGCGCTCACGCACCGCAGCGCCGGGGCCGACCACAACGAACGCCTGGAGTTCCTGGGTGACGCGGTGCTGAGCACGGCGGTGTCGGCCATGCTCTACGAGCGTTTCGGCGACTCCGATGAGGGCGACCTGACCCGCGTGCGGGCCCACCTGGTGCGCGAGGAAAGCCTGCACCGCGTGGCCCTGTCGCTCGGCCTGCCCGACGTGATCCGCTTGTCCGACGGCGAAGCCCGCGGCGGCGGCGCCCAGCGCGCCTCCATCCTGGCCGACGCGCTGGAGGCGGTGATTGGTGCCTCGTTCCTGGACGGCGGCTTCGAGCCGGCGCAGGCGCTGGTGCGCCGGCTGTTCGGCGACGTCATCGCCAACACCGAGATCGACAGCTGGAGCAAGGACGCCAAGACCGAGCTCCAGGAATGGCTGCAGGCGCGCAAGCTGCCCGTGCCGGCCTACCGCATCGTCGCCACCCGCGGGCAGGCGCATGCGCAAACCTTCGAGGTCGAGTGCGGCGTGCCCGCGCTGGGCCTCACCGAGCAGGGCGAGGGCAAGTCGCGCCGCACCGCCGAGCAGGAAGCGGCGCGCCGCATGCTCGAGGCCCTGAAAGCGTCCGACCGCCCCGGCGGTCCGCTCCGATCCTAGAAAGACATGATGAACGACACCGCTGCAACGCCTGAAGGCGCATCCGAAGGCGAGGGCGGCGAACAACGGGACCCGGCGGGTCAACGCTGCGGCCTCGTCGCCATCGTCGGCCGCCCCAACGTGGGCAAGAGCACGCTGATGAACGCGCTGGTGGGCCAGAAGGTGAGCATCACCTCCAAGAAGGCGCAGACCACCCGCCACCGCATCACCGGCATCCGCACGGTGGACGAGGCGCAGTTCGTGTTCGTCGACACGCCCGGCTTCCAGACGCGGCACAGCACGGCGCTCAACCGCACGCTCAACCGCACGGTGCAGGGCGCGCTGTCCGACGTGGACGTGGTGCTGTTCGTGGTGGAGGCCGGCCGGTTCGGGCTGGACGATGCCAAGGTGCTGGCCCTGCTGCCCGAGAACAAGCCGGTGCTGCTGATCGCCAACAAGCTGGATGCCGTCACCCGCCGCGCCGAGATGATGCCTTGGCTGAAGGGCATGCAGGAGCGGCGCAACTTCGCCGAGTTCGTGCCCATGACGGCGCAGAAGATGCCCGACGTGGAGCGCCTGCTGGGCATCGTGCGGCCCTACTTGCCCGAGCAGCCTTGGTTCTACGAAGAGGATGCGCTCACCGACCGCACCGACCGCTTCCTGGCCGCCGAACTCATCCGCGAGAAGCTGTTCCGCCTGACCGGGGACGAGCTCCCCTACACCTCCACCGTCGTGATCGACAAGTTCGAGGAAGAGGGCCACCTGCGCCGCATCGCTGCCACCATCATCGTGGAGCGCGATGCGCACAAGGGCATGATCATCGGCGACGGTGGCGAGCGCCTGAAGCGCATCGGCAGCGAAGCGCGGCAGGAGCTGGAACGGCTGATGGACTGCAAGGTGTTCCTGGAGCTGTGGGTGAAGGTGCGCTCCGGCTGGGCCGACAGCGAGGAACACCTGCGCTCCTACGGCTACGAGTGAGCGTGTCGGCCGCAGTTTGAAAACCCACGCCGCCTACGTCCTGCACCAGTACGACTGGAGCGAATCCAGCCTGATCGTGGACCTGTTCACCCGCGACCTCGGCCGCGTGGTGGTGGCGGCCAAGGGCGCCAAGCGGCCGTATTCGCAGCTGCGGCCCGTGCTGCTGCCCTTCCAGCGGCTGAACATCGGCCTGGGCAAGCCGCCGAAGAACGAAGAGGCGTCCGACATCCAGAACCTGCGCGGCGCCGAATGGGCCGGCCCGGCTGCGGTGCTGCGCGGCGACGCGCTGTTCAGCGGGTTCTACCTGAATGAGCTGCTGCTGAAGCTGCTGGCCCGCCATGATCCGCATCCGCGCCTGTTCGACGCCTATGCCGAGACGCTGCAGGCGGTGGCAGGCCCGGACGACCAGCGCGCACAGGCCGCGCTGCGGGCCTTCGAGCTGACGCTGCTGCAGCAGATCGGCCTGCTGCCCGACCTGGCGCTGGTCACGCACACCCAGGCCGCCGTACAGGCCGCTGAGCGTTATGCCCTGCAGCCCGAGGCCGGTGTGATCGCGCTGGCCGACGGGCCTTTCCGCGGGCCGCAGCTCATCGGCCTGCAGGCCGCGCTGGAGCACGGCAGCCTGCAGGCGCTGCAGCAGGCCTGCGCTGCGCCCCTGGGGCCGCTGCGCACCGCGTTGCGCGGGCTGCTTCACTATCATCTGGGCACACCTCAACTCCGCACGCGCCAGGTGATGCTCGATGTGCAGAAGCTCGTCGACAGCACCCGCGCCCCACGATGAACCCGCTGATCGCCCCTGACGCCGCCGGCCGACACGCCCATACCGCGCTGTCGGTCAACCTGAACAAGGTGGCCTTGCTGCGCAACACGCGGCACCTGGGCATTCCCAGCGTGACCAAGGCGGCCGGCATCGTGCTGCAGGCGGGTGCCAACGGCATCACCGTGCACCCGCGGCCGGACGAGCGCCACATCCGCGGCACCGACGTGCACGAGCTGGCCGAACTGCTCAGGCGCGACTGGCCGCACATCGAATACAACATCGAAGGCAACCCCTTCCACAACCTGATGGACTTCGTGCGGGCGGTGCGGCCGCACCAGGCCACCTTCGTGCCGGACGCGGAGGGCCAGTTCA
>OFDN01000285.1_pt1 | contig 45920 bp, 38 predicted proteins | sample 1520971 | NCBI WGS metagenome assembly OFDN01 (sample SAMEA94257418, study PRJEB24077) | hot springs metagenome | biome: Aquatic biome; feature: Geographical feature; material: Water | place: India | collected 2012-06-12 | depth 5 m | reverse complement strand
TGCTGGCCTTCCCGGCCGGGCGCAATGACGATCAAGTCGATTCCACGAGTCAGGCTCTCAAATACCTGACCGCCCACACGCCGGTGGAGCGGCCGCGGCCCCAGAGCATCATGCGGCCGAAGTCGTTGAGGACCCGCGCAACTTAGCGGGAGATTCAGCCGCCGAGATTGCTCAAGCGGGCAGTTCCTGATTGGCCGGCGCGGGATGACCCAGCACCCCATGTGCTTCAGCGTCTTGAACATTCGCAAGCCGAAAGCCGGATTAAGGCTGCCGCATGAGTGGGCCGTCCCATCCGCGGTTCTTTCTATGCCGGCGCTTGCAATTGTGGCATCTCGCATTGCCGGGCAAAAAGCCCGGCTATAAGGGGACGGCATGTTATGAGAATTGTTTGGGCCACTGCCTTTATGGCTATGGGGCTAGTGTCAGCGCAGGCGCAGACCGCCGGTGACTGGGTTCTGGCGAAGTGGAAGAATGGCGCTTACTGGTTCCCCGGGATCATCCAGAGCGTGCAAGGCGATAAGCTGGTCATCACCTATGACGATGGTGACAAAGAGACGCTCTATGCGAACATGGTTCGCCCTTACAATTGGAAAGTTGGCAGCAAGGTCGAGTGCAACTTCAAGAATGCAGGGGCCTGGTACCCCGGCAAGATCACGGCGCTGAACGGTGCATCGGTGTCGATCGCCTATGACGATGGCGATAAGGAGAACACGAAGACAGGACGCTGTCGCTCGACCTGACGGCTGGCGCCCGAGTGGACCGGTCTCGCTTGCGCGGGGCCGGCCTTTCGCACATCCCTTGAGCCGCAGGACAGGCATCTTCCGGTGAGCGAGGGCGCCGAAGGCGCACGGTGGGTTGGCGGCATCCCTCCCGAACGCCGTAACCAGCGCGGCACTAGCGGCGCCAAAATGCCGGCGTCGGCGGCCGCCTGCTCGTACGTTCGCGCGCGGTACCCGGCCAAAAGCGGCGATAATGCTCACGCTGTCAGGTGGGTGGTTTCCTTGCGACCCGTCTCCGCCGTCACAACTTCCAATCTCTCGGTATTGCGACGAACGGCTGAAACCGCCCAATACGTTAGCATTCGATACACAGAGCGCCGCGCCGAGCCCGATATCGAGCCCGCCGTTTGCAGCGTTGGCGACGCGTAGGACAACGCTCTCGCCGAGTTGATCAACGGCCTCTACAAGGCGGAGCTCATCCACCGGCGCGGGACCCATGCGAAGCTTCGAGGCCGTCTAGTTCGCCACGCTGACTTGGGTCGAATGGTTCAACAATCGCCGGCTGCTGGAGCCCATCCGTAACATTAGCGCCGGCCGAAGCTGAGGAACGCTACTACGCCATGCTGGGCGAGTCAGCTATCGCGGGGTGACTCAAACGGAATCGCGTCCGGGATACCCGGCGCTCAGATGGTAGAATTACGCGGGCGTTGAGACCTCGGTATGAATTCGACCGACTTTGCCTCGCACATGGCATCGAGCACAACCTGACCAAGCCCTACTGTCCTTGGACAAACGGTCAGGCCGAGCGGATAAACCGCACGATCAAGGTAGCAACGACCAGGGCTTATCACTACCCCGATCTCGAAAGCCTGAAGGCTCATGCACTAGCCTTCTGCACCGCCTACAACTTCGCCAAGTATCTGAAGGCCCTGCGATGGCGAACGCCATACGAGGCCATTTGCCAGGCATGGACGAAAGACCCGTCACCCTTCAGGGTCAACGTCATGAGGCACCTGATCCCGGGACCGGCACCTAGGGCCGTAAACCCATAAGCGCGTCCGGCCGATTCCAGCGGCGTCGATTTTGTGATTCAAGCTCTGAAAGAGGAGCTTGGCGATGGGACGCTACGAACTCAGCGATTTCGAATGGACGGCGATCGAGCCGCACCTTCCCAACAAGCCGCGCGGCGTGCCCCGTGTTGATGATCGGCGCGTCCTGAACGGTATCTTCTGGGTGCTTCGCTCGGGCGCCCCCTGGGCGGATGTTCCAGCCCGCTACGGCCCACCGACGAAGATCTACAATCGCTTCAACCGCTGGCGCAAAGCTGCCGTCTGGGATCGCCTGATGGATGCGATCACACAGGCTTACCACGGCGACGTCCAGATGATCGAGACCTCGGTCATGCGGGTCCACCAACAGGGTGCGATCGGAAAAAGGGGGGTCGAGATCGTTGTCTCGGTCGCTCCCCAAGGTGGGCTTACCACGAAGATCCACGCCCTTGTCGATGCGCAGGGGCGCCCGATCCAGCTCGAGCTGACGGCGGGCCAGGCCAGCGACATCGCCAGCGCCGCCGACTTGATGAGCCACCTCGTTCCCGGCACGATGCTGATGGCCGACAAAGGCTACGACGCCAACGCCTTGCGCACGCTTGTCGGAGAACGCGGAGCCTCGGCCAACATCCCGCCCGAAAGTAATCGGAAGGACCCGATCTGCTTCAGCCGCCACCTCTACCGCGACAGGAACCTGATCGAGCGCTTCTCTAACAGGATCAAACAGTTCCGCCGCGTTGCCACACGCTACGACAAGCTCGCGGAAAACGTTCTCGCAAGCCTCAAGCTTGCACGCGTCAGGATCTGGCTACGCGGTAATGAGTCGACGGCCTAGTCAAAGCGAATGCTGCCGGTGTGCCTGCTTTGGCGCGGCCGCTGCCACAAGGCCGGGCATTTTCGAAAGATATGCATCGCCGAGCGAGCTTAGGGCATGGGCTCAAAGCATCTGAGACGCCAGAACAGCGATGTTCAGCCGTTGAACGAATTTGACGTTCACATGTTGAACGTGGTAGGTGCCAAGAATGACCGATGGATCCAACGACAGGGCAGCCGCTACGGCATTGCAGCCGGCGGGCACTAGACTCGGTGCCAGAGATGCGGAGCGCCGCCACATCGCTGGACTGCTGGCATTCGTCGAGCAGGAGGCCCATGTCTCTCAGCGCGTGCTCGCTGGAGAACTCGGCGTCGCGCTGGGGCTTGTAAACACATACATAAAGCGATGCGTTAAGAAGGGGCTAATCAAGGTTCAACAGGTCCCTTCGAGGCGCTTTGCATATTACCTGACGCCGTCAGGTTTTGCGGAAAAATCTAGGCTGACAGCAGAATATCTGTCTTGGTCACTGTCTTTTTTTCGACAGGCGCGGACGCAGTATTCGGAGTTGTTTGAAGCGGCCCACCAGCGTCATTGGAAATCAGTGGCGCTGTTCGGAGGAAGCGACCTCACCGAGATAGCTATTCTATGCGCCGCAGAGCGGGGCGTTCAGGTCGCCGCCGTTGTCGACGCCCACATACGAAAGCCGTCAGTTTTTAACATTCCGGTCGTGGCTTCTCTCGATTCCGTCCCCGAGCGACCTGACGGGGCGATCGTCACTGGAATCCAAGACGCCCAAGTTTGGTATGAATGCGCAGTTACCATATTTGGTCGGGCACATGTGCTGGTGCCGCGCTTGCTTTCTGTCACGCTCGAAAGCTCTGGAGCATGAACATTACCAATAATATCGCCATCAGCGATGAAGCCCATCGGTACGTCGTCCAGACACGACATTTGTCCGAGAGTCGTGTCGCACAGGAGCTAGTCAATCAGGTTTTCGAGATCTTTCTGCCGCGCTACCGCAAGAACCAGTGCCACGAGCGCAACGTGGCATCGGACGCGGCTCTTCTTTTTCCCCGGCTATCTTTTCGTTCGGTTTGCGCTCAATCGACGGAACTTATGGCGTTGTACGGCTGGAGGCAGGCAAGAACGGTCTAATGCCGCTAGCTGACGACGTTATCGGAAGCCCGCGCGCGCCTGGATGCAGAAGGCTGTATCGCGATAGCCCAGCGAGCGGATTTCAGGTCGGGGCAAGCCGTACACATTAGAGCAGGTAGCTTTGCTTAACAGCTCGGTCTGTTCGAAGGATTGAGGGACGAGGACCGAGTCGCGGTCCTGCTCGAGATTTTAGGCAGCACGGTACGCGTGGTGCTAGATGAAGACATGGTCGAACGGGCCGCGTGAGCGGTCGGGGAGACCCAATTTACGAATGTGGTCTCGGGAGCCTATCGCCCCCGGACTGCGGTAGCTTGGAAAATCATGCGCCGGTCTCCGCCGTCGCATCGCCAACAGGGGAAATCGAACGTGGAACTGCAGGGAAAGCGCGTTGTCGTTATCGGAGGAGCTGGCCTCATCGGCTCGCACGCCGTGGATCAACTCACCAAGACGGATGTCAGCGAGATCGTGATCTACGATAATTTTGTTCGTGGAACGACCGAGAATCTCGCCGATGCGCTTAAGGACCCCCGAGTCAAGATTTTCGAGGCTGGCGGTGATATTACCCAGACTGACATCCTTGATGCAGCTCTTAAGGGAACCGATGGCGTGTTCCAGTTCGCAGCGCTGTGGCTGCTGCAGTGCCATGAATATCCTCGCACCGCTTTTGAAACAAATGTCCGCGGCATGTTCAACGTGCTCGATGGTTGCGTTCGCAATGGCGTCAAACGTCTGGTCTGGTCATCCTCGGCCTCGGTCTACGGTGATGCCGTTGAGGAGCCGATGACCGAGGACCACCCGTTCAACAATAAGAACTTCTATGGCGCGACAAAGATCTGCGGCGAGGCGATGGCACGCGCCTATCACTTCCGTTATGGCCTCGACTATGTCGGGCTGCGCTACATGAACGTCTATGGCCCGCGTCAGGATTATCGAGGCGCGTACATCGCCGTGATCATGAAGATGCTTGATGCGATCGATCGTGGCGAGGGGCCGACCATCATGGGTGATGGATCCGAAGCTTTCGATTTCGTCGCCGTTGAGGATTGTGCTCGCTCCAATCTCTGCGCGATGCAGTCGACCGCGACTGACAGCTTCTACAATGTCGGAACCGGGAAGCGCACCTCTCTCAAGGAGGTGGCTGAAAAGCTGCTGAACCTTACGGGATCAAACCAACCGATCAACTACGCCCCGCGCAGCCAGGCGACGCTGGTTCGCAACCGCATTGGTTCGCCAGTAAAGGCGAGCAAGGAGATCGGCTTCACTGCCAAAATTGATCTCGACGAGGGTCTCAAACAGCTGATCGAATGGCGCAAAAGCCATATCGAACAGGTCGCACAGCGGCGTGCCAAAGCGCAGATTTGATATTTGACATGGCCGGGCGAAGCCCGGCCATGTTTTCTGCCCTGAATTTGATCGGACGACAATCTTATGTGCGGTATCGCAGGCATTCTGCACCGGGACGGCAGGCCGGCCTCGCCGGTGACCCTCAAGGCGATGACTGACATCATCGCCCATCGAGGTCCTGATGGTGAGGGACACTATTGTGACGGGCCGGCCGGGCTAGGCCATCGCCGCCTGTCGATCATCGACCTCACAGACGCCGCGCGCCAGCCCATGGCGACGCGCGACGGGCGCTTTGTGCTCAGCTATAATGGTGAGATATATAATTTCCACGAATTAAAGGCCGAGCTCAGTGCGCGCGGCCACCTCTTTCACTCCAGCGGTGACAGCGAAGTTCTGCTGACCGCTTTTGTCGAATGGGGCCTTTCGGCGCTGCTGCGGCTCAACGGCATGTTCGCCTTCGCGATCTGGGACACGAAAGAGCGCAAGCTCACGATCGCTCGTGATCGCTTCGGCGTGAAGCCAATCTATTACGCCGAGGTCGATGGCGCATTCTTATTCGCTTCAGAAATCAAGGCATTTCGCGGCTTTCCGGGCTTTGCCGCTCGGATGGATGTTGGAGGGTTGGCTGAGTATCTGACATTCCAGAACTTCTTTACCGATAGGACCTTGTTCGCGGGCGTTAAGCTCCTGAGTGCCGGCTGCTATCTCGAAGTCAAAGCCGGGCGCGAGCCGCTAGCGCCGAAGCGTTACTGGGATTTCCATTTTCAGGAGCCGGAAGGACCTGTCGACGAGGCAAAGGCGCTCGACGAGCTCGACTTCCTGTTCCGGCAGGCCGTTAGCCGCCAGATGGTCAGCGATGTCGATGTCGGCTCCTACCTTTCGGGCGGCATGGATTCGGGCTCCATCACGGCGCTAGCGGCGGCGCAATTGCCGTTCATGCGCACCTTCACCGTCGGGTTCGACCTCAATTCCGCATCCGGCGTCGAACTTGGCTACGACGAGCGCTCGAAAGCCGAGCACATGTCGTATCTCTTCAAGACCGAGCATTACGAGATGGTGCTGAAGGCGGGCGACATGGAGCGCGCATTGCCGCGTCTCGCCTGGCATCTCGAGGAGCCGCGCGTCGGCCAGTCCTACCCGAACTATTACGCTGCGAAGCTGGCCTCGAAATTCGTCAAGGTCGTGCTCTCCGGCACTGGCGGAGACGAGCTTTTTGCCGGGTATCCCTGGCGCTATTACCGCGCCGTTGTGAACGACGATTTCGACCACTACGTCGATAAATATTCGGGCTTTTGGCAGCGGTTGGTGCCAAGCGACTTGCTCCCGCAGATGATGGCTCCAGTTTGGGCCGAGGCATCAACCGTGTCTACGCAGGAGATCTTCCGCGGTGTATTTCAGGACCACGCTCATACGCTAACTCGTCCGGAGGATTACATTAACCACTCCCTTTATTTCGAGGCGAAAACCTTTTTAAACGGGCTCCTGGTCGTTGACGACAAGCTTGCCATGGCTCATGGCCTCGAAGGGCGCGTGCCATTCCTCGACAATGACCTCGTTGACTTCGCCATGCGTTTGCCGGCTAAGATGAAGTTGGGCAACCTCACCGAGGTGGTGCGGCTCAACGAGAACGAGCCAGGCGGCAAGGCCGAGCGCTATTTCGAAAAGACACGCGACGGGAAGCTGATCCTGCGCAAGATGATGGGCCGGCATATCCCGGCCCAGATCGCCGACCGTGAGAAGCAGGGGTTCTCAGCCCCGGACGCTAGCTGGTTCAAGGGCGAAAGCATCGACTACGTCCGGCGCCGCCTGCTGAACGACCGCGCTCGCATCTATGACTACCTCGACCGCGGCACAGTGAAGAACCTCATCGACGATCACCTTGAAGGTAGGCAGAACCGCCGACTGCTAATCTGGTCGCTGCTCAATCTCGAACAGTTCTGCGAGGCTTATCTGTGAGCGGCGCGATTCCTCCGACGGTCAGCCAGCCTCCTAAGGCCAATGGCCCGGGCCTGGCACAAATCGTGATTGATTTTGCCCGTGTCATCAAACGCAATCTGGCGCTGGTGCGCGAGATGGCGCTGCGCGACATCAAGGGGGGCCATGCCGGCCATGGTTTCGGCTCGCTTTGGGTCTACATCCAGCCCATCGTCGTTGTCGGCACATTCATGCTGATCTTCGGCGTTGTCATCGGCACCAAGATGGCAGTGACATCGACATTTCCGGGCGACTACACCAGCTACATCCTTGTCGGGCTCACGCCCTGGCTGCTCATGTCGAATGCCCTCGGGCGCTCGACAAATGCGTTCTCCGGCAATGCCAACCTCGTCAAGCAAGTGGTGTTCCCGATCGAGACGCTGCCGGTGGCCACGATCATTGCCTGCTTTGCAACCTATGTTCCGGCCTTCACGCTGATGGTGGCCTACAAGCTGTTTATTGGAGGCGGCCTTTCCTGGCTGGTGCTCGCCCTGCCGCTGGTGCTGGGGATGCATGGCCTGCTCTGCATCGGCCTGACGCTGCTGCTCTCTGTCACCACGCCCTTCCTGCGCGATATCCGCGAATTCGTGACAATGTATATGGCAGTTTCGATGTATTTCACCCCGGCGATCTACCTGCCGGATTGGGTGCCGGCGATGGTGCGCCCGATTCTATATCTCAACCCGTTCAGCTATGTGGTCTGGGTATATCAGGATGTGCTGTTCTATGGCGCGATCCGCCACGGTTTTGCCTGGATCATCTTCGCCGCGATGGGCATCGCGTTTTTTCTGGCTGGGCTGGTGATTTTCCGCCGCGTCAAGCCTGTGCTCGGGAATGTGCTCTGACATGACCATTCAGGACATCACCGCGCCGCTTCTGCCTGTGGTCGGCATGACCATCTCTAATGTGCCGGCCATCCGCGTCACCGGCCTGAGCAAGGCCTACAAGATCTATGCGAACAACAGCGATCTGCTGCGCGAGGTCTTCACCGGCAAACAGCACCACCGCGACCATTGGGCGCTGAAGGATATTTCCTTCGAGGTGCCGCGCGGCGAGATCGTCGGCATCATCGGCCCGAACGGCTCGGGCAAGAGCACGCTGCTGAAGATCATCACTGGCCTGCTGGACATGACCAGCGGCACGGTCGAGGTCAATGGCCGCATCTCGGCCATTCTGGAGCTTGGCACCGGCTTTCATCCGGATTTCACCGGCCGCGAGAACATCATCACCGGCGGTATGTGCATCGGCATGAGCCGCGAGGAGATCAAGGCGAAGCTGCCCTGGATCATCGAATTCAGCGAGCTTGAAAGCGTGATCGACCAGCCTTTCCGCACCTATTCCAGCGGCATGCAAGCCAGGCTCACCTTCTCCACCGCCATCGCCATCGATCCCGAAGTGTTCATCGTCGACGAGGCGCTGGCGGCGGGCGATGCCTACTTTGTCTCCAAATGCATGAAGCGCATCCGCGAAATCTGCAATTCAGGCGCGACGGTGCTGTTTGTCAGCCATGGCACGGGCCAGGTTGCCCAGCTTTGCGACCAGGCCATCTGGATCGAGAATGGCGAGCTGCGCGACATTGGCCCGGCGCGCGAGGTGACGCGGCGTTATGATTACAGCGTGCATGAGAGGTTGTCGGCGGGCAGGATCGTCGAGGTCGATCTCGCCGCGTTTGCGCCCGAGCCCGACCCGCAAGCCGGCCCTCCAACTGAGGAAGCTCCTGGCGATGAGCCGGCGGAAGAGGGATTGGCTGCCGCTGCAAAGGAGAGCCCGCGCAAGGTTGAGGTGTTTCGCAAGGGCCCTGTTAGGATCGACAGGGTGGTGTTTGTGGATCGGACCGGGAAGCCAGCGAATGTCTTCCGCACCTGGGATCCGTGGCGCATAGAGGTTCACTATAGTTGCGCCGGCGAGATCCCCGATTATCCGCTTGGTTTTGTGATGACCATCGAGCGGGAAAGTGACCTGTTGCGTGTGGCCCAGTTCAGCACTAGCAATCCATCCGGCCGTTTCGCGGACGAAGCCAAGATCATCAATTTCGAGGCAAAAGCTGGACGTTCGGGCGTTGTCTCATGCACCATGCCGGAATTGCAGATGCTGGAGGGGGATTACATCCTCTCGCTGGCGCTTCAGCCCAATATTGTCGGCCTAAATGACTATTACGAATATCACCAGAGGGTGCACCGCTTCTCGGTAATCCCGGCGGGATATCCGTCAGCCTCGGTTTTTTATCCCTTGGTCGAATGGAACCATGTGGTGTCCGCTCCATCCGACAATCAGACAGTAGATGAAGCGCAGGCGGCGCGTCATGCATAACGCTCGAACATGGTCGAATAAGGCAATGGGCGCAACATGATGGCTCGGTTCAGGGCCCGCATTCAGGCCGCGCGTACGATGTGGTGCGCTCTCGTCTGGTTGGATGTGGGTCGCAAGGCGAACATTGCTCGCTTTTCTGATCTTTCCGCGCCGCTTGGCGCGAGCCAAGCTAAGTCCGAGGGTCACCTGTCCGAGCTGGAATCAGCCTGTGCGCACCTGCGCGGGCAGAATGCCGCGTTGCTTGACCAGCTTGTGCACAGTGCGGCCGGCAACATGGGCAACGCCGGAGACCATCGGCTTTCGCCGCCGCATGAGGTCAAACCGCAGAACGGCACACTCCCGCGAAGCCTGAAGATCTGCCTGTTCGATAACCTTGCCAATCAAGCCTATATCACCGCCCGCGCGCTGCGGAGGCACCAGCGCGCGGCGGACGCCGTGTCAGACCAACTCGTGATGGAGGGGCATGGGGACTCAATTCTGGAAACCTTGGCAGCTGCAAAGCCGTCATCTTGCGCCCGGTTCCGGACAGCTCGGAGTATCATTTCCGCACCGCGCTGGCATCCTTTACGGGCGCGGCGACCGATCCGTACACGCGCCAGGCGGCTGGAGAGGCCTCCCGGGCCTGGGTCGAGGCCGAGCATGGCTACGGGACGCTCGGGCCGCTCTACATGGTGATGTTCGAACAGGCGGCGCGCCATCCGGCCGGTTCGGCTTCCGTTGCCCGCCCTTCGGATGCCGCAGCTCCGACAAGAAAGAACCGCATATCATGACAGCCGACGCAACCACCCGTTTTGCGTATCCGGAATGGTTCTGGCCGCTGGTTGGCTCGGTGCCTGTCAAGGAGGACGCGCGCCTCGAAAGTTGCGGCGTGCCATTGGTAATGGCTGAGGGCATGCTGCGCGACGAGGTTTGCCATGATGCGGGGCAAACGCAGACGCGCGAGACCTTCGGCTACAAATGGCAGCGCGAAGACAGCTACGGTTCGCCGGCAATGGTAGAGTTCAGCCGGAAATGGCTGGAAGAGCGCTATGCCGCGCTCTGGGCGCATCCAGCGGCTGAGCTCTCCGGCGGTTATCGCCCGCTGATGCTGGATGCCGGCTGCGGCTCAGCCTACTCGGCCAGAATTCTGTTAGAGCGGCGCTTTCCGAAGCTGCGCTATGTCGGTGCGGACATTTCGCGAGCGGCGGATGTAGCGGCGCGCAGCTTTGCGCAGAAGAGCGTCGACGGCGCTATCGTCCAGGCTGACCTGATGCGCCTACCTTTTGCCGATGGCGCTTTCGATATCGTGTTTTCGGAGGGCGTGTTGCACCACACCCCCTCGACCCGCGCCGCCCTCGCGGCGGTCGCGAGGAAGGCGCGCAAGGGCGGAGCGGTCGCTTTTTATGTTTATCGCAAGAAATCGCCAGTGCGCGAATTTACCGATGACTATATCCGCGAACTCGTGAAGGATCTTCCGCCCGAAAAGGCTTGGGCGCTTATGGAGCCGCTGACCCGGCTCGGTATCGCGCTGGGCGAGCTCAACGCCGAGATCGACATTTCCGAAGAGATCGGCCTGCTCGGCATCCCAGCCGGTCGCATCAATGTGCAGCGGCTGTTTTACTGGCATGTCTGCAAGCTGTTCTACCGGCCCGACATGGCGCTAGACGAAATGAATCACATTAATTTCGACTGGTTCACGCCGACTTACGCGCATCGCCAGAGCGCGGAGGAAGTCACGCAGTGGTGCCGCGAGATCGGCCTCGACATCGTCGAGATGAAGGCCGAAGAGGCTGGCATCACCGTGGTCGCGACCAAGCTGTGAGGCTGCGGTGCCTTATGGTGGAGCTTTTCTCGCGGCTGATCGGAGCGGCGCATCGGGCGCGCCGGGCTCAGATCAAGGATCGTTGGAAGAGGGTGCTGCCCTTCGGTGAGGTGTTCACCGATCGCTGGGAGAAGGCGCGCCTCCTCGAGTTTGGCGAGGGGGCTAGCATCTATGACAGCGCCGTAGTGATTGGCGACGTCAAGGTGGGGGCCAAGAGCTGGATCGGGCCGAATTGCGTGCTCGACGGCTCAGGCGGCCTGACGATCGGCGCGACCTGCTCCATTTCGTCGGGCGTCCAAATTTATTCGCACGACACGGTGGAGTGGGCCGTCTCCGGCGGCGTAGCGCCCTACCGGCAGCAGGCAACCGAGATCGGAGACCATGTCTATCTGGGGCCTAACACCGTCGTCGCCGCCGGCAGCAGCATCGGCACGGGCTGCATCGTAGGCGCCCAATCTTTCGTCAAGGGTGAACTTGCACCCTATACTTTTGCGGCCGGCTGCCCCGCCCGCGTGCTAGGCCGCGTTAGCGTCGCCGAGGACGGGTCCGTGATCATAATCCGCGCCGAGGCGCGCGCCAATTCCTCTGAGGGTCAACCATGATCAGCATCACCGAACCGAGTTTTGATGAAGCCGAAGTCGAGATGGTCCGGGCCGTGCTCGCCTCGAAATGGGTGACGCAAGGGCCGATGACCGAGCGCTTCGAAAAGCTCATCGCGGAGAATCAGAAGGCCGCTTTCGCCCTGGCCTGCACCTCCTGCACCGCCGCGCTTCATCTCGCCACGATGGCGCTGGGTCTCGGGCCGGAGGATGAGGTGATCGTGCCGGCCTTCACCTGGATCACCAGCGCGCATTCGGCCGAATACGTTGGGGCGAAGGCGGTGTTCGCCGATATTGATCTGGCGACGTTTAACATTGACCCGAAGGCGCTTGAGGCCGCGATCACCCCGCGCACGAAAGCCGTGGTGTCGGTGCATCTGTTCGGTCTTGCGGCGCCGATGGACGAGATCCGCGCCATCTGCGCGCCTCGCGGCATCCGGATCATCGAGGACGCCGCCTGCGCGATCGCCACCACCTACAAGGGCGATCCCGTCGGGGCGATCGGCGATCTCGGCTGCTTCTCCTTCCACCCGCGGAAGGTCGTCACCACAGGCGAGGGTGGGGCGGTGACCACCAACGATCCAGAGCTTGCGGCCGCCCTGCGCTCATTGCGCAACCATGGCGCCACGGGCCTGCCTTCCGCTGAGATCGAGCCGCATGGGCCCTGGACCATGGGCACGTTCGACCGCATCGGCTTCAACCTGCGCCTGTCGGACATCCAGGCGGCAGTCGGCGTCGCGCAGATGTCCAAGCTGAAGGCGCTGGTGGCGGATCGGCGCGCCACCGCACAGCGGTATACTCAGATGCTGCGAGAGGTGAATGACCTGGTGTTGCCCGTCGCCGGCGAGGTGGAGGGCCACACCTACCAATCCTATGTGATCCGCCTTGTCGAAGGCGGGCGCAGGCGGCGCAATGCGGTGATGTCTGCCATGGCGCTGGCCGAGATGCAGAGCCGGCCCGGCACCCATGCCGTGCACCGTCTGGGCTACTATCGCGAGAAATACGGGCTGAAGCCGGAGCAGTTCCCCAATGCCTGTGCTGCGGAAGACACCACCATCACCCTGCCGATCGTACCGTTCATGCGCCACTCAGACCAGGAACGCGTGGTGCATGTCATCCGCCAAGCGCTGTAGGGTTGAGCCGGCGCAATAAGAACATTCTAGGCTTTCGGGCATGAGTTTTATCTCCAAAGTGCGCGCCACAGTGCGGCGGAGCGTGACGACTTTGCCTTCGCCGCTCCGCAGACCCGTGCGCGCGCTGCTGCATGGGTTGAAGCTGGTGTTGCTGGGATTGTTGTGCGTGATGAAAGGGCCTCGCGGCCTGTTGAGTGGACTGATCGGTCTGTCGGCACGACTGAAGGGGCTCGCTGTCCTGGCGGCCAATCGCTGCTCGGAATGGCTCTTGACGCAGATTGCCGTGCCGCTTGGCCGGCGCCGCACAGAGGCCAGGCTGGCGCAGGGCGCGCCGCGCTCGCTTTGGGGCGTGACGCCGATCCTTACGCTGCCGCTAAAGGCCCGGGCTGACCGGATGCTCGGCTTTGAAAGCCACTCGCTGGTGTTCGTGACCTACTACATCGCGCGCGATTTCGATTTCAATCTCCAGCGGACGATGGAATGGCTCCAGCTTCATGCCGGCGGACTGATCGCGCCATTCGAGCGGCTGTTGCTGGCCTGGGCCATCTGGCACTATGACGTGTTTCATTTTTTCTATGATCAGGGGCTGACCAGTCGCTCCACGCGCTTTGGCGTTAGCCCGCGCGAGCTTGATCTGCTGCGCGCCGCCGGCAAGCGTGTCTATCTCTATGCCTACGGTGCCGATGTGCGCCGCCGCGAGGAGACGCTGGCGCTGGGCAAATGGAATTTCTGCACGGAATGTCCCGAGCCTGGCAGATTCTGCGCCTGCACGCCCGACAATGCGCCGACCATGGCCGCAATGTGTGAGAAGGTCACGGCAGCCGTGGCGCTGGGCGATATGCTCGCCTATGTGCCTAATGCGCGGAACATGCATTACTGGCCGATTGATCTGGACCGCGTGCCGCCCGCTGCCCCACTCCGGATGGACGGGCCGTTGCGCATCGCGCACGCGCCCAACCACACTCATTTCAAGGGCTCGCATTATCTTGAAGCCAGCATCGAAAAGCTCCGGCGGCAGGGCCACGCCATCGACTATGTGAAGGTGCAGGGCGTGCCCAACCATGAGGTGATCCGCCTGTTCGGCGAGGCTGACCTGATCGCGGACCAGTTCATCGGCGGGGCCTATGGCTACACGGCGCTGGAAGCCATGGCGCGGGGCAAGCCGGTGATGAGCTATGTGCGCTTGCCCGGCCTCGTCGAGGCGGTGGAGGAATGCCCGCTGATCAACGTCACGCCCGACACGCTGGATGAGACGCTTCTCTGGTGCTTGAACAACCGCGAGCGTCTGGGAGCCATCGGCGCGCAGGGCACGGCCTATGTTCGCCGCTGGCACAGCATTGACGCAGTCGCGGAAAGGTTTGGTCAGATGTATCAGGAGACGGCGGAGTTTCCCGAAGCCACACTGAGCATCCTCAAGGAAAGCTGCGCAGCGGTCCGCGACGCACGCAAGGCAATCGCGCAGGCGGATGGCTGGCAGCACCCTTTCCTTGTGGCCAGCGGCGAGCCCGTGGCCGCCAGCGCAGGAGCGGCAGGATGAGCGGCATGGCCAGCAAACCTTCGCATCACGAGACGTTGCACAACGAGACTTTGCACAACGAGACACTCAGGGATATCGAGGCGAGGCTCGGTCGCCCCTTGCGGGTGCTGCACATCGGCAACATCGCCAACAACGCCTACAACAATGCCCGCATCCAGCGGCAATATGGCATCGAGGCGGATGTCCTCAGCTATGACTACTACCATGTCATGAGCACGCCGGAATGGGAGGATGCCGAGTTCGAAGGCGAACTGGATTCCAATATTCCCAACTGGTGGGCGACAAGCCTGAAGGGCTGGAAACGGCCGGCCTGGTTCGTGCAGGGGCCGGTGGAGCCCTGTCTGCAGTATCTGCGGGCAAAACATCTTGGATTGACCAAACTGCAAAAGCTGCTGTGGCTAAATCTTGAAGCGCGCTGCCTTGGCTATGTGCGCTACATGGCGGAAGCATCCGGCAAACCCATTCCCCCCATGCCGCTGCGGCTCGGCATCGCGCTGAAGGCGGCCGAAGCCTATGGTGTTTCGAGCGGGCCAGCTCTGGGCTACAGTGATGAGGCGCGGCGCGCGATCCGGGCGATCCTGCTTGAGAAGGCAGCGCCGGACACGCTGGCTGATGCACCCGAGGCACTAGCTGCGGAAGAGGTGGCCCGCCAGCCGCACATGAAGCTGCTGGCCAATGCGCTGTATCGCATGATGCTGGATGTGGCCGTGCTGCCTGCGCTCAGGGATGAAACCCGCGGTTCGGCGCTCTCCCGCCTTTGGCTCAAGCGGAGGATGCGCCGCGCGGGGACGACAAATCGCAAAGATTTGCTGGCTCTGGTGGACATGAACCCGCCGGGGATCGAGCAACTACGCGGGCATCCGGTGGGTCGGTTCGTCAAGGAATTGCGGGACGTTGATCGCTCGGAGTACGGCTTGCGGACATTTGGCCGTGCCTTCATGAAATTGCCAATCGTGATCAAGGCGAACCGCTTGCTCGACGTTCTCACGGGTAAAATCTGCAGATTATATTATTTCCGTGTCGGCAACGATGTGAAAAAATTAAAGCAAATTAATAATAAAATTGATACAACCATTCGAGATACAAAATCAATAAAAGGATTGGCGAATTCAATTATTCATTTCTCCGACGCAGAAGAAGAGAGTTTATTAATTTTCTTTGATTATTATACAAAGTTTTACTCAAAATTCTACGATATTATCGATAAATATGATGTAATTCAAGGATATTCAATCGATGGCGGCATATGCTGGGCTAATGGACTTGACCGTTTTATTTCTTATGAACATGGAACATTACGCGATCTGCCTTTCGGCCAGGACTTTTATGGTATCGTGACTCGGATTGCCTATCACGCCTCGACCTATGTTTTTGTTACCAATTCCGATGTACTGCCCGCAACGGAGCGGATGGGGCTTGATCCGGCGCGCATCGTCTGCCTGCCTCATGCCTTCGATGACCGGAAACTGGTCGCATTCCGAGAACAGAACCCCGGTTTGCAGCCACCGCGCGGCCCTGCGGTGTTCTTCAGCCCGACACGCCATCACTGGATCGACACCAGCGGATCATGGACCAAGGGCAATGACATTCTGCTGCGTGCTGCCGGTATTGTCGCGGCGGAGGGGCTCGATTTCCGACTCATATTGGTCGAATGGGGCAAGGAAATTGACGACAGCAAGACGCTGATCGCCGAGCTTGGTATTGCTGACAAGGTCTCCTGGGTAGGGACAATGCAGAAGCGCGAATTGTGGGAGGCCTATTGCCGGGCGCACGCGGTGGTGGACCAGTTTACGCTGCCTGCGCTGGGCGGCGTCGGCTTCGAGACCATGGCGCTGGGGCGCAGACTGATCACGGCCATTGATCATGATCAACTGGCGCAGTTCTTTGGAGAGGCCCCGCCCTGTCTCGCAGCGTCCAGCGTGGACCAGTGCGCAGCGCGCCTGCGGCAAGTGATCACTGATCCCGATGATGCAGCCGGGCTTGGACTGGCCGCCGCGAAATGGATGCATGACTACCATTCTGCCGAGAGGATCGTGGCGATTCAGGCTGACACTTATCGGGATTTTCTGGCGGGAGGCGCGAGCGCGTCCAGTTTTGATCTTGAGGCTGCCTGATGTCGCTGCGCAGGTCTCTGAACAGGATGGCGCATCGGCATCCGGCGCTGGCACGGACGCTGAAACCGCTGGTGGTTCCGGTCATCGTGACGGGAGTTGGCGTTGTCCGGGCGACCATTCGGGCTGTGCGGTCGCCATTCGGCACGACGCGGCGGCTGGTTGTTTCTGCCATACTTGCGCTGCGCATGAAAGCGGCGCGGCAGCGGCTGTTGGGCAGTGTCACTGCGCAGGATGCGGTTGGTGTAGGCGCGCACCCCGCTGGACGGCGCGTGCTGATGCTGGTTGTCTCGGATCTGCGGATTGACCCGCGCGTGGAACGCGAGGCGAGGGCGCTGGCCGGCGCGGGCTACCAAGTGACGGTGCTTGCGCCGGATCTTATGCCGCCCGATGCCGCGTCACCGGCTGTGGATTGGGGTGCAGGCGTAGAGATTCGCCTTGCGGAAGCAGCCGCGGCAATTTTCATCGGGAAACGCCCCGGCTTCGAGGGCGGGCTCATGTTCGACGCGGCGTTTGACGCGGCGCGTGAGCTGAAGCCGCTGGCGGTTCATGCCCATGATCTCAACACATGCTTGATCGGGTTGGCCGTGGCCCGCGAGACAGGCGCACATTTTGTCGCGGATTTCCACGAATGGACATCCGAGAATGTGCACTGGGATGAGACCGGCCAAGGCTGGCAGCCCTATCCGCAAGACTGGAAAGCCGAGCTTCAGGCGCTTGAGGCGCGGGTGATGCGCGAGTCCTCAAGCGTGATCACGGTGTGTGATTCCATCGCCGACGCGTTGGCGGATGAGCTTGGCCGAGGGGTGGAGCGCACGCGCAAGGTTGACGTGATCCGCAACATTCCGGCGCTTTCCCTACAGCCGACGAAGGAATATCTGCCGTTGAAGCAGCAGCTTGGCCTGGCGGAGAGCCAGTTCGTGCTGCTGTGGCAGGGCGGAACGGGTGCGACGCGGCTGATTGAGCCGATCATCGAGGCGCTGGAATTTGCTCCACGCTGCACCTTCGCCATCCGTGGCCCCTCGTTGGATATTTTCGGGCCGGACTATCTCGCTATTGCGCAAAAGGCCGGCGCAGGCGATCGGCTGATCCTGCTCGACCCTTTGCCCTCGCGGGATGTGGTGGCGGCAGCGTGCGGAGCTGATGCCGGCATCTGGACGCTGCCGCGGCTGTGCCGCAATTTCACCTATGCGCTTCCGAACAAGATCTTCGAATATACCGCCTCGAATTTGGCGCTTCTGGTGGCGGATTATCCCGAGGCGCGCCGCATGGTCGAGGCGCACGCCATCGGCCTGACATTCGATCCCTATGATCCGCGCTCCATCGCTGCCGCGATCAACCGGTTGATCGATGAGCCGGGGCTGGCGGAGGGGTTCAGGCAAAACACCCATGCTGCGCTGAAGGCGCTGGATGCGGAAGGCGAGTGGCAGAAGCTGGTCGCGCTTTATGATGCGCTGCCGCGCGTCGGGCAGGCCGGGAGCCGCGCCTGACCATGCGCATCCTCCATGGCCCGGCCAATGTCGGCAACCAGCCTTGGGTTCTGTCGCGCGCCGAGCGGGCGCTGGGGCACACCAGTGATGTGGTGCAGAACTATGGCACCTGGATCGGCTATCCGGCAGACAGGACGCTGAGCGAATATGCGCAGAACACGCGGCGGGCCCGGTTTGACCGCAGCCTATTTTCGCTCACCGCGCCCTTCCGCTATGATGTGATCCATTACTATTTCGGCCGCAGCTTCATGCTCTGGGATGATTTCGGCCGTTTGCTCGGCCGGAGCCCGCACGAGGACCGCGCTGCTCTGCGCGATGTGCATCTGGCAAAACGGCTGGGCAAGCGCTTGGTGATGACGCTTCAAGGCTGCGATACGCGGCAGGCAGGCGTGTCAAATCGCATCAATGCCATCACCATGTGCAAGAGCGATGGCTGCCCGGCCTTTGCCACCTGCACGGCCAGCATCGACGAGACCCGCCGCGCGATGATCGAGACATTGCTGCCCCTGATGGACCGGGTGTTCTATCTAAACCCTGAGCTGGGCCACATGCTTGGCGCGTTCGGCGCAAAGGCCGAATTCCTGCCCTATGCCAATGTCGATGTGATGGAAGAGGTGGTGACGCCGCCAGATCCAGGGCGTCGCCCGCGCATTCTTCATGCGCCGAGCAACAGCGGAATCAAGGGCACGCCGATGATCCTGGCCGCGCTGGAGCGCCTGAAAAGCCGCTTCGATTTTGAGCTGATCCTGGTCGAGAACACCCCCCATGCCGAGGCGATGAAGCTGTATCGCTCGGCGGATCTGGCCATCGACCAGATTCTGGCCGGCTGGTATGGAGGCTTTGCCGTAGAAATGATGGCGATGGGCAAGCCGGTCGCCGCCTATATACGCGAGGAGGACCGGCGCTTCGTGCCGGAGGCGATGTGGGATGACATGGCCATCCTCCGGCTTGATCTGCGCACGCTGGAGGATGATCTGGCGCGCATTCTTGGCCAGCCCGAGGCGCTGATCGCCGCCGGCGAGCGCGCCCGCCGCTATGCGATGCGCTGGCATGACCCGATAAAGACGGCGCGGGCGTTGACCGCGATCTACCGTGACCAACAGGCACCGCTGCTTCTCGGCTAGCTTGCTGGAGACCAAACCGGAGACGACTGAACCATGTGTGGCATTGCAGGCATTCTCCATCGTGGTACGCATTCGGATGCGCCCCGCCGCGTCAAGGCGATGGCGGATTCGATCCCGCATCGCGGGCCGGATGATGAGGGCTTCTGGTCCGATGGCGATGTGGCGCTAGGCTTCCGCCGATTATCGATAGTCGATCTCGAAACCGGCTACCAGCCAATGCCGAACGAGGATGGCACCGTCTGGGTGGTGTTCAATGGCGAGATCTACAACCACCGAGCGCTGCGCCGCGAGCTGGAGGATGCGGGCCACCGCTTCGCCACCGACCATTCCGACACCGAGGTGCTGGTGCATGGCTATGAGCAATGGGGCGAGGGGCTGCTGCCGCGCCTCAATGGCATGTTTGTCTTCGCAGTGTGGGACCAGAACAATCGCCGGCTGATGATCGGGCGCGACAGGCTGGGCATCAAGCCGGTCTATATAGCCGAGCGTGGCGATGGCGCGTTGGTGTTCGCCTCGGAAATACGCGCAATCCATGCCTCCGGGCTGATCGAAAAGGCGCCGGATGAGGGCGCTGTGCATGCCTATTTCCTCCAGCAGAATGTCTGGGATGGCCGCTCGATGTTCAGGCATGTGCGCCAGCTGCCGGCCGGGCATCTGATGGTGGATGAGCCGGGCAGGCGGGTGACGCGCCAGTTCTGGGACATGAGCTTCAACCGGCGCAAGGTCGGCGCGAAAGATGCGGCCGCGATGCTGCGCGCCGTGCTGGAAGACACCATCCAGCGCCAGATGGCGGCGGATGTGCCGGTGATGGGTTATCTCTCCGGCGGCATCGATTCCTCGGCGCTGGTGGCGGGCGCGCACCGCATCGACCCCAAAGTGAAGGCCTATTCCTGCCTGTTTGACCTGACCAATGTCGGCGATGACAAGATCGTGGATGAGCGCGAGTTCTCGCGTGCGATGGCGCGGCATCTGGGCATTTCCCATGTCGAGATGGAGCTGGGGCCAACTGCGCTGATGGGCTCGCTCCATGCCACCATTGATGCGCTGGAAGAGCCGCGCATGGGCATGGCCTATGTGAATTATCTCATTGCAGGCAGAGTGGCGCAGGATTCCAAGGTGGTGCTCTCCGGCTGTGGCGGCGATGAAATTCTCGGCGGCTATGTCGGGCGCTATGCGCATTTGCGCCAGCCCTATCCGGTGGGTTCCGCAGCCAAACCCGGCTTGCTCGCGCGCATCATTGGCCGCGCCCTGAAGCCGACTGGGCTCTCGCTCGACTCGATGCGGCGGATGCTGGAGCTCTATTGTTTCCCGGTGCCGCCGCAGGATGTGGCATCGGCTTTCACGCCGCACATGCAGACGGCCAGCGGCGGCTACACTGTGGCCGATGCATTGGGCGGCCTGCTCAAAGCCTGCCCGTCCCACTTCGATTGGGACCGGCTGATGTATGCCGACACCAAGACCTATCTCTCCGGTCTGCTGATGGTGGAGGACAAGCTCTCCATGGCCCATTCGCTCGAGGCGCGTGTGCCGCTAATCGACAACGCGGTGATCGACCTTGCGATGGGCTTTGACTGGGAACTGCTCAGCGATGGCATCACCGGCAAGATCGTGTTCCGCGATTCCATCCGAGACTGGGTGCCGGCGCTGATCGCTGACAAGCCAAAAATGGGTTTCGGCCCGCCCGATGCCTCCTGGTATCGCGGTGCGCTCCAGCCCTGGATCAGGCAATTGCTCAGCCCGGACCGCATCGCCGCGCGCGGCGTGTTTCAGCCGGCCTATGTCGAAAAGGCCATCGATGATCATATGAGCGGCGCGGCCAACCGCCTGCCGCTGATCTGGTCGCTGCTTTCCTTCGATGCCTGGTGCGAGATCAACGGCTTTTATGACGGTGATCTTGGCCAGCCGATGCGGCCCATGGCGGCCTGATGGCTAAGATCGGCATGTTGCTGCCGCTGCGCGATGCGCTGAAGCGTCTGCCTTTGGTGGGCAAGCCGCTGCTTGGCGCGGGGCGCTTTGCCTATGTCGGCGGGCGAAGCCTGGCGATGTCATTGGCGGGCCTGGCGCGCCTTCCGGGCGCTGCATGGCGCTTCCGCCGGGAATGGACCTCTCCTGCCAATCGCGGCATAGGCTTGGCCGCCCCCGGGCACACCGTGGTGATGCTGGTGGTGGCGGACATGCGCTCCGATCCGCGCGTGGAGCGCGAGGCGCGGGCCCTGGCAGCCGCTGGCCAAGAGATTGTGGTGATCTGGACCGATCCGCTGCTGGCCCGAACTGGCGTGCCAACGCCGGTGGATTGGGGGCAGGGCATCAGCTTCCAATCCCTGCCTGAACAGGCCGGTGAATTCTCCCAGCAATTCCCCGGCTTTCTCGGCACCGCGATGCTCGATGCAGCGCTCGCTCATCAGCCCTTCGCCTTTCATGGCCATGATCTCAACACCTGCCTCGTGGCGCTCACCGCAGCGCGGCGCACCGGCGCGCACGCCATTTGTGATTTCCATGAATGGTATTCCGAGAATGTCACCTGGCGGCCTGTGGGTCGGGTTTACACCCGCCATTCATGGCCGGTGAAGCAGGGCTGGCGCTGGCTGGAGAGCATGTGTTTCGCCCATGCCTCAGCGCTGGTCACGGTGTGCCGCTCGATCGCCGACGAGATGTCAGCCACCTTCAGCGATGGCCGGCGTCAGGTGCATGTCATCCGCAACATTCCTGATCGGGCGCGCCAGCCAAGCCGGGATTATCCACCGCTCAAGGCGCAGTTTGGCCTCGGCGACGAGCGGTTCGTGTTGCTCTGGCAGGGCGGCATCGGCCCCTCGCGTATGATCGAGCCGATCATCAAGGCGCTGGCCCATGCGCCGGCCTGCACGCTTATCATTCGCGGGCCGGAAATCGCGACCTATGGCCCCGGCTATGCGGCCATCGCGGCCCAGATCGGCGCAAGTGATCGGCTGTTGCTCAGCTCGGCTGTTCCCTCGCGCGATGTGGTCGCGGCAGCGCGCGGGGCGGATGCTGGCACATGGACGCTGCCGAACCTGTGCAAGAATTTCAGCTACGCCCTGCCCAACAAGATATTCGAGTATCTTGCCTCCGGCCTGCCGGTGCTGGTCGCGAAATATCCGGAGGCGAAGCGGCTGGTGGAGGAGCATGAAGTGGGCCTCACCTTCGACCCCTATGATCCACGATCGATCGGTGCCGCGATCAACCGGCTGGTGGACGACCCGGCGCTTAAGGCTAGGCTTGCGGCCAACACGGACAAAGCGCTTGAAGCGATGGATGCTGCCGCCGAATGGCAGAAGCTGGTGGCGGTCTATGCAAGCCTGCGTTCAACGCCGCCTGCCCTCAACAATGACACGCCCATCCAGCGCTAAATGACTGGACGCATCCCCCGCTGCTGGCTAGGACGACGCCGGCCCTGTCACAGGTCTCTCAATCAGATAGGCGGATTGATCGGTTGCACGCAGGGGGACGGCAATTATGGATGTCGGTTCGTTCGGGCTGGCGGCCAGTGTCACACCAACATGTTTGACAGGTAAAACCGATGACTCCCTCGGCCGAAACAGAGGCTTCTGGCGAAAGGCTCCGTGCTTCATACCGGGACTTCACTCAGGATTCATGGGGTCTGGACGAGAGGCATAAGACGCTTATCACCCGTTTCCGCCGCGAAAATGGTCGTGCACCGCGCATCCTGCATATCGGAAACATCGCCAATAATGGCTTCAAGAATGCCCATGTGTTGCGCAAGCACGGCATTGAATGCGATGCGCTCTGCTTCAACTATTTTCATGTGATGGGATGCCCGGAGTGGGAACTGGCCGAGTTCGCCACCGAAGGGTTCAACTTCGATGCGCCGGAATGGTCTAAAGTCGACCTCGGAGGTTACGAGCGGCCCCGGTGGTTCGTGCAGGGAAACTTCGTAACTGCAATTGATTATCTGATCGCCTTACGCACGAATTCGGCCAGCGCAGCAGAGCTTTGGCAGGTAATGGCGCTTGAGCGTGACAGTGCCGGGCGTGAACATCCGGGTTCTTCGCAGTGGGCAGCGTATGATTACGTGCGCGTGCGTCGGGAGAGTGAAAGGCTGGCTGCGCTCTTCAAGGTGACGTTTCCCGACCGGGCGCAGGCGCCGACTGCAGAGGCCATCGCCGGGCATTACGGTGCCTTTCTGAACGAGACCGAACGGCTCAAGCGTCTCTTTTCGGATTATGATATGGTAATCGGATATGCATCCGATGGCGTATTTCCACTCATAGCAGGCAAGGTGCCCTATGCCTGTTTTGAACACGGCACAATCAGAACTTTTCCTTTCGACGACACTTTGTTTGGCCAGATGTGCGCGCTTTGCTACGCGAATGCGTCTGACGTATTGATTTCTAATTGCGACAACATCGTCGCCGCGCGCCGCCTGAAACTCGGATCATTCCGCTTCCTCCCGCATGCCATGTTGGAGGATTTCAGACAGGATCCGGTTGCCGATGTCTTACGGGCAGACCTACTGGCCAACTATCAGGCGGATTTCATCGTGTTTCATCCGTCCCGGCAGCACTGGAGCACCTCTGAAGATTTAAATTGGGAGAAAGGCAACGACCGGCTGATCCGCGCTTTTGCAAGGTTTGTTGCAAAAGAGCGGCCGGGCGCGCTACTGATCATGGTGGCATGGGGCCAGACGGTGGATGCCAGCAAGAACCTTGTCGCTGAACTGGGCATTGCGGCGCGTGTTGTTTGGCTTGAACCCAAGCCGATGCGGACAGTTGGCCAGTATGTCGCGGCTGCTGATGTATTGGCCGACCAGTTCGTGATCGGGGCCTGGGGGGCGATCATGCCACATGGCATGATGCTCGGCACGCCAACTATGCTGCATCTCGACGAGACTTTGCATGAGTGGTGCTTCCCTTCGATGCCGCCCGTACTCAATACCAGAACAGTTGACGATATCCACGCTGCGCTTGTCATCTCGACGCAGCCGGAATACCGCAACAAGATCAAACGTGATGGCATCGCTTGGCACGACCGGTACCATTCCGAGACTGTTGTGGCAGGTCGGCTTCTGGACAGCCTTGCGACATGCCTTGAACCAGACGCAGGCGAACTCATGCTGGCTCGGCAGCGGCTCATGCACGCAGAATTGCTTGTGCTCGCCAGGGGCATTACACAAGACAACATGGGCGATTGCGACAAGGCCGAAATTCGACATCAGGAGTTCTTGGGCGCTGTCGCGCAGCTTGATAACAAGGTTGCGGCGATACAGGCAACCATATCAAGTTTTCCGCCGACTGGATCGCTTGTGCGCGTCGCCAAGCGTCTCTCAGAAAGTCAGTCGCTTCTAGGCCGGACTATCTACCACGCACTTCGCATACCATGGAGGGCAGCAAGCTGGTTATTTCGTAAGTTAAGCAAATTTAGTTGATGAAAATTTCACGGATGTCACTAACTGATTATCTTTGAGCCCGATTGAAAAGGAGTTGAGTGATATCAGCAGGTTGTGAACCCGTTCGGTGCTAAATCAAATGGGGTTTCCAATGGCCTGGACAGATATGGCTCGCGCCGAGCCTAACTGTGATCTCCTGCGTTTTTCGAGCGATCTGACCGACCGGGATTGGGCTGTCGTCGCGCCGCTGATCCCTTTGCCAAAGCGGGGCGGGCGGCCGCGCACGACGGATTTGCACGATGTCGGGGAGTCGATCCTGCTCATCGCCTTGAGCGTTTGCCCATGGCGCATGCTGCCGTGCGAGTTTTCCGCTGATTTCGACCGTGCGCGGCTTTCTCTACGCCTGGCGCGACAGCGGCCTGCTGGCGACGATGAACCAGCTTTTTTGGTGATGGCGGCGCGCGAGATCGCATGCAAGCAGGCCCAGCTTACTGCGGGCATCATCGACAGCCAAAGCGTCAAGACCACCGAAAGTGGCAGGATTCGCGACTATGATGCAGGCAAGAAGATAAAAGGGCGCAAACGCCACTTCGTCACGGACACGCTCGGATTGCTGATCTTCGTACTGATCCACGGGGCCGACATCAAGGATCGCGAAGGCGCTCCCGGCCTGCTCACGGCGGTCCGCTTCGACCACCCATGGTTGCGCCACATCTTCGCCCGATGGCGGCTATGCCACCAACAAACTGAAGGATGCGAAGACCGGCCACGGTCGCTGGACCATCGAGATCGTCGAGCGCGCCGACGCGGCATAGGGCTTCGTCGCCCTGCCTCGCCGCTGGGTCGTCGAGCGGCGGACCTTGCTCGGACGCTGCTGCCGCCTCGCCAAGGACTGGGAACAATCCATCGAAAGCGCCACTGCATTCGCCCACATCGCCAGCATCCGCATGCTCACGCGCCGCATCGCAAGACACTGCCGACCCGCATGAACTTCTGAATCAGGCTCTTAGAAACCGGAGTAACAGGTTTTATGAAATCGCGTATCCTAAGATTTATTTCTGAAAAGACTGGCCGGGCGCTTGACCGTGATGGCCGGATTGGCGAGCTTTGCCAGCAGGTTCTTGATCTTGAAGGAAGGTTTAGCAAGCTTGGTCAGGCGCTGGAGCAGTGTCAAGCGAGCCTAGTTGAACATAAAAGCCGCATAGATGCAGCAGAGGCTGGACAGCTGGTCGCTTTCCTGCCGGAGTTGTTTCGACAGTTGCATCAAGCTGCAGCTCGCAATCTTGCGATGCGCGGAGATCAAAGAATAGTATCGCCAACCGAGAGGAAGTTTGCTCCGCTCGACCGTCCGCTACGCATTGGCTTTTTCGGCAATCTCGCCAATCAGTCGTTCGTGACCGTCCGTGCCTTGCGCAGGCTCGGCTATGACGCAGAACTCGTCGTTCAGAGCAACAATATTGACGCCTACCCACTTAGCCGGCCGATCTGGGAAGAGCGCGAAATGGAGATTGAATCCATCAACGACGCCAGACTGACCAGCGCGGACTACGCTCTGCCAGAATACGTCCGGGACGTCCCTTATGATTTGGCGATGCATAATCGTTATGCCGCTCGGCTTAGCGCTGTGCCCGAGGTTGAAGAGCTTTATCGTCAGCTTACCGGCAAAGCCCTCGCGCCTGATGAGGCGCTGGTACTGGCGCAGGTGATGGGTCAATGGAACTACCTCGAGGCGATGGCCAATTATGATGTCGTGCATCTGTCGATGTGGCCGATCTGCCTTGCACAATTCGCGCCGCGCCCCACTGTCATCTGCCCCCTGGGTGGCGATCTGCACATCAACGCCTTTCAACAGGACCCGCAAGGATTGATGTTCCGCGCAAGTTTCCGCACAGCCGACCACACGCAGATCTGCGAGACTGATTATCCCGCTTACCTTGACAGGATCGATGCCAATATCCCGCGCAGCTTCCTGCCGCTGATGGTAGATACCGACATATATGCGCCAGGCGAAGAAGCTGAGCTTCGCGCACACTGGCACGCACAGGTCGGCGGGGATCATTTCTTGCTCGGAGTATGCCGTCAGGATTGGGAATGGAAAGGCAGCCAAAAGCTCATTCGGGCCTTTGCGCGCTTCCGCGACGCCGGACATTCCGGGTGGCGACTGCTCCTGCAGGCGTGGGGTGCGGATCTCCAGCGTTCGCGCGCGCTGGTGACGGACCTCGGCCTCGATGGCAGCGTCGTATGGCTCCCCATGTGTTCGAAACCGGTGCTGCGTCGTCGGCAGCGCGCGGCGGATGTGGTCGCTGACCAGTTGGTGATGGAAGGCTATGGCGCGTCCGTTTTTGAGTCGATGGCGGCAGCTAAGCCTGTGATCATGGCCCCGGTACCAGCCGGTTCGGAGCATTATTTCGCGCGTGGCGCCCCTCCTCTCGTCGGTGCAAAAAGCGAAGAGGAGGTCGCAGCAGCAATCGTTCGCATGTCCGACTCGGCGGAGCGGGCCAGTATTGGCGCAGCTTCCCGCGAGTGGATTGAGGGCGAGCACGGCTACCGGACGCTTGCACCGCGCTACATCTCGATGTTCGAAGCTGCCAGGCTGCGACGGCTGGCCTCCAACTGAATTTGCCGAAAGGTCTGGACGCATCCCCTGCTGCTGGCTAGGACGACCCCGGCTGCACTCACGACAATGGCCGAACCATCCAAGGAACAATAAATTGCGCGCAAGCAGCGTTTCCCATTTCCGCCACGCCCATCTCGACAACCAGCCGCTGACCGTCGAGGCGTTCGTCTCGGATGGCGACCAGATTATCGAGGGTGTGCTGAAGGCTGCCGACGGCCGCTGGCTCCCGATCATCGACGGCGTGCCCACATTCCTGACCGGTGTGCTCCAGCAAGATCTGACAGCCTTTGCTAAGAAGCATGGGCTGCCTTGGCAAGCATCCAGCGCGCGCGATGCCGCCGCCGAACAGGCGAAGACCAACGAGACCTTCTCGGACAAGTGGACACGCTTCAAGAATTACGGGTTGGAACCCCAGCATCAGGAATTCCTGTACGGCTGGTTCATGAAGAAGTTCAACCTCGCCACGCTCGACGAGTTGAAGGCGTTTCACGCCAAGCGAAAGCGCATCCTCGAATGCGGCCCCGGGTCTGGCTTCAACTCGCGCTTCATGGCCGAGCAGACCAAGGGCGAGGTGTTCGCGTTGGACATTTCGGCCGCTGCTGTGACCACCTATGAAAATACGCGTGATCTGGCCAATTGCACGGTCGTTCAGGCCGATCTCATGGAAGCGCCTTTCCCGGACGATTACTTCGACTTCATCATCGCCGACGGCGTGCTTCACCATACCCCCGACACCAGGCTCGCTGTCGAGGCGCTGTACCGCAAGCTGCAACCGGGCGGGCAGTTTTTCTTCTACGTCTACAAGAAGATGGGCCCGGCTCGTGTGTTCTGTGACGAGCACATCCGCAAGAATTTCATGCCCATGACGCCGGACGAATGCTACGCAGCCTGCGAGGGTTTGACGGAGCTTGGGCGCGAGCTGTCTCGGCTCAACGCCAAGATCACTCTCGAGAAACCGATCCCCGTTCTGGGCATTCCGGCGGGCACGCACGATGTCCAGCGGCTCATCTATTATAATTTCGTCAAGTGCTTCTGGAACGACGCATTCGATTACGAAACCAACAACATGGTCAATTTCGACTGGTATCATCCGCACAACGCCTGGCAGCATACGCAGGAGGAGGTCGAGGGATGGCTTCGCGATCTCGGCGCCCGGGAATGGCAGATCAATGATGCAAACCCCAATGGCATTTCCGTTCTGGTGACGAAGCCCGCTTGAGGATTGAGCGGATGCATATTCTGATCACCGGCGCTTCGGGCTTTGTCGGGCAGGCGCTCGTCAGGGAGGCCCTGAGCCACGGGCACAGGGTCACAGCCCTGGCCCGTGACGAACGCACCGTTCCGGACGGCGCGGCAACGTTGGTCCATTCCCTAGGGTCGGGTCAGCCGCTGCGCCTGCCGGCCGGTATCGACGCTGTGGCTCACCTCGCGCAGTCCCGAGCCTATCGCGCCTTTCCGGGCGACGCCGACGAGATGTTCAGGGTCAATGTGGCCGGGACGCATGAACTGCTGCATGCAGCAGCCAGTGCTGGTGTTCGGCGTTTTTGCCTGGTGTCCAGCGGCACGGTCTATGAGCCGTTCCTAAAGCCGCTGGTCGAAACCGTGGTCTTGCAGCCGACCTCGAATCTCGGCGCGACAAAATTTGCGGCGGAAACGCTTTCGCGACCCTATGCGGCCTTGTTTCCTGTCTCGGTCCTGCGCGTTTTTGCTCCCTATGGGCCAGACCAGACGGAGCGATTGGTCCCTGATCTGATCCGTCGCGTCCGGCAGGGCGTCCCGGTCTCATTGCCGGTCAATGGCGGCGGCATGGAGTTCGCGCCGACCTATGTCGATGATCTCTGTGAGGTCTTGTTGACCGCCTTGCGCGACTCCTGGAGCGGCATCTTCAATGTCGCTGCGCCGCAGGCGTTCTCGATCGAACAAGCCGCAACGATGATCGGCAAGCAGCTCGGTAAAGCGCCTGTGTTTGCGCGCAATCTTGCCTTGCCGGATGGCGCCGTGCCGCCTCGCGTCCTTCCCGACCTGACAAAGCTGGCTGAACGTTTCGATCTCTCGCAATTTCGGTCCTTCGAGGATGGGTTGGTCCTCACCCTTTCCGGAGAGCGCTGAGCAGATATGGCTCAGCCGCCTGCCATTGTTCGCAACGGGCGCCAATTGCGGGTCCTCCATTGCCCCTGGAACGTCGCTGGTCAGTCGGCCCAGCTCGCTGCCGCCGAACGGGCGCTGGGCGTCGATAGCCGCTGCGTCGTCATCGAAGAAACGGCGCAGGGGTTTCCCGCCGATCAGGCGCTGGCCCCTCCCAATGCGCGTATCTTGGTCCGCGAAGCTGCAAGGTGGCGTCTGCTCTGGCGAGCCATCGCCTGGGCTGATGTCGTCCATTTCTCTTTCGGGCAAAGCTGCTTGGTGCCCCATGCCTATCCTGCGCTCGATAGGCTGCAGTGGCGCAACCCGCTATCCGTGGCGTGGCGACTTTATTGCCGTGCGATCTGGCTGAAGGATCTGCCGCTCCTGTCTGCGATGGGCAAAAAACTGGCCGTCACCTGGCAGGGAGACGATGCGCGTCAGCACGACAGATCGCTTGAGCTGTTCGAGGCTTCGATCGCGCATGAATTAGGCGACAGCTACTACCAGCCCGGGTCGGATGGGTGGAAGCGGCGCACCATCGCGGCATTCGCACGTCACGTCCCCATTCATTATGCCTTGAATCCGGATCTGTTGCAGGTGCTGCCAGAGCGCACGCGGTTTCTTCCCTATGCCAGCTTCGACCCTGCCAGCGTTGCGCCGGCCCCACCAGCGGCTGACACCTCTCGCCCGCTCATCTTCGCGCACGCCCCGAGCCATCGCGGCGCCAAGGGCACCGAGCATGTGCTGGCCGCCGCCGCCCGGCTGAAAAGCGAAGGCGCCGTTTTTGAGTTGGACTTGGTCGAAGGGCTTCCGCGCGCGAAAGCGCTCGCACGCTATCGCCAGAGCGATGTGGTGGTCGACCAGTTGCTCGCCGGATGGTATGGCGGGCTCGCGGTCGAGGCGATGGCGCTTGGCAAACCGGTGGTGGCTTATCTGCGCAGCAATGACCTCAAGGCGATCGACCGCACCTTCTTGACGGACCTGCCGATCATCGAAGCGAACCCCGCCAACCTCTATGACGTCATGCGCAGCATCATCGCCACGCCGAGGGCCGATCTTCACGCGCTAGGATTGCGTTCGCGGCGATTTGCAGAGCAATGGCACGACCCGCTCGCGCTCGCGAAGCAGACACTGGCAGACTACCAGAAACCCAGGGCGGAAACCCTAATATGACCCTAAAGACGATCCTCACCATTGTCGGCGCCCGCCCGCAATTCATCAAGGCGGCGGCTGTCAGCCGCGCACTGAGGGCCGCGCCAGATTTTTCGGAGATCCTGGTCCATACGGGTCAGCACTTCGACGAGATGATGTCTGAGGTTTTTTTTGAAGAACTCGAAATCCCCAAGCCCCATCAGAACCTGGCGATCCATGGCGGCTCGCATGGAGCCATGACCGGACAGATGCTGGAGGGCGTCGAGCGTTCCATGCTGGAGTATCGGCCGGATTGGGTTCTGGTTTACGGCGACACGAACTCGACCTTGGCGGGAGCGCTGGCGGCTGCGAAGCTGCACATCCCGGTCGTCCATGTCGAAGCCGGGCTGCGCTCGTTCAATCGCCGCATGCCGGAAGAGATCAACCGCGTTCTGACTGACCACGTTTCCACTCTGCTGCTCAGCCCCACCCGCGCCGGCGTCGACAATCTCCGCGCCGAAGGAATCGTCGACGGCGTCCATCAGGTCGGCGATGTCATGTATGATGCGATGCTGCATGCTCAGCGGCGGTCGCGCGAAACATCCTCGATCCTCCGTCGCCTCGAATTGTCGGAGCAAGGGTTCGTCCTGTCGACGGTTCATCGCGCTGAAAACACCGATGATCCTGTTCGCCTGCAGAAGGTCATCGAAGCGATCGTCGCGGCGGCTGATGGTCTTCCCGTGATCCTCCCTCTCCACCCGCGCACGCGACAGGCGATCGCCCGCTCGGGAACTGTCACCAGCGGAATCCGGATGATCGATCCGGTGGGGTATCTCGACATGGTGAGGCTGCTCGACGCGTGTTCGCTCGTGTTGACGGATTCGGGAGGGCTCCAGAAAGAGGCTTACTTTGCGCGCCGGCCCTGCATCACCTTGCGCGACGAGACCGAGTGGATTGAAACCGTCGCTCATGGGTGGAACCGGCTGTGGACGTCGACCGAGTGGCTGCCACGGTCTGACATCGAAGACTATGGCGCAGGCCAGGCTGCCGAGGCCGTCATCGCCAGTATCCGTCAGGCCGCCTGACCTTAGACCCTAGAGACAATCCTAAGCAGCCAAGGCTTTCGGCATGTGTGGAATTTTCGGTTCGATTGGTTTTCCGCCCGATCCCCGCCGCATCGACATCGTCGCTCACAGAGGGCCCGATGGGCGAGGGTGGCAGGAGTTCAGCTCGCCTGCCGGCCCGATCGCTCTCGGACATCGCCGGCTCGCCATTATCGACATGTCCGATAATGCGTTGCAGCCCATGGCAGATCCGTCGCAACGCTATCACCTGGTCTTCAACGGGGAGATATACAACTACATCGAGCTGCGCGACGAATTGCGAGAGAAGGGCGTTGTTTTTCATACTGCGTCGGATTCGGAGGTGCTCCTTCGCGCCCACATCTATTGGGGTGAGAGCGCCTTACCGAAACTTCGCGGCATGTTCGCGTTCATCATATGGGACGATCACGCCAAGACACTCTTTGCGGCGCGAGATCGCTACGGGATCAAGCCACTTTATTACGTGGCCAACGAACAGGGCTCTGCGTTCGCTTCCGAGATCAAACAGTTGCTGGATCTTCCCGGCGGCGCCCGCAGCCTGAATCTGGCGCGAGCGCATGACTTCCTCGCCAATGGAATTTCCGATCACACCGCTGAGACCTTCTTTGAGGGTGTCATGCAACTGCGTGGCGGCGAGTCGGCCCTGCTCGACCTCTCTGCAGGGCGCATCTCCGCCCCGGTTATCAAGCGCTGGCATGCGGTCGCCTTGCCGGAGATACAGCCAATCTCCGAGCGGGATGCCGCCGACCGGTTCCGAGCGCTCCTGAGCGACTCCGTGCGTCTTCATCTGCGCGCGGACGTCCCCGTTGGCTCATGCCTTTCGGGAGGATTGGATTCATCCTCGATCGTCTGTCTCATGGCGCAGATGTTGTCGGCGGAATCCGCCGGCCTCCATACGGTGTCGGCCTGCTATGCGGAAAAATCGGTCGATGAGAAGCCGTTCATGGATGCGGTCGTGGCCAAGACCGGGGCACAGCCCCATTTCATCTTCCCGCGCGCGGAGGACGTGTTCCAGCGTGCATCCGACATCACCTGGCATCAGGATGAACCCTTCGGCTCGACTTCGATCTTCGCCCAGTGGTGCGTTTTCGAGGAGGCGCGCAAGGTCGGCATCAAAGTCATGCTGGATGGCCAGGGAGCCGATGAAATCCTGGCCGGCTATCACAGTCTGTTCCCGGTCTACCTCGCCGAGTTGGCCCGGTCGTTTCGCCTGCGGGAGTTGGCGCTCGTGGTGCGGGACCGTAACTCGCTTCATGGACAATCCGTGCTCGCTCAGTTTGCGCGGCTTGGGTTCTCTCTTGCTCCCGAAAGTCTGAAAGCCGGCGTGCGTCGCACGCACCGCGGCCGCATGCAGCATGGCTGGATGGCCACCGAAGCGCTCTCTGCCGTCGCGAGCCAGCCGACCGCCTTGCAATCCGCAGCCGATGCCCTGGGGCTTCCGGCGCCGACAGATATTGCCAGCTATTGCCTGGTTATGGCGCACGCGTCCAATATGCCGATGCTCCTGCACTGGGAGGATCGCAACAGCATGGCGCATGGCATCGAAGCCCGCGTTCCGTTTCTCGACCCGCCTCTGGTGGATTTTGCGCTCGGCCTTGGCAACCAGCACAAGCTCGTCGGCGCCGACACCAAACGAGTCTTGCGGCGGGCCATGGCGGATCTCTTGCCCCAGGAAGTGTCTGAGCGCCGCGACAAGCTGGGCTTTGCCACGCCCGAGGAAACCTGGTTCCGGGGGCCTCTGAGGCAACTCGTGATTGATGGCGTGGAGCGAACCCTGCGCGTGCTGCCGGGCTTGCTCGATCCGATCGGCGTCCGGCGCCTGACCCTGGACATTCTCGACGGCCGCAAGGCGTTCGATTTTGCGCTTTGGCGGATCGTCAGCCTCGGCTTGTGGGCCGAGCGCTTCGGGGTGTCAGTGCGATGAGCGCGGCGGCCGCCCATTTGCACTGAGAGCGATCATTGTCAGGAAGCTCGCCCGCAACATGTCACGCTCCCGCTCCCAGCACAGCTCCATGGCGGCCCTCCGCGCACTCTCGCGGAAGCTGACCACCCTGGCATGGGTCAGTCCGTTGATCGCCTCTGCGACGGCGCCGGAGCCTGCGTCGACGCTGACGACGCCCAGCCGATAGTCTTCGACGATCTGCCGCAAATCGGCCCCAGGCGACACCGCAACCGCCAATCCCGCGCCGATATACTCAAAAAGCTTATTCGGCAGGCTGAAGTGGCGTTGCTTGGTTTCAAGCGGCGTGAAGTGCACTCCGACATCAGCGGTGGATGCTGCGAGCCCCATAACCTCCCCCGGTGCCACCGCCGGCTCGAAACTCACCCGAGCGTCAGACACACGGTCCGCTACGCGCCGGCGCAGCCGCTCAATATAAGCTGGGTTGCCGTCGCCGCGGATCGTCAGCCGATGCGGAACCTGCCACAGGGGCATGCTGTCGATCAGCGCCTCCAGGCCACGGTCTTCGAGAACCTGGCCATGGTAGAGCAGCCGAAGCGGCCATTGCGTCGGCTGTTCGTCGGGCAGCTTGATCTGTTCGGGAATATTTCTGACGACGAGCGGTGCCTTGGGCAGCCGGTAATGTTCCTGCAGCGCCTCGGCCAGCTTTGGCCCCACGGTCGAAACGCTATCTGCCGCAAGGATCGCGGCCCGCTCCAACTGGGTCACGAACGGTTTGTAGATGATTCGCCAACTCAAACGCTCATCGAATTCCAATGTCGCGAACTCATGCGTGTCATAATGGACGCGACCGCCTGTCTCGGCTTTCCAGCGGGCGGCTACGACGAGGGCGGGCCAGTCATTCGCAACGACGAAGGAGCACCGACATGCGAGCAACTGTTCGAGGGCCCATCGATACTCGGGCCGCGCCCAAAAGCCGAGCCGCGCGCCCGTTGCGCCAAGATGGGCTGGCATTTGACGGAGGACAGTTTTGATCCGATGCGCCCAGTCCGGCTGCGGGGTCGGCCAGAAGCGGTGCGGATGGCCCACGCTTTCCGCATCCGTCCCATATCCGATAACGATCGGGCCAGCCCCCATTTCGGCGAGCAAGTCGCATTGGCGCTGAACCCGCCGATCCCGGGCAATGCGTGAGAACGAGAGGACGGCGACCCTATGGTTCATTAGGCTAAAGGCTTTGATCCGACGGCGGCGCGGCGCCATGACCGATGAGCGAGGGCAGGAGACAAGGCTGAACACCTTCGCTCTTACTTTTGAAGACAGCACTATTAGCGCGGGGATAGGGCTTCGGCATCAAGATAATGCGAGAGGACGGTTGAAATCTCGGCCGACCGGCTCTTCCACGTCGCATGCGCGGAAACATAGGCGAAGCCGTTGCGTCCCAGCCGCTGCGCCAGGTCGCGCGAAGTCGCCAACTGTCCGACAGCGCTTGCCAGCGCGGTTGGGCTGCTCATCGGGATCACTATGCCAGTCTCGAAGGCGGTGACGATATCCTTCTGAAAGGGCAGGTCTGTGACGATTACAGGCGCGCCGCTCGCCATGGCTTCAAACAGCTTCAGCGGAGCGACACCGGTGCTGAGATGGGCCCCCGCATCCTCGGTGATCGACAACGCCGCCAGACAACCTCTGAGATAGCTGGCCACCTCTTCCGGAGCCCTGCGACCCAGCCACTGCACGCGATCGCCCATTGTTTCGCTGGTCAACAGATCGCGTTCGACCCCGTCTCCGATGATAACGAGCTTGACGTCGTCTGGCCAATCATCCTGTCTGGTTGCCGCGATCATGGTCGCAATGCCGTGCCAGGCCGTCAGCCCGCCGACGAAGGCGACATAGGTCCCGATATCCGCTTGGCGCGGTCCGTCGGGCGAGAACAAAGCGGTATTGGCCCCGTTGCTGACCACGCTGATCCGCTCATGACCCGCTTGCGACAGCGCCCACTGTTTCAACCCCTCCGTCACGACGAAGACATGCGCCGCCATCTTCATCTGGCTGCGATAGAGCCAGTTGACCAGCCCCGACAGGCGGCCAAGCCAGCGATAGGTCACGAAAATATCGGCAGGAAGTCCGTTGATTTCCTGGAACACCGGCACGCCCCGCAGATAGGCGAAGATGGAAGCCGGCCAGGCGGCGAAATGCGCGCGCATATAGATGCCGTCAAAGTCGCGCAGCCGTCGCGCCAGCGTCCATTGCGCTCCGAAGTAATCAAAAAGCCGCGTAAGGTAGCGCGAGCCGGAACTGGCGCCTCCCCGTCCGGTCGCGATCAGATCGACCTGCCAACCGATGTCGCGAAGCCCAGCGATGATCTCGTGAACATGGGTGTAGGTCGCCTGACCTTGCCGCGGAGTTTCCAGGCAGAGATAGGCCAGGCGGCGGCCTGCGCTCACGCCGCTGCCGCCGATACCACCAGGGCCTCGCGCACTGCGGCGATGATGTAATCCTGCGTCGCGGCGTCGAGATACGGGTGCATCGGCAACGACACGACCTCGCGCGCTACGCGCTCCGAAATAGGCAACCCGTTTCCAGCCACTGGATAATGCTTATAGGCCGTCTGCTGATGCAAAGGCTTGGGATAGTAGACCGTCGTGGGAACGCCCTTGGCCTTCAGCGCCTCCTGGAAGGCATCACGGCTGTTGGCGTCCACCCGGATCGTATACTGCGCCCAGGTCGACACGCAGTCGGGCATGACGTAGGGCGTCGTGACAAGGCCCTGCAGCGCTTCGGTGTAGCGCTGCGCCACGATCTGTCGCTGGGCGATCTCCTCGGCAAAAACCTTGAGCTTCTCAATCAGCACGGCGGCCTGGATGGTGTCGAGCCGCGAATTCACGCCGACGCGGACGTTGTCGTATTTGTACGAACCCTTGCCGTGGAAGCGCAGGGAGCGCAGCAGATCGGCATGGTCGTCGCTATCGGTGAGGATCGCGCCGCCGTCGCCATAGCAACCGAGCGGCTTGGCTGGGAAAAAGCTGGTTGTGGCAAAGGCGCCTATGCCGCCTGCGACCCGGCCCTTATAGCGCGCGCCGAAGCCTTGGGCCGAATCCGAAATCAGGACGAGCCCATGCTGCTCGCAGATGGCCTCGATCGGGTCATAATCGCAGGCCTGGCCGAAAAGATCGACGCTGATCAGCGCCCGGGGCTGCAAGTCGTGCTTACGGGCGGTCTCCACCGCGGCGGCGATCGCGCTCGGATCGAGATTATAGGTTGCTTCGTCGATCTCTGCGAAAACCGGCGTCGCGCCCATCCAGGCTACCACCTCGGCTGTGGCGGCGAAGGTGAAGCTGGGGCAGATCACGGCGTCGCCCGGCCCGATCCCCAGCGCTTCGAGCACGAGGATCAGCGCGTCGGTGCCATTGGCGACCGCAATCGCATGCTTGGCGCCGCAGAAGGCCGCCAGGCCCGCCTCGAACTCCGCCACCTGCGCGCCGAGAATGTAATTGCCATCATGGACGACTTTGAGGATGGCCTCGTCCATGGCCTTGCCGATGCGCTGGCGCTGGGCCTTGAGGTCGATGAACTCGATCGCGGGACGCTCGCTCATCAGACGATCTCCTCCAGTGTGTCGGGTCCGGTCTCGCGGTAGCGCCGCCCCGTCTCCGGGCAAACGAGATCGACCCCGAGCTTGGCGCCATTATGGCTCATCCAGCCGATGCGACGCGCCGGAACGCCCGCCATCAAGGCGAAGTCCGGAACGTCCTTGGCGACGACGGCGCCCGCTGCGATGAAGCAATAGGCGCCCAGCGTATGTCCGCAGACGATGGTGGCGTTCGCCCCGATGCTGGCTCCGGTCTTGACCAGCGTGCGTCGGAATTCTGACTTCCGGTTCAGGAAAGCGCGGGGATTGTTGACGTTTGTGAAGACACAGGATGGCCCGCAGAACACGTCGTCTTCAAGCTCGACGCCATCGTACAGAGCGACATTATTCTGGATCTTGCAGCCATTGCCGATGGTGACGCGCGGGCCCGCCATGACATTCTGGCCCAGCACGCAATCCCTGCCGATGACCGTCTGCCCGAGAACGTGGACGAAATGCCAGATTCTGGCGCCTTCGCCAATCGACGCCCCGTCATCGACATAGGCGCTCTCATGGATCTTGGCGCCTGGAAACCGCGGATCGTCGCGCATTTCAGGGACAGCGGCCATTTTTTCAACCCTTCAGATATTTGTCGATGAAGGGATGGCGTTCGCCGCCGGTGGTTATCGCCTTGTTGCGGAACTCGGAGACGACCTCGACGCAGAAGCGGACATCGTCCAGACCATAGCCTTTGCCGGCGAGGATCTCCTGATAGCTGCGCGTGTGCAGATCTGTGAAGCCTTCAGAGAACTCAACCTCTTCGCCATCCATCGTGATCGAGCGATAGGTCGTCTTCTTGCCTTTGACGCTGTCGGGCAGGTCATTGGCGTCGACCGACAGGAACCAGCGCACATCAGCCTTCTCGTAAGAAAGCAGACCGCCGGCGCGCTCCGGCTGGCGCAGGCTCGCCGTCTGCGACTGCAGCGGGCCGAAGACATAGGCCAGCATGTCGAAGAAATGCACGCCGATATTGGTGGCGACCCCGCCGGACTTGGCGTCGTCGCCCTTCCACGAGGCGTGGTACCAGCGCCCGCGCGAGGTGATGTAGGTCAGGTCGACCGAATGGCGCTCGTTCGACTGAGCGACGCGTTCCTTCAGCGCCTGGATGGCCGGGTGAAGCCGGAGCTGCAGGATGGTGTTGACCTTGCGCCCGCTCTGCTGCTCGATTTCGGCCAGGCCGTCGATGTTCCACGGGTTCAGCACCAGCGGCTTCTCGCAGATCACGTCGGAGCCGGAGCGCAATCCAAACCGGATATGCGCATCGTGCAGATAGTTCGGCGAGCAGATGCTGATGTAGTCGAGATGTTCGCCCCGACGCTGCAGCTTGTCGACGTGCCGGTCGAAGCGCTCGAATTCGGTGAAAAAATGCGCCTGCGGAAAGTGGCTGTCGATGATGCCGACGGAATCATTCGGATCATAGGCGACCTTGAGATCGCCCCCGACAGCCTTGATGGCCTGCATATGGCGTGGCGCGATGTAGCCAGCGGCGCCGATCAACGCGAAATTCGTCATGACTTGCTCTCAACCCATCTGACTAGGCCAATAGGCCGGGGTCAGGCCTTGAAGACATTGGCCGCCATCACACCCTTGCGGGCGCAGGCGTTGCGGGTGTCGACCACCAGCTTGGAATTCTCGACGATCGCCCCATAATCGAGCTCGTCATGATCGGTCGCGATCAGAACAGCGTCGAAGCTGGCCAGCGAGTCCTTGCTCACCGGCACGCTCTTGCGGCCGGTCAGTTCGGGATGCTCGCGAGTCGCTGGGATGACCGGAATGAAAGGGTCGTGGAATTCGACATGGGCGCCGCGCTTCTCGATCAATTCGATCAGCTTCAGCGCGGGGCTCTCGCGCATATCGTCGATGTTCTTCTTGTAGGCGATGCCCAGGATCAAGATCCGGGAATCGCTCAAGTTCTTGCGGACCTGCGTGTCGACAAGCTCGGCTAGCTTGTTGACCACGATATAGGGCATGCGGGAATTGATCTGCCCGGCGAGCTCGATGAAGCGCGTCGTGATGTCGTATTCGCGCGCTTTCCAGGTCAGATAGAACGGATCGATCGGGATGCAGTGACCGCCGAGGCCTGGGCCCGGATAGAAGGGCATGAAGCCGAACGGCTTGGTCGCCGCAGCGTCGATGACTTCCCAGACATCGATCCCCATTGCGGAGTAGACACCCTTGAGCTCGTTGACGAGCGCAATGTTGACGGCGCGGAAAATGTTCTCGGTCAGCTTGACCGCCTCGGCCGTCGCCGTCGAAGACACCGGCACGGCCTTGACCACGAGAGCGCCGTAGAGCGCCATCGACATGGCCAGCGCATCGGCGCCATCCCCGCCGACGACCTTGGGGATCGTCGAAGTTCCGAAATCGGGATTGCCGGGATCCTCGCGCTCGGGCGAGAAGGCCAGGAAGAACTCCTCGCCGCTCTTCAGCCCGGTGGCTTTTTCGAGGATCGGGCGCATCACCTCGTCGGTTGTGCCGGGATAGGTGGTGGATTCCAGAACGACGAGTTGCTCGCGGCGCAGGCGCTTGCCGATCGCCTCCGTCGTCTTCACGACATAGGACAGATCAGGTTCGCGGTGCTTCGTCAGCGGCGTCGGCACGGCGATCAGCAACGCATCGGGTTCGGTCATTCGGTCGAAATCGGTGGTCGCGATGAAGTGCCCGGTCTTCACGCCCTCGACGATCAGATCCATCGGGATATGCTTGATCGCGCTCTTGCCGGCGTTCAGATCATCGACTCGCTTTTGATCGATGTCGAAGCCGATGACCTTGATGCCGCGACGTAGCGCTGCCAGCGCCAGCGGAATGCCGACATATCCAAGCCCGACAATGCCTATGACGATCGAGCGGTCATTGACACGTTCGATAAACCGTTGCGCAACCTGAGAAGTCACATTCAACCCCGACTACCGCGCGGCGCCTGGCCGTTGGCTTTCTTAATGGAGGCTGCTTCTTCCAGAGATACCCTATCCCGTCAATATCTGGTTTCGTGGGGTCATCCCGCCTGGCCGCTTGAGCCGTCCCTCCTCCGCCACGACCGGGAGAGTTGACCGTTAGGCAGGAAAAGCCAGGGGCACCCTTGCCAAATACCGCCCGTAATCGCTCTTGCCGATCCGGTCCGCCAGCGCCAGCAGTTGCGGCTCATTGATCCAACCTTGCCGATACGCGATCTCCTCGGGGCAGGCGATGCGCAGATCCTGCCGGCTTTCCAGCGTGCGCACGAATTCTCCCGCTTCGAGCAGGCTGTCAGGGGTGCCGGTGTCGAGCCAGGCGAAGCCGCGGCCCATGCATTGCACGCTGAGCTGGCCGCGCGCGAGATAGACGCGGTTGACGTCGGTGATCTCGAGTTCGCCGCGTGGCGAGGGCTTGAGATTGGCGGCGATGTTCACGACCTCCGCGTCGTAGAAATACAAACCCGTCACGGCCCAGTTCGATTTCGGCTGCGCGGGCTTCTCTTCGATCGATATCGCCTTGCCCGCAGCATCGAAGGCGACGACGCCGTAACGCTCGGGATCGCGCACATGATAGGCGAAGACGCTCGCCCCGCTCGGGCGCGCCGCGGCCGACGCCATCATGTCCGGCAGCGAATGCCCGTAGAACAGATTGTCGCCCAGGATCAGCACCGAGGGCTGGCCGGCGACGAAATCCGCGCCGATGAGATAGGCCTGCGCCAGCCCGCCGGGATGCGGCTGCTCGGCATAGGACAGGCTCATGCCCCAGTTCGAACCGTCTCCGAGCAGGCGCTGGAAATGCGGCAGGTCATGCGGGGTCGAGATGATCAGCGCCTCGCGGATGCCGGCCAGCATCAGTGTCGACAGCGGATAATAGATCATCGGCTTGTCGTAGACCGGCAGCAGCTGCTTCGACATTGCCAGAGTCATCGGGTGCAGCCGCGTGCCGGAGCCGCCGGCGAGGATAATGCCCTTCATCGTCGTCTATCCCGTCTGTTCGCTGCTGAGGAGGCGCTGGACGCAAGGCTGGAGCGAGCCGCGCCACTCCGGCAGGGTCACGCCATAGGCCCGCTGCAGCCGGCCGCAGTCCAGCCGCGAATTGCCCGGCCGCCGTGCCGGCGTCGGATAATCGGCGGTGGCGATGCGGTTGACCGTCACCGGCGCGCCGCCCAGCCGCTGCCGCGTGGCGAAGATCGCCTCGGCGACATCGGCCCAGCTCGCCTCGCCCTGGGCGCTCATATGGAAAACGCCGCGCAAGGATTCGTCATCCCGTCTCGCGACGAGCTTTCGCGCCACCGCGAACACCGCATCGGCAATGTCGAGCGCGCTGGTCGGCGATCCCGTCTGGTCCGAAACGACGCCGACCGTGTCGCGCGTCTCGGCGAGGCGCAGCATCGTCTTGACGAAGTTCTTGCCGAAGGGGCTATAGACCCAGGCGGTGCGCAGGATCGCGTAATCGTCCGTGGCGGATGCGACCGCCTGTTCGCCCGCAAGCTTGCTGCGTCCATAGGCCGAAATCGGCCCGACCGTGTCGTCTTCGCGGTAGGGTCGATCGAGGCTGCCGGCGAAGACGTAGTCGGTCGAGATCTGGATGATGGGGATGCCGAGCGCAGCAGTTGCCCTGGCGACCGCGCCGGCCGCCACGCCGTTGACCCGCTGCGCCGTCTCCTCTTCGCTCTCGGCCAGGTCGACGGCGGTGTAGGCTGCGGCGTTGACGACGATGTCGGGCCGGCTCGCGGCGATGGCCTCCGCGATCGTCTCCAGCCGTTCGAGGTCGAGCGCGGGGCGGCCGAGCGCAATGACCTTCACATGCTCAGGGGCGCGCTCCAGCATCGCGCTGACCACTTGCCCCGACCGCCCTGTCACCGCGATGCGCATCGAGTTCAATCGAAATAGCGCGGCAGGTCGGACAGGCGCGGATGCTTGCGGTCCCTGTCGGACAGCACGAGCTCGCCATGCGGCACGAGCCAGTCGATGCCGAGCGCCGGATCGTCAAAGGCCAGCCCATGGTCGTTGAGCGGCCCATAGGGCGCGGTGACCTTGTAGAGCACCTCCGTATCGGGCTCGAGCGTGACGAAACCATGGGCGAAGCCGACGGGAACCAGCAGCTGCCGCCAGTTCTGCGCCGAGAGCTCGACAGCGACATGCTGGCCGAAACTCGGCGAGGAGGCGCGCAGGTCGACTGCGATGTCGAGGATGCGCCCGCGCGCAACCCGCACCAGCTTGTCCTGGCCGAAGGGCGGCGACTGGAAATGCAGGCCGCGCAGCGTCCCCACCGGGCCGGACAGCGAGTGGTTGTCCTGCACGAAGACGAGATCGATCCCGGCCTCCGCCATGGCGGCGCGGTTATAAACCTCGGAGAAGAAGCCGCGATGATCGCCATGCCTCTTCGGCGTGATGATCTTGACGGCGGGGATAGCGGTCGGTTCGACGCTCAGCATAGGACCTGTCCTCTTCAGCCCGTGCCGAGCCGTTCGCCGCGATAGGTTCCAGAGCGGATATCGCCCCACCAGCCGGGATTGGCGAGATACCATTCGACCGTGCGGCGCAGGCCCGTCTCGAAGGTCTCCTTCGGGATCCAGCCGAGTTCGCGGCCGATCTTGCTTGCGTCGATCGCATAGCGCGCATCATGGCCCGGGCGGTCTGTGACGTAAGCGATCAGCCGCTCATGGGGCCCAGCCGGATCGGGCCGCAGCTCGTCCAGCAGCGCGCAGATGCCTTTGACCACCTCGAGATTGGTCTTCTCGTTATGGCCGCCGATATTATAGGTCTCGCCGATCCGGCCGCGCTCCGCCACCGTCAGCAGCGCATCGGCGTGGTCGTCGACGTAAAGCCAATCGCGGATGTTCTGGCCATTGCCATAGACCGGCAAGGGTTTGCCCTCGAGCGCGTTGATGATCATCAGCGGGATCAGCTTCTCGGGGAAGTGATAGGGCCCGTAATTGTTCGAGCAGTTGGTCACCAGCGTGGGCAGCCCATAAGTATGACGCCAGGCGCGGACGAGATGGTCGGAGGCCGCTTTCGAGGCGGAATAGGGCGAGTTCGGCTGGTAGGCCGTGTCCTCGCGGAAAAAACCCTCGGCGCCGAGCGAGCCGAAAACCTCGTCGGTCGAAATATGGTGGAAGCGGAAGCGCGCCTGGCCTTCCGCATCGAGCCCACGCCAATGGCGCAGCGCCTCCTGCAGCAGCGTGAAACTGCCGACGATATTGGTCTGGATGAAGGCGCCGGGACCGTCGATCGAGCGGTCGACATGGCTCTCGGCCGCCAGATGCATCACGATGTCGGGCCGGAACTCGGCAAAGATCGCCTGCATGCGGGCGGCGTCGCCGATATCGGTCTGCTCGAAGCGGTAGCGATTGCTGCCCGCAACCGGCGCCAGCGAGGCGAGATTGCCGGCATAGGTCAGCTTGTCGACGACGCAGACGCTGTGCGACGTTTCGCCGATCAGCTTGCGCACCACCGCCGAGCCGATGAAGCCGGCGCCGCCCGTCACCAGGAATTTCAATGTCACGCGGGCCGGACTCCTCAATGCGACCGTCGTCAGCCGCCTGAGCGCTTGTGACCTGTCGGTGGCTTACATTCCGCGAAGAAATACGGCCAAGGCTTCGTAAACGCCATGGCGGCGCTGCGACCGACGAAACTATGCAAGGCCGCTGTCTTCGCGCCGGTCTTGCTCCCGGTCCCGCCCCCGCGCGATAAGGACAGGCGTCCTCGAGAGCTGCGGGCGTTGCAAAGCAGGCTGGCGATGACCTTCCACAATCTCCACACCCATGGTTTCATCCGCATCGCATGCGCTGCGCCGCGCGTCGCCGTGGCCGACCCGGCCTTCAATGTCGCGCAAACCGTCGCGTTGCTGCGCCGGGCCGATGCGCAGCACGCCACGGTCGCGCTCTTTCCCGAGCTGGGCCTCAGCGCCTATGCGATTGACGACCTCTTGCAGCAGAACGCCTTGCTCGACGCGGTGGTTGCGGCCATCGCGACGCTGGTCGAGGAAACGCGGTCGTTGCGCACGCTCGCCATCGTCGGCGCGCCGCTGCGCGTGGAAGGGCGCCTGTTCAATTGCGGGTTGGCCATCCATCGTGGCCGCATTCTCGCAGCGACGCCGAAAACCTATCTGCCGAATTATCGCGAGTTCTACGAGCGCCGGCAGTTTGCCTCCGGCGAGCGGGCCGGGGTCGAGAGCATCACGCTCTGCGGCCAGGAGGTCCCCTTCGGCAGCGATATCCTGCTGAAGGCGAGCGATATCCCGGACTGCGTGCTGCACATGGAAATCTGCGAGGATGTCTGGACGCCCGTCCCGCCATCCTCCTTCGCGGCGCTGGCCGGCGCGACCGTGCTGCTCAACCTCTCCGCCAGCAACGTCACCATCGGCAAGTCGGAATGGCGTCATGCCCTGTGCAAGGCCCATTCCGGCCGTTGCCTCGCGGCCTATGCCTATTCCGCCGCCGGGACGGGCGAATCGACCACCGATCTCGCCTGGGACGGCCAGGCGATGATCTATGAGAACGGCGCTCTGCTGGCCGAAGCCGAGCGCTTTGCCGCCGAGCCGCAGCTCATCCTCGCCGATATCGATCTCGAGCGGCTGGTGATGGACCGCATCCGCCAGACCACCTTCGGCGACAACGCCGACGCCATGCGCGACCGGCTGAGGTTTCGCAGCGTGACGTTCGAGGCCGGGCCGGACCGCGACGCCGATCTCGGCCTGATGCGCGACGTCGAGCGCTTTCCCTTCGTGCCCTCCGACGACGCCAGGCTGAACGAGCTCTGTTTCGAGGCCTACAACATCCAGTCGCATGGTCTACGCAAGCGCATGGAAAGCGCCCGCATCCAGAAGCTGGTGATCGGCGTCTCAGGCGGGCTCGATTCGACGCAGGCGCTGCTCGTCGCCGCCCATACCTTCGACGCGCTCGGCCTGCCGCGCAGCAATATCCTGGCTTACACGCTGCCGGCCTTCGCCACCTCCAAGGGCACCAAGGCCAATGCCTGGCGGCTGATGACGGCGCTCGGCGTCACCGCGACCGAGATCGACATGACGCCGGCCTGCCGGCAAATGCTCGAGGATATCGGCCATCCCTTCGCGCGCGGCGAGCCGGTCTATGACATCACCTTCGAGAATGTGCAGGCGGGCGCGCGCACCTCGGTGCTGTTCCGCCTCGCCAACCAGCACAATGCGCTGGTGCTCGGCACCGGCGATCTCTCGGAGCTGGCTCTGGGCTGGTGCACCTATGGCGTCGGCGATCACATGTCGCATTACAACGTCAACGGCTCGGTCTCGAAGACGCTGATCCAGCATCTCATCCGCTGGGTGGCGCAGTCGCGCCGCTTCGGCGAGGAGGCCTCGGCCGCCATGCTCGACATTCTGGCCACGGACATCTCGCCCGAGCTGGTGCCGGGCGAGGGCGAGGGGCCGAGCCAGAAGACCGAGGATTTCGTCGGTCCCTATGCGCTGCAGGATTTCAACCTGTTCTACATCACCCGCTATGGCTTCCGGCCGAGCAAGGTCGCCTTCCTCTCGCATCACGCGTGGTCGGATGCGTCGCGCGGCAGCTGGCCGCCGCATATGGAGGCAGACAAACAGCGCGCCTACGATCTGCCGACCATCAAGCGCTGGCTTGGCGTCTTCGTCAGGCGCTTCTTCGAGACCAGCCAGTTCAAGCGCTCGGCCGTGCCCAACGGGCCGAAAGTCTCGTCGGGCGGCTCGCTCTCGCCGCGCGGCGATTGGCGCGCGCCGAGCGACGCCTCAGCCGCAGCGTGGATTGCCGACCTCGACCGCATCCCCGATTGACGACCGTCATTGCGAGCGTAAGCGAAGCAACCCAGGGGGACGTGGGGCGCGACGGCTCAGGATGGCGTCGCTTGCGCTCGCACGAACGGATCAGGCAAGCCAGCGCTCACCCATGCCATTGGCGGGCCTAGCCGCCTCTGCTAAAGCCGCAGCCGGCCGGGT
>OFDN01000284.1_pt1 | contig 45922 bp, 25 predicted proteins | sample 1520971 | NCBI WGS metagenome assembly OFDN01 (sample SAMEA94257418, study PRJEB24077) | hot springs metagenome | biome: Aquatic biome; feature: Geographical feature; material: Water | place: India | collected 2012-06-12 | depth 5 m | reverse complement strand
GCTCGGCCGGCTGCCGCCGGCGCTGATCATCACGGCCGAGAAGGACGTGCTGCGGGCGGAGGCGGAACGCTACGCCGCCCGCCTGATCGAGGCCGGCGTGCCGACCGAGACCGCCCGCTTCGCCGACATCACCCACGCGGCGCTGCCAGCCCATGGCCCGGCGCTCGACGCCGCGTCCGACTTCCTGAGGCGCCGGCTAAGCAGGTTTGCCCAGATCGGGCCACAGATGGCCCGGCCTGGGCAAACCTGCTGACCCTATGGTTTTGCAGGATTTCCGAGCCCGCCCATGTGTGGGCGGAGTTCGGAAATCCTGCTTAGCCGGCGCCCGTTCCTGACCACACGAGACCGACAGGTAGTCCCATGGCTTCGTCACGCAAGACCTTCGCCTTCCTGCTCGCGGCCGGCGTGTCCGCCGCCGCCATCGCCGGTGTGGCGACCGTCCGCAGCCCGGCCGATGCGCAAACATCAGCCCCCGCCGCCCCGGTGGCGGAGGTGGACGTCGCCGCCGTCGTCGCCCGTCCCGTGGTGGACTGGCAGTCCTATTCCGGCCGGCTGGAGGCGGTCGAGCATGTGGAGGTGCGCCCGCGCGTCTCCGGCACCATCGTCGCCGTCCATTTCCGCAACGGCACCCTGGTCAAGCAGGGCGATCCGCTCTTCACCATCGATCCCCGCCCCTTCGCAGCGGAGGTCGAGCGGGCGGAGGCGCAGGTGGCCGCGGCCGACGCGCGGGTGCGCTACACCGCCGCCGACCTGGAGCGCGCCCGCAGCCTCGTGCGCGGCGACACCATCTCCCGCCGCACGCTCGACGACCGCGAGAACGCGGCGCGCGAGGCGGCGGCCAACCTGAAGGCCGCGCAGGCGGCGCTGGAGATCGCCCGCATCGATCTCGGCCACACGCGGGTGACCGCCCCGGTGTCCGGCCGCGTGTCGCGGGCGGAGCGGACGGTGGGCAACGTGGTGGCCGCCGGCGCGGCGGCGGAGCCGCTGACCACGCTGGTGTCGGTGTCGCCCATCTACGCCTCCTTCGACGTCGATGAGCAGACCTACCTCCGTCACATCGCGCCGGTGAAGGACACCGCGAACGTGCCGGTCCAGCTCGGCCTCGCCGACGAGGACGGCTACTCGCGGACCGGTGCGGTGGAGCATGTGGACAACCACCTCGACACGGTGTCCGGCACCATCCGCGTTCGCGCCCGCTTCGACAATCCGGAGGGGACGCTGGTCCCCGGCCTCTACGCCCGCGTCAAGGTGGGCGCGGCCAAACCCCGCGACGCGCTGCTGGTGGACGACCGGGCGGTCGGCACCGACCAGGACAAGAAGTTCGTCTATGTGGTCGGCGCCGACAACACCGTGGGCTACCGCTCGGTGACGCTGGGCCCGGCGCAGGACGGCCTGCGCGTCGTCACCGCCGGCCTGACCGCCGGCGACCGGGTGATCGTCAACGGCGTGCAGCACGCCCGCCCCGGCATGGCGGTGCGCCCCAACATGGTCGCCATGACCGGCCGCGGCCCTGCGGACAAGACCCAGACGGCCGCCGCGTCACCCCGGTGACGCCGGCGCCGGGAGGCTTTCCATGAACATCTCCGGTTTCTTCATCGAACGGCCGATCTTCGCCGGCGTGCTCTCCGTCGCGGTGCTGCTGGCTGGCCTGATCGCCATGTTCCGGCTGCCCATCGCCGAGTATCCGGAGGTCGTTCCGCCCTCCGTCGTCGTGCGGGCGCAGTTTCCCGGCGCCAACCCCAAGGTGATCGCCGAGACGGTGGCGGCACCGCTGGAGGAGCAGATCAACGGCGTCGAGAACATGCTCTACATGCAGTCGCAGGCGAACAGCGACGGCAACATGGCGCTGACCGTCACCTTCCGGCTCGGCACCGACCCGGACAAGGCGCAGCAGCTCGTGCAGAACCGGGTGGCGCAGGCGCTGCCGCGCCTGCCGGCCGACGTGCAGCGGCTGGGCGTCACCACGGTGAAGAGCTCGCCGACCCTGACCATGGTCGTGCACCTGATCTCCCCCGGCGACCGCTACGACACCACCTACCTGCGCAACTACGCGGTGCTCAACGTCAAGGACCGGCTGAGCCGCATCCAGGGCGTGGGCGAGGTGCAGGTGTGGGGGGCCGGCGACTACGCCATGCGGGTCTGGCTCGACCCGCAGAAGGTCGCCCAGCGCGGGCTGACCGCCACCGACGTGGTGAACGCCATCCGCGAGCAGAACGTGCAGGTGGCGGCCGGCGTGATCGGCGCCTCCCCGACCGTTCCGGACACCCCGCTCCAGCTTTCCGTCAACGCCAAGGGCCGGTTGAAGACGGCGGAGGAGTTTCAGGACATCATCCTGAAGGTGGGGGCGGACGGCGGCGTCACCCGGCTCGCCGACGTGGCGCGGGTGGAGCTGGCGGCCGCGCAGTACGCGCTGCGCTCCCTGCTCGACAACAAATCCGCCGTGGCGCTGGGCATCAACCAGACGCCGGAGGCCAACGCGCTCGCCATCTCCGACCAGGTGCGCGCTGTCATGGCCGAGCTGAAGGCCGACATGCCGGAGGACGTGACCTACAGCATCGTCTACGACCCCACCCAGTTCGTCCGCTCCAGCATCGAGGCGGTCGTGCACACGCTCTTGGAGGCGGTGGCGCTGGTGGTCGTGGTGGTGATCGTCTTCCTGCAGACCTGGCGGGCCTCGATCATCCCGCTGCTGGCGGTTCCCGTCTCGATCATCGGCACCTTCTCGCTGATGCTGGCCTTCGGCTTCTCCATCAACGCCCTGTCGCTGTTTGGCATGGTGCTGGCGATCGGCATCGTGGTGGACGACGCCATCGTCGTGGTCGAGAATGTCGAGCGCAACATTGAGGCCGGCCTGTCCGCCCGCGAGGCCACCCACCGCGCCATGCGGGAGGTGAGCGGCCCGATCATCGCCATCGCCCTGACGCTGGTCGCGGTCTTCGTGCCGCTGGCGGCCATGAGCGGCCTGACCGGCGAGTTCTACAAGCAGTTCGCGATGACCATCGCGATCTCCACCGTCATCTCCGCCTTCAACTCTCTGACGCTGTCGCCGGCGCTGGCCGCCCTGCTGCTGCGCGGGCACGACCAGCCGCAGGACCGGCTGACCCGCGTCATGAACCGGGTGCTGGGCGGCTTCTTCCGGCTGTTCAACCGGGCCTTCGCCCGAGGCTCCGACGGCTACGGCCGCGGCGTGTCCGGGGTGCTGCGGCACAAGGGCTCGATGATGCTGGTCTATGTGCTGCTGCTGGGTGTCGCGGTCATGCTCGGCCGCGCGGTGCCGATGGGCTTCGTCCCGGCGCAGGACAAGGAGTATCTGGTCAGCTTCGCCCAGCTTCCCAACGGCGCGTCGCTGGACCGCACGGACGCGGTGATCCGCGACATGTCCGCCATCGCGCTGGCCCATCCCGGCGTGCAGAGCGCCGTGGCCTTCCCCGGCCTGTCGGTCAACGGCTTCACCAACAGCTCCAGCGCCGGCATCGTCTTCGTGACCCTGAAGCCCTTCGCCGAGCGCAAGGACCCGTCGCTGTCCGCCGCCGCCATCGCCGGCGAGCTTCAGGGCCGCTACGCCGGGCTGAAGGAGGCGTTCGTCGCCATCTTCCCGCCGCCGCCGGTCATGGGTCTCGGCACGCTGGGCGGCTTCAAGCTGCAGGTCGAGGACCGCGGCGCGCTCGGCTACGAGGCGCTGGCCCAGGCGGTCAATGCCTTCGTGAAGAAGGCGGCGGAGACGCCGGAGCTGGGGCCGACCTTCTCCAGCTACCAGATCAACGTGCCGCAGCTCGACGTCGAGCTGGACCGGGTGAAGGCGAAGCAGCTCGGTGTGTCGGTGGGCGAGGTGTTCGACACCATGCAAATCTACCTCGGCTCGCTCTACGTGAACGACTTCAACGCCTTCGGCCGCGTCTACCAGGTGCGGGTGCAGGCCGACGCCCCCCACCGCGCCGAGGCGCAGGACATCGGCCTTCTGAAGACGCGCAACGACAAGGGCCAGATGGTGCCGCTGTCCTCGCTGGTGACGGTCAATCCCAGCTACGGGCCGGAGATGGTGGTGCGCTACAACGGCTACACCGCCGCCGACGTGAACGGCGGGCCGGCGCCCGGCTTCTCCTCCGGCCAAGCGGAGGCGGCGGCCGAGCGGATCGCGGCGGAGGTGCTGCCGCGCGGCGTGAAGTTCGAGTGGACCGACCTCACCTACCAGCAGATCCTGGCCGGCAACGCGGCACTCTGGATCTTCCCGATCAGCGTGCTGCTGGTCTTCCTGGTGCTGGCCGCCCAGTACGAGAGCCTGACCCTGCCGCTCGCCATCCTGCTGATCGTGCCGATGAGCCTGATGTCGGCACTGGCCGGCGTGTGGCTGACCGGCGGCGACAACAACATCTTCACCCAGATCGGCTTCATGGTGCTCGTCGGCCTGTCCGCCAAGAACGCCATCCTGATCGTCGAGTTCGCCCGCGAGCTGGAGCAGCAGGGCCGCGGCGTCGTCCAGGCCGCCGTCGAGGCCAGCCGCCTGCGGCTGCGCCCGATCCTGATGACCTCCATCGCCTTCATCATGGGCGTGGTGCCGCTGGTGACCTCCACCGGCGCCGGCGCGGAGATGCGGCAGGCCATGGGCATCGCCGTGTTCTTCGGGATGATCGGGGTGACGCTGTTCGGGCTGGTGCTGACCCCGGTCTTCTACGTGCTGCTCCGCCAACTGGCCGGCGGCCGGGCGCCGCGCCAAATTCCGCACGGCGCGACGGCCCCGGCGGAGTGATCCGGCCCGCCACCATCATCCTTGCAGTCGTGGAGTGACGCTCCCGATTAAGGTTATCCCGGCGAAAACGCCCCGCCCTCAGCGCCCCGGCTGACGGCGGGGCGTTGCCGTGAAGAGCGGCACGACGCTGGCGTCCAACAGTTCCGGTGCGATCCGCGTCTCCAGCGGGCCGAACATGCTGTCGGCAAAGTCGATCAGCAGGTCCGACGCGGCCTTGGCACGGGCGGCGTCGCGGTCGATGACCGCCTCCAGCAGGTCGATGTGGCGGTCGATGCTGCCCTTCAGCCCGACCTCGCGGTCGATCTCCGACAGGTAGAGCCAGCCGATCCGCCGGAACACGATGTGCAGCGGGCGCAGTGTGCGGTCCAGGAACGGCTCGCCGGCGGCGGCCAGCATGGTCTGGTCGAGCGCCCGGTCGTAGCCGTTGAACTCCACCGCGTCCATGGCGTCCCGCCGGTCGCGCAGGCGCTGGGCCAGATGGAGGAGCTGGTTGCGGTGGTTGCCGCTCAGCCGTTCGGCGGCCAGCTCCACCACGAAGCGGTCCATGTCCCGCCGCAACCGCAGCAGCCGCCGGTCCCGCATCAGGTCGATGGGGCTGATCTGCAGGCCGTCGCGCGGGCGGATGATGATCAGCGTCTCGGCGGCGAAACGCCGGATCGCCTGATGGGTCGGCGTGCGGCCGAGCCCGATCATCTCCTGCACCGTCTGCGTCTTCACGTCGGCGCCCGGCCGCAGCGTGAAATGGACGATCAGCTCCTCGATGCGGTCGTAGGCCGTCTCCGCCAGGCTGACGGAGCGGGACGCCGCCTCGGTGCGGGGCGTCGGGACGGGCCCGTCGGCCTCCGTCTCTGCGTCCATCGTCTCCTCGTTCATCCCAGCCCATGCCGCGCTCATCGAACCGACCCTATCACGTGCCACCGGTTGGAGCCAAAAACTGTTGCATACCCTGAGATACAGTGATATTTCACGAAATGTCAATGCCGGCGCGCCCGGCCGGTCCCGATCCCCGGATCGCGGGCCGGCACGAAACCGACGCCGCACATGGGAAGGGAACCTCCGATCATGCGGATTTCACGCACGCTTGCTGCGGGCCTCGTCGCCCTTGTCTCGACCGCCCTGCCATCGGTGGCGTCGGCGGACACGAAGCTGCGGTTCCAGACGCACCACAGCGCCAACTCGCTCCAGGGCAAGGCGCTGCTGCGCTTCGCCGGACTGGTGAAGGACATGTCCGGCGGCCGGCTCACGGTGGAGATGCTGACCAGCAGCGCCGCGGTGAAATCGACCGAGGTGTTCGAGGCCGCCGCCATGGGCATCCTCGACGGCGACGCCACCGGTGCCGGCTACGTCACCAACAAGGACGCCGCCTTCCAGTTCTTCGGCGACGTGATGGGCGGCTACGACAACGCCGAGCAGATCTACGGCTGGTTCAACAAGGGCGGCGGGCGCGCCATCGCCGACGAGCTGTACCACCGCTTCAACATGCACCTGATCGGGATCTTCGTCGCCACGCCTGAATCGCTGGGCTCGACCAAGCCGCTGGCCGGCGTCGCCGACCTGAAGGGCTGGAAGTTCCGGTCGCCGCCGGGCATGGAGTCGGAGATCTTCCAGAAGCTGGGCTCCGGCCCCGTCGTGATGCCCTTCGGCGAGGTGTTCACCGCCATGAGTTCCGGCGTGGTCTCCGGCGCCGACGCCTCAACCCTGGCGGTCAACAAGGGGCTGGGGCTGTACGACGTGGGCAAGCACACCACCTATCCCGGCTTCCACTCCATGCCCATCGAGCATGTGACCATCAATCTCGACAAGTGGAAGGCGCTGCCGGCCGACCTGAAGCAGGTCATGGAAAAGGCGGTGGCACAGATCGCCGACGAGGTGCCGAAGCAGTCCGCCGCGGACGACGAGGCCGCCGCCGCGGAGCTGACCAAGGCCGGCGTGACCCTGCACAATTGGAGCGCCGAGGATCGGGGCAAGTTCCGCGCGGTGGCGCAGCAGGTGTGGGCGGACTGGTCGAAGCGGACGCCACTCGCCGGCAAGGCCTACGACTCGCACGTCGGCTACATGAAGTCGGTCGGGCTGCTGAAGTAACCGGCGCCCCGGATTCCGCGCCCGACCCCGTCCAGCCTGGATCACCGACATGTCTTCCCAACCCTCCCCCACCGCCGACCGCGGTGTGATGACCTGGCCCGCCTGGATCTTCATCGCCATCGTCGCGGTGACGCTGTACGAGGTCGTGGCGCGGTACGTCTTCGACGCTCCCACCATCTGGGCCAACGAGCTGACGCTCTTCCTCTGCGCCATCGTCTTCCTGTGGTCCGGCCTCTACATCATCCGCCGCGACGAGCATCTGCGCATCTCCATCCTCTACGACCTGTCGCCGAACTGGCTGCGGCGGGTGTTCGACGCGGTCGCGCTGGCCTGCGCGCTGGTCTTCTTCGGCGCCATCGCCTGGTTCGGTTTTCCCAGCTCCTGGCGGGCGATGGTCACCTGGGAGCTGTACGGCACCGCGTGGGATCCGCCGATCCCGGCCGTGCTGAAGCCGCTGCTGGTGGTGATCGCCGCGGCGATGGCGGTGACGGCGGTGGTCAACTTCGTCCGGCGCCGCCCCCACGGGGACGGTTCCGACACCGGCGCGCTCTGAGCGGAGGTCGCCCGATGTCCGTGCAACTCGTCTCCGCCGTCCTGCTGTTCGGCGTGTTCGGCCTGATGGCCATCGGGGTTCCGCTGTCCTACGCGGCGGGCGCTCTGGCCGTCCTCGTCTCCTACATCCAGTTCGGCCCCAACGCCGTCGCCATCGCCCACAAGACCGTCTACGGGCTGGCGACGGAATATGTGCTGATCTCCGTCCCGATGTTCGTGCTGATGGCGTCGCTGCTGGAGCGTTCCACACTGGCGCGCGACCTGTACGATTGCCTGAACAGCGTCTTCGGGCGCATGCGCGGCGGCGTCGCCATCATCACGCTGGTCATTTCGGTGATCCTGGCCGCGATCAGCGGGATCATCGGCGGCGAGATCGTGCTGCTGGGGCTGGTCGCGCTGCCGCAGATGCTGCGGCTGAAGTACGATCCCAAGCTCGCCATCGGCACGGTGTGCGCCGGCGGCTCGCTCGGCACCATGATCCCGCCGTCCATCGTGCTGATCGTCTACGGCCTTGCCGCCGATGTCTCGGTGCAGCGTCTGTTCATGGCCAGCGTGATCCCCGGGCTGATGCTGGCCGGCTTCTACCTGATCTATGTGGTGGCGCGCTGCCAGCTCGACCCGGACGCGGCGCCGGCTCCATCGCCGGAGGACGGCGACCGCCTGGACGCGGGCAAGCTGGTCCGCGGCGCCCTGCCCGCCGCCGCGCTGATCGTCACGGTGTTCGGCTGCATCTACGGCGGCGTCACCTCGGTGACGGAGGCGGCGGGCATCGCGGTCGCCCTGACCATCCTGATCATCGTGCTGCGCGGCGAGTTCTCCGTCCGCCTCCTTCAGGAGGCGCTGGTGCAGACGCTGCGCGCCTGCGGCATCATCCTGTGGGTGACCTTCGGTGCCGCGGTGCTGATCAGCGTCTACAACCTGTCGGGCGGCCAGACCTTCGTGACGGAGCTGATCCGGGGGCTCGACATCTCCCCCTTCGTCACCGTGCTGCTGATGATGGGGATCTTCATCTTCCTCGGCTGCTTCATGGACTGGATCGGCATCCTGCTGCTGTGCATCCCGATCTTCGTGCCGATCATCACAACGCTGGGCTACGACCCCGTGTGGTTCGGCATCCTGTTCTCCGTCACCATGCAGGTGTCGTTCCTCAGCCCGCCCTTCGGGCCGGCCGCCTTCTACCTGAAGAGCGTGGCACCACCGGAGATCTCCCTGCAGATGATCTTCGCGTCGCTGTGGCCCTTCATGCTGATCCAGCTGTTCACGCTGGCCCTGCTCCTGCTCTTCCCCGAGATCGCGCTGTGGCTGCCGAACGCCATTCTGTAACCCGCGCGCGCCCGTCCTTCGAGAGATGATCCGACGATGAAAATCACCGCCATCGAGACCCTGCGGACCGAGGAATTCAGCAATGTGCTGTGGGTCCGCGTGCACACCGACACCGGCCTGATCGGTCTGGGGGAGACCTTCTACGGCGCCGGCGCGGTGGAGGCCCACATCCACGACACGCTGGCGCAACGGCTCCTCGGCCGCAACCCGCTGCACATCGAGGCGCTGAACAAGGAGATGGTCAACCTGCCGATGGCGCAGTCCTGCACCGGGGCGGAGTACCGCGCCGCCTCGGCGGTCGACATCGGGCTGTGGGATCTGTTCGGCAAGGTCTGCGGCCAGCCGGTGCACCAGATGCTGGGCGGCCTCTGCCGCGACCGCATCCGCGTCTACAACACCTGCGCCGGCTACGGCTATGTGCGCTCCAAGAACATCCGGCCGGTGTCGAACTGGAATCTCGGGCAGAGCGAGGGGCCGTTCGAGGATCTGCACGGCTTCATGAACCGCGCCGACGCGCTGGCGGAGGATCTGCTGGAACGCGGCATCACGGCCATGAAGATCTGGCCCTTCGACCCCGCCGCGCAGGAAACCGGCGGCCTGCACATCTCCGCCGCCCAGATGAAGACCGCCATCGAGCCGTTCGAGAAGATCCGCAAGGCGGTCGGCGACCGCATGGAAATCATGGTGGAGTTCCATTCCCTGTGGAACCTGCCCACGGCCAAGATGATCGCCAAGGCGCTGGAGCCCTACAGGCCGACCTGGTTCGAGGACCCGATCCGCATGAACTCCCCCCAGGCGCTGGCGGAGTACGCGCGCTCCACCGATGTGTGGGTGTGCGCCAGCGAGACGCTGGGCTCGCGCTGGCCCTACAAGGACATGCTGGAGCGCGACGCCACCCATGTGGTGATGGTGGATCTGTGCTGGAGCGGCGGCCTGACCGAGGGCCGCAAGATCGCAGCATTGGCGGAGACCTGGCACCGCCCCTTCGCCCCGCACGACTGCATCGGCCCGGTCGGCTTCGCCGCCGCCGTGCACGCCTCCTTCAGCCAGCCCAACACGCTGATCCAGGAATCCGTGCGCGCCTTCTACACCGGCTGGTACAAGGAGCTGGTGACGGAGGTTCCCCGCATCGAGAACGGCTTCGTCCACCCGATGGAGGGGCCGGGGCTGGGCACCGACCTTCTGCCCGCCGTGTTCGAGCGCCCGGACCTGACCGTCCGCCGCTCCGCCCTGTGATGGAGAACGCCACCATGTCCACCACGCTGTTCGACCTGCGGGGCCGCACCGCCCTGGTCACCGGATCGTCGCGCGGTCTCGGCAACGCGATGGCGCGGGGCCTCGCCGAGGCCGGTGCCGCCATCGTGCTGAACGGTGCTGATCCAGGCCGGCTGTCCACGGCCGCGGCGGCCTTCCGCGACGCCGGCCACACCGTGCACGAGGCCTGCTTCGATGTGACCGACGAGGCAGCCGTCATCGCCGCCTTCGAACGGCTGGACTCCGCGGGAATCGCAGTGGACATCCTGGTCAACAACGCCGGCATCCAGCTCCGCCGTCCGATGGTGGATCTCGCGACCGAGGACTGGCGCCGGGTGCTGGAAATCAACCTGACCAGTGCCTTCGTCATCGGGCGGGAGGCGGCGCGCCGGATGATCCCGCGCGGGCGCGGCAAGATCGTCAACATCGGCTCGCTGACCAGCGACGCGGCGCGGGCGACGGTGGCGCCCTACACCGTGGCCAAGGGCGGCATCAAGATGCTGACCCGCGCCATGACCGCCGAATGGGCCGAGCACGGCATCCAGGCCAACGCCATCGGCCCCGGCTACATGCTGACCGACATGAACCAGGCGCTGGTGGACAACCCCGCCTTCGACGCCTGGGTGAAGGGACGCACCCCGTCGCGGCGCTGGGGCCGGCCGGAGGAGCTGATCGGCGCCGCGGTGTTCCTGGCGTCGGCCGCGTCCGACTATGTGAACGGGCAAATCATCCACGTCGATGGCGGCATGCTGGCCGTCCTCTGACGGCCGCGCCGCGAAACGGGCTTCGGGAGAGGACATCCATGCGTGCCGTCGTTATCCACGCCCCCCGCGACCTGCGGGTGGAGGAGATCGCCTGCGGCGATCCGGGACCGGGGGAGGTCCGTGTCCGGCTGGGTGCCGGCGGGATCTGCGGCTCCGACCTGCATTACTATCTGCATGGCGGCTTCGGCGCCATCCGGCTGCGGGAGCCCATGGTGCTGGGCCACGAGGTGGCCGGCACCGTCACCGCGGTGGGATCCGGGGTGAACGCCGTGGCGCCGGGCGACCGCATCACCGTGAACCCCAGCGTGCCCTGCGGCCACTGCGCCTATTGCCGCGAAGGGCTGCGCAACCAGTGCCTGGACATGCGCTTCTACGGCAGCGCGATGCGTTTTCCCCATGTGCAGGGCGCCTTCCGCGAGGAGATCGTTGTGGCCGAGGCGCAGGCCGTCCCGGTCGGCGAAGCGGTGACCCTGGAGGAGGCCGCCTGCGCCGAACCGTTGTCGGTCTGCCTGCACGCGGTCACCCGCGCCGGCAGCCTGACCGGCAAGCGGGTGCTGGTTTCCGGCTGCGGCCCGATCGGCTGCCTGACCATCATGGCCGCCCGCTTCGCCGGAGCGCAGGAGATCATCGCCGCCGATGTGGTGCCGGCGCCGCTGGCGCTCGCCACCCGCATCGGCGCGGATATCGCGGTGAACGCCGCCGACGAGGCCGCGCTGGCGGACTACCGCCGCGACAAGGGCCGGGTCGATGTCACCTTCGAATGCTCGGGCAACCCGCGCGCCCTGGCCACGGCGGTGGAGGTCACCCGACCGCAGGGCACGGTCGTGCTGGTGGGGCTGGGCGGCGACGTGCCGCTGCCGATGAACAGTGTGGTCGCCAAGGAGCTGCAGCTTCACGGCACCTTCCGGTTCGACGCGGAGTTCGCCTGGGCCGCGGAGCTGATCGCGCGCCGGCGCATCGACGTGCGGCCGCTGGTCACCGCGACCCTGCCGCTCGATCGCGCGCGCGAAGCCTTCGATCTGGCGGCCGATCGCTCCCGCTCGATGAAGGTCCAGCTCACCCTCGCCGACTGACGGAAACAGACCATGAAGATCGTCTTCCACGGGCAGAACGCCCGCATGTTCCGCCCGGGCTTCGACGCCCTGCTGTCGGACAGCCACGAGATCCGGGAGGTCGGCGACGCCCTGAACCAGCCCGGCGATCGCGAGGCCTTCACCGACGCCGACGTGCTGATCGGCGTGCGCTTCACCGGCGCGCTGCCGCGGCCAGAGCGGCTGCGGCTCTACCACGCGCCGGCGGCCGGGACCGACGCCATCGACACCGCAGCACTGCCGGAGGGGGTGGCGCTGTGCAACTGCTTCGGCCACGAGAACGCCATCGCCGAATATGTGATGGCGGCGCTGCTGGCGCGGCATGTCCCTCTGGCCGACGCCGACGCGCGGCTGCGGCGGGGCGACTGGCGCTACTGGTCGGGCTCGCCGCAGGGCCCGCGCACGGAGCTGGGCGGGACCACCGTCGGGCTGCTCGGCTTCGGGCACATCGGCCGGACCATCGCAGAACGGGCACGCGCCTTCGGCATGGGGGTGACCGTCGCCAACCGCAGCCCGGTTCCCGCCTCCGGCCTCGTCGACCGGTCCTTCACCTTCGACGCGCTGGAGGCCTTCATGGGCTCGGCAGACGCCATCGTGGTGTCGCTGCCGCTGGTGCCGGAGACGACCGGCATCGTGGACGCACGCCGGCTCGCCGCCATGCGGCCGGACGCGGTGATCCTCAACGTCGGGCGCGGCCCGGTGATCGACGAGGCGGCGCTGTACGCCGCGCTCAAGGACCGGCGCATCGGCGGCGCCGTCATCGACACCTGGTACATTTACCCCGGCGAGGGACGGCCCACGCCGCACCCGTCGGGCCTGCCCTTCCATGAGCTGGACAACATTGTCATGAGCCCGCACATGTCCGGCTGGACCGCCGGCACCATCCGCCGCCGCCAGGAGACCATGGCCGGCAACATCAACCGGCTGGTGGCCGGCGGGGCGCTGGTGAACCGGCTGCGCTGACCGCGCTTCGCCGGCGGGCCCGACGTTCGATCAGGAAAAGCCGCCGCGGCCGGCAACCGGGCTGCCGTTTTCGAACAATCCCAGGTAGGTGCGCCCATCCCGGTAGAGGCGCACCCCGTAGCCGTTGGCGCTGCCGTTGCGGAACCGGCCCCAATGCTCCTTCCATTCCGCCGTGGGGTTGCTGCTCTTCCAATGGCCGTAGCCGGTAATCTCGCCGGTCTGGAACTCCCCGGCGTAGGTCCAGCCGCGCTGGGTCAGGCACCCGTGACCATGGCGCTTCCCTTGGCGCAGGGTGCCGTCGTAGCGATGATCGAGGGATGTCTGGCGGCCGAACCCCTCCGGCAGGTCGCCGCGCATGGCACCGCTGTAGTGGACCGTGAGCGTGTCGTCGCGCAGCACGCCGAAGCCGCTCGCCTCGCAGACGATGACATCCCCGTCGAGCCGCCTGACCTCGCCAAAATAGGCAAGATGGCTTCGCGGATACACCACCCTGCCGTGGGTCGCCAGATGGCCGAGCACACCGTCCTGGATGGCCCGATCGACGATCTCGGCGGCCTGGTTGGCGCATTCGACCGCCGACCCGACCGGTCCGCGGATCTCCCCATCCACCCTCAATTCCGCCTTGATCGCCTTGGCGCGCGCCTCGTCGGCGCCTTTGATGTCCTCTGGCAGGTTCGGGGCGTCGTGGTGATACCCGCCGCCGTCGAATAGGTCCTCCAGGGGCGGCGGGCGCTCCGGAACCGCGACGCCGTCCGCCGGCTTGAGCCTGGGCGTCAGGCTGCGGATCCAGCTGTAGGCGAGCTGGAACACGGCGATCAGGATTCCAACCGCGGCGTTGGTGAACCGGCCGACGTGGCCCTGGAGCGCCGTGATGAAGATCTGCACAAGATTTACGAGGAACCGGAGCACACCCTCGACCAGGTCGCCCGCCGACCTCAGCAGCCGCGCGACCACCTGGAACACGGCGCCCAACGCGACGAGCAGGCCCTCCACCAGCCATAGTCCCGCTTTGAGGACGGAATGCCTGAGTTCCGCGAATTCCCGTTGGCGGTGCGAGCCAGGTTCGTCGTCGCGCAGGGTCATGGCCTCTCCTCGACCGCGTCAGGTGATGCGCTCGGACGGCTGCCGGTTCAGGTGTTCCAGCGCGGCCCGCAGCGCCAGGATAAAGACGGGCTGCGGCTGATAGGTGCGGGCGTCGCCATAGCGGCGCGACCGTCCGTAATCCTTCGCGGCGAACTCGCACTCCTTGTCGAACTCACGGCGCGTGCTGCCGATGATGGCCCGGACGAGATCGTCCAGACGTTCCGCCGGCTCCTGGTTTTCCGGTCCCAGCGGAATCCCGAAGGTTTGCTGGAAGCTCTTCACGAATTCCGTGAACTGCATCAGGTCGTGGACGACCCAGGTCGACGAGGCCTTCAGGTCGTCCCTTGAAAGCGATTCGAAATAGTCCTTCATGCCGCTTCCTTTGCCGGGTGGAGGCTTGACCGCCTCTCCCAGATAGAGCGGCTTGCGCTCAGTCCGATCGGCCGCGGACTGGACGTCGGCACCGTTTCCCTGCGCCGCGGCCTTGCCGATCTCCGGGGCGGGCTCGAGCAACAGCCCCTCCGACACCTCGCGCTTGGTCCGGTCGTTGAAGATCACCGGCGGGTAGATCCAGTTCCGCTGGCTGTCGGCCGACAAGGGCTCACCCGTCTCGGAGGACGTCCGTTTCAGGAAGGTGGCGATGCGTTCGTAGAACCACTTGATCAGCTGCTCGTGCAGGTCCGTGCTGATGAAGCGCTGGAACAGCAGGCTGCCACGGCCACCGAAACAGATCTGCACGGATATCGGCGCGTCGTCGTAGGGCCGCGGCATCTTCCCGTTCTCACCCTCGTTCAACAACGTCTCGGCGAAGGCGAGCGCGGTGTAGTTGAGCAGTCCCGCGAGCGTGAAGGTCGCAATGTCGCGCAGGCGGGCCACGTGCCCGAGGTCGCCCTGCGGACCGCTGTTCTGCACCTGCCAGTCGAGGAAGCGCGGGTCCTGCACCAGCAGTTCGGTCAGCATGCGGCGAAGGGCGGCATCGTCCTTCGTCGTGCTGTTCATGAGGTTGCGGTACTTGTCCGCCAGCTCGTGGAAGATCGGGTGCAGCAGGTGGCTGTTCGCCATCAGGAAGTCGATCATCGTGTCACGGCTGGCGAGGCTGAGCGTGCCGTTCCAGCGGATCTCGTTCTGGTGCCAGATCGCGACGTCGGTGTTGCGACCGCCGACGTCGAACACGATGACCGTGTTGCTCTGCGCCACGTTGCCGTAGCGGCGGATGAAGAAACCGGTGACGCTTTCGCATTCCTTGCGGGCGACGACGGCCACCGGCGGCGTGCCCGGCTCGCGCACCGGCGATCGGTGCGGCTGGTTCAGTTCGGCGATCTGCCGGTTGATGGCGCCGCGGAAGCTTTCGACCTCCGCCGTGGTGAAAGTCTCCGGGTAGGAGAAGCGCCAGTTCGCCGTGCGGAGCGGGAACCGGTTGCGCACGATGCCGGCACCGATCAGCCGCATGAGCAGCGTCAGGTAGTTCGTGATCACCTCGAAATCGGTGTTGGCGGCTTCCCGGCGCTGCGCCCATTTGAGGTCGCAGATGTAGGTCTGGTTCTGGTGCGGGTTGTTGTCGATGCTGTCGAAATCCAATGTTTCCAGCAGCGGCCACGGGATGCGGTAGTCGATGGCGGGAAGCGCGGCACGGCGACCTCGCCCCTCCCTGCGCTCCTTCAGCAGCGACAGGAACGGTGCCCGCTTCGGCTTCACGGGGAAGCCGAACATGTCCTCGATGAGTTCGCGGTGCTTGTCGGTGGGGTCGAAGAGGAAGGAGAGCATGGGCTGGATCTCCACCTGCCCGCCGTTCTGCTGGTGGTTGATGCCGGGGAGCAGCCACGCCGCCGCGGTGTTCGTGGAGCCGATGTCGAGACCGACCACCACTTCCTTCCCCGAGGTTTCCACCAGTTTCGCCGGCGGAAGAAGGATGAGGCCCTGGCGCAACGTCTGGCCGCCGTTCACCGATCCGGCCAGCACCCCGGGACGCCGTCGGAACCAGTAGCCGCGGTAATCATGCCCGCTCTCGCGGCCACAGCCACCCTCCATGAAGCGGTCGTCGTGCGGCAGGGCGCCGAAGAATTCGGGCAGGCTGTCGCCGTTCTTCCACGCGGAGACGAAGGCCGGCATCCAGTCCTCCACCGCCGGCAGCGGGCGCACATCCAGCTCCCGGTCGCTGTCGCGCAGGTGGAAGATGCCGTAATGGTGCCACTCCGTGCTTTCGAAATCCGGCCACACGGCCAGGACGGAGGGAGCCTCCACCAACGTGTTGTTCTTGCGGTAGGTCTTCTCCAACCGATAGCGCAGGCCGACGCCGACGCGGTTCTTCATTCCCAGGCCGTCCAGTCGCAGGGTCACCCGGATGTCGCCGCCGACATCCTCGATGTTGAGGTTTTCGCGCAGATACTCCACCGTGAAGATCGTCAGCGCCACCGGGCGGATCGGCGGCAGCCAGCCATCCCAGCGCCGGTTGTGCCCGTCCGGCACATCGCGCATGCGCAGGATGTCGGGGTAGAACAGCTCGTCCACATGCAGCAGCAGGTAGCCGGCGGCCAGGGCCTCCTGCCGCACCCCCTGCCGTGTCCTCTCCTGCGCCTTCATGGTGCCGCGGCGGCCCGGCATCTCCAGGCGGGAGATGTCGGTCAGGGAACCGAAATGCGCCGGCTCCTCCCCCATGTCCTCCAGCGTGTGGGCACCCCAGACCAGCACGTCGCGGGGGGTCAGCCCGGGCTCGCGGATCAGCCCCGCGCCATAGAGGACGACGCCCTTGAAATCCGGCGACAGGCCGGTCAGCGAGTCGATGCGGGTCTCCATCGGAACCCGCTCGACCGGGCGCCCCGGAATGCTGTTGAGGACGTTGAAGTAGAGGCCGTTGAAGCCGCGGAACCGCTCGTCGTCCCAACGCCCCAGAAGCTCCATGCTCGACGGCGCCTTGACGTTCTGCTTCTCCCGCTCCTTCTCGATGTCGGTCATGTATTCGCCGAGCATCTTGAGCAGGAAACCCACATGCGGCGAGTCGCTCTCGACCTGTTTGCGCGCCTCGTCGATGACGCGGCCTTTCACCTTTTCCAGGAACTTCCAGAGCACCTCGAGCTGGATGCGGGACAGCACGCACCGGCCATCGCAGTCCAGCGGATCGCGCAGCGGATAGCCGCCGGCCCGGTCGGACCGCCAGGGAATGCGCGCATCCAGAACATCCTTGTAGTTGCGGGCCGGCACCACAAGGCTGCGCGGCGCGCAGAAGCCGACGGATCGGGCGTCGCTGCTGCGCTCCGGGCGGGAAATGGCGTTGCTGTCGTAGAGGATGACGGCCGAATTCTTCCACGCCGGCGCCCCGATGGCGGCGTTGTCCGGCAGGCTGTGCTTCACGACCTTCGGGAAGTTGGGCAGGCTGCGGGTTTCTCCACTGTCCGCCAGCGGGACGGTGGTGGTGACGAAGGGGCGGTCGGTCAGATCGTCCAGATTGACCTCGACCACGCTGACCGGCCATTCCTCCCAGCCGGCCAGACCGATCAGGGCGAGCAAGCCACGCCATTCCCCACGTACCATGAGGTGCATGTCGTGCCCCGGATCGTGCCATGCCACCGTGAAGGCCAGCGTCTGCCCCCAGATGTGCGGCAGGGAGACAAGATCCGCCAGCTTCAGATCCCTGCCCTGCGGCATGGCGTGGATCAGCATTTCGAGGAAGGCGTCGTCTCCCTTGTCGTCCCAGCATCCGGTGCGGGTCACCACCGGCCCGACCGCAGGGCGGTAGTAGGGCGGCAGGTAGCCGCGGGTGATCCCGTCCTTGGCCATCAGATGCGATCCTCCTTCGACTGCGCGCAGGCGACCCACAGGAAATGCAGAAACGTCACGAAGCCACGATCGGCCTTGTTCTCCGGCCGCGCCGTGCTGAGGCCGCGGTAGACGCCGTCAAGGCCGCAGAGCGGCGTCGACCACCGCACCAGATTCCGGAACATCGGCTCCAGTTCCGATCGGGAAGCGCTGACCGGCAGGTAGCGGGCATCGTCCGGCCCGCGCATGAATTTGGGGCGCGCCCCCATATCCTCGAACAGGTGGATGCGGCGCGGGAGGTGACCGCCGTTTTCGTCGCGTTCATTGGTGAATGTGGCGAACCGGGCGCTCGTCACATCGAACAGCCGACATTCGGGGGTGTCGCCGTGCAACGCCAGCGAGGCCGCCCAGCGCAGGAGCTGATCGCAGTATCTCAGCAGGGTGCGGGCGACCCCGACAACCCGCGGTGTCCCCATATCGGCGGCGCCGATCAGGTTCTGATACCAGACCTGCTTGCGGACCCGCTCGTTCTCCTCCCCGAACAGCGCCTCGTGGTAGATGTATTTGTAGGCGAAAGCGAACCGCACCAGCGTGGCCAGGGGGCGCATCGCCACATGCGGTGCGAACGACGTGCGCGGCGTCGGCAGGTCGTCCCAGTCCACCCCATCACCGACGAAGCCGGCGCGGTAGACCCGCCCGTTGTTGCCGTGCATCTCGTCCTGAAGGAAGTGGAGCGCCGCCAGGGCGCCGAGCAGCTCGGGCAGAAGGGCCGGATTGTCCTGCACCCCGCCGCCAGCGGCCACATAGCCCAGATCGATCATCTCGGGCCAGCCGATGACGTAGAGCGAATCAAAATGCGGTGGGCGCTTGGCCGCCACTCCCCCCAAGCTGCGGTCGGCCGGACCTTCCGCCCAGCGGGTGGTGGGATCCATCTCCAGCCGGTAATAGTCGAGCGCGAGGCGCGCACGCGCCATCATCGTGGAGGAGGGCAGCAAAAGCCCGGTGTCCTGCTCCCGCTTGGGATCGTCGGGCGGGTATTGAAAATAAGGTAGGAACAACGCGGCCCCGACCAGCCCCCGGCGGTCGGCCGGCTGCCGGCGGTCGGATGGTGCCCGGTTGAGCTTCCCGTGGATGTGCCGCGCCACCGTCGGAACCCCGGCGGCCCCGGTGCCTCCGAACGCCGATCCGACAAGGAAGTAGCGCTGGCTGCCGACGGCGTTGTGAAGCCGATGGTCGATCCGCTTGTTCAACTCCGTCCAGAAGGACAGCCCGGTGTCCAGACCCGCTGCAAGCACCGCCTGCCCGATGCCCGGCCGGCCGCGGAAGCCGTGCACCAGCTCCAGGTCGATTTCCTGATCCCGGTCGAACAGGCTGTCGAAGAAGTGGCGCGCCTCCTCCCGCAACAGGTCGCGCTGGAAGAGCTGGCCCAACCGTCCGAAGGGCGGGTGGACGGGCGGAAAGACGCTCGCCTCCCCGCCTTCGTTGAGCGGAGCGCGGAACAGGAAGCCGTTGTCCATGCGCTCGAGATCCGGGCGCAGGCTTTTGCGTAACTCCTGGTACATCGCCGCGAGCCGGCGCGTTCGGACGAGATTGCCGTTGGTCAGATCCTGATCCAGGAAATGCATCTCCAGCGCACCTGGGGCGACACCGGCCGCCAGGCAGTGGATCAGCGCTTCCCCGGACTTGGCCCCCGAGCCGCCGACACAGAGCACATATTGGTCCTTCATCGCACGGCCTCCTGCGGGAAGTGCTTGACGATCATCTGGAAAATCCGGGCGATGATGGCGCGGATGCGGCGGTCATGAAGCAGCGCGCCGATGGGATCGACGAGCGTGAAGGGGTGGAAGACGCGCCGCCACACCGCCAGGATGCTGACCTGCTCCGCCAGATAGGGAAGAAGCAAAACAATCAGCGAGAGGAGCAGGTAGAGGAGGATTCCCGCTGTCAGGAAAACCCCGACAATCGTTACGGTTGCCAGCATGAAATCCGCGCGGCCGATCAGCAGACGGAGATTGCCGGCCATGACCACATGGTGGAAGGGGACCGCCAGCACCAGCAGAAGCGGCAGCCCGATGAGCGCATTGACCCAGGCTGTCCGTCTCGACTCGTCCTGCGGGCAGATGGGACGGAAGACGAGTGACAACAGGAGCGCCAGCGCGCCGGCGGCAACCGCCGTGCCGCACAGCAGCCGCCATGTGAACGCGGAAAACAGATCCTTGGTGATGTCGATGTATCCCGACGAGACCTTGGACGCCGGCAGGAGCGATACGGCCTGCTGAAGAGCCAGGGTGATCAGCGGGTTGAGCGCCCGTTCGTCCGCGATGGAACCCGGCAGCTGGTTCAGCAGGATGTTGACAGCGGAGTCGGCCACCAGACGGACGGTGTCCGGGGAGTAATCCGGCCGGTAGTGACGCACGATGTCGGTGATGATCACCCCCAGACCTTGGCGGTCGACCCGCCCCCCGCGCTCGCGCAACACCCGATCGATGATGGCTTGAGGGCCGGGCACGAGTTCCGGGAACAAATAAGGATTGCCGGTGACGCTCGTCGCCAGCGATTGCACGGCGCTCCGCCCGCCGCTGGACATGGATTGCGGCACCCCCCAGAACGCGAACCCGGCGATCAGGCCGCAGGCGAGCAAAACTTTGAAGAACCGGAACAATACACCGGAGGACATGGCGGACGTCCTTCACTCGAAACGGATGGAAATGGTGCTGGAGGCCAGCGGCGGAGCGACCGCCACGGTGGCCTGCGGCACCACGGAGGTGAGCGATTTGAAGAGCGTGTAGAGATTGTAGGTGCGGATCACCGCCCCCGGCTTCTGCGCCTCGACGCGCTCATTGAGGACCGACGCCGTGTCCGAACTCCATCCCTCGACCCAGCCACCGGACATGTTCCTGCCGTGCAGAGCGACCTGCACCACATAGGGCACGCCGGCCTGGATCTCCGATCCGCCGCCGGTGAAAAGCTGCAGCCGCAGCGCGTCGCTCCCATCCGTCGACAGGGGTGTCGGGTTGACGAAGGCCTGTGGGATCAGTTCCCAGGATGCCGGACAGCGGTCGCCGCTCTCCGCCTGCCCCGTCCAGCGCCAGGCGAGAACGATTGCCCGGTAGTCGGCGGCGCTGATCGGCGGACGCGCACTGGCCCCCGTCGTGCGGCGCCACGTCACCGTCACGGGTTGACCCTGCTCCAGAGCGCTTCTGGCGACGACGGCGTTGAAGTCCGCCTCCGTGCTCTCGACCGCGCGCAACCCCGGAAGCGTCCCGGCCGGAAACCCGACGTCCGTCGCGAAGGAGGATGATGCGCTGATCCGCTGCGGGCCGATGCTGAACTCCTTGTAGCGGTCGGACTGGTCGAGCATTCGTTGACCTTCGTCGCCTCCGGGCTGGAACGGCATGCGTTTGCTCGCATCGCTCATTTCGCGGGCGAACCGTTCGACCGACCGCGGCGTTCCGATGACGAAGTAATAGAAGGGTGCCAACCCGCGCACCCGGTACTCTGTGGCCGGCACATCGTCCACCGTGCCCGAAAAGGGCGCGCGGAATCCGTACAGGCGGATCACGAAATTTTGCTCGAGGAGCTTGGCAAGGGGTGCCACCACGGCGGCGTTCGGCCCCACCACATCCTGGTTGTTCGAGAAGAACAGGTCGGACGCGATGATGAACAGCGCCTCGTCCACCGGCTCGCCGCTGGTCAGGATCGTGTTGATGCGATCCAGAACCGGTTTGAACGGGCTGCGGTTGCGGCTGCCGACCTGCGTCAGGGGATTGTTCGGCGGCTTGCCATCGACTTCGAAGTTGCAGGACCGCGCGAAGCGCCGGAACTCGCGATTCTCGATCAACTTGCGATTGGTGTCTGCGTTCTGATCATAGCATCGGCCGAGCTGCGCATCCTTGGCGATGTCGGTGATGACGTTCTGGCCGACATCGACCACCTTGTCGGCAAACAGGTGGAAGCCGACGGTCGCGCCGGGCATGGCGCGCAAGGGAAGGTCGGTCAGGGAGTTGATCAGCACCGAAAACAGGGGGTCGTGGAAGGTCCCGTCCGCCGCCTTCTTGCCCGGCGGCGACAGGCATTCGGCGCAGGTGGCTCCCGAAAGATAACCTCGCAGGCTGAACGACACGTCCAGGAACACATGGGCCTGCGGGCTTTTCGCCGTGAACGGCGCGTTGGCGGACGCCGCCTCGTTGACCCGTGCGTTCAAGGACTGCTGAGATTGAATAATATTGACTTGGCTAACTTCGGCTGGAACACAGGATACCTGCCCCTCTCCGCAGCCAGTCAAAAACATTGCGATGCTAATGAACAGTAATGTTCTTTTTGCATACATTGGTACGTGCCCACCAATTCCGTGCATCACTGCCTTAGACTATATCGAAAACTCCGACGAATCCAACCTTTCCGAAATTTTTCGGTAGGATTCTATCTGGCTACCGTCCCAAGGGCTTGTGCGATTCGCCCAGGGGATCGGCATACAGGGGGTCCTGCCGGAAACCCCGCGTTGTCCGTGAACAACAGCCGCATCGAGAGTGGAGGAGGACGAAGGCGGGGACGATTGGTGCCGGTCCGGCCGGCTCCTCCCGGGCCCGGTCCGGTGCGGCGTTGCAGCGGTCACGATTCGCAGACATCGACCTAAGACGATTCGCCGCCAATAGCCGCCACGATGTCGCCCCCTGCAAACGTCGACAAATAGAAAATCGACCACTTACCATCACCACAGCGTACGTATGTAATGTCGAGAACTGAGCGGCGTTACAAATGTATTCGAAATGTTGTCTTGATTGATCACATTAATCTGGAGTTTGACTCACGTTAAAGAACGACCTATTTTTTGCTTAGAACAACAAGCGGAAAACTTAGTCTATATAAGTTTTCCGGCAATGAATGACCGGTGGGAGCGCCGGACGCCTCACCGCGCCAAAACCATCCACCACGGCACCGGGAAGCGAAGGAAAGAGACATGCGGACATTGCGAACCGGCGTTTCCGGCGAAATTTTCAAACACACGAGGGGAGCCGATCTCATCGGCGCCGTCATCGCCCTTGAGCGCAACAAGGAGGGCATACCCTTCTCCTTCGACGGCAAGAAGTACGTTGTCGAATTCAACATCCCCTATTTCCTGACCCAGAGCCAAGTCTACGAGGATACGCTGCTGCCGACCGCGAGCGGGGGTGTTTTCGTGCCCAAGCTGGAGCATCGGTACATCGACGTGATGCAGGTGGGTGACGACGACGTCCTGACCAATCTCTGCCACGTCGGCGCCGCGTCGGCCCCGCAGGATCCGGTCGCCTTCGCCGCCGTGCTGCGCGCGGCGGTGCTCGCGTACTACCGCTCGGCGCCGCACGCCAACCAGTATTTCTTCCGTGCCGACTCGATCACCAGGCCGATGCTGCTGTCCGCCTTCACCGATCTGCCGGACGATCTGAAGAGCCGCTACACGGTCGAGACCTACCCCGATCTGGCCGAGCCCTTCGTCGGCTTCTCGATCGTTTCCAACGCCCTGTGATCCGAGGAGCCCCAGCATGACCAATCCCATGACCTTGGACACCTTCCGGATCGGCATCGTCGGCCAGAACGAGTCCTACTCCAACCAGCTCTACGCCAACGGCAACCAGCAGCTTCCGGTCTTCATCAACATCCAGAAGCAGGTGTTCCAGAACAACCAGTGGGTGCCGGTGGACCTGTCCGCGAACGAGGTCGCCAGCCTCAAGGTCGTCCAGTACTCCTCGTCCACCTCGGCCACCCTGCCGCCGGGCTGGAGCATGGACATCACCAAGAACCAGTACGATCAGGGCCTGCGCGGCTCCGTCAGCCGGGTCCTCACGCTGGACAACGACGGTGAGGCCGGCGATGCGGCCGGGGCTCCGGAAGCACGAGCCGCCGGTGCCGAGGCGCGCGGGAGCTGGGAGATCTTCTACCGCTACCTGCGTGCCGACAATACGGTGACGCCGGTGACCGACTATCAGTTCATGGCCTATGTGAAGCTCGACGACGGCAAGGTCTACACCACCCACTCCACCGTCAACGGCAAGCCCTACGAGTCCAAGATCACCGTCAGCCCGCAGCGCCCCTATGTCATCCGCGTCGGCGACCTGACCAAGAACCAGGTCGATGCCTACAGCTCGGAATGGCGAAAAGGCGATTACATCGATGTCGATATGTATTACTGGACGCTGCCCAGCAGCCTCCGGATCATCTCGCAGACCTTCAGCAACTATGGTTACAGCAACAGCAAGCTGATGTACGCCTACGACAAGCCGGAGAGCGAGCTGCGCATCGGTGCGGCCCTGCGCGACGGGGTCACGTCCCTGACGCTGGGCGACATCGGCAGCCTGCCGCCCGGGGTGTCGGGCACCACGTCCGTTCCCATCATCAACGGCAGCGGCCTGATGCGCGCGCTGCGCTATTCCTGCGGCGGCGTCACGAGAAAAACCTCCTACGACAAGCAGATGTACTGGACGCTGACCGACAATCTGGGCTGCGTCAGTCGATTCGTTCTCCAGGCCAACCCCAGCGACAAGGGCAACACCCTGTCGCTGCTCGACGGCTGAACCCGTCCGGGGCTGACCTGGCCGGCGGCCTCATCCCCTTCCAATCCGAGCGCGCCCGCGGCCGGGGCAAGCCAGCCGGCCACGGTGCCGCGTCCTGCGTCCGTCGCGCGCCACGGGGAGTCGACCCATGACCACGAACGTCTATTCGAACGCCTTCAACTTCGCATCCTATCAGGATGGCAAGGTCGATCCCCGCACCGGCATGTACAGCGCCGTCGTCCATCTGGTCACGCTGCGCCCGGAAGGCTGCACCCAGGCGGAACGCGCGATCAGCCTGACCTTTTCCATGACCAGCCCGACCAACGGCGGATTCGGCATCGGCTGGATTTTGAGCTTGACCACCTTCGATCCACAGTCGGGAATTCTGGCGCTGGGCACGGGCGAGCGTTTCGTGGCGAAGTCACTGCCGCCGGTCGGCTACTTCCTGTCCTTCGAGGACAAGAAACTGAAGAACGTCGAGGTCAAGCGCACCGACGCGAGCACGCTCACCGTCTACCACAGCGACGGAACCGCCGAGACGTTGCGGATTCCCGGCATCTCCGGCCCCTACAAGTGCGTGGCGCTGACCTTCGACAATGGTGAGCGATTCGACTTCCAGTACGACCCTTATGGCACGCTGCAACGGATCGTCAACGGCTCCACCGGCACCGAATGCCTGAGACTTACCTTCCAGAATGGCATCATCGCCAAAGCGCGTTTCGTGGCGCCCGGCGGTCGCAAGGCCGAGGTCGCCTTCACCGTTGCCAACGAGCTGGTCGTCGGCATCACCGTGCCTTACGACAACACGAACGGAAGCGCCAGCTCGCTCGGACAGCCGGCCTTCGCCTACCGGTATCTGGGCTTTTCCAACGGTTTGTACGGCATTACCCAGGTCGAGAACCCGATGGGAGGCGTTGACCGCATCGCCTACCAGGAGGCCGGGCACCACTACCACAATGGCCAGTTCCTGCCCTTCGTCACCCAGTGGGAGCGTGATCCCGGTTCGGGCCAGCCGCCCGTCGTCCGGCGCTACGCCTACAGCTCCGGCACCAATTTCACCGGCTATCCCTACAACGGCGGCTTCGCGGAGGACACCGACAACCTGTATCGGGTGGTGGGCGACTACGCCTACTGGAGCGAGGAGAGGCTGATCGACCGCAACGCCGGCAACGCGATCCTGGAAAGCACCACCACCACCTACGACAAGTTCCACCTGATGGCGCGCGAGGAGGTGCGGCGCGGCGGCGCCACCCGGATCACCACGGTCGCCTACAACGAGATCCCCGGCAAGTTCTTCCCGGACCAGCCCGCCAACCTCCAGGTCGCGCGCGAGATCAAGAAAACCTGGACCATCGCCGGCTCCACCACATCGCGCAGCGAAACCACGCTGATCGAGTCCGACGATTACGGCAACGTCGTCTCCAAGACCGAGCCGTCGGGCATCCGCAGCGCGTACACCTATTATCCGGTGGCCGGCGAGGCCGGGAAATGCCCCGCCGATCCCTTCGGCCTGTTCGTCCGCTACCGCAAGCAGGAAACAGTGCACCCCGCCGGCGGCAAGGGCACGGCCCGCGTCACCGGCTTCACGCATCTGCAATGCCCGCGCCTGGGCGGCGGCTATTTCGTCCAGCGCTGGGTGGACACCGGCAGCAATGGCGTGGTCACCACCTGCGCCTATGTCAACGACACCAGCCGTGCGGCGCTGCATGGCCGGCTGCAGACGATGAGCAGCGTCCTGAACGGCGCCACCACCACCACCAACTTCACCTACGCGGTATCCGGCGGCTCGTTGACCGAGACCCGCGGCATCGTCGGGCATGACGGCAAGCGCAGCGACGGCATGCGCCGCTTCGACCTGCCCACCGCCCAGCTGCTGGAGGTGCGCAAGCCCGGCGGAACCTCCTTGCGGCTCGACCTCGACATCATGGCCCGTGTGATCGCCGAGGTCGCGTCCCCCGGCACCGCCGCCGAGGCGGCACGGCGCTACGAATACCGCTACGCCTCGGGTTCCGGTGCCGGCTTCGTTCCGGCGCAGCTCCACGTGACCGACGCCAGGGGCAACCGCTTCGCCACCCGCTACGACGGGTTGGGGCGGTCCATCGCCTCGGCCGACGTCACCAACCCCCAGGCCGAGCGGCGGATCGCCGCCACCACCTACGACAGCAGCGGTCGCAAGGTCGCCGACACGCTCTACGATCTGGTGAACGGGAAGGAGCTGACCCTCGTCACCCGCTATGGCTACAACGACTGGGACGAGGTCGCCCGCACCACGCGGCCCGACGGCAGCGTGGAGCTGTCCGACCGCAATTACGCGGACAACTCCGTCACCACCGGGACGTTGGGGCTGAACACCACCGTCACCGACCACAACGAGTTCGACCAGGTCTCCAGCGTGACACAGGTGGACACGGCGGGTGGCCGGATGGTGACGCTGCTCCGCGGTTACGACGGGTTCGGGCGTTGCACCAGCATCACCGATGTGGACGGCAACATCTCCAGCTTCGACTACGATGCCTTCGACCGCCTCGTCCGGTCGGTGACGACCCCGGCCGATGGCTCGTCCCCGCGCACCGTCACCGCCACCTACCCCACCCACACCAGCGCCGATCTGTCCGCCACCATTGCGGTGAACGGCACCCCGCTGGGTGTCCGCAGCTTCGACGGGTTGGGCCGGCTGACGACCGAGGCGCGCGCCGGCATGCCAGCGACCAGCTACGATTACAGCGGTGGCGGCATGCTGCCGTCGCGGAAGCAGTCGCCGCGCGGCTTCCCGATCGACTACGCGTATGATCCGGCGCTGGAGACCGTGACACGGGTCTCCTCCGGCCAGCAGACGTTGAGCAGCTTCACCTACGACGGGGTGTCGGGGCAGGTCGTGACGGCGGGCGCGCCGACGAACAGCCGCCGTTACGGCTATGATTCCTACGAATACCCCGTGACCGACACGCTGACGATCGGGGCGACCGACAGCGTCAGCCGCTACACCCATTCGCCCGGTGGCCGGCTGCTGCGCTTCGAGGCGCCGACCGCCGATGTTGAGACACGCTCCTACGACAACGCGGGCCGTGTGTCCGGCATCGTCAACGGCCCGTGCTCCATCGCGACGGAGTATGACGGTCATGGGCGCGTCGTGGCCACAACCGCCACCCAGTCCGGGGTGACGCTGCGCACGACGCTGGCCTATGACAGCTACGGACGCGAGGCTGCCCGGACCTTCATCCTGAACGGCGCCACCTTCCAGACGGTCACCCGCGAGTACCACCGCAACGGCGACCTGAAGCGGCGGCTGACCCGCGACGGAGCCGGCACCGCGCTGAGCGACGAAAGCTTCGGCTACGACGGCTTCTCGCGCCTGACCTCCTACCGGTGCAGCGGCAGCCATTACCCGTCCGACACGCTCGGCCGCGAGGTGGCGGAGCAGAGCTTCACCTTCGACGCGTTCGACAACATCACGCGGGTCGTCACCCGGTTCCGCGGCGGCACCGCCAACACCAGCACCCGCAGCTACAACCCGACGGTTCCGGGCCAGCTCGTGGAGATCGCGGACACCACCCCGGCGGCGCGCCACACCCTGCGCTACGACGAGGCCGGCAATCTGATCGACGACGGGCACGGCCAAACCTTCCGCTACGACGAGCTGGACCGCCTCGGCTTCAGCTCTGCGGCCGGCGTTTACGGCTATGACGCGGAGAACCGGCTGCTCACCCAGACGATGGGCACGGCGACGCCGCTGACCCTGCATTACGGCGGCAGCCGCGTGGTCGGTGAGACGCAGGGCGGGTCGTCAATCCGCTACCGTCGCGACGGCGAGCAAGTGCTGGGCCGGCGTCTGCAGCCGGCGGGCGGCCCCGCGGTCGACGAGCTCAACGCCGTGGACGAGTCCGGCAGCGTGGTGGATGTGGCGAGCGCCGGGAACGTGCTGGGCCGCATGTACACGCCCTATGGCGAATCCGGGCCGACGGGTGTCACGCCGGCGACGCCGCTGATCGAACGCAACCGGATCGCCTTCAATGGAGAGCGGCTGGACGGCGCGGCGAACCTCTACCATCTCGGCAACGGTCGCCGCGCCTACAGCCCGCAGCTCATGATGTTCCTGTCACCCGATCCGCTGGCGCCGTTCGGCGGCTCCGGCTACAGCGGCTACGGCTACGCCAACGGCGACCCGATCAACGCCATCGACCCGACCGGGCTGGCGAGCGGGAAGAGCATCTTCAGCATGATCTTCTCGGGCCTCGGGCTGATCCTCTCCATCATCCTGTTCGGCGTCGCGATCGCCGCGGCGATCCCGACCGGCGGCGCCTCGCTGTCGCTGATGGCGGTGGTCGGTGCCATTGGTGCCGGGCTCGGGGTGGTCGGCGCGGTGCTCGACGTCACCTCCGCGTCGATCACGTTGGTCGACGAGATCAACGGCTGGGACCGTTCCGACATCACCAACGCGCTCGGCATCGCCTCATTCGTGTTCGGTGTCGCCGCACTCGTGACCGCCGGAGCGACCGGCATCAAGGACGGCGTATCGACCTTCGGCAAGCTGGCCGGCTCGGCCCAGAAGACGGTGTCCAACGGCTTGGCCTCCACCGTCGCCACGGCCACGTTGGGCAAGGCCAGCGGCGCGCAGTTCATAACCAAGGTCTCGACCTCCTACCGGCTCGGCCAGGGTCTCAAGGTCGGTATGGCGAGCTTTGTCGGGTTGACGGAAAGCAAGCTCGTCAATGTGCTGGCGCTCACAAGCTTCGGCATGGGCATGTACGGCGTGGGGACGAGCATCCAGGGCTTCGTGGAGGGTGCTGCGTCCGGCGGCGGGGCCGGTCCGAATGCGGGTGGGGCCATCGGCACCGGCCAGAAGGAAGCTCCGCTGCCGTCCCGAAATGGCGACGACAACGCCCCGGTCCAGCCCTACCGCCCGGTCATCCCGCGGTTCGAGGATTCGGTCGCCAGCCAGCGCGGTTACGACCGCGAGTTCGACCGTCAGGTCAGCCGTATCCGCGGCTCCTACGCCCGCGAACTCTACAGCGGCCAGGCATGAGCCGCATCGTCGTCCTCGGGCTGGCGGGCCGCTTTCCCGGCGGGGCCGATTCACCCGACGCGCTGTGGGTGGCTCTCGACGCCGGCCGCGATCTGGTGGGGGAGGTGCCGGCCGACCGCTGGCGGGCCGACGCCTTCCACCGGCCCTCCCACACGACGGCGGGACAGCCGGGCGGCGGACTGACCCATCCGACCCGGCAGGGCGGCTTCCTTGGTGACGTGTCGGGGTTCGATGCCACCTTCTTCGGTATCGCCCCGCGCGAGGCCGACGCGATGGATCCCGCCCAGCGCTTGCTGCTGGAAGAGACCTGGCGGTGCTGGGAGGACGCCCGCCTCTCCCCGTCGCCCTGGGCGGAGCGTCCGGTCGGGGTGTTCGTCGGCGGGTTCACCCAGGATTACCAGCTCCTGCAGTTCGGTGATGCCGGCGGAGCGGCGGTGTCGATGCACACGGCGACGGGCGTGATGCAGACCCTCCTGTCGAACCGCATCTCCCACTGTTTCCGCTTCACCGGGCCGAGCCTGACCGTCGATACCGCCTGCTCGTCCTCGCTGGTGGCGCTGCATCTGGCGGCGGAGAGCCTGCGAGGGGGGGAATGCGAGCTGGCACTGGTCGGGGCGGCGCAGCTCCAGCTCGCCCCCCACTACACCGCCATCGAGGGGATGGGCGGGTTCCTGTCGCCCGGCGGGCGGTGCCGGGCCTTCGACCACCGCGCCGACGGCTATGTGCGGGCGGAGGCCATCGGCATGATCCTGCTTGCACCGCTGGACGAGGCTGTGCGCCGGGGATGGCGGTGCCGGGCGGAGGTGGTGGCGACCGCCGTCAACCACAATGGCCAGGTGCCCGGCGTGACCCTGCCCGATCCGGCGGCGCAGGTCCGCCTGATCGGCACCGCCCTGGAGCGCGCAGGGCTGTCCCCCGACGAGCTCGGCTATGTGGAGGCGCATGGCACCGGCACCCGTGCCGGCGACCGGGCGGAGGCGATGGCTTTGGGAGAGGCTCTCGGCCGGCAGCGTCGTGATCCGCTGTGGATCGGGTCGGCCAAGACCAACCTGGGCCATGCGGAGGCGGCGGCCGGGCTGGTCGGTCTGATCAAGACGATCCTCTGCCTGGAACGCCGGTCGATTCCTCCGCATCTGCATTGGCAGCGGACACCGGACGACATCGACCTGCCGCGGCTCGGCCTGCGATTGCCCCTGCGATCCCAGCCCTGGCCGCAGGGGTGCCGTTTCGGCGGCGTGAACTCCTTCGGCTTTGGCGGCACCAACGCGCACACCATCCTGGGGCCGGCCCCCGACAACGGCAAACCACCCAGCGTGGGCCGTCCACCCAAATCCTGGCCCGGCAAGGCCCTTCCGCTGTCCGTCGCCATGGCGGGGCCAACCCGCGCGCATCTGCCGCTCCAGGTCACAGCCTTGCGTGATCATGTGGCGGCTTGCGACGGGATGGATGGCGAAGCCTTGGCGGACTTCGCGGCGGCGACCCTGGACCGGAGGTCGCCCCACCCGCACCGGCTGAATCTGCCGGCGGCGAACCGGGCGGCGCTGCTTGCGGCCTGCGACGACTTTGTCAAGGACCCGGACTCGCCGATCTGGGCCCAGGGAGAGGCCGTCGACGGGCGGCGGCTCGTCTGGGTCTTCGCCGGCATGGGGCCGCAGTGGTACGCCATGGGCGACGGGCTGGCGGCCGCCCACCGGATCTACCGCGAGACGCTGGAGGCCTGCGACGCCGTGTTCTCGCGGCTGTCGGGGAGGTCGCTGCTGGAAGAGACGCGGCGCGCCGGTCGCGCCGGCGATCCAATCACCGCACCTCGCCTCGCCCAGCCGTTGTCCGTCTTTCTCCAGCTCGCGCTGTCACGACTGCTGGAAAGCTGGGGTGTGACACCCGGTGCCGTGGTGGGGCACAGCGTCGGGGAAATCGCCGCCTTCCATACGGCCGGTGCGCTCGACCTGGAGACGGCGGTCACGCTGGCGTTCCACCGCAGCCGCCTTCAGGACCAGCTCGACGGCACGGGGGGCATGCTGGTGGTGCGGCGGGGCGAGGCGGACCTGCGGTCCCTGCTCGTCCATCCCGGGCTCGCGGTCGCCGCGATCAATGGCCCGGCGACGACCACGGTCGCCGGACCGCGTGCGGCCCTGGACGCGTTCGCCGAGGAATTGAAGCGGAAACGCGTTCCATTCCGCGGCATGGGTGTCGGGGTGGCCTACCACAGCCCGGCGATGGATGCGATCGCCGGGGAGTTCCGCTCCGCCCTGGGGGGGGTGGGGTTTCGAAAGCCGTGGCGCCCCCTCCTGTCCACGGTCACCGGTGGCGCGGTGGGGGACCTCGTCAATGCGGATTTTGCCGAATACTGGTGGCGGAACCTGCGGGAGCCGGTGGTCTTCGCCTCGGCGGTGACAACGCTCGCCAGCGATGGCATGGCCGTCTTCCAGGAGATCAGCGCCCATCCGACCCTGCTCGGCCATGTCGCGGAATGCACCAGCCGGCCGGTGGTGGCCACGCTTCGCCGCGGCACCGAAGACGCCGCGGCGCTGACGGAATGCCTGGCCCGGCTCGACACGCTGGGCGTCGGACCGGACTGGCAGGCCGTGGCACCGCCGCCCGAGGCGCTCCTGGCCCTGCCGGCCTATGTCTGGGACCGTCAGCCCCACTGGTTGGAGGCACCGGCCATGCGGAACTTCCGCCTGCGGCCGCATGAGCATCCGCTGCTCGGCGTCCGGCGCACCGCACCGGACCCAACCTGGGACGGCGACCTGGCGCCCCGTCCGGGGTGCAACTGGAACGATCATCGCGTGATGGGCCGGGCGCGGGTGCCGGCCGCCATGTTCATCGAGATGTTCGACGCCGCGTGGCGCGCCACGACCGGGGATGCTCCCGCGCGCTTCACGGATCTGCGCTTCCATCGCGCCGCCCTGTTCGACGATGGGAATGCGGGCGCCACCACGATGGTCGACCCCACGCTCGGCATCCTGCGCATCCAGGACACGCGGAGCGGCGACATCCTGGCGAGCGCTACAGCCTTGTCCGCCCTTTCCGCCGGGGAACCGGCCGGACCAGACACCGACACCCGGAGCTGCCCTTGGCCATGGGACTGGTCCGGGGAGCGGTTCTACGACGCCCTGCGTGCCCTCGGGCATGATTATGGTGAGACCTTCCGGAGCATCGACAGCATCCGATTCACCGAGACGAGCGGTCGCGCCCGTTTGAACGGGGCGCCGGTGCGGGGGTTGCGTCTGCCGCCGGTCCTGCTGGATGGCGCTCTCCAGGCCATGCTGTTCGTCGAGGTGGCGGCAAGGACCGAAGCCCCCGCCTCCCAGAGCGACCGGGTGCTGGTGGGGATGGAGGAGGTGATCGTCCATGGGACGATCGACGGGGAGACCTTCCCGCTCCAGGTGGTGGCGGAGCTGGTACGCCGCGACAACGAGGAGACGGTCGGCGACGCGGTGCTGGCCGATGCGCATGGCCGGGTGCTGGCTGTCCTACGAGGCGTGACATTGCGCGCGATCCCCGCGCCCTCCGCCTTCGTTGGCGGCCGGACGCCCGCCCAGTCGCTCTACAAACCCACCTGGCGCCCTCTGCCCGCGGTGCCGGTGCCGACGCCGACCGCGGCGCCGCTGGACGGCCCGTGGACGCTGCTGGCGGACCGCGGTGGCTTCGCGATGCGATTCGCCGACGCACTGGCGCGGAACGGTGACACAGGCGTTCGTCTCGCCGCCGACGGCGTGCCAGCGGTCGCCGAGGGGATCGTTGTCGATTTCCGCGCGCTCGACGAGACGGCGGATCCGGGGGGTGAGGATGCGGAGCGGATCGCGGTTCTGGCCGCGCGTCTCGCCGACACCTGCGCCCCACTGGCGCCTCCCGCGCGGCTGTGGACCGTCACACGCAACGCCTTTGCCGCCGACCACCGGGGATCGCCGCTCCAGCGCGCCCTGTGGGGTCTGTGCCGCACCGTCGGCGGGGCCGAGCGGCGCGAGATCTTCGGCGGCATCGTTGATCTCCCTCCCGAACCGCCCGCCGAATGGTGCGCTTCCCTGGCCGCACGCCTCGCCGCACCCCCGACCGCGCAGTCGCGGATGACTCCCGCCGGGGGTTGGGAGGTGCCGGGGCTGGCGCCCTGCCCGCACAAGGTCGCACCGCGCCCGCGCTTCCGTGGCGACGCCGGCTATCTGATCACCGGAGGGTTCGGTGCCCTCGGGACACAGGCGGCCGACCATCTGGTGGAGGGTGGCGCCCGCGCGCTGGCGCTGGTGGGACGAGTTCCGCTGCCACCGCGTCGGGAGTGGAACGGGCCGCTTCCGCCGGCCCTGCGACGACGGGTTGCCCGGATCCGGGCGCTGGAGCGGCGCGGGGTGCGGGTGCTGGCCCTCGGATTCGACGTGGCCTCGGCGAAGGGCTGGAACGGGTTCGCCGAAGCGCTGGTTGATGCCGGCTTTCCGGCCATCCGCGGCGTCGTCCATGCGGCCGGGGATCTGGCCGACAAGGCGCTGGCCGCCAGCTCCGCCGATGAGCTGGCACGGGTGATCGGGCCCAAGGTGGCCGGACTGCATCATCTGCTGGATCGGATCGATGGCCGTTCGCTTGATTTCCTGCTCCTCTACTCCTCCATCGCCAGCCTGCTGCCGGCTTACGGCCAAGCCGGCTATGCGGCGGCCAATGCCTACCTCGACGGGTTCGCGGAGCGGCTGCACGATGCGGGCATTCCGGCCCTCAGCCTGGGATGGGGACCGTGGACAGGCGGCATGGCGGGGCGGGAGGACATGGCGGCATCGCTGCGCGCCCGCGGCTTTCTGCCCTTCACTCCACCGGAGGGAGGGCGGATGCTGGAGCGGGTTTGGGCCGGGACGTCGCCGACCCTCTACGCGGTGAGCGCCGACTGGCCGGTGCTGGCGCACCAGCGCCCCGGTGACGCGTGGCTGTTCGAGCCGTTGACCGGTGCGTTCGAGCCCGTGGCGACGGGCGCCGATACGCTGAGTCCGTACGACATCGGCGGTCTCCCGCCCGAGCGGCGCGAGGCGGCGGCTCTGGACTACCTCACGCGGCTGGCGACCCGCAGCCTCGGCATGTCCGGCGGGGCGGTCACCAGGGAAAGCGTGCTGGCCCGGATCGGCGCGGATTCGTTGATGGCGGTGGAGATGCAGGTGAGGATCGCAGCCGACTGGGGCATCGAACTCTCCGTGGCCGAGCTGCTCGACCAGCAGCCGCTTCATCGCTTGGCGCGCCGCCTCGCCGCCGGGTGACCCAGCGGCCGGGAGAATTCGGGCTCCGGCCGGCAAGCGCCGCAACGGCCGTGAGGGGCAACACCGCGGACTATGACCCTTGGCTGGGCTGCCGCCGGATCAGGTCCGGGTATTCTTGCGCCCGGAATCATCCAGGTCCCGCGGAAGCCATCTCCCGCACATCCCAGTGACGAGCATGTCGGGGTCGCAGCATCCGCCTACCCTCCCGGCCACATTCGCCGACTCGTCCCGCGCCCTGCGCCTGACGATGGTGGCGAGCGTCCTCGTACCGACGTTGATGTTCGTTGCGGTCGCGCTCTTCGATCGGGAACGGATCATGGCGGACGCCATCCATGAGTTGGAGCGCACAACCGCCATCCTGCACGAGCATGCCGAGAACGTGTTCTCTTTCGCCGATATGGCGATCCGGCAAGCGAGCCTCGCCGCCGACGGGCTGGATTGGGGGCAGATCGCCGCGTCCCGGGACCTGCACCACTTCATTGCCGCGACCAGCGAACACACGAGGGTCCTGTCGGCCATCATCTTCATCGACCCCGAGGGGCGTCTCGCCCAGCATTCGCGCGTGTTCCCCGTCGAACCGGTGCGGTTGGACGACCGGGCCTATTTTCGGCCGCTCGTGGACGGGTCGAGCGACCTGGAGATTTCTGAGGCGGTTCAAGGGCGCGTCAGTGGGCAAACCGTCTTCGCCTTCGCCCGCCCTCACGCACCCGGTTCAAGCCAGCCGCCGGGTGTCACCGTCGCCTCCATCCGGGTCGAAACCTTCCTCTCGATTTACCGTGAGGCGGCTCCACAGCTGAACCACTCCGTCGCGTTGATCAAATCAGACGGCACCTTCATCGTTCGCGATTCCCAAGTGCCACCGCCGGCCGATGTCAGGCCGGCGGCGAGCCGATTTTTCATGCGCGCCATCGAAGGGGCGGACCACGGAATCTATGAAGGCGTTTCCGCGGTCGATGGAATCCGCCGCATCGTCGCCTTCCGCAAGGTGGGGCCCTACCCGCTCTATGTGGCGCTGGCGGCAGGGACGGACGCCATCCTTGCCGAATGGTGGACCAACATGGCCCTTTATGGAGCGCTCTGCCTGGGAGCGGCGGTGTCGCTGTTCCTCACGGCCGCACTCGCCCTACGGCGCACGGCGGCCGAGCGCATCGCCCTGATGAACTGGCAGACCGAGGTGGAGCGGCGTGAGAAGGCGGAAAAGGCGTTGCGGGAGGCCCAGAAGATGGAAGCCGTGGGCCAGCTCTCCGGCGGCATCGCGCACGACTTCAACAACCTTCTCCAGGCACTCTCCGGCTGCCTCATCATGATCGAGCGGCGGGCGTCGCAACCGTCGATCCAGCCGCTCCTGGAAGCTGGACGGCAGGCGGTGGACCGTGGAGCCAAACTGACACGGCAGCTCATGGCCTTCGCCCGGCGCGAGGCGCTCCGCCCGGAGCCGGTCGACGTGCGCGATCGTTTGTTGACGATGTCCGAGCTGTTGTCCGGGGCGTTGAGAGCGAACATCCGGCTGGAGATCAGGCTCGAGCCGGGGCTTTGGCACGCCGAGGTCGATCCGACACAGCTCGAACTGGCCGTCCTGAACCTTGCCATCAACGCGCGCGACGCGATGCCCGACGGCGGACTGCTCATCATCGAAGCCGGCAACACGCCCCTTGGTCCCAACAGCGATGATGGCGGCCTGCGGGGTGAATTCGTTCGCCTGACGATCACCGACACCGGTGTCGGCATGTCCGAGGATGTCGCCGCGCGAGCCTTCGAGCCATTCTTCACGACCAAGGAGAAGGCGCGGGGCACGGGGTTGGGGTTGAGCCAAGTGTATGGGTTCGCACGCCAGTCTGGCGGCGTGGCCCGGATCGATTCGGCGCCGGGTCAGGGTACAGCGGTCACGCTGCTTCTGCCGCGCTGCACCAAGCCCGTTCCTCCACCGGTCACCCCGATCGAGCACGACGCACCGGCAGCCGTGCGGCGCGTGTTGCTGGTGGAGGATGACCCGATCGTCGGCGCCGTGATGGCCGCGGCCGTGGAGGAACTGGGATACCAGGTCTCGTGGGCCTCCTCCGCCGAGGAGGCCCTGGCCAGACTGTCCAACGGGGAACCGGTGGACCTGCTGTTCACCGACGTGGTCATGCCGGGGGAGAAGAGCGGGCTGGATATGGCCCGAGAGGTGCGCCGCACCCGTCCGGACCTTCCGGTGCTCGTAACCACCGGATACAGCGAGGACATCGCCAAGGGATCGGGCTTCCACATCCTGCCGAAGCCCTACGACATGAGGACCCTCGCCGAAGCGTTTTCCGCGGTGCTATCCCGCGCAACGCCGGAAAAGACATGACCGCCGGTCGATGGCGTCAGGCCACCCCGTCGTGAGGGTGCAGCAGCACATCATCGCCGAGACTGAGTGACGAGGCCGTAACCCCGTCCAGGTGGAACAGCGTCTCCGATACCCCGCCGCCCTTGCCGTCGACGTCGAGGGTGACCAGCGTGGCCGCCCCGGACTGCACAAAGTGCAGGTGCTCGGCGCTCAGCCAATGCCCGAACTCCGTCTTCACCGCCTGATCGAGGGCGGTCAGGTCGAGGACGTCGCCGGGGCCGAAATCGGTGACGAAATCGATCCCTTCCCCCGATCCGGCCTTGACGAACCGGTCGTGCCCGCCGCCGCCGGTCAGGATATCGACGCCGCTACCACCCTCCAGAACGTCGTTGCCGCCGTTGCCGATCAGATCGTCGTTCCCGGCACCGCCGGCGATGATCTCCCCCTCGGGCCCGCCGACCAGTTTGTCGGCACCGGCCGTCCCCATGAGCCCGCCGGCATTTGCCGGCGCCGCCGGGGCCGCCGCCACGCCGTTCGCGCCCGGCGCCACGGTTGCGTATTCGGCATCGGAACCGCCGACGCGGAAGTCGTCGATGTAGACGGTGCGGCTGTCCGGCCCGGTGTCCTTGCCGTTGGCCCAATCATACTTGTAGAGGCCCATTTTCAGGTAAGGGCCGGTCGCGTCGTTGAAGGCGTTGGCGCCCTTCAGGTCGGCGATGATTTCGCCGTTCTTGTAGAGCTGGAGGTAACCGCTGCCGTCATGATTCCACTTCACGTGCCAGACGAGGTCCGTCCACTTGCCGATGTCGCCGTCGATCTTGCCCAGATCGTACTGCTTTGAGCTGTCGTAGCGCCCCTCGCCCGAGCCGGTGGTGATCTTGCTGCCATCGGAGCGGACGATCAGGTTCAGGTGCTGCTCGCCGTTCTTGTTCACGACCTGGAGCGCCACCGGTGGGCTTCGCCACGCCTCGCCGGGATCAGGCTGGGAGTGGAACTGCATCAGCACGGTGTCGGCCTTGTCCACCTGCTTCCAGCCCTCGTCCAGGAACAGGCGCATGCCGTACCAGTACTCATGGTTCATCTTGGCGAACATGCCGTTGTCGAACTCCGCCGTGGGCAGCTTCGTCGGCTGGATTTCGGTGCGGTAGGACACGCGGCTGTCGTAGTGGTCGAGGGCGATCTCCGCGGCACGCTGGCCGGCGATGGTGGCCAGCGTGGTGTCCGTGTTGCCGGAGTGTTTGAATCCGAGCGCGCTGACGGTCGAGCCGATGTCGAAGGTCTGCTCGAACAGAAGACCGGGGCGGGCGGTGGCCATGGCTGGCGTCTCCAAGGTTGTCCCATCGGGAAATGAGCCGTTCGGTCGGGGTGACGGGGCGTCCGGCCGCTCCTGGCGGACGGGCTCCGGATCGGCTTTGCACCGCCGGTTTCTGGATGTCCCGCCGGTCCCCACCGGCTCCGTGTGTCGAGGGGCACCATAGACAGGTCCGTTGGGGCAAAAGTCGGACATGTGCGCGTAAAATCTCGGGAATATGCGTTACAATTTTCCGCGAATTCGAGATGAATGGATCCGGTCTGCTCTCACACTTTCGCTTTATGACCAACTCCTTAGTAGGAAATCCGGCTCATACTCGCGCCTTCATTGATATCCCGGAGGATTTTCTTTCGAAAAAAGACGCTTTTCGGCATTGCGGAATCGCGGCGGTGGGCTTTAGCCTTTCGAATGTGTGCGAAATGCAACCGGATTACCGTTTCCAGCCCATCGAGGAGCAGCCGTCCATGAGCGTGTTCAGCCGCTTCAGCATCGGCACGAAGATCACCCTCGCCAGCACCGCGGTCCTCGCCTTTCTCTTCGTGATCAGCGGGGTGGCCGTTTTCGCCTTGACACAGGCGCAGACCGGATTCGCCAGCTACCGCACGCTTGCCGACCACACCAATGAATTGGCCATGATCCAGGCGGATCTTCAGGAAACACGCCTGCATGCCCAGGGCTTCCTTCTGACCGGTGACCCGGAGGCGGTGGCCCGCGTGCGGGATACGGCCGCGCAGGTGGGGGCGTTGATCGGGCAGGCGCGCGGGCACGCGGCCGACGACGCGACGGTCGCGGCGCTCGATGCCATGACCGAACAGCTCCAGTCCTTCCAGGACGCCTTCGCGCAGGTGGCCGATCTGAACGAGAAGCGCCGCGCCGCGGTGGCGGACATGACCGAGATCGCGCCGAAGATGGAAAGCGCCCTGACCGCGATCCTGGACAGCGGCAACGCCGACCGCGATCACGTCGCTCTGTTCCTGGCCGGGACGGCCTTGCGGCACGCGCTGACCGCACGCATCGAGGGGAGCCGGTACCTGACGGACAGCACGCCGGAACGGGCGGAGGCCGTGCGGGCCGCCGTCCGAGCCGCGCGGAATGCCGGCGACACCATGATGGGCAAGCTGGAGGGTGCGGAGCGGCGGCGCAGCGCGCAATCCTTCATGGCGCTCCAACGCGTGTACACGACGGCCTTCGAGACGCTGGTCGTGAATACGGAGAAGCGCAACAAACTTGTGCGCGATGCCATTGGCACGACCGGTGCCGCCATTGGCGACGCGGCGGCGCAGCTCAAGGACAACAGCACGGCGGCGCAGCGGTCGCTTGGTGAATCGACGGCCGAAACGATCGCCGGCGCCTCCACCCTGACCATCGGCGCCACCGTCCTGGCCACGGTGCTTGGTCTGGCCACTGCGATCCTTCTCGGCCGGGGCCTGTCGCGTCCCGTCGTCGCCATGACCCGCAGCATGGAACGTCTGGCGGGGGGCGACCACGCCACCCCGGTCCCCGGCACCGATCGCGGTGACGAACTGGGCGGCATGGCGCGTGCCGTGGAAGTCTTCAAGGAAGGCATGATCCGCGCCGAGGCGCTGGCGGCGGAACGCGCTCGCGACGACACCGCCAGACAGGCACGGGCCGAACGCATCCGGGCGCTCACCGCCGCGTTCGACCGCGAGGCGCTGCAAGCGATCGGCCGCGTGGCCGCGGCCGCCGACCAGCTCCACGCCACGGCCGACACGATGACCTCGACCGCGGACGCCACCTCCCGCCAGGCGAGCGTGGTCGCCGCCGCATCGGAACAGACCACCGTCAATGTGCAGACCGTGGCCGCGGCGGCGGAGCAGCTCTCCGCATCCGTCGCGGAGATCGCACGGCAGGTGGCCGACAGCAACCACATGGCCGGCAACGCCGTGCGCACGGCGCGCAGCACCGACGGGACGGTGCGCGGCCTCGTCGAGTCGGCGCAGCGCATCGGCGAGGTGGTGGAGATGATCAACGAGATCGCCGGCCAGACCAACCTTCTGGCGCTCAACGCCACGATCGAGGCCGCGCGCGCCGGGGAGGCCGGCAAGGGTTTCGCTGTGGTCGCCAGCGAAGTGAAGACGCTGGCGAGCCAGACTGCGAAGGCCACCGAGGAGATCGGCACGCAGATCGCCGGGATCCAGGAGGTGAGCCGCAACGCCGCCTCCGCCATCGCGGAGATCGGCGAGGCCATCGGGGAGATCGCCCGCATCACGGCGGCCGTCGCCGACTCCATCGCCCAGCAGCACGACGCGACCGGCGAGATCAGCCGCAACGTACAGGAGGCGGCGCGTGGCACCCAGGAGGTCAGCGGAACCATCGTCGGCGTGTCCCACGCGGTGGCCACGACCGGCGACAGTTCCCGTCAGCTTCTCGCCGCGGCGGGAGGGCTGACCAGCGACGCCCAGGAACTCCGCCGCTTCGTCGCCCGCTTTTTGGAGGACGTCCGCGCCGCCTGAAACCGGCGGATATCACCGACTTCGCGCGGGCGCCCCCATGCGCCGGTGACGATCTGTTTACGGGCTTGGGTCCATACCAGGGTATTCCGCCCGATCATCGGAGTCCCTGTGTCCAACCCCCAGTCTCCCGCCACCATCCCATGGGCGAGCCCATGAGGATCCGCTACCGCATCGCCCTGGTCGGGGGCGTGCCGGTCGCGGTCGCGGTGGTGATTGCGGTGGCGGCGGGCCTGCTCCTCGGACGGAGCGAGCGGGTCTACGAAGCGGCCGTGCTGTCCGGCTCGGTCCATCGCAACGTGATGGACGCCACCGCCGCGCGGGTCGGCTATCTCGGGGCGGCACCGGCGGAGCGCCGCCAACGGGCCGCGCGGTTCGGAGAGTCCGCCACCGCCGCCCGGGGCGGTTTGGAACGGCTTTCCGCCATGATGGATCCGGAGGAACGGCCGGCGGTGACCGACGCCGGGCGGGTGCTCGGCCGCTATGTGGCGTTGATGACCGGTTTCATGACGGTGGCCGCGCAGAACGATGCCCTGGTCGACGACATGGGCCGGCACGCCGCCACCCTCACCACCCTCACCGATCGGGCGCGCCATCGGCAGCACGCGTCCAACGTCGACCTGCTCGCCTCCCTGACCGACGCCGACCGGCGGCTGCACGACAGCCGCGACGTGGTGGAAAACGTCCACGACACGCGCGAGGCGCTCTTCAAGCTCCGGCGCAGCGAAGGCGATCTCCTCGCCGGCCTGTCCGTTCCGGGCAGCCGGTCGGTGCCAATGCGTGATTTCCGGCTGGAAAGCCGGGCGCTGCTGGAATCCTCTAGGCAACTGACCGAGGTCCTGGGGCGGACCGACCCCGCCGCGGTCGAACGCTATCCCGTCGTCGCGGCGGCAGACCGCTACGTGATGGCGGTCGAGGCGGTGGTGGACGCGGTGTCGGCGCTGGACCGCGGGAGCGACGCGGGAAACAACGCGCGGCTGGCCGACGCGCTTCGCGCCAGCAGCGCCGCCGCCGCCGCGGTCGAATCGATGACCGCCCGCATCCAGACCATCAAGTCGACCGGTTATTCGGCGATCCAGGACGAGGTGGTGCAGCTCCTCGCCTACTCGATCCAGGCCAACGACACGGAGCAGGAGACCCAGAACGTGGCGGTGGTGGCGCTCCGCCTCGGCCAGCGGGCGACGAACGCGGTCACCGGCCGCGACGCGGACGCGGCGGAGGCGGTGGTGGCGGACGCCGCGGTCCTGCTCGGGGTTGTGCGCGGCCTGCCCATGTCCCCCCTGCTTCAGGACGAGGTGGTCGCCGCCATCGGCAACTGGCGGGACAGCCTTGGCAAGACGGCCTCGGGCCTGCGCGCGCTGAACGCGACCCTGGCCGACATGGACCAGCACGCCGCGACCATGACGGAAGCGGCCCGCACCCTCGACGAGACCCTGCGCAGCGAGGCGGCGCGCATCGGCTCGCTGCTCGGCACCATCCTGGCGGTCGGGGCGACCGTCGGCCTTCTGCTCGGCGGCGGCACGGCGTTCGTCGTTGCCCGCTCGATCAGCCGGCCGGTGCAGCGGCTCCAGGAGCAGATGCTGCGGCTGGCCGACGACCCGCTCGCGGGCCGCATCGACGGCACCGACCGGGGGGACGAGTTCGGCGACATGGCCCGCACGGCGGCCTTCTTCGTGCGTGAGATCGGGCTGCGCGAGCGGGCCCTGCTCCACGCCAAGGAGCGGGCCGACCTGGCGCTGGAGGAGCTGCGCCTCACCCAGGACGAGCTCGTGCAGGCCGAGAAGATGGCGGCGCTGGGGCAGCTCGTGGCCGGCGTGGCGCACGAGATCAACACGCCGCTGGGCAACGCGCTGATGGGAGCCTCCCACCTGTCGAACCGGCTGGAGGACATCGTCCGGACGGCCGCCGCCGGCGGCATGCGGCGGGCGGATTTCGACGCGTTCGTGACCACCTCGGAGGAGGTGTCCCGCCTGCTGATGCAGAATCTCGGCCGGGTGGCGGAGCTGGTGCAGCGGTTCAAGCAGGTGTCCGCCGACCAGACCAACGACGAGTGCCAGCCCTTCGACCTGCTGGCCTGCCTTCTGGATCTGGCGGAGGGGTTGCAGCCGTCCTGGCGGCGGGCGGGCCACACGCTGCGCATCGATTGCCCGGAGCGGCTGACGATCGACGGCTATCCCCGTGTGCTCACCCAGATCCTCACCAACCTGGTGGTCAACTCGCTGCTGCACGCCTTCGAGGACGGGCGGGCCGGCACCATCACCCTGCAGGCCCGCGCCGACGACGACACGGTCGAGCTGGTCTATCGCGACGACGGCCGCGGCATCCCGGCCGACCATCTCGACCGCGTCTTCGATCCCTTCTTCACCACCCGCCGCGCCGGCGGCAGCACCGGGCTCGGCCTGCACATCGTCTACAACCTCGTCACGGCGCGGCTCGGCGGGCGGGTGACCGTCGACAGCGAGACCGGCCGCGGCGTGCGCTTCGTCATCCGTTTCCCCCGCCGTGTCGCGGGTTCCCAGTACCCTGATCCGTTCCCTGCCCCGATCCCCGCTCTGGCCTTGTAGCGGATCGCACCGGAGTCTCCGATGTCCATTCCTCCCGTCACCGGGCGCCGGCTGGCGCTCGCCCTCCTCGTCGCGGCCGGCGGCCTGCTGTCCACACCGGCGCTGGCGGAAAAGTCGCTGGTCTTCTGCTCGGAAGGCAATCCGGAGAGCTTCAACCCGCAGGTGACCACCACCGGTACCAGCATGAACGCCGCCCTGCCGCTCTTCAACAATCTGGTGGAGTTCGTGCGCGGCACCACCCGCACCCAGCCGGGGCTGGCCCAATCCTGGACGGTGTCGGAGGACGGGCTGACCTACCTGTTCACCCTGCGCCCGGAGGTGTGGTTCCACGCCAACGAGCATTTCACGCCGACACGCCCGATGAATGCGGACGACGTGGTCTTCTCCATCGAACGGCAGTGGCGGGCGGACCACCCCTTCCACAAGGTGGGGCGGGGCACCTACGACTACTTCAAGGACATGTCCATGGCGGTCCTGCTGAAGGCGGTGGAGCGGGTCGATGAGCGCACCGTGCGCATCGTCCTGACCCGGCCGGAAGCCCCCTTCCTGGCCAACCTCGCGATGCCCTTCGCCTCCATCCAGTCCGCCGAATACGCCGCGGTGCTGACCCGGCAGGGTCGGCCGGAGCTGATCGATGAGGCGCCGGTGGGCACCGGTCCCTTCCGCTTCGTGTCCTTCCAGAAGGACGTGGCCATCCGCTACCGGGCTCACGAGCGCTATTGGGGCGGTCGGGAGCGGCTCGACAGCCTGATCTTCTCCATCAACCCGAACGCGGCGGTGCGGCTGAACAAGCTGCGGGCGGGGGAATGCCACCTGATGGTCTTCCCCAACCCGGCCGAGCTGGCGAAGATCGAGAAGGACCCCGACCTGGTGGTGCAGCGGCGGGAGGGGTTGAACATCGCCTACCTCGCCTTCAACACCTCGCGACCGCCCTTCGACGACCCCCGCGTCCGCCGCGCCTTGAACCTCGCCGTCGATAAGGAGACCCTGATCGAGGCGGTGTACCAGGGGGCCGCGCGGCCGGCGAAGAACCCGATCCCGCCGATCATGTGGTCCTACGACGAGTCCACGCCGGAATACCCCTTCGACCCCGCGGGCGCCCGCCGGCTGCTGGCCGAGGCCGGCTTGCCCGACGGCTTCACGGCGGAGCTGTGGTACCCGCCGGTGGCCCGCCAGTACATGCCCAACGGCAAGCGCGCGGCCGAGATCATCCGGGACAGCCTGGCGCGGGTCGGGGTGCGGGTGACGCTGCGCACCGACGACTGGCGCGAGTACCGGCGCCGGCTGGGCCAGGGCGAGCACGACATGGCCATCTATGGCTGGACCGGCGACAACGGCGACCCCGACAACTTCCTGTTCCTGCTGCTCGGCTGCGACGCGGCGCGGCCGGGCGGCGGCAACATCGCCCGCTGGTGCGACGCCGGCTTCGAGGAGCGGGTGACGCGGGCCAAGCGCAGCTTCGTGACCGAGGAGCGCGCCGACCACTACCGGGAGGCCCAGCGGATCGTCGCCCGGGAGACTCCGTGGGTGCCGCTCGCCCACTCCGTGGTGTCGGTGGTCCTGCGCCGGGAGGTCCGCGGCTACCGCATCGACCCCTTCCTGCAGGTCTTCTCCGGCGTGGATATCGACCCCGGGGCGGCTGGCGGCCCCTGATCAGGCCCCCACTCTTCAGGGGTTGGGCAGCCGGTTCAGGAAGTGCCGGGCGTATTTGCCGGTCAGCTCGTCCACCGGGACGATCAGGCAGACATCGGTGGTGTTGAACTCGTGGTCGATCACCGCGCCGTCGCCGATGAAGCCGCCCAGCCGCAGGTAGCCCTTGAGCAGCGGCGGCAGACCGGCCACCGCCGCCCGGCCGTCCATGCGGTCGGCGACGGCGCCCAGGCTGCCGGCCGCCAGCCGGTCCATCGCCACATGGCGGTGCGGCAGCGCACGGGCACGCAGCGCCGGCGGGGCGAGATGGTTCTGGTGCAGGTAGGAGAGCGCCGGGGCCAGCGCTTCCACGTCGGTGCCGGGCAGGCTGGCGCAGCCGAACATCAGCGACACGTCGTGGGCCAGGATGTAGGCCGAGATGCCCCGCCACAGAAGCTGCATGGCCGCCCGCGTGCGGTAGCCGGGATCGATGCAGGAGCGGCCGAGTTCCAGCACCTCGCCGGGGCGGGCGAGCAGCGGGGCGATGTCGAACTCCGCCGCGCTGTAGAAGCCGCCATGCCGCTCGGCGACCGAGCGCCGCAGCAGCCGGTAGGTGCCGACCACGCGGCCGCCCGGTGCGGCGTCGTGGTCGAGGATCACCAGATGGTCGCAGACGGCGTCGAAATCGTCCACGTCGCGGCCGGGTGTCGAGCCCGACAGGGTCGCCCCCAGCTCCTCGTGGAACACCCGGTAGCGCAGCGCCTGCGCCGCGTCCACCTCGTCCGCGCCCGCCGCGAGCCGGACTTCGAGACCCGCCGCCTCGGAGGAGGTGGCCGTTTGCGCCATGCCGACTGAACTGCACTGTTCCATGGGGAGCCCCACCATCCGGTTGCAGTCCGTTGATGCCCGAGTTCGGCGACGGGATGATGACGCCATTGCGACAGTCCCGTTGCACCCGCGTCCGGCCGGGCCGGCATCCCTTGCCCGGCACCCCATCAGTTAGGCGCAGGGGCCCGCCTGCGGTCAAGCGCCGCATGGTCCCGGGGGCGTGCAACATCGTGCGACGGTTTTGCGGGCGGGCGGCGGGTGTCGCATGAGGCGTAGCCGGGGATTTTTGTTCAGTGGCAAGGGGTTGCGGGGGACTGTCGGTGTACGAAGGTGCGACGGGGGTGTTGCACGCCCGCCGATCACCTCTCCCCCCCGGGGAGAGGTCGGCGCGCAGCGCCGGGTGAGGGGGAA
>OFDN01000283.1_pt1 | contig 46161 bp, 39 predicted proteins | sample 1520971 | NCBI WGS metagenome assembly OFDN01 (sample SAMEA94257418, study PRJEB24077) | hot springs metagenome | biome: Aquatic biome; feature: Geographical feature; material: Water | place: India | collected 2012-06-12 | depth 5 m | reverse complement strand
GGTTCGTCAGCAATGGTTTTATCTTACCCACGAACTTCCCGACCTTGTATTCAGTTGTATGAAGGAGGCAGCAGAGTATGACAGGCCGGAATTCGTTTATTTAATCGCAACAAATTGTAGCCACACCTGCGAAGCAATCATCAAATCTTCTAACCTTACAGCTTCACAGAAAAGAGAATGTCTTCAATGGATTTTTCATTCCGGCAAAAATGCAGTGGAATTCAGTGTCGAAAAAGGTATATGGGATGGCATATTCATAATTCATCCGCTTTATGTGTCCGGGTGGTTTGCTATAGACAAGGATCTAGGATATAGTGCATTTTTTACCTGTTATGACTATGTCCAGACCCTATATAGAAACAATAGATTGTCGAGCCATCTTATCGACGAATTTTTCGAGATTGTACGCGATTGCTTCTTTAAATCTGTTGAGGAACCGGTGATGTATGAGCTTGTTCGCAGAACGCTTGATTTGGCATTCAGAATGCTTGATAATGAAAAAACCTCAGCTCAACTTAAAAAAGATATTCAATATGAAATTAAATTGCTATCTGACAGATTTTTTCCTGAATTTTCATCTGCAGCAAGAGTTGTCTCGGATTATAAAGACAGGATTGAAAAATACCTCGCAGATTATGCAGGGTGGAACGAGTACTTCCAGGGATGGAGGGATTAGCGAATACGCAGAGTTGCGGTTAAAGAATTGGCGTATATCGACCGAAGTTGTTTATTGCGCCGTATAATATCTTTCGACTATACTTGCAATTTCATCTACTGCTCTTGTGTTCAGCCCTTTTATATGAGCCGCTGTAATTTTTTTTACTATTGTTAACTGATTGTTGGCAGGAGAACTAATCCAGCTAAAATAGCCTTTGTCGTTGGTCATATCGAAACCTATTAATAGTACCGGCATCACCTTACGGGATATCTGCTGGTTATTAGGCTCAAAATGTCCTGTTTTGAAATCGGTGAACATCTTCTCCAATGTAGAATAGCCATTTTGTGTGGCTTTCAACACGACGCCAAAAACAAAGCCTTTATAAAAATTATCATTATTAATGTCAAATTCAAGGTCAACGAGAGCGTGCCCCTTCGAAAATAAATCCTTGTTGTTTCTTGCAAACAGTATTTTAGGTGAACGTGTCAAGTACATAATGCATAAATTCTGCGCTCTTGCTTCGATTAAACTCTGGTTCATATTTAAAAACTTGAAGTAAAAGAATCAATGTCGGTGGCCGAATTCCAAAAATCATTCACTTCGCGCCACAATCTCCTTATAACCCTCGAATCAGTGATTGAATGCTTCATGGAAACGCTTGCGACAGTATGGGTGTGAATACTACCTGTTGAAACAATATAGCCCATTTCTCGTTTCAGGTCTATGCCAACGAGGTAAGTCGGTATCTTGTATTCTTTGAGTGCGTCAAGTTTTAGTCTCGGAACCTGGATACGCAAGCGATTGTTATGATATGGATTTGCTGCCAATGTGGTTTTTACACTGATCATGCAGAAAGCTTTTAAGCCAGGCGTGTTATTAAGTGAGACAAGGAAATCTATGGTCTCGAATTTATCTCCTAAAAATTCAGCGCTCAAATGGAAGCCTTTGCTGATTTTCGCTGCAAAAATACTTTCCCCCCTTTTACCAATTTGGTTCGCCGTACTCATAAGCAAGTTGGTTTAACAGTCCGTAAAACAGGCCGCAGCCTGTTTTAGACCAGGGGAAGATAAAAATAAGAAAATTGTCCGATAGTTAAAAGTTAAATACTTTTTACAGCGTTATTTCTGATATATCATGCGTACTGATTGGAAAGAATGTATGACTGAAAATCTGGATGAGTCAATTATATTTTATCTTTCAATTTCGTTTTCAGGCTGCTCACCAACACGGCATCAGGAAAATTATTAACAGCTCTGGCCTCCATCTGATCAACTATAGAAGCGATTGGATTATTTTTCTTTGCTTGTGTGACGACATTTTTCTGCAGTATTTTAATCAACCATGAAGCAAATGGAATACCATGCGATTTGGCAGCCTGACCCAATACAAATCCACTCAGGTTCATTATGTTGAGTTTTTTCCTGTCCTTTTCATAGCGTTTGACAAAATGATTAAACGCAGTTACGTTCTCTTCGAGTTCTCCTAAATCATTAACACGCTGACTTATGCCCAATACTATTTCCCGGAATCGCTTTATCTCCGGTCCTGTAAACGTTTGTGCAAACTCCAGAACAGGCACTTTGTCGCCGACTACCAACAATTCATCAACTACAAGGTTCGCATATTGAGGATTGGTCATCATCCAGTTTTCACCAGGAACACCGGAATACAAATCGGCCAATGCGCGATACATCGGAGTGAGATACTCGTCAGTCGGAATAAATGTTGCACCTACAGCGGCGGTAAGTTCAATTGATGGGGTTGCCAATTGTGCTACAAGTGAGGCAACGCTGCCCCGATTTTCCTCATCACTAAATAATATGTTTAACATGTGTGGTATACCAAAGCCACTAAGTAAACCTGACGATAGCTGGTTTACCGCATTGGGCATGCGAACCCACCAACTACCCATTTCTGATAACATCTTTTGTAATTTCTGGCGGGATGTAGGGTCGAGAGCCTGTGCGGCTTCATCGCATGATTGTAATAAAATCTTTCTTTCTTCTAATGAGATGGACGGAAGAAAAAGAGGATTTCTTGCACCGTTCTCTCTAAGAATAAGTGATGATAGCCTCCTGGCTAGGTGAACATTGCTGCGGTTAGCTTCGGCAAAACCTTCCATTAAAGATTGATCATAAATCTCCGGCGAAGAAGGAGCCAGAATATGGATCTTTTTCATTTCAGCAAGCCTGATCAGTTCTTCCTTGGTAATAGCCAAGCCCTGTAAAGCCCGATCAACATTTTTTGCTGGCGGGACGATGCAGATTTCATCGTAAAGCGAAAGATAGTTCCTGATATTGGATGGTACACCGATGTTACAATCAACAATGCAGCGAAACTTCTTTTTGTCAAAATATTTGTCGCGACTATTAGCCGAAGAGACATCGGCTAAAATCTTTGCCCTGTCGTTCATCCAGTTGTCTTCATCCTCTTCACACATTTCCGCCAGTAATTTTCCCATCTGTTTTTTTGCCTGACGTGCGGGAATAATATAAGATGCGAATTGTCCCTTTTGAACATCAATGTTATTTTTAGCGTTCGGATCGTATATAAATTCATAAGAAAAAGGGAATTGGTTTTTTTTGAAGATGTCTTTTAATTCAGCGACTCCTTCAGGTGTGACCTCTTCTGAAAAAGCGATCATTACCGGATTAGCTATGCGTACTTCATAATCCGGGAAGATACCCGGAATCAATAAATTAATTTCATATTTAAGGTCGTGATTAGTGATAAGGTAGCCAGTTCCTGGTGATTTAGCGTCATTTACGTGGTTATCAATCTTTACCGCGTGTTCTGGCAGTGAATTGGCCAGCGAAATATCTGTGCCTATAATTTTGCAATCGTTTAGCCAACGGTGTATGTTTTTGCCGTCCAACGATTTCGTATCTTCTGTAATTGTCGGGCAGTAAATTAAATATTTTCCATTAGTATAGTACAATCCATTAGTAGGAATATGATATTGGCTCAGTAAAAATGTTTCGTAAGAGGTAAATGCAAATTTATTATAGGACGTCATTTGGCTATCATTCGAGATACAAAAATACCAGTATTTTCAATGATTGTACAGTCAGTCAATTAAATCATCAAGCGAATAGATATTTTAAAGTTTCCGCAATAGCTTGTAATAAATATGGGTCAATTTTACCCAATTTTTTTCTGTCTTGATCCATTAGAATTGCTCGGTAATTCTTTTCTTCATCGGGCTCAAATATAAATGGGATGTGCTCGATGTGCAATGTGATGCGATGTGTATATCCACAGGGTTGTAGTTCGGCGGGGAACATGATCTCCTTTCCATTATACCATACCGGTAAGTCAAAGGTTTTGTGCATAGGTAAATGTAAGTGAATGTTTAAAAGAAATGGTCGGCTCCGGATAAAGTTATTTTTCCAGCACTTATCTTCGGCGCATGGAACATAAGGATCTGGTATTGTCTACGCTCGCACAAATGGTCGCTGAATCTGCACAACCTAGTTTATACCAGTTTATTCCCAGGGAATTGATTTTGCGTTTACCGATTGACTGGTCAGCCATCTATTTCTGTCTTAGCCTATTGGAAGAGGAAGGTGCAGTACGGATCTTTCATGCAGACACGATACGATTTTCTATCACTCAAAAAAGAATTGATACTGCTAAGAAATTTCAGGGGCAGGATATTTCGCATTCGTAATAATCGTTTATTTCTGACTGGTGTATAATCGTATGCCAAAGCTTTTTTTGTTCAATGTAATTTGGCAGGATGAATAAAGCTATCAATGATCATCATGTGCAAGTTGGTTTAGTCATCAAAGAATACAGGGAGGAACACGAGTTGTCCTTATCTACGTTTGCACATTTATGTGATGTACGAGTAGATATGCTAAAACGTATTGAAAAAGGGAGGTGAATTTCCGACTTACCACCCTAGTCAAATTTATGAGGGTGATGGGCAAGGTGCCGTTTCCAAGAAAAGAAAAAAGCTAAAAAATTGATATTTTATAGCTTTTTTATCCTATCCATAAGGTGGGTGAAAGATTTACGTTTCTTTATCTCTAAGAGCGTGCCGAAATGATAAGTAGTTTGATTTGTATCATACTATTCAAATTGAGAATAAATCAAAACATATTTTTGGTGTAATGATTGTACCGTTTGGGTTAGAAACAAAACTTATACTCAATTTAGTATTCCTGGCCTTAGATTGATGGGTAAAACAAAGAAGCTCTATAGAATTCAGAACCGTGAATGAAGCCATGTATTGCCAATTAATTAATTTTTAAACTATTAAATATTCATTTAAATCATAGTTTGATGAATTGCTAAGCATAGAACTAAAATTTTAAACTCCATTTGTAAAAAGAAACTATACATTTGTTTAGGCAAGTTTATGAAAAAGTTTATCACATTTATAGTAGCAGTTTTATTTCTGAGTACTTCCTCAGGGGCTTCTATACGAATGCATTATTGTATGGGTAAACTTGCCGACTGGGGGTTTATGTATAGAGATTCCAAAACTTGCGAAAATTGTGGAATGGAGGAATCCGATACAAAAGATAATGGCTGTTGTAAAGATGAAAACAAGTTTGTAAAGAACATTTCAGAACAAAAAATTACTGAATCAGTTTCTATTAATTTTACTCTCACTATTCTTGACTTACCGCTATCCCTTTTTTCATTATCGGATATTTTCTATATCTCTTCAAGTGAAGAGTATCCAATAAGTCATGCTCCACCTCGAAATTGCAAGACGCCCGTATACCTTCTTAACAGAACTATCCTTATTTAATTTAATGTTGACTTAGTAGTGCCAGGCAATCAAATTGTCAGGCTATTGGCGTTTCTCTTTGCCAGTATTATATTTTACAACAATAAAATCATGAAAAATGAAAGCAATTAAAATGCTAATGATGGCAGCGCTAACTATCTTATCTTTTTCAGTATTTGCTCAGGACCCAACAACACAAAAGAACAAAATTAGACAAACTGTTGAAAAGACATATATATGTCCAATGCATCCTGATGTGATTATGGATAAATCTGGGAAATGCCCAAAATGTGGCAGGAACCTTACTCTAAAAGAAAAAATGAAAATGGAGGTAGTTGGTCTTTATGAATGTCCTGCGCATCCAGGTATTACAGGAGATAAACCCGGCAAATGTTCAGTATGTGGTTCTAAAATGAATCTTTCACCCAAGGAAAAAATGAAAATGGGAGTAATGAAAACCTATACCTGCCCCATGCACCCCGATGTTGCAAGTGATGAGTCAGGTAAGTGTCCAAAATGTGGAATGGATTTAAAAGAAGAAGAGCAGTCTGTTCAAACATATTCATGTTCTAGCCACCCGGACATGACTAGTGACAAGCCAGGTAAATGTTCAAAATGTGGAACCTCATTGACACTTTCTCCAAAAGAGAAAATGAAAATGGAAGTGATGAAAATATATTCTTGCCCCATGCATTCGGATGTCACCAGCAATAAACCTGGTAAATGCACTAAATGTGGCATGGATTTAAAAAAGAGGTCAAACTAATGCTTCTACATTGCTTCAAATATTAATATCAAATTATGGTTCAAAAATTAATTGAACTGGCTTTGCGTAACCGGGTGATTATTCTGCTATTAGCGGGAGGATTATTTGCTTATGGAATTTACGCTGTGAAACAGAATCCGATTGATGCTATTCCAGATTTAAGTGAAAATCAGGTGATCGTATTTACTGAATGGATGGGGCGCAGTCCACAGGTTATAGAAGACCAGGTAACCTATCCATTGGTCAGCAACTTGCAGGGTATACCCAAAATCAAGAATATTCGGGGTTCATCCATGTTTGGGATGAGTTTTGTATATGTTATTTTCGAAGACAATGTTGATATATACTGGGCGAGAACCCGTGTACTCGAAAGACTCAACTTTGCACAACGTCTTCTGCCGCAAAATGTAACACCTACACTGGGTCCTGATGGAACAGGCGTGGGACATATTTTCTGGTATCACCTTAATGCTCCTAAGATGGATCTGGGAGAACAAAGAGCACTTCAAGACTGGTACATCAAATTTGCTTTACAAACAGTACCCGGTGTGGCAGAAGTCGCATCTTTTGGTGGTTTTGAAAAGCAATATCAATTAGTAGTTGATCCCATAAAGCTGCAGTATTACAACATTTCGTTGATGGATGTGATGAATAAAGTAAAAGCCAATAATAATGATGTAGGGGGACGCAAATTTGAAATGGCGGATATGGCTTACATTATCAGGGGCTTAGGCTACATAAAGAATAAAAATGATATTGAAAATGTTGCACTTGCCAATTACAATGGTATACCTGTAAGAGTTAAGGACATTGGTTCTGTTCAAATGGGAGGTGATTTGCGTCTGGGAATTTTTGATATGGACGGCAAAGGAGAAGTGGTAGGTGGTATAGTGGTAATGCGATACAATGAAAATGCCAATAAGGTCATTGAGTCTATAAAAGCTCGGATGAAGGAGGTTGAAAAGGGATTACCGGAAGGTGTAACGTTCCAAACTTCATATGACCGCAGTACACTGATTCAAGAAGCTATTGATTCAGTAAAAGGAACATTAGTTGAAGAAATGATTGTCGTCTCATTGGTAGTGCTCATATTTCTATTCCATTGGCGCAGTGCTGTGATTATACTGATTCAATTACCTATTTCAGTTGCAGCTGGGTTTATTTTCCTTGAAATGTTTGGTATTTCATCCAATATTATGTCATTGACGGGAATCGCGCTTGCTATTGGTGTAGTAGTTGATGATGGCATTGTAATGGTGGAAAATGCGTACAGACATATTAGCGAGGCACAGGCTAAAAAAATTAAATTATCCGACAAATCGTAAATATGGCAAAGTGGTTCAAAAGAAATAAAGATCCCTTAACAATAGAGGAAAGAAATGAGATTATTGAAAGATCTTCAAAACAAGTTGGTCCCGGCGTATTTTATTCTACCATTATCGTAGTCGCTTCTTTTCTTCCTGTATTTCTGCTTACAGGTATGGAAGGAAAACTTTTTCATCCCCTAGCATGGACAAAGACCTTTATCCTACTAATTGATGCGGTATTGGCTATAACATTAACTCCGGTTCTAATTTCCTTTTTTCTAAAAGGACGACTAAAACCAGAAGATTCAAATCCAATAACAAAAACACTGGAAAAAATTTATACACCCATTCTAAAATGGTGTTTAAAATGGAGAAAAACTACTATAGGGCTTAATATTCTGGCATTAGCTATGGGAGTAATCATGATGACTCGTCTTGGTTCGGAATTTATGCCGCCATTGGATGAGGGATCATTGTTATTTATGCCGGTAACTCTTCCAGACGTATCCAATTCTGAAGCAAAACGATTATTGCAGGTTCAGGATAAGCTGATTCGCTCTGTTCCCGAAGTTTCACATGTTCTGGGTAAAGCAGGAAGAGCCAATACAGCAACAGATAATTCTCCGATAAGCATGATTGAAACCATCATTTTACTTAAACCTAAAAATGAATGGAGAGAAGGGCTAACCAAAGATGATATTATAAATGAGCTCAATTCAAAAATGCAAATTCCTGGGGTTACAAATGGATGGACACAGCCCATCATTAATCGTATTAACATGCTTTCAACTGGTATAAGAACCGATGTCGGGTTAAAAGTATATGGACAAAACCTGGACAGTATTTATGCATTTGCTCAAACTATTAAACGGCAGTTGGAGGGAATTGATGGAGTAAAGGATTTATATGTGGAGCCTATTACGGGCGGAAAATACATTGATATTGTAGTTAAACGTGATGAAATCGGTCGGTATGGACTGAGTGTTGATGATGTCAATACCGTAATTGAGAGTGCATTAGGAGGTATGAAACTTACTACCACTATTGAAGGCCGTCAGCGATTTTCCGTAAATGCCAGATATGGGCAAGATTTTCGAAATAATATTCAAGCATTAAAGCGACTTCAGGTACAGACAATGGATTTTGGTCCTATACCATTAGAAGCTGTTGCAGACATTAAACTAAGTGACGGCCCACCGATGATTAATTCAGAAAATGCGATGCTTAGGGGTACAGTACTATTCAATGTTAGAGAAAGAGATTTAGGCAGTACAGTAAAAGAGGCACAAGAACGATTGAATCGAATGATCACTAAACTTCCAAAAGGATACTTTCTAGAATGGAGCGGGCAGTGGGAAAATCAAATCAGGGCTAATCAAACTTTAAAAATGATCATGCCGATTGTACTCATTATCATTTTCATGGTATTATATTTTACATATCATTCTTTTAAAGAAGCTGTTATCACCATGATAACCGTGCCATTTGCATTAATTGGCGGTGTTTTCATGGTCTATTTTTATGGCATTAATCTGTCTGTAGCTGTCGCTGTGGGCTTTATTGCTTTATTTGGAATGGCCATCGAGACAGCCATGTTGATGACGATCTATTTAAATGAAGCCATGAACAATATGGTCGCTAAACATGGTAATTCTAAATCAACATTAACACCCACAATTATCCGAGACTATGTGATTGAAGGCTCTGCCAAAAGGTTACGACCCAAACTCATGACAGTTTCAGTTGGACTTTTCGGTCTGATCCCTATTCTTTGGGCTACAGGAGTTGGTAGTGATATCATGCGACCCATCACCATTCCATTGATTGGTGGCACAATTTCATCCACTATTTATGTGTTACTCATTACTCCTGTCATTTTTGAAATGATTAAAGAGAGAGAATTAAAACGTAACGGTAAAATTGAATTAATAGATGTTAAAGAATAAATTAATACTGACCTTCTTTGGGTTGATATGTTTTGCATATGGCAATACGCAAATCTTGAAGTTGCATGCAATCATTGATAGCATTAAAACAAAGCATCCTGTAGTGAAGATGTATGATCATGAAATCCGTTCTATGGATGAAGCTGCAAAAGGGGCAAGAAGCTGGATGCCTCCTCAAATCGGCATTGGTCAATTTATGACACCATATGATGTCAGACTCTGGCATAGGGAGGGCGATATGCCTGGTATGGGATCTGTGATGATTTCTGGAGAGCAAATGCTCCCGAATAGAAAAAAATTAGATGCAGATGAGAGGTACATGAAAGCTATGTCGTCAGTTGAGAAAGAAAAAAAGAATGCAACACTAAATGAATTAGTGAACGATGCTAAACAGTTCTATTATGATTGGATAATCCTGAAAAAGAAATTGTTGATCCTGGAAGAGAATGAAAAGATACTGGACTTCATGATCAAAAATGCAGAAATACGTTACAAAAACGGTCTTGAAAAGATAAGTGCTTATTATAAGGCAAAAGCCGCTTTAGGAGAAGTGAAAAATATGCAATTAATGTTTGAAAGTGATATTAAAGAAAAACGTATTCGCATCAATTCGCTTATGGGTAGAAATGCTATGACAGATTTCGATATTGATACCACTTACTTCTTGAATAGTTATGAAGCTCTTGTTTTTGACAGCACTCTTTTTTATACTAACCGTAGTGACCTAAAATCATTGGATAGAGAGATTGATCTTACTATTCTAAAACAGGAAACGGAGCGTACTGCACTTAAACCTCAATTTGGAATTCGTTATGATAATATGATTGGATTTGGAGGACAGCCATTGCAGTATACCATTATGGGAATGGTTCGTATTCCGATGGCTAAATGGTCTTCTAAAATGAATAAAGCCAATATTGAAAGCTTAAAATGGAAAAGTAATGCCATTCAGTCACAGAAAGAAATGATGGTGAATGAATACAGTGGGATGGCTTATGGCATGCGTAATGAACTGGGGTTAAAGAAAAAGCAATTAAAACTTTTTGAAGGTCAGATTATACCGGCATTGCGTAATAATTACAAGACAATGCAGCTCGGTTATGAGCAGAATACAGAGGAGTTATTCATGTTATATGATGCATGGGAAATTCTAAACATGAAGCAGTTAGAATTATTAGAGTTACTGAGTCAGGCATTGAAACTTCAAGTGACAATTGAAAGAATTATTGAAAAAAACTAAACCAATCGGAATGCAAAGAAGAAAATTCATACAACTGTCTGGGGTTAGTACCGGTAGCCTAATAACAAGTGGATCTTTAGCTGGATTTTTTATGGCTGGTTCAGGGTGCAGAAAAGAACATCACAACGGGCTAATGACAAAACCTGTTATGGTTATTGAGAATGATTTTTCACAAATGCTTACCAACCCATTACAGTCTGGTGCCAATCAGACACTCACAGCACAAACTACAACTGTAAATATTAGGGGGGCTAATATTCCTGTCTTGGGCTATCAACCTAATGGGATGCTTGGTCCGTCATTCAGGGTAAACAAGGGAGATGTTGTAAATATTTTGCTCCAGAATAATTTATCTGAACATACCAATATTCACTGGCATGGTTTAAAAGTACCTGCATTAATGGATGGACACCCAGATCAATTAGCAAATGCAGGTGGTACTTTCCGCTATCAGTTTACTGTGAATCAGAGAGCCGGATTGACATGGTATCATCCACACCCTCATTTTAAGACAGGTAAACAGGTATTTCAGGGCTTAGCCGGTTTATTTATTATTAATGATCTGGAAGAAGCAACTTTAAATCTACCATCGGGTCGTTTTGAGATTCCATTGGTTATACAAGATAAACGATTAACCAATCAGGGGATAACATATAATCCTACTGCAGAAGAAGTTATGTCGGGCTATATGGGTGAGTCTGTATTGGTAAATGGTATTTATTCACCTTATACTGAAGTATCAACCCGTTATTACAGACTTCGTATTTTGAATGGCTCAAACGCACGTTTGTATAATCTCGCATTCAGTAATAATGCCGATATGATCATTATTGGGAATGATGGTGGTTTATTGAAAAATCCTGTAACAGTAAAGGAAATTTTATTGGCTCCGGGAGAAAGACTGGATGTTTTAGTAAATTTTAATGGGTTATCTATCGGTACAGAGCTATTCTTACTAAGTAAAGAATTTGCTAACGGAGGGGATGCTCAAGGGAAGCAGTCATTTAAGATCATGAAGTTTAAAGTTACCGCTACTGTCACAGATTCTTTCACTGTACCCACAAAACTTTCAATGGTTGATAGTTTGCCAGCTTCTTCATCAGTCAGGAGCAGGGTGTTTGATATATCTAATCCGATGGAACATCATGGATATCCTATGAATGATGGCATGAGAATGCGTCATCGCATTAATAATAAACTTTTTGATAGCAGTCGCATTGATGAAAGCATTAAATCCAATACGAATGAGATATGGGTCTTTGATAATAGTAAAGGCGATGAACCCCATCCCATGCATTTACACGGAGTTTTTTTCCAGGTACTTCAAAGAACAGGTGGCAGGGGCAGTCTGATAGTATCTGAAACTGGCTGGAAGGATACAGTACTGGTAATGCCTGGGGAGACAGTCCAAATAATCATTCCTTTCGAAAGTAATTTGGGAAAATTTGTTTTCCATTGCCATAATCTTGAACATGAAGATGATGGTATGATGTTACAATATGAATTGATATAAGCTGTATATATGATGAAGAAATTATTTTTTATACAAGTTCTGGTATTCTTTTTGGTTGCCTGTGAAAATAAAGATACACATAGCGATCACCAAGCAGTTGTTTCTAAGGAAATGTATACCTGTCCAATGCCAGAGGATTCTGTATTTAGTGATAAACCTGGTACATGTGCCAAGTGTGGAATGGATTTGGTAAAAATGGAGGAAAATCATCACCCAGAGAAGAATGCTACCTATACCTGCCCCATGCACCCTTCGGTCATTAAAGATCAACCGGGAGCCTGTCCTATTTGCGGGATGGATTTAATTAAAAAAGAAAACAATAATAAAAAAGAGGAAAATATTGAATTGAACGCTTTGCTCAAGCCAACCAATGAGCTTGTAATCTCGTCTATTCCTGTTACTGGTCTTGCGTTCAGCAGCGAGCAAATAGAACTGAATGCATTAGGTAATATCGCCTACGATACAAGAATGATCGGGGGTATTTCTGCCAAGGTGTCGGGAAGAATCGAAAAACTTTATGTACGCTATAAATACCAGAAAGTCACTAACGGACAGCGTATCATGGATATTTATAGTCCTGAATTACTCACTGCACAGCAGAATCTTTTGTTTCTCATCAAGAACGATCCTGAAAATTCGACTTTATTAGAAGCAGCAAAAGAAAAACTTTTATTACTCGGAATGAGCAATCAACAGGTAATGGAATTGATTCAATCGGGTAAACCCTTATTCACGATTTCGGTTATCAGTAATTACAGTGGGCATATTCATGAAACCATCAATGTTGATAAAATGAACGTAGCAAATGATAATATGGGAAATATTTCTCAACAAACCGAAGCGCTTGCATTAAAAGAAGGGATGTATATACAGAAAGGTCAGTCAGTGTTTACCGTCTTTAATCCCGATAAAGCATGGGCTATCCTAAATATATATGGCGAAAATCAATCTTTTGTAAAAAAAGGTAATGCTGTAAGTATTATTCCTGAAACAGCGAGGCAGAAAGACTTTAAAGCTACCATTGATTTCGTTGAGCCATTTTATCGCAAAGAAAGTAAGACCCAGACTGTAAGAGTTGGCTTCAATAATAGCAGTTTAAGAATACCTATTGGTAGTCAGGTTCAGGCAGTAATTTTTGGAAATACTGTAAAAGGTTATTGGTTACCCAAAGACGCAGTACTCTCTTTAGGATTAGAAAAAGTGGTTTTCCAAAAAACAGCAGAGGGCTTTAGAGCAATCAAAGTAATTACAGGTGTCTCTCTGGAGAAACAGATACAGGTACTCAAAGGATTGACGATGAAAGATTCAGTTGCAGCAAATGCTCAATTTCTTATGGATAGTGAAAGTTTTATAAAAGTAAAAAACTAAGTATGCGGTATATCATCTCTATAATAGTATCAATAGTACTCGTTTTATCTTGCAAGAATACAATAAAGGAACCTATTGATACTGATAAATATTATACCTGTTCAATGGATCCTCAGGTAGTTGAGTATAAACCTGGTAAATGTCCTATTTGTAAAATGGACTTAACACCAGTGAAAAAAAGAAAGGGAGAAAGTCAGGATGAACTGGAACTGAGTGATCAACAGGTTCAATTAGGGAATATTCAGGTTGATACTATCCAAAATGGAACAATCAGCGATCAATTAATTTTAACCGCTTCATTGAATTTTGATCAATCGAGGCTATATGCTGTAAGCTCCAGGGTTATGGGAAGGGTAGAAAAACTTTATTTCAAGAACCTTGGTGAATATGTTAAAAAAGGAGCGCCACTTTATGAAATGTACAGTGAAGATTTAAATAATGCAAAACAGGAATACCTACTTGCAATCGATAAGAAAAATACTTTTTCAAGTCAGGCCATTATTGATTTTGATCAATTAGTTCAGAGTGCCAAAAACAAATTACTTCTTTGGGGTTTAAACGAAACCCAGATTAATGAACTGGGCAATACTAAGAAGGCAAGCCCGATAACCACCTATTACAGTACTGCAGGCGGCTATATCACAGAACTCGATATAAGGGAAGGCGATTATGTAATGGAAGGTGGTACAATTGTCAAACTTGCTGATCTTTCAACATTATGGGTAGAGGCACAGGTATATAGCTCGCAATTAGCTGATTTGCAGGAGAACAGTATGGTTACTGTTCAACTTCCAGATTTTAATAATAAGGAAATAAAAGGGAAACTTGAATTTGTAAATCCTGAAATCAATCAGGCTACAAGAATCAATCTTATTCGTTTATCTATTCCGAATCCCGGTAATTATTTAAAGCCCGGCATGTCGGCTTATGTATTGTTAAAAAGTCCTAGAAGAAAGTCCCTTAGTTTACCTATTGATGCAGTAATAAGAGACGGCAAAGGGGCAACTGTATGGGTACAGACTGGTAAGAATACATTTAAAAATTTAATGGTACAGACGGGGTTGGAGAGTGATGATCGGATAGAAATAATATCCGGTTTGAGCGAAGGGGATATTGTTGTATTGAAAGGGGCTTATTTGCTTCACAGCGAATATATTTTCAAGAAAGGAGCCAATCCGATGGAGGGAATGAAAATGTAAAGCTGATATTTTTTTAAAAGTAATAGCAACCTTTCTTTTAATTTATCCGTACCAAATGATGGCGATTTGCAAAAGATATACGTATCAAAATAAGTATTAAATATCGTATATGCGAAATAGAGATGATTCCTTCTTTTCATGTAAAATACGTTTAGCCGCTAAACGATATCAAGTGCCTAACTGTCTTCCTAATTGGCCTAAATTTGAATGCTTGCTTAATACTAAAATGCCATTAAGAAAAATCAATTATGCGAAGTCTATTAATAAAAATCCTCCCTCTTTCGATATTTCATCAAACGAACTCTAATAAATGTTCAATTGGGCTATAATAATCTAAATATTCAAACAGATTTATATACAATTCATATGCAGAAGCTATCTTTATGCTTGGCTTTCTTAACCGGGGTCAATCCAATTTTTACCAATACCGTTACCTTTGTAGTAATGACGGTAAGCATTGTTGTAGCTTTATTAAGCGTTCTTAACAAACGAAAATAAAATCTGCCTACCTTGGTGCTGTATTTAATTTACCCATGAGTACCATTACCATTCTTGCGGATTTATTAATGATTTACATGAGTGTACTAATGTTACTAACTATGTTATAATGGCAACTGTAAAATCAATATGGCAATTTTTCTGGAAAATCTTTAAGGCGCTCTTTGTAAGGAAAAAGGATTGCTGTAAATGATATATTTTACTGTTAAAAACTACCGATGAAAAGCAAGCTCTCCCCAATCATCGTTCAATACAAGAGAAATGAACAATCTGTTCACAACATATGATTCATTAATATTGAAGAACGGTTAAAATTATTTCGTCCTAACTTAGTTCTAAAAAATATAACAATACGCCAAGTAAACAATTGAAGAGATAAAATGAATAATAATACTAACGGCAAATAATTGTATCACTCAAGCACAATAACTATTTGCTTATGGAATATTCACAGCTTGACTAGTATTCAATTTTAATAGAGTAACTGGTTTCAAAACATTCGTTTAAGCTAACACATCTTTTCATGATAAAATTTAGCAGGCTTGCAAAAATTCAAACTTCATATCTCCGGGGGCATGGCGGTCTATATAGGTCGTCAGGTGCTGACAAAAATGCATGCACACCATGCCCTTGAAATTGTAATGTCATTCCAGAAATCTTTCTTGATTTCAAAAAATGGAACTGAATTTGAAAAAAGTGATTGCAGCATTATAGCTGCCGACTTGCCACATCAATTTATCGGTAAGGATGATTTTTATATTTTCATTTATTTGGATGCTGAATTGAATTACACTCATAGGCTGGAAGCATCCATGCATCTGGAAAAACAAGGATTGGTTCATTACTTTGGTAGTGAAATTGATGCTGTAAGAACTGAATTTATCAATTGGTTTAATTCAGCATCAAATGAAGATGAAAATGTACATAATCTAATCGGCTTACTTGTTGAAAAGCTAACGGGCAGCCAAAGCTCAGTCAATCAAATTGAAGAAAGAATTAAACAATCAATAGCGTTTCTTCATTCAAACTTGCATGAAGAAATAAGTTTGGCAAATATAGCTTCTAAAGTGCATCTTTCTGAAAGCCGCTTTGCCCATTTATTTAAGGAGCAAACCGGCATCTCATTTCGTAAATACATACTTTGGTGCCGAATGCAGGCAGCATTACAAGAAGTAATGAAAGGACAATCGTTTACCAATGCAGCATATGCCGGGGGCTTTTCAGATGTAGCCCATCTTAGCCGCACATTTACAGAAATGTTTGGCGTTTCGCCTTCAGAAGTTCTCAAATAATAGCAGGTTTATTCAAGTCTTTTACTTTTCGGTAAAGCATTTTTGCTCTTTAAAAATGTTTCGCATGAAGAAAGTATTTCAGTTAGGGATTTATCCTGCCATCATGTTATCAACTTCTGCCATTATTTTGTATGGAATTCAATCAGGGTACAACCAATATCTTGCAACTATACCTGTTATTACTCTTACAGGCATATTAATTTTAGTATTGGAAAAATGGATGCCTTATGAAAAGAATTGGGTAAGTGGTAAAAATGACTGGAACCTTGACCTTACTTACTACATCATTAATTACAGTATAAAACTAATTGCTCAGTTTCTTTTTATATGGCTGGCCAGCAGCATTCATTTTTTGTCGTGGTTTCCGATGCAATTGCCATTTTGGATGCAGGTTATAATTGCTCTTACAATTATTGACTTCTTTCTTTTCCTGGTACATTGGCAGAGCCATAAATACCAATTTTTATGGGAGCTTCATGCTATTCATCATAGTTCGGAGCGATTGTACTTTTTGAATGGTGAAAAACGTCATGCATTGCACCAGGTAATAGAGGGAACACCTGGCATTATTCTTTGCCTTGTAATCGGTACTCCGCAACCGGTGGTGGTGGTGGCGCTGGCAATTCTGGCCGTAAATATGTTTATGCAGCATGCCAATCTTGATTACAAAGCAGGTGTTTTGAAAAAAATCTTTTGTGTGGCAGAGTTGCACCGCTGGCATCACCGTGCAGATTATAAAGATGCGCAGGTTAACTACGGCGCATGGCTTACTATTTGGGACCGTATCTTTAATACAGCTTATAATAGCCCGAAAATGAACATAGAGTTAGGTGCTATCGGTATTGCAGAGGAAAAGAACTTTCCCAAAAACTACTGGAAACAATTTCTCTACCCTTTCAATAAGAAGATTCGGCAAAATTCAAAAAAAATATTACTGATTGGAGGTATGTTGTTTATGAATGAAATTGCATTTTCTCAAACGGATGCAGCTGCTATTGCCGGCAACTGGCAGCTTCAGGATGGTAGTAAAAAGATAAGCGTTGTTGAAGAAGATGGCAAATACGTTGGTAAAATATATTGGGTAAAAGACCCGTCAAAGAAAACTGAAATTGGCCGAAAAGTTTTGTGGGATTTGGAATACGATGCTGATGACAACGAGTGGAAAGGTGGCAAAATCCAGTTACCTGATATGGGACATTCTGCAAGCTGTTATATTAAACTCAAAGATGCAAATACTGCTATCGTTTCGGGTTACCATGGCATGAGGCTATTTGGTAAAACCAAGACCATTACTAGGGTGAACTAATGGGCCAAATAGTGTACTTTGCTGTTTTAAGCAGCATATGAACAATAACTTGGCCCTACTTATACGGCAATATAAAGAAGATAATCAGTCTGTCTATAACACCTGGTTCATCAATAATGAGGAACGGCTGAAGGCTTTTCGTTCCATCCGTCGTGGTGTTATGCAGGTAATTGATGATATTAAGAGCAAAAAATTTCCCGCTGATTTTAAAGGGTCTTCATTAGAGTTTGTGCTTACCTGCATTACAGAACAAAAGCAGGTATTTGAAGGAGCTTCCCATCCATTTTACTGGAAACCCAAGTTGAGGATTCCTGATATTTATGAGAATGAAAACAATAAGCATGCATTCGGACAATTCTTAGAAAATTGTTTGAATGCAAAGACTGAAGAACAGCTTCTTAAAGAAATCATAAGACTGGATGGTTTAAAAATTAAAGGCCTTGGTCCTGCAGTTGCGAGTATCCTTTATTTTCTCCACCCTACCATTATTCCTCCATTTAACACTGCTATTGTTAATGGATTCAATTTCCTATACAAAGACAAAAAGAAATTAGGTAGCTGGAGTGAATACCTGAAGCTGAGAGAAGTAATGATTGATGCCAATAATCAGTATCGTTCAGAACTTTCATCCGATTTAGGCGCTATTGCTGGTCTGTTATTTGAAATAGGAACCCAAAAATTGATACTGGGTGCAGATGCATATTTATCCGAGCCTGAACGAAAGAAATTGGAAAAACTAATTGAAAAAAGACAGGAAAGTGTGCAGCAGGAAAAGGATGAAGAAAATCTGCATACGGAAATGCAATATCATTTATTGAAAATAGGCAGTGCCTTGGGCTATGATGTGATTGCCGCTTCTAATGACAGATCAAAATCACACTGTGGGAACAGTTTTTCATTTATGAGCTTACAACAATTCCCCGATATCCAATTGGAGAAAGATACATTGAATACTGTAAAACTAATAGATGTGCTTTGGTTTCAAAAGGGAACAAATAATGTAATTGCTGCTTTTGAAGTAGAAAAAAGCACCAGTATTTATTCAGGCATTTTAAGACTGACAGATTTGAGTTATACAATTGCAGATGGTGATGAAGTGTTCTATCTGATTGTGCCTGACAAGAGAGAAAAAGATGTTTGCCTTCAACTTTCCCGTCCTGCAATTAAACAAAACAATGTAGAAATTAAATATATCCTTTTTTCTGAATTACGTAGTCATTGTAATGCACTGTGCAAGTTTGGCGAGAGCCATCATATTATGGAGAAGATAGCGAAGGCAGTATAAAAAGCAGCAGTTAATGCTACTGCCGCTTTTTGTTTAAAATTTTGCTCCAACCGATATAAAGAATGCTCTTCCATCAGCCGGTAAAGCTCCTGGTGCCGGATAACCACCTGCTCTGCGGGTGAAATATCTTTAGTTAAATAAATTAGTTGCTCCTGCTTTCAGGATTAGCTCTTTTGAAAATTTATATGTAGCTGTTAAATCAGTTATAGTATAAGACGGTATTGAACCATTCTTGTCATTTGTATTTAGCATCTGTATATCCGTAAGACCCAAAAATAATTAAATCTGCATACTTGCTTTTTCCGAATGCTCTAAAGGATTAAATTCTACATACCCCTCAAACCCTTTGCTGGCACTGCTGCCAACAATAGGACAATAAGCCTGGGAAAAATTTGCATATACCTCAGGAGATCTGGTAACATGGTACTCCGTTCCCACACCAGCGAGAACAAAACTTCTATCTCTTGTAATATTTTGTAAGATTATTTCCGTACCGCCTGATGTATATCCATTTCGCCCGGAAGACGAACCTTCCAGCCATTTGTATCTTATTCCGGGTATTATCAAAACTTATCGCTTGTACGAAAAAAAATATTTTCTGCAAATGCAGCTGTGTTTCTGGACTAAAAAATAATATCACGGGGATAATTACCGGTTATGGTAACATCATACCCTGTACCTGTTGTTCCTTTACCGTCGGCTTGCCTGGTGGTAGTGCCGGTATATAAACGGATACCGGCAGATAAAGTATTTTTCATTTTACCAAGTCTATAATCAGTAATAATATGACTCTCCAAACCATAATTTCTAAATTGGTCAAGATTCACCAACCTATTGTTGTATCCTATTTTCGTTTAAGTTATACTAGTAAAATCATGTGGCTATTATTAATTAAGGTATTTGGGTGATGAAATAATTTGCGTTGAGTGGGTTGAGGCTATCATGAAAAAGGGGTAAAAATGCGTTTAGCTGACGTAAATGCTACGTTTTTAACGGGAATGCCAAGCAAGAATGATTGTAAGTGGCAGCAAAATTTTATAAAAATTGGATATAATTTTACAAATTTGCTAAACCATTCTACCATATCTTCGTACTTAAAAGGAGTTGGAGGTTCGCTAAAAAAATCTTATTTTAGCCATAATTAATGAAACGGAGTTTATCCATAAAACTGAAAGCGCTGTTCCTGCTGGTTGTATTTGCAACAAATACGGCAGTGGGTTTTGCCTGTGCTATAGGTGTAGATATGGGTTTTAATTCTTCCTCTCATCATAACCAAACTGAAGCGTCTGCAGAAGTGCATATTCACAAGGATGGGAAAAACCATGTTCATGAAAAGGAAACAGCAACAGTAACAAATCATGTTCATGAAAATGGCATTAATCACCAACATGATAGTGAGCCTACAACACTAATTCCCGTTGATGGCAACAACTTACTTACAAAAGAAGATGGCGGATGTTGTACCAATGAAGTGCAGGAGTTTCAAGATTTGGATAAAAATATTTCCGTAAATACTACTGGTATCAGTGTGCCGGTATTTGTGGCAATTCTTAGTACTTATTTTAATATTGATTTCTCAGCGGCCAAGGATTTTCCTGTCCATTATAAGATTCGTTTTTATTACCCCCCACCGACTGAAATACGCATAGCGATTCAGCGTTTCCAGATTTGATTATGGTAAAACAGGTGAAGCTTTTTGCTTCATCCAACTTCATTTGCGTTTTGCAATATGAGGCTATTTGTTTTACCGTAATCAATTTTTTATGTTCAGATATCGTATCATCGTTTTTCTTACAGGCTTCATCAGTTTTTCAGCATCGGCACAGCAGGTGCTCACAGAAGATGAAGCTGTGTCTAAGGCATTGGCTAATAACAAGAATATCCAAGCTGCATCCCTGCAAGTAAAACAACAGCAGCAGTTACTGAAATCAGCCATCAATCTTCCTAATCCCGAGTTCTTTTGGGAAAGCCCTACAGGTAACTTTTATACCGGTAGCATTACGCAGTCGTTTGAATTCCCCACCGTGTACAGTAATCAGTACCGTTTGCAAAAGCAGCAAATTGGTGTGGCACAAAAAGAAAAGCAACTAACAGAAGCAGAGTTAAAGTATCGAGTTAAAGTCTTATACTTAGAAATACAATACGCTGATTCACTAGCCTCACAATTATACATACAGGATACACTCTATGAAAAGATAAAGCTATCTGCTATTCGCCAGTTTAATGCGGGACAAATAGACTATCTGCAACAAACATTTGCTGAAACACAGTATGGTGAAATTCATAATCAATATCAACAGTCGCTTGTAAGAGCCTCCTCTTTAAAGGCGCAGTTGCAATGGTTCACAGGCATTAAAGATCCTATTACGGTAGAGCCACTTGCTATTTCACTTTCTCAGGTACAGTTATCTCTTGCGCCTGATTCCACAGCGTTATTTGCAAATCCTGCCCTACAGATATTACAGCAGCAGGAGAATGTAGCCAAACAAAATATTGCATTGCAAAAAAGCAAAGCGCTACCTGGGTTGGCTTTTGGTTATTTCAACCAGGGCGAAAGGGATACGAAATGGTTGAATCGTTTCAGGGTTGGCGTAACTATTCCGTTATGGTTCGGACAATATAAAAGTAATATCAATGCAGCCAAAACGGAGCAACAGGTTATTCAAAGCAAACAGCAGGGATTGCAGCAAGACTTATCTGCACAAACGATTAATACAAACAGCGAAATGCGAACCAACTGGCAGTCTGTTCAGTATTATCAACAAACAGGGTTAAGAAAAGCACAGGAAGTGATTACTACTTCACAACGATTTTTTGTAAGTGGTGAAATTGATTATATCAGTTTACTAAGAAACAGCAACGATGCATACACTGTTTACCAGAAATACCTGGAAGCAGTACGAAATTATAATCTCAGCGTTATCAATCACAAATATTTAATGGGTCAGTTATGAAACGAATAATCATTCAATTTTTATTGGGGCTTTTGCCGGTACTTACATTTGCACATGGCGGCGAAGACCATGGTGATGCTAAAAAAACAGCCATATCGCCTGCAAGTTATTTCTCCTCTGAGGCTGCTTCTGAAGTCTATGAAGTATTGTTAAAGTACAGCCCGATAGCACCAGGCAAGGAAGCATCGCTTCGTTTGTATTTAAGTGAATATAATACCAATAGCCCTATCGACAGTGCTATAATAGAAGTAACAGTAGCTGACAATCCCAATATAAAGATTACTGTTACAAGGATTGATAAGGGCGTATTTGAATTGAAAACCACGTTCCCGGCAAAGAAGGCATACAATCTTGTACTCAATATCAATAGCTATGCAGGCATTGATTTAATTCAGCTAAACAATATTGAAATTGGGAAAGAATTGACTGCAGCAGTTGCAACAGAAAGCACCCCGCATTCTCATTGGTATAGCAGCAATTGGTTTTTTGGTTTGATTGGTATGCTGACCGGCTTGCTTGTTATGTTCTTTGTTACCAGAGGTCGCAGCAGGAAAATAATTACGGGAGCAATTATTCTTTTTTGTCTTTTGCCAACCGCTACTTACAATCCGGTATCCGCACATGGTGGTGAAGACCATGGTGATGCGGCAGGTAAAACTGGCGGTGGCTCTTCCACCACCTTTATTGTTGAAAAGGAAACGCAGTTTCTTTTTAATATTCAAACGAAGAAAATTGGCACAGGTGATTTTAATGAATCATCCGTTTTACTAGGAACCGTGAATGCAGCTCCGCAAGGCCGGGCAGTTATACAAACGCCGCAGACTGGTAAAATCGTTTCATTAAGAGTAGCTCCCGGTCAACGGGTTGGCAAAGGGCAAGTGGTAGCTGTAATAGAGCAACAGGTTGATGCCGGGACGCAAATTAGTATCAGCTCTCAAAGTAACAGTGTAAATGCTGAGTATGAAGCTGCTAAAGCACAATATGATAGGTTATTGGGGATAGCAGATATTGCCGCAAAAAAAGATATTACCGAAGCGAAAGCCCGTTATGAAAGTGCTAAGAAAAATAAGGAACTCTTTGATGCCAATACCGGGAAGAATACAGGTAATACAAAAACTATAAGCCTTTCTTCTCCTGTTAGTGGTGTTGTTGGCACATTTAATTATGCCATTGGTGCTGTGGTAAACAGTGGAGAAACCTTGTTTGAAATAACCAATCTTGATCAGGTATTTGTAGAAGCCCAGGTCTTTGCAGGGGACGCTCAAAAATTGAAACTAGCAACAGGGTTTACCACCATTTCAAATACGGATACACTGGTTTATAAATTAAAGATGATTAATGCTGCCCAATCAGTAAATACAGGTAACCAATCTCAGAAAGTTGTATTTGAAATCATCAATCCAAAAGGTCAGTTTAAAATTGGTGAGAATATAAATGTGCGGATGACGGGAAATAATGTTATACGGCAGGTGGTAATACCCAATGAAGCAATTACTGATGTGAATGGTAAGCCGGCCATTTTTATAAAAGATAAAGCTGAACAGTATAGTATCAGCTTCATAGTGAAAGGGCAAAGCAATGATAAGTTTACCGTTGTCACCAAGGGTACTGAAGACGGCGAAAGAGTTGTTACCGCCAATGTGTATCAAATGAAAATGATGTATTTAAATCAATAACCAAAATAAACAAACAAACATGAAAAAGTTATTAATGATGTCCCTGCTACTGGCAACTTTTACCGTAACCTTTGCACAAAGCGGCGATAATGAAGCTGTAAAAGCAGTATTGAACAATTATAAAAAAGCAATTGAAAAATTAGATACTTCAGGAGTTGTGAATTTTTTTGTAAAAGACTCTAAAGTGTATGAACAGGCGAGCGATGAAGGCACAATTGGTCATTACCTGGAACACCACCTGGGGCCCGAACTGAAAGCGTTCAAATCTTTCACTTTCAGTAATTATAAAGTAGATGTAACAATAGCAGGAGAATATGCTTTTTCAACGGAAACTTATATCTATACCATCGTTCTTGCTAAAGATGCTAAGGAAATAAAGAGCCAGGGAGTAGCTACTTCAGTTTTAAGAAAAACAAAAGCCGGCTGGAAGATTGTTCAAACACATTCTTCATTTAGGAAAGCAAAATAAATCTCAAATTATAAAAAAGAAAAAAATGAAACAAATCAGCGTTATCCTTTCACTGGCAATAGCAGTTTTTAGTTTTACTGCTGTAAATGCACAATCAACAAAAAATAAAACTGCAGTCGCAGATTCAGTTATTTATCAATGCCCGATGAAGTGCGAAGGCGATAAGACCTATGATAAAGCAGGTAAATGCCCTAAATGCAATATGAATTTGAAGGCTGTGCCAAAACCGGTCGATGTCATTTACCAGTGCCCCATGAAATGTGAGGGTGATAAAACTTACAATAAGGCAGGAAAATGTCCTAAATGCAATATGAACCTGACCAAAGTGAAGGCAAAAAACTCGACAGATAATCATAAGGGTCATGATCACAATTAACTATTCAATAAAATAAAGCAAATGAAACAAGTGTTAAAAATTACGATGGCAATTTTCGCTATTAGCTCTGTCGTGGTCTTTGCAGCATGCAATGACAGTGGCGATAAAAAAAACGCTTCAGCAAAAACAGAAATGTCGCATGAAGGTGGTGACCATATTTATGCCTGCCCTATGCACCCGGAAGTAACAGGCAAAGAAGGCGATACCTGCCCAAAATGCGGCATGAAACTGGAGCATAATGACAATGCTGGTGGTCCAAGCAATGTTAGTATGCAGTTCACCTATAACCCGACATCTCCTAAGCCCGGAGAAGAAGTTACTTTATCCATGACTCCAAAAATAAAAGATAAACCTACTGAGCAGGTTCCATTGGATGTAGAGCACACCAAAAAAATACACCTCATTGTTGTTAGTGATGACCTTAGTTGGTTTGACCATATACATCCTGAACTCAACGCAGATGGTTCTTACACAGTGAAAGAAAAATTTCCGGCTCCAGGCAAGTACACTTTGTTTGCTGACTATAAGCCAAGTGGTGCCAATCATACGGTTGACTATTTAAATGTAAGTGTAGCAGGTACAGTGCCAGCAGCAAAAGTGTATGGAGCAGATAGACTAACCAGCGCCGCCGGGGATGGATTTTCTGTCTTACTTACTCCTGAGGGCGGTAAGTTTTTAACCAATATGCCCATGCACATTAATGGAGTAGTAATGCTAAACGGTAAAGAAGTAGATGTAACAACCTTAGAAGATTACCTCGGCGCAAAAGCCCACATGGTAGTAGTAAGCCTTGCCGATAAAAAATATTTGCATGTACACCCAAGCGTAGAAGGTGGAAAATTCGATTTACATACTACGTTTGAAAAACCCGGTGTATATCGTGGCTGGATACAATTTCAAAGCAAGGGTAAAATTTATACAAGTGATTTTGTAATGAATGTAGCAGAAGGGACAGCAGCTAACATAAAAAACATGAACGATAATAGTAAGGGCATGAAAGAAATGAAACACTAATTTTTAAACAAAAAAAGTATACACATTAAAATTTAAAACAATGAAAAAGATAACAATTCTGATGACAGTACTGCTGATAGCAACTTTTACAACATTTGCACAGCATAGTGGTGGCGACCATAAACATGGTTCACCACATGGCGGAACAGTTAAGTCGGCCGGGGGATTTCATATTGAAGTAAGTGTAAAAGACGGTATGGTAATGGCCTATTTGCTGGATGCTAATGAGAAAACAATAAAGAATAAAGGTGTAACAGGAACAGCTGTTATTCAAATGGCAGACGGAAAAACTTCAACCATCACATTAACCCCAAGTGGAAACGAAGGGTTTATGTACACCCTTGACAAGGCCAAAAAGTACAACAAGGCCATTGTGACTTTTACAACCGGGGACAAAACCGCATCGGCTTCTTTTGACCTTATGGTAAAGGATAAGCCTGCAGCAGATGGACATGATCATCAACACTAAAACGGGTACCAAATCATAGCGGGCATACTGCCTGCTATGATTTATAATGCTTCTGCCTTAGATCGTATAATGGCAATTAAAGATTTTATTTTATGCTGAACAGACTCATTCATTTTTCCCTGAAGAACCGGATGCTGGTGGTATCAATGGCTGCTTTGCTCATGGTGTATGGTGTATTTACATTGGTTAATCTTCCGGTGGATGTATTACCTGATTTGAACAGACCGAGAGTAACCATATTTTTAGAAGCCAATGGTATGGCGCCTGAAGAAGTAGAAAGCCAGGTAAACCTGCCGGTGGAAACACAATTAAATGGTGCGCCGGGTGTAGAAGTAGTTCGTTCTGTCGCATCACCGGGACTGGGAATGGTGTTTGTTGAGTTTGACTGGAACACTGATGTGTACCGTGCAAGACAATTAACGGCTGAGAAACTACAGAACATTCAATTACCAAAAGGCATTACCCCAGTGATGGGGCCCATCAGTTCCATCATGGGGCAGATAATGATGGTAGCTGTTACCAGTGATACCACCTCGCCTGCTGATTTAAGAACATTGGCCGACTTTACCATCCGCAGAAGATTGATGAGTGTAAAAGGTGTAAGCCAGGTGATACCAATTGGCGGCGAAAGAATGCAGTACCAGGTTTTAATTTCAAGTGAAAAATTAAGGCAGTATAATCTTGCCATTGATGATATTGATAATGCCTTACAATTAACCAATCAAAATACCACCGGTGGTTTTATTGATAATAAAGGTTCAGAAACACTTATCCGAAATATTGGCCGTGCAAATACATTAGAAGATTTAGCGAATACTGTTGTAAGCAACCGAAATGCAGCCCCTGTTTTGCTAAAGCAAGTTGCGGAAGTAAAATTTGGCGGGCCAATTAAAAGAGGTGATGGTTCATTTAACGGAAAACCGGCCGTGATACTTAGCATTGAGAAGCAACCGGGCAGCAGTACTATTGATGTAACTGCAGAAGCATTAAAAGCAATCGAAGAAATAAAGGCATCCCTGCCAAAAAATATTCAAATCAATACAGATGTTTTTCAGCAAAAACATTTTATTATAAACTCCCTTACCAATGTGGAAGAAGCATTAAGGGATGGGTTCATTCTTGTAATAATTATTCTCTTCCTCTTTCTTCTCAATTTTCGTACTACAATCATAACACTTACAGCAATACCGCTGTCGCTCATTATAACAGCGATTGTTTTTAAGTTCTTTGATATTTCCATCAATACCCTTACTCTCGGCGGATTGGCAATTGCTATCGGCGAGTTAGTGGATGATGCCATTGTGGATGTTGAAAATGTTTATAGAAGATTGAAAGAAAACTGGCTCAGCGAAAAACCGAAGCCATTACTCAAAGTAATTTATGATGCCAGCAGTGAGGTAAGAAATTCAATAGTGTATGCCACCATCATTGTAGTGTTGGTATTTATTCCACTGTTCTATTTACAGGGAATTGAGGGAAGGATATTTGCCCCGCTTGGAATTGCTTATATTACTTCTATTGTGGCATCATTGGTAGTGTCACTAACCGTTACACCGGCACTGTGCAGTTATTTATTAGAAAAGAAAAATCATTTACACCATATCAACCTGGCCTTTTGGAAACGCAAAAAAAAGGGAACCACTGTTGATGCGGTACATGAACCAGATAGTGCCCTTGTTCGTTGGCTTAAGAAGCAAGACGTCAGGCTACTGCATTTTGGGTTAAAGCGTCCAAAAACAATAACCGGTGTGGCTATTGCATTAATCATTGCTTCCATCAGCATTATCCCATTTTTTGGTACAGAATTTTTACCACCCTTTAATGAAGGAAGTTATACAGTGAACATGGTAGCTCCGGCAGGAACCTCGTTAGAAGAAAGTAACAAGCTGGGTACAATCGCTGAACAACAAATTCTGAAAGTACCCGAAGTTGCTCTAACTGCCCGCCGGACAGGCAGGGCAGAATTAGACGAACATGCAGAGCCACCAAGCTCAACTGAAATTGAAGTGGCATTAAAACCCGGTGGACGAAGCAGGGCAAAAGTGCTGGAAGAGATGCGAAATAATCTTTCCGTATTAAAAGGGGTATCCATAAATATTGGTCAGCCCATATCTCACCGGCTCGACCATTTACTTTCCGGAGTAAGAGCACAGGTTGCTGTTAAAATATTTGGTAATGATTTATTAACGCTTCGCTCAAATGCTGAACAATTAAAATCAATTATTTCCAATGTGCCGGGTGTGGTTGATGTGCAGATTGAGAACCAGGTAATGGTACCGCAATTGATGATTAAACTTGACCGTATGGCTGTGCAGCGTTATGGCTTACAGGTGGGAAATGTGGCGGATGAACTGGAAATATTTTATAATGGGAAAGTAGTGAGCCAGATAATTGATGGCCAAAAAAGTTTTGATATTGTCTTAAGAACTGATGACAGTACAAGAAAAAATATTGAAGCAATCCGCAATACACAGATTGCAGCATCGGATGGTTCATTAATACCGCTGAGTCAAATTGCAAAGATTGAATTGGAGAACAGTATTAATGCAGTTAACCATGAAAATACGCAGCGGCGTATAGTTGTTTCTGCCAATGTGCAGGGCCGTGACCTTGGCAGCACTGTAAAAGAAATGCAGGAAACCGTAAAGAAAGATTTGCCTTTACAGGAAGGATATTATTTACAATGGGGAGGACAATTTGAAAGCCAGCAATCAGCCTCTAAATTAATTACCATACTCAGTATCTTTTCAATAGCAGGTATTTTCTTAGTCCTGTACAGCCATTTCAAAAGCAGTCGTATTGCTTTGCAGATAATGCTCAATATTCCATTGGCATTAATAGGCAGCGTAATAGCGGTAATGCTTACGGGAGGTGTTTTTTCTATTGCTACAATGGTTGGTTTTATTACGCTTACAGGTATTGCATCAAGAAATGGCATTATGATGATAAGCCACTATATCCATTTGGTACAACACGAAGGAGAAGTGTTTGGAGACAAAATGATTATCCGTGGTTCATTGGAGAGATTAGTGCCGGTATTAATGACGGCGCTGGTTGCAGCTTTTGCTTTGATACCATTAACAATGGATGCAACAGCACCGGGTAAAGAAATTCTCTACCCTGTTGCTACCGTTATTTTGGGTGGATTGGTTAGTTCAACATTATTAGATATGATTGTAACTCCTGTTGTATTTAAACTATTTGGCGAAAAAGCCTTAAAGAAATACCTGGAAGAGCAGGAAAAAAAGGAGTTGAATTAAAGCGATGGTAACGAATAAATATGCTGATATTAAAATGAGGAGTACAGGAGAAGATTAAATAACATGGGTCGGAGCCCTGCTTTGGTTTCCTTATTTATAATGAAACAGTTTCTGGAGCAGGGTTTCCGCACCCACCAACTGATAACTCCGTTTTAAGAAGCATTTAATTAGAGTAATTTTTAAAAAGTATTGTAGTGGAGCAAGCAAAATACATTCCGGCACTTCGATTCAAATGGCTTACGCCACTGTATGATTTTTTGATAAATATCACAATGCCCGAGAGGAAAATTAAACAGGCATTAATTGAAGCGGCAAATATTCCGGCAGGAATAAAAGTATTGGATTTTGGGTGCGGTACAGCTACGCTGACTATTATGGTAAAAGAAATGTGCCCTGGGGCAAAGGTGACAGGGATTGATGTGGATAGAGAAATATTAGACAGGGCAACTCAAAAAGTAAAAGAAAAGAACTTAGATATTTTTTTACTGGATTATGATGGAAAGCAGCTTCCCTTTCAGCGTAATGCTTTTGACAGAGTAATATCCTGCCTGGTTTTTCATCATCTTGATACAGATACAAAGCAAAATATGCTGGAAGAAATATTCCGGGTTTTAAATAAAGACGGACAGTTGCTTATTGCAGATTTTGGCCGTTCTAAGTCATGGATTCAAAGAACGCTTTTCAATATAATAAGAGGCCTGGATGGATTTAAATCAACAGATGCAAATGCTAAAGGATTATTACCTGAGTTGATTTCGGATGCAGGGTTTGAAAATGTAGTAATTAAAAAGCATTTCAAAACCATGTTTGGAGAAGTACAAATAATAAGTGCGGAAAAAATATAAATACAAATAAAAAACAATCTCATGAAAAAGAAATTTTATTTACTGCTTTTAATAATTGCAACAGCATTTTCAGTAACAGCACAAGAACAAAAGAAAGAAGAGGTTTGCTACAATCCCAACCTTGTTAAAGACACGGCTAAAAAAAGTATTAAGTCCATGGCTTTCGCTATCGTCAATGGCGATAGTATAAAAATCAATTATCATTCTCCCGGCGTTCGTAAAAGAATTATCTGGGGTGGCCTTGTTCCTTATGATGAAGTATGGGTAACCGGCGCACATGATGCCACTACATTGGAAATGCCGAAACCATTTATCGTTAATGGTAAAGAAATTCCTGCCGGTAAATATGCCTTCTTCACTATTCCCGGTAAAAAGGAATGGACATTGATTATTAATAAAAATTGGAAACAGCATCTTGCCACAGAGTATGATGAAAAGGATGATATTATCAGGATTAAGGTGACACCGAAAAAAGTTAATCATACAGAGCGGTTGCAATATTTTATTGAAACAGGAAAAAGCGAAACTGGCAAGGTTGCTGTAGCATGGGAAAAGATAAGAGTTGAGTTTGATTTCAGATTCTTAAAATAGTTCATCAATAACTAATCTTCTATGTTTAAAGATTTTCCATCGCTCCATCCCCTTGTAGTACATTTCCCAATTGTGCTCATATTACTGGCAGCGGCCTTCCAGGTAGTGGTTGTATGGAAACCCCATTGGCGGCAAATCCGCTGGGCCACATTATTCATAATGGCAGCCGCATTTTTTTCTGCGCTTGCGGCCAGTACCATTTTTCACGCCATGCCTTCTGCTGATGCGCCAAAGGCCGCTATGGAAATATTTGAAGAACATGAGAAATATGCCCAATTAACCTTGTGGATGTCTGGTATTACTTTATTGCTTAAAAGTATCGGCATTTTCTTTAAGATTAACAGGAGGCTATACGAACTAATCGTTCTGCTTTCCGCAGTCATCGCTGCTATTTTCCTATCCATAGCGGGGCATCATGGGGCAAAACTTACCCATGTAGCCGGTGTAGGCCCAATGGGCAGGTATTTAATGAAAGGCCATGATGCAGGCGATGGACACCATTCAGGTGATATGCAAGGCATGGATATGGATGCAGACAGCACTACGCACATGAACGATACACACATGAACGATTCCATGCCGGGGATGAAGAATATGCCTGGAATGGATACGATGAAAGGCATGGAGAATATGGAGAACATGAAGGACATGAAAGGAATGGACAAGATGAAAGACATGAAGAATATGCCGGGGATGGATAAAATGAAAAATATGAAAAATATGCCCGGCATGGATAAGATGAAAGACATGAAGGATATGAAAATGGATTCTTCCATGAACATGAAAGATATGAACAACATGCCGGGAATGGATAAAATGAAAATGGACTCATCCATGAATATGAAAGACATGAACAACATGCCTGGCATGGACAAGATGAATATGCCGATGAAAAACCCAATGGACACCTTCCGCTTCCCCGATAACAACCCTGCCCGGAAAAAAGCAAAGAAACCGGTTAAACAATAAAATATTTCACAATGAAAAAGCTATTCTTTTTTTTATTGTTGATTCCTTTTTGCAGTATGGCACAAATCAACCACTCCATGCACAAGAGTACGGGCAAAGATTCGGTGATGCAAAAAAAAACTTCATACAATTATCCATTGCAATCAGCAAGGATTAAATCAGGAATGGCTTACACGGGAAAAAAAGTGGAGTATGATTTATATGTAACCGATACCATGGTGAACTTTACCGGTAAGCATCGCCATGCCATTGCAATCAATGGACAAATACCGGCGCCCATTCTTGAATTTACTGAAGGCGATACTGCTATCATTAGGGTACATAACATGATGAAGATGGAAACATCTATCCATTGGCATGGCATATTATTACCCAATAAAGAAGATGGGGTTCCTTATTTAACAACTTCTCCTGTGGAAGCTGGCAAAACTTATACGTTCACTTTTCCATTGATACAAAGCGGTACTTACTGGTATCATTCACACACTATGGTACAGGAGCAAAGTGGTTTATATGGTTCTATTGTAATCCACCCTGCCCAGCCGGAGCCGCAATTGAAAGAGTATGTATTATTATTATCCGACTGGACAGATGAAAATCCACACCAAGTAATGCGTTACCTGAAACGGGGAGGCGAATGGTATGCTATAAAAAAGGGTGCATTGCAGAGCTATGGAGAAGCTATTGCAGCAGGTGCATTTAAAGATAAACTGAAACAGGAATGGCAGCGTATGCCCGCCATGGATGTATCTGATGTTTACTACAATAAATTCTTATTAAACGGGCAGGAAACAACTGAATTTAAAGATGCAAAGCCGGGAGAAATAATCCGGCTAAGGATTATCAACGGGTCGGCTGCAACTTATTTCAACCTACAATATGCAAACAGTTATATGCGGATCATTGCCGCTGATGGTATTAATGTAACTCCTGTTAGTGTAAATAAACTAGAAATTGCTATTGCAGAAACTTACGACGTATTGATTACAGTGCCCGAAACAGGCAGTGCAGAACTAAGGGCTACTTCTTGGGATGTAATGGGATATTCGTCCGCTTTCTTTGGCAACGGCCCTGTCATTAAAGCACCCGATATTCCAAGGCTGAATTATTTTAAGATGATGCAGCAAATGGGTAGTATGAACATGAAGACTATGGATATGGGCAGTATGCAGGGCATGGACATGAAGAATATGCGTATGCCTGCTGATACTATAGCCAAAAAGAAAGAAATGAGTATGCAGCATATGGAAGGCATGAAGATGGATGATATGGCAGGCATGGATATGAAAATGGAGATACCGGGTGAATTTAATTACAACATGTTGCGGGCTCTGCATCCAACCACATTAGATTCCTCTTTACTACCAAGGGAAGTTAAGCTCACACTCACAGGCAATATGCTGCGGTATGTTTGGTCATTTGATTTTAAAACTTTATCAACTGCCGATAAAATACTTATCCGAAAAGGAGAAAGGGTAAGATTTGTTTTAACCAACAATACCATGATGCGGCATCCATTGCATTTGCACGGTCACTTCTTCCGTTTCATCAATACTCAGGGTGAATATTCGCCCATCAAGCACACATTCGATATCAAGCCAATGGAAACTGTAACTATTGAATTTGATGCCAATGAAGAGCAGGATTGGTTTTTTCATTGCCATATTTTATACCACATGATGGCAGGGATGGCCCGTATTGTAAGCTATGAGAGAAGTGAGCAAAATGAATTTGCAAAAAACGGATACCGAAAGTTAAAAAAAGAGGATAATGTTCTTTATCCATGGTACGATTTGTCAGTACACTCTCAAGGTGCATGGCTGAGTGGAAATATTTCAAATAATAAGATGGCTTTGGAATTCGAGGGAAGGGCAAGCTGGAAGGGTGATTACGAAACGGAAACGCATTTACTACGTTACCTCGATAAAAAACAATACTTCGCTTTTTATATAGGCTATGATTACAGGAAAAATAAAACGCTGCCATTGGCAAACAAACCCAACTCAAAGGATAACCGTAGGGTTTTTGATGCAGGGTTTTATTATTTATTGCCTATGCTTATCCGTTCAGAATGGAGGGTTGACCATACAGGTCGTTTAAGATTACAATTGGAAAGAAGAGATTTGCCCCTAAGTAATAATTTCTTTTTTGATTTCAGAGTAAATACTGATAAAGAATATAATGTAGCAGCTAGATATATGATAGCTAAATCATTTTCCATCAGCACAAATTATGACAGTGATTATAAATGGGGAATTGGATTAACATGGCATTATTGAAATGAGAATAAAAATATTTTATGAAACATAACCACCACAACGAGCAGCGGTATACTTGCCCAATGCATCTTGAAATTGTGAAGGACGAACCCGGCAATTGTCCCAAATGCGGAATGAATCTCGTCCCTGTTGATGCAAACGAGAAAGAACATTCCCAGTTGCAGCATCTGCATACAGACAATATAATAGAGGCCTCTTCTCATGAAGAGTATGTTGTTGAACGGCGAAATGCTCAAGGGTTCCAAAAGTATACTTGTCCCATGCACCCTCAAATCATACACGATGGTCCTGGTCAGTGCCCTCTGTGTGGTATGTCGCTTGTGCCAATTGCAAAACCTGTTATGCATGGTGGACATGAAGCTCATTCCTCCGGTATCGCAGATTTCAAAAAACGGTTTTATGTTGTGCTGATTCTTACGGTTCCTATCATGTTGCTTTCAGAAATGATTCAACATTGGCTGAATATTCACATCAGTTTCGCTGGCTCAAACTATGTGTTACTTATTTTATCCTCGGTTGTATTCTTTTATGGTGGCTGGCCATTTCTCAAAGGGTTAACCGGAGAAATGCGGGCAAAAAATCCCGGAATGATGACATTGGTCGCATTTGCTATTTCTATAGCCTATATCTATAGCCTAGCAATTGTACTGGGGTTAAAGGGCATGGATTTCTTTTGGGAATTAGCAACACTCATTCTTATCATGTTATTAGGGCACTGGATAGAAATGAAATCTGTAGCTGGTGCATCAAGGGAACTTGAATTACTGGTACAGTTAATGCCTGATGACGCTCATTTAATCAATGGTGATACAATAACTGAAGTAAAAACTGATTCACTGAAAGAAAATGATGTGATTCTTATCAAGCCTGGGGAGAAGGTTGCTGCCGATGGAATTATCATAGATGGGGAAAGTTACCTAAATGAGTCCATGCTTACAGGTGAATCGAAACCTGTTGAAAAATCAAAGGGAGATAAAGTGATTGCAGGAGCTATCAACGGTAATGGAGCTATAAAAGTTGCCGTGTCACATGGTGTCAAAGATTCTTACTTATCGCAGGTCATAAAACTGGTTCAGGATGCACAACAATCAAAATCCAAAACTCAATTAATTGCAGACAGGGCAGCAAGATGGCTTACGTTGGTTGCGATTGTGGCAGGTATCACTACTTTTTTGGTTTGGTATTTATCGGGAAAAGATTTGGCCTTTTCCATTGAGCGTATGGTAACAGTAATTGTTATTTGCTGCCCCCATGCACTGGGATTAGCTGTTCCACTGGTAGTGGCAAAATCAACGGCACTATCAGCAAAACATGGGTTACTGATAAAAAACAGAACAGCCTTTGAAAATGCAAGAAAGATAACAACGTTGGTATTTGATAAAACCGGAACGCTGACAGTTGGGAAATTTGAAGTTTCTAAGATTGTTTCATTAACTGAAGGTCTTTCTGAACATGAATTATTAAAATATGCAGCTGCTTTGGAACAGAACTCAGAACATCCTATTGCCACAGGAATTATGCAGAAAGCAAAAATCTTATCGATTCAAATTCCAGTTGTAGGCAACTTTAATGCCATTACAGGAAAGGGAGTCGAAGCAACTATAGAAGGTTACGATATAAAAATTGTGAGTCCTGGATATCTTAAAGAGTCGAATGTTAAATTACCCGAGGACTATATGACTGATGCTTCTGAAACCGTCGTATTTGTTTTGATAAATAATCAACTTTCCGGTTATATTGCTTTGTCAGATAATATTCGGCCAGAATCAGCAGAAGCTATCCGTGCTTTGGGTATTGACAATATAAAATCAGTATTACTTACAGGTGATAATAGAAGAGTGGCTGAAACAGTTGCCCGTAAATTAGGTATGAATTTTTTCTTTGCTGAGGTGTTACCACATCAGAAACTAGAAAAAATTAAGGAATTACAGGAAGAAGGAGAGTTTGTTGCGATGACAGGAGACGGTATCAATGATGCCCCTGCCTTAGCACAGGCTAATATCGGTATTGCGGTTGGATCTGGTTCTGATATTGCAGCGGAAACAGCTGGGATTGTATTGGTCAATAGCAATCCGCAAGACGTTGTTTCATTAATTCGGTTTGGCAAGGCCACTTATAGAAAAATGATTCAAAATTTGATTTGGGCTACGGGTTATAATATAGTAGCCTTGCCATTGGCGGCGGGGGTACTCTACAAAATGGGAATCCTGTTAAGCCCTGCTGCTGGTGCCGTTTTAATGAGTGTGAGTACGGTTGTGGTGGCTATTAATGCAAGTCTTTTAAAAATAAAATAAATCAACAACCTATATTGTTTATGGCAAAAAGTAAACACTACTACATACGAAAAATACACCGCTGGCTCGGTGTTATTTTAGGCATTCAGTTTTTATTATGGACAATTGGTGGCCTATATTTCAGTTGGAGCAATATGGATGAAGTGCATGGTGACATTCAAAAGAAAAATGCAACGCTTCTCTCTTCTGATATTTCTCTGGTCAGTCCTACAGTAGCGCTGGATACAATAAAAATGATTCATCGTATTGATTCAGTTGTCTCCATTCAATTGATTGAAATTTTGGGCAAGCCTTTTTACCAGGTTCGTTGTATAAGTACCATTCAGAATGAAACTAATGATGAACATGGGACGCAGGTAATGAATCATCTTGCCGATGCAGAAACAGGTCGGATTCGTGGACCATTGACAAAAGAAGAAGCGGTTAATGTAGCTAAAATGAGATTTAATGGAGAACCCGAAGTAAAATCAGTTGAATACTTAACTGGCACAAGTGGTCATCATGAATATCGGGAAAGCCCTTTGCCTGCCTATGCCATTACCTTTGAACATCCATCAAAAACGACTGTTTATGTTGCCAGTGAATTAGGAACTATTCAAAAATTCAGGAATAATAAATGGAGAATATTTGATTTTCTGTGGATGATGCACACGATGGATTATGAAAGTAGGGATCATATCGGTAACTGGCTGCTTCGAATATTTTCCATTTTTGGATTGATCACTGTAATAAGTGGGTTTGCATTATTCTTTATCAGTTCAAAATGGGGCGGAAAAAGAGTTGCGAAATCGGAAAAAATAGCCTGATCTTCCATCTTTTGCAACCATATTGCCATTTTAGGAGTCTATTTCTACTGAAAATTGCAATATATACAGCTATTTTTGCTTCAATGAAATTTTTATTTTTCTTTTTAGGCTTTTCCCTGCTCTATTTGTCATGCCTTACATGCAGTGACAGCACGGAATGTAATGCAAAATCAGAATCCAAAATTTCAACTTCCTCCAATCATCAAGCACATAATCATTCGAAAGAAGCGTGCACACCTTTTTGTACCTGTTCTTGCTGTGCAGCTGCAGCCTTTTATAATCCTCTGAGTAAGGTACAGTTTCTAAAAATTCTTTTCCGATCTGAAAAGGACTCCTTTGATGTCGAAAATTTTAATTCCGAAGTTTCCTATTCTATCTGGCAGCCTCCCAAACTAACTGCTTAATTTCTTCTCATTTCAGTGCAATTGTCATGCGCTGACTTTTACATTTTTATCATTTTGTTTACCATGTGGTTATGACCAAGAGAAAAAGGTCAATTACCCGCAGTAAATCAGGTTACAGCAGGATTAAAGATCCTGTAAAGCCCTTGTGGATGCGGGTTATAAAAGTTATTACACTGATAGTGCTTGGTATTGTAATGCTCATGGCGATAATTGGCATTATCACTAAGTATTATCGCCTTGTTTCAAAATATTAAATCAAAATATGCTTAATAAAATCATTCAATTCTCCATAAAAAATAAATTGGTCATTGGTCTTTTTACACTTGCATTAATAATATGGGGTGTTTATTCGGCAAATAAATTGCCGATTGATGCCGTTCCTGATATTACCAATAACCAGGTACAGGTAATTACACTGAGCCCATCATTGGCGGCACAGGAAGTAGAACAACTCATTTCATTCCCGGTGGAACAAACAATGGCCACTATTCCGGAAGTACAGGAAATTCGTTCCATATCCAGATTTGGATTATCAGTTGTTACAGTTGTATTTCATGATGATGCAAATATTTATTGGGCCCGTCAGCAAGTAGGTGAGCGGTTGATAGAAGCACGCAACCAAATACCCAATAACATCGGTAATCCTGAGATGGCTCCTATTTCTACGGGGTTAGGTGAAATTTATCAATATGTTTTACATGCAAAAAAAGGGTATGAAAATAAATATGATGCCATGTCGCTTCGGACGATACAGGATTGGATAGTTCGTCGTCAATTACTTGGCACACCCGGCATTGCGGATGTAAGCAGTTTTGGTGGTCTTTTAAAGCAATATGAAATCGCATTGAATATTGATAAGCTTCGCAGTTACAATCTATCCATCGCAGATGTATTTAATGCGCTTGAAAAGAATAACCAGAATACGGGCGGTGCCTATATAGATAAAAAGCCCAATGCTTATTTTATCCGCAGCGAAGGCTTTATTAAAACAATCAATGACATTGACAAAATTGTGGTTACAAGAACTTCCGGCGGTGCACCCGTGTTGGTAAGGGATATTGCAACGGTACAGCTGGGTCATGCCACGCAATACGGGGCATTAACCCGTAATGCAGAAGGCGAAGTAGTTGGTGGAATTGTTTTGATGCTAAAAGGAGCAAATTCCAGTATTGTAATTAACAGTGTAAAAGATAAAATTTTACAGATCCAGAAAAGCTTGCCAGAAGGTGTGGTCATTGAACCCTTTCTTGACAGAAGTGCTTTAGTTAGCAGGGCGATAGGAACTGTAAAAACTAATCTTATTGAAGGTGCGTTAATTGTCATCTTTGTACTGGTGGTTTTTCTTGGCAATATCCGTTCCGGGTTAATAGTGGCTTCTGTCATTCCGCTTGCCATGCTTTTCGCTATTTCGTTGATGAACCTGTTTGGTGTTTCTGGTAACCTGATGAGTTTAGGTGCCATTGATTTTGGTTTGATTGTGGACGGAGCCGTGATTATCGTGGAAGCAACCATGCATCAGTTAGGCCTGCGAAAGGCCGGAAGAATGACGCAAGACCAATTGAATGATGAAGTATATAAATCAGCAGGTAAAATGATGAACTCGGCTGCATTCGGACAAATCATTATCCTGATTGTCTACCTGCCTATTCTTGCGCTGGTTGGTATCGAAGGAAAAATGTTCGGCCCAATGGCACAAACAGTTTCGTTCGCCATACTGGGTGCATTCCTGCTTTCACTTACTTATGTACCCATGATGAGTGCCCTTGTATTAAGTAAGAAAGTCAGCCACAAGGAAAATATTTCAGATAAAATGATGAAGTTTTTCCAACGACTTTATACGCCATTAATACGTGGTGCATTAAAGATGAAATTATTAGTGGTGAGCATTGCTGTGGGAGTATTTGTCATCAGCCTTGTCATTTTTAAAACATTAGGTGGTGAATTTATTCCCACGTTGGAAGAAGGAGATTTTGCCGTAGAAACAAGGTTACTTACTGGTAGTTCGTTAAGCCAAACAATCGAAAAAATAACACAGGCCTCCGATTTACTGTTGAAAAAATTTCCTGAAGTTAAAGAAGTGATCGGAAAGATTGGCGCTTCTGAGATACCAACCGATCCTATGCCTATAGAAGCATGTGATATTACCATTCTTTTAAAAGATAAAAAGGAATGGACCAGTGCACATAACCGGGAAGAACTGGCAGAATTGATGCAAAAGGAGCTGGAGAAAATTCCCGGTGTTTCCTATGGGTTATCACAGCCTATACAACTTCGGTTTAACGAACTGATTTCAGGTGTTCGGCAGGATGTGGGGATTAAAATATTTGGAGAAGACCTAGATGTACTGGCAGATCTGGCAAAAAAAATTGGTGTGATTGTACCCACGGTAAAAGGTGCAGAAGATTTATATGTAGAACAGGTGACTGGTCTGCCGCAAATTATGGTTAAACTAAACCGGGATAAGATTGCGCAATTTGGTTTAAATGTAGAAGATATAAACCGTACCATCAGCGCTGCTTTTGCAGGTGAAGCCGCAGGTATTGTTTATGAAGGCGAAAAACGGTTTGATATGGTGGTAAGGTTAGAAAAAACAGGACGCCAGAGTATTGATGATGTTAAAGGATTATTTATAGCCGCACCGGATGGCAACCAGGTTCCGTTGGAGCAGGTAGCCGATGTCAATATGGAGTTAGGTCCTAACCAGATACAACGTGAAGATGCTAAGCGAAGAATCATTGTTGGCTTTAATACAAGAGGCCGGGACATCTCATCGGTTGTAAAAGAAATCCAGGAAAAAATTGATAAACAGGTAAAAATGCCCCCCGGATATTTTATTACTTATGGCGGACAGTTTAAAAATCTTGAAGAGGCCAATAAGCGATTATCAGTGGCTGTACCAGTAGCATTAGCGCTGATACTCTTATTGCTCTATTTCACCTTTGGGTCAATTAAATATTCCCTGCTCATATTTACAGCTATACCGATGAGTGCTATCGGTGGTGTATTTGCCTTATGGTTAAGGGGAATGCCATTTAGTATTTCGGCTGGCGTTGGTTTTATAGCCTTGTTTGGTGTGGCAGTATTAAATGGTATTGTATTGATCAGCGAATTTAATCGATTAAAAAAGGAAGGTATGACAGATATAAATGCAATCATCTTAAAAGGAACTTCTGTAAGGTTGCGACCTGTATTAATGACTGCAACGGTTGCTTCTTTGGGCTTTTTGCCAATGGCATTGTCAACAGGTTCCGGAGCAGAAGTACAAAAGCCCTTGGCGACGGTTGTAATTGGTGGGTTGATTACGGCCACATTTCTAACACTGGTTGTTTTGCCTGTATTATATACATGGTTTGAGAAGATAAAACCCAAAACGATGAAGCCTGATGTGACGAAAGGGTTGGTTTCATTACTCATCCTGTTTTTAGCCTCATCCTTTACTGCAAATGCGCAACAGCGAAAGATAGTTATCAATCTTAATGATGCTGTTGCGTCAGCTATGAAGAATAACCCCTTGGTTAAAGTGGGAGCGCTGGATATAAGTTACCAGCAGCAGTTGAAGAAGACTGTGAAAGATTATGGCAAAACAAATGTAGGACTCACATTTGGGCAGTATAACAGTCGTATAGCATATGATAATAATTTCAGCATTACCCAGGGTATACAGAATCCAGGGTACTTTAAAAGTCTCATAAAGCTATCTGAGTCAAATATTAAAAGCAGTGAACTGCAATTGAAGGTTTATCAAACTGAACTTGCTGCGAATACAAAAATATCGTACTACCAGTTAAGTTTTTGGATGGAGGAAATAAGGTTGTTGAAGGAACTGCTATCCATTTATGAAAACATATTGAAAGCTTCTGCATTGCGATATAAAACGGGTGAAACAAATGCATTAGAAAATTACAATGCTGAAAGCAAGGTGAATGAGATAAGGGCTCAATTGCGAAGTGCAGAAGAGGATTACCGCATTGAATTAAACCGCCTGAAAGTGTTTACCGCAGATTCTTCTGTTACGTCAACTGCCGACACTTTACTTGTTGAAAAGCAGATACAGGTAAATTTTGATACCGCTGCTATTGCTGGTAACCCGACACTTGCCTTTATTAAACAGCAGATTGATATTGCAAACAAAGAGAAAGCTGTTGAGCAATCAAGATTAAAACCAGATTTCTCGGTAGGCTATTTCAATCAATCTTTAGTAGGGTATCAAACTGTGAATGGAGTTGATAAATATTATGGCGTTGGCAGTCGTTTCCAAGGTGTTAATTTGGGTGTCAGCATTCCCATATTTGCCAGGGCACAAAAAGAAAAAATAAAAGCGGCAGAAGTAAACCGGGAGCGTCGTGAAGCAGAACTGACCAATTATCAATTCACCCTGCAAGGTGAATTAGCAAGACTGTTTGGCGAATTGCAAAAACAAAAAGTTCAAATCAACTATTACCGAAATACCGCTTTGCCACAGACCAATCTCATCATTACACAGGCACAAAGGGCTTTTACTACCGGCGAAATCGGTTATTATGAATTGACACAATCACTCAATAATGCCGTTGTTGTAAAACAGGGATACACCAAACTTTTAAATCAATATAATCAAACCGTCATTGCCATCGAATTTATCGGCGGCATCAATTAAGTAGAACGGACTAAAATAAAATTAATATGAAACAGCAATTTTTGAATTCACTTGTTATACTGACTGCGGCTACCATATGGTTTTCATCCTGCTCTCCTAAAGGAAATGCAGAAGCAATCCCGGTTGAAGCAACGAAAACGGAAGAAGCAGATATGGTGGACTTGTCGGAAGACCAGTTTAAAACGGTCAATATTCAGTACGGTGCTATAGAAGAAAAAAAACTTAGCAGCGTTATCAGGGCAACAGGGGCACTAGATGTTCCTCCGCAACAGCTGTTAACAGTATCTTCTCCCTATGGTGGCACCTTAAAAAATACTGATTTGCTGCAGGGAAAGCCTGTTGTAAAAGGTGAAGTAATAGCCGTACTTGAAAACCCCGAATTTATCCAGCTTCAGCAGGATTATCTGGATTATAAGAGTCAGTTGATTTACCTGAAAGAAGAATTGGAACGTCAACAGGAACTGGCAAAAGAAAATGTAAATGCAAAAAAAACATTGCAAAAAGCCAGCAGCGAATATAACAGTATAGCGGCAAGAGTGCAGGGATTAAAATCAAAACTGGGACTTATTAATATCAATCCCGAGAAAATTAACCCGGAAAACATTTCTGGCAGGGCAAATATTTATGCTCCAATATCAGGCTATGTTACTAAGGTATTGGTGAATATCGGGAAGTTTGTAAACGCTAACCAGGAACTATTTGAAATTGTAGATACCCGTCACCTTCATGCAGAACTTATCATTTTTGAAAAGGATGTTCCGAAATTAAAGATTGGTCAGAAAATCCGTTTTTTATTGAATAATGAAACAAAGGAACGATTTGCAGAAGTGCATTTGATTGGGCGTGAAATCAGTGCTGAAAGAACGGTTAGGGTTCATGGGCATCTGTTACAGGAGGACAATGACCTGTTGCCAGGGATGTATTTAAAAGGAATTGTAGAAACAGGTATTGCTACTACTACTGCGCTGCCTGATAAAGCGATCGTTCAATCAGCAGGTAAATCTTACATTTTTATAGCGGCAGATGAAGGGAATAACGAAAAAAAAGCCACCGATGTGAAAAAAGAAGCAGCTACTGAAAAGCATATTCCTTTTAAGAGAATTGAAGTGGTAACAGGTGTTTCGGAAAATGGTTATACCGAAGTGATTTTGCCAGAAGGATTTAACAGGAAAATTAGAGTGGTGATTAACGGAGCTTATGATTTATTGTCGAAGATGAACAATGTAGAGGAAGAAGAATAAAAATACTATGGGTAGGAACCCTGCTTTGTTTGCCCCTTTTAAAACTGGGAAACCTTGATTGGCAGGGCTTCCGTACCCATACAAACATTTTTGAAAACACACCGATGGCTACACCAATGACAAGTCTTTCTACAACCATAGAAATTCATTTAAAACAGATGAGTGGTGATAAAAATGTTCCGGCTGAAGAAAATCCGAATAACTATTATGTTATGTAAATACTGAAAAATGGATGTCAAACTTGAATTAATAATTGTTGTAAAACTAATAGCCTCATTTCTACTTGGAGCTTTCATTGGCTTTGACAGAGAAAAGCATGGTCGTGATGCCGGCATAAGAACATATGCTGCGGTGTGTATCGGTGCTACTTTATTTACAGCTGTTGCAGCTCATCTTGTTAGCGATGTTGCTGCGGCTTCAAGAGTAATAGCCAATATTGTCACCGGTGTGGGTTTTCTTGGGGCTGGTATTATTTATCGCAACAGCAGTGCAGAAACATCACATGGCCTCACAACAGCAGCCACGGTTTGGTGTACTGCAGCAGTTGGTGTGGCAGTAGGTCTCAGTATGTTTATTATTGCTATTGTTGGAGCAATTGCTTTGTACTTCCTGCTTTCGTTGCATCACCAGCATTGGTATGTAAAATGGAAAAAGAAAATGATAAACAAGCACAATGAAAAAGAAAATAAAGATTAATTGATTAAGATAAAATTGTATAGTAATAGTATTGTAACATGTATAGTATAATAACGGGTACCATATTATTAGGGATTATTCATGCCCTTATCCCCAACCACTGGTTGCCATTAGTGGCTATTGCAAGGTCTGAGAAATGGGAAAAATATGAATTGATACTGGTTGCATCTATCACTGCCTCTGCCCATGTGATGGGTACTGTTATTCTTGGGATTGCTCTCGGAATGGTAGGTTCAAAGCTGGCACATCAATATGAAGGGTATGTACATGTAATTGCCCCAGTATTATTGATCATATTCGGATTAATATATTTTACAGTTAATCTGCCTCATCATCATACTGCCAATAAAGATGTACAGTACTATAAAAAGTCAAAAACTAAGTGGGTATTAATTTTAGCGGCCACCATGTTTTTATCCCCCTGCCTGGAAGTGGAAAGTCTTTTCCTGACAGCTGGTGCCTATGGGTTGAATGGTATTTTATTGATAGCCCTTGTATATGCAGTAATCAGCATTACCGGAATTATCACACTCGTGATATTTGCATTTAAAGGCGTTCAAATGATGAATTCACAATTTATTGAGCATAATGAAAAGAGAATTACAGGTATAGTTTTAATTATAGTAGGGATTATTACATTTTTTTTACATTAAATATGATATTATGACACATAAACATGATGAAACAAAAATTACTGCAGATGGTCATGGAACAGCTAAGGATGAAAACGAATCGGGTTGGAAGAACCATTGGGATCTATTAATGGCATTGGCCATATTAATCGTTCTGCTTGTACTGGAATATGGTTTCAAAATTGAGTTCCCTAAAATTCCTTCACTAGCTATAAACCTGGTCGCTTATTTATTGGCAGGTCATAAAGTATTGAACCTTGCCCTAAGGAAATCAAAACGGGGAGATATTTTCAATGAATTTGTGTTGATGAGTGTTGCTACTATCGGGGCATTTGTTATTGGAGAATATGAAGAAGGTGTAGCAGTAATGGTTTTTTACCAGATAGGAGAATGGTTTCAGGATGCAGCTGTGAATAATGCAAAACGAAGTATCAAAGCACTGCTAGACGTAAGACCTGATGAAGTAACGGTGTTAAGAAATGGTATACAGCTTATCGCTAACCCTTCTGTTATTGAGTTAGACGAGACCATCGTGGTAAAACCAGGTGAAAAAGTAGCATTGGATGGAGAATTGATTTCAGAAAATGCATCATTTAATACAGCAGCTTTAACCGGGGAAAGTAAACCAGATGCCAAATATAAAGGTCAAACCATTCTGGCGGGAATGATTAACCTGAATACAGTAGCAGAAATCAAAGTGAAAGCCTTGTTTAAAGACAGTAAACTAAGTAAGATTTTAGAAATGGTACAGGATGCCACTGCAAGAAAATCACAAACGCAACTATTTATTTCCAGATTTGCCAAAATCTACACACCAATCGTTTTCTTTCTTGCTGTTGCTGTTTGTTTTATCCCTTACTTTTTTGTGGAGGATTATAATTTTAAAACATGGTTTTATCGAGCTCTGGTGTTCCTGGTGATCAGTTGCCCATGTGCTTTGGTGGTATCCATTCCATTGGGATACTTTGGTGGCATAGGTCTTGCTTCCCGAAACGGTATTTTATTTAAAGGGGGGAATTTTCTTGACGTAATGACTAAGGTTAATGTAGTGGTGATGGATAAAACCGGAACATTGACAAAAGGTGTATTTAAAGTACAAGAAATCGTTTCGGTCAACATGGATGAAAAAGAACTGGTAAAACTTACGGCTGCGTTGGAAAAGAATTCAACTCATCCTATAGCCAAAGCCGTAACGGAATATGCCGGTGAAACTGTTAATGGTATCAATGCAGATGCAGTAGAAGAAATAGCAGGTCATGGCTTAAAAGGAAAGGTGGATGGAAAGGACTTGCTTGCAGGTAATGCAAAACTGCTGAAGAAATACAATATATCCTACCCAACGGAAATAGAAGGCATTGTTGACACAATTGTAGTTGTAGCCATAAACAATCAATATGCAGGTTTTATAACTATTGCTGATGAAATAAAAGA
>OFDN01000281.1_pt1 | contig 46279 bp, 52 predicted proteins | sample 1520971 | NCBI WGS metagenome assembly OFDN01 (sample SAMEA94257418, study PRJEB24077) | hot springs metagenome | biome: Aquatic biome; feature: Geographical feature; material: Water | place: India | collected 2012-06-12 | depth 5 m | reverse complement strand
GTTGAGTTCACGGAGTTATCTGAGGCTATAGATTACGTGCAGTACATCGAACGAGTACGGCATAAACAAGTCCAAACTATCGTTGTGTGGGAGTGGGAAGTATGAGTGCATACCTCGACGATCTGAAGGCAGCTTTTGCTTCTGGTTATCCCGTGTACTACTACGGTATACTGCTGAAAGACCCAAGTTGGACAGGGTGGATATCTGGATATTACATGCTGCCAGAGGACAGAGCAGCTTGGGAATCTTACAAGAAACAACAACAGGAGAACTGTATGTGTGCAGGACATAAACATGCTGCGTTGATGGCTGAGTACGCCAAGGATGCAGCCAAGACTGACAAGCCGTGGTTACTCTGGGATTACAAGTGTGCTGGTAAGTGGTATCCTTCATTAGACCACCCGTTGTGGGATGTCAAAGGCGAGTACCGTCGTAGACCAGAGCAAACCGACCTTGAGAAATACGGGGTTGAATTCGGGGATGTGTGGAGTGTCAAAGATTGCATCGGCGCTTACTTTATTCTTACTGCGAATGACCTTTCTGTTGCTTGTGCCCTTAGCAAATCTGTAAGGGCTGAGGTGAAGCGCGGTGATCTTGAGGAACTTCTGTTCCGTCGTGGTGTTCTGAACAAGCTGTAACCAACTGAGGTGAGTATGTTAGTTCGAATGCTATACGCACTCTTTTGGATGTTGCTGTTAAACCCAGTAGTTGTGTCTATCGCTTTTACTGGTGTACTGGCACACTCTTTCCCAACGTGGACGTATCTTCTGGTTTTAAGCGCAGTATTAATCAGCATCCTGTGGTATAACATCTGGATGTGGGTTAGGGCGAAGAACATAGAACTTGATGACTCTGTGCGGAAAGCCCTTGGATTGTAGCTTAATCAACTGAGGGTACTACCCTGTACCCTTGTATTCCTTTAGTACAATCAATGCAACAGCGTGCTTCCTGTTGCGTTTAATGAGGTGTTTATGGCTGGGAATAAACCTATCCTGTTTAAAGACGAGCCGTTCGGTACACCAAGCAAGACCAAAGATGTAGACATCGGGGATCTTGTAAGAGTTGTGTACCTACCGGTTACGATGAGCCACTTCTTTGTTGTAACAGGTGTTGTATCTGAGAAGTCTAAGTACGGTAATTGGTTCATGATAACGGCGATCGACAAGAACGGAAGGGAAATCCAAGGGGCATCGAATGGGTGGTACGATCCTGAGAACGTAGAGATCTTAGTCAAAGGGTACAGACAGGTACAGGTTAGTTATAAACCTTTACCACAGAATCTTAAACTGTGAGGTGAATAAGTTATGGAAATTCCCATAGTAGTCCTTTTGTACATACTCGGTGTACTTACACTGATTGTGACTGGTATATTAATCTCCGCACTGGGGTTCTTTGTCAGTGTTATGGTATTAGATGAAATCAAAAAGCGGAAGGTTTAATCGTGGAACTAATGTTAATTGTGTGGCTGGTATCCATCGCATCTACCATCAAGATGTTCGTGAGTCAACATCTGTTTGTTATTGTCATAACATTTGCTGTCTTGTACATCTGTAGTAAACTGAACAAGACGTACATTAAACACCTATTCACCCTCAATGGTGCTCTTAGAGACGGGACTTACCTTACAACATCGGATGCAGTTATTGGCGGGGTTCCAGTACCTAAGAACACATTTGTATCGTTAGACGTGTACCCTACGTACTGTTATGTCTATGCCAGTGTAGTAGGCATAGACCGTCAACGGTGTACCAACAGCGAAGTAATGGAAGCATTCAAGCACAACGATCAGGACACGGTTGTCACTATCCCAGCCCTTTCAGACAAGAACTACAAACCTATGGCGTGGGTTCTGTCGTTGATGTTAACGCTGAACATCCTGTTACCGTCTGATACAACGATTAAGTACATGGCAGGTGCGTACCTGTTACAGACTACCTACGAATCCGATGTAGTCCAGAAAGGTATACCGCTTGTCAACAAGGCTGTATTAAATACGCTGGAGTCATGGGCTAAAGATACACCAGACTTACGTATCTTGATTGATTCAACCAACGTGTCATTAACGCAAGAGGAAAAGAAAGATGAGTAAGAACGCAAAGGTATTAGTACGTCACATTGTAGCGTACAACAAAGCAGGAACGCCAACACTTGAACGAATCAAGAACAAGCGTCTCGAAGTACTGGATAATGTAAGCGTTGAACTTACAGATCAATCCGATCTATTAGTACGCACTAAGAGTGGGGATGTTTGGAAGGTAGAACGAATCAACGATCAACAGTACCAATACCGTACTATTGATTAGTCTTTAACTGGGATGGAAAACATATTCTTATTATATAATAGGGCTGGAATTAATCATCGGACTGGATAACTGATGTACTGTAAAGCTCCTATATAAGAGAATAGTATCCACCCCTGAACTGTACCGGCAGAATACCCTATAAATGAGACGAGTTGCAGGATATATGCGACGAATCTGCAATTTATACGGTGAAATTCCGCCGGTATGTTTATTAAAAACTTGTTAATAAAGGTGAATAATGGAACTCAAAGTGCATTATGCAGACGGTACATCATCAGAGCATGACATGGGTTGCTTCGGCAATCTCGGTCGCTCTGACTGGAACGGTATCGCAAACCCAGACAGCGATGTGTTCAAGAGGCTCACGAAGTTCTGCAATGATGTTGACATCAGCACCCCACGCTCTGACCCAAAGGTCTACGTTCATAAGCGTGGTACTTTTGTAACAGGTGTTGAGCTCAACAACAAATCGTTCCCTCAGTTGTTCCACAAGAACTTCGCTGAGTTGATGCGGTTCATCGTGGAAGAGTCAGACTTGTTCCACGGGATGTTTAACGGTGTGTCCTATGATCAAGTGTTCCAAGAGAACAAGATCATCGTGAACACCATCGACCACCCATCGGAGTTCAGCATTGCAACGCTGATGTACTTGCGGGACATCACGTACTCCGCCGCCTCGAACACAACCTTCACGATGTTAGAATCTTTACCTGAAATGCTGCGTCTAGCACTGACTCATGATATGGCGGGTATAAGTTTAGGTTCCGCATCGTACTACCCACGGGAGTTATTTGAACACTACATCAGCTCAGACTTGTTACTTGCAACGGAAGGTTATCGTTCTATCTTAGCACCACGCCAGTTCGATATGTCGCTAGGGAATCTTGGTGGGTACACCATGAACGTAAGCACACAGTTCAAAGCTTGGGCTCGTGATAAGTTGTATGAAAGTCTTATCACTGAACTTAGACTCGCCGCTAAGACAACCAAAACAGTAGTGGGTGTGTTCGGTTCCTTCAGTGTACCGAACCTATCAGATCCAGTTCCTTTAATCAAAGATCACATGGGGTTAAAATGATTCAGCAATCTTTAGTAGCAGTATACGGTAGTCTCCGTAAAGGCATGAGCAACCACCGCCTGTTGGCGGACAGTCCGATGTTATCCACTGAGCGTATCGGTTCCTTCAAGATGTACAGCCTTGGCGGGTTCCCTTTCATTGCGTCGTCTGATAACGAAGATGATCAGATCACTATCGAAGTCTATGGTGTAGACCAAGAGACAATGCGTGACCTCGATATCCTTGAGGGGTACAACCCACGCCATCCTGAGTCCAGTTTCTACAACCGGAAGTTAGTACAAACATCTATCGGCGATGCTTGGATATACTTCATTGACGGTCGGGAGAACAACCAACCAGTCCTTAGCGGTGACTGGGTTGAGTACCGTAAAGATCTGTACAAGCCTCTGTAATACACTGTATTGAGTTCACTGGTGTACCCTGTAGGTACGCCTTACCTAGTTATATTAAATGCAGCAGCGTTAATACTGCTGCTTATTGGAGCATGTATGTGTGGGATAGTCGGTGTGATCAGTGCAAAGGCACTGGATCGTAAGAAGAAAGATTTGTTTGCAACCCTGTTGCAGTTCGATGTTGTCCGTGGTAAGGACAGTACCGGTGCGTTCTTTGTGGATGAGTACCAAGATCGCCCTGCTAATTTTACAAAGTCAACCTGCCTGCCAACGGACTTCGTTCAGACTAACGGGTTCAGTAAAGCATCGGAAGGTGCGATGGCTGCCGTTGGTCACAACCGAGCAGCAACACTCGGCAAGGTTAACAGCCTTAATGCCCACCCGTTCCAACACGGCAGCGTTACACTTGTACACAACGGTACACTACGACATCCGTACCCCGCCAGCTACACCCGCTTTGATGTAGACTCTGAAGCTATCGCTTACGAACTCAGCATCGTCCAGCCTAGCCGTGCCAAGGATGTCCTTGAGTCCTTGCAAGGTGCGTTTGCCTTAGTCTGGCACGATGCCCGTGATGGTAAGATCCGTATCGCTAGGAACTCAGAGCGACCATTGCATTACTGCCAGACAGTAGACAAGACCAACATGGTTATATCATCAGAAGCAGGTATCATGTTGGCTGCATTCATGCACGAAGACCTTGTAGCGGTTAAGATGGAACACATCCATTCTTTACCTATCGGTGAGATCTGGGAGTTGGATATCTCCGGTAAAGAAATCACGCGGGAGGTCGTGACCTTCACCCCAAAGCCGCAGTATCAGATCAGTTCGCATACGACTGGGAGTTCGAACTCCTCCAAAGGTACGGCAGGTACTACGACTTATGCGAACGGTTATAACAATGCACTGGGGTATTCACCCGCTGGTGCTAAGAACCTGAAGGATGTATTCGGTATTGATGCCGGTTGGTATCCAGCTTACGTACTATCATATAAACCCTATAGTACTAATACTGGCAAGGGTGTCTTGCATGTTATATTAGATGGTTTCGAAGGACAAGAGGTTGTGATCTACAACACAACAGAACCTAAGACCAACGACATGATCGAGGTTCATGTTACTGAGTACTGGCCTAACGCTCACGGGAATCAGAACAATCCCAAGGCCAGGGACAAAGTATTCAACGGTAACGAGTGGAGGTATCAAACCCCAAAGTTAGCACTGGTTCACGGCGGGGAACCAGAAGAAAACGTAGCCGCTGGAACTGATGATCAAGATGATTCGTCTGAGATCTTGGTACACTGCACGAACTGTGGGAACTACCACCCACATGACAGTTGTGCTGAGTTAAACGACAGCAGTTTTGTATGTGCAGACTGCTATGGTAATGACCCACATGTCCAGATGTACTGTCATTCGGTCGGGATTAAACGAGACTTTATCGAGGTCTGAAATGAAAATTAAATTAAACGGTCAGGAAACAGAACTCCTAATCGGGATGGACGCGGAGTTCTTTATCAGGAACGATAAAGGTTTTATTGCAGCAGCCCGTGTAATACCGGGGCTGAAGCATAAGCCCTTCAAATTGCAACACGGCGTATGCCATCCAGACGGGCTCAGCTTAGAAGTTGGTGCCCCACCCAGTACTACCCCAGAGGGTATGATCATGAACCTCTTCAAAGTTCTTGCAGAGGTCAAAGAGAAGTACCTCGACCCCGCTGGTTGCAGCATTGCGTACCAGCACTACGTCCATAAGGATCGTGTACAGGGTGTGCAAGAAGAAGACCTATTGTTCGGTTGCGGTCGGGAGTACGATGCGTACTCTTCAAACATGGTGAAGCGTGTAGGAACCTCATACCGTACCTACCGGTTCAGTGGTTTCCATATCCATCTAGGTTTTGGATCAGGCTTCGAAGAGGACAACCTGAACTTCCGTGACTTAGGGCGTCTTACCAAAGCACTAGATGATGCCTTCCTAGAAGCGGGGCTTGGCACATCGTATGGCCGAGCTGATTCTTATGGAGGTTACGGTGCGTTCCGTGTTAAACCGTACGGTATCGAGTACCGGATGATGGACTGTGAGGTTGTAACCGACAGCTCTAAGCTCACAAAGTTGTTAGCTGTTCTGAACAACTTACCTGCGATCTTCCAGAAGGCTACTGAAAAGCAACAAGCTGGTTCATCTGATCGACCTTCAAGGATGAAGGAAAGGAGCATCCGGTATGTATAAGATCCCAGAACTTGTACCACTTGTGCAGTACAGTCAGCAAGATGCACGACGTTTCTACCGTGGCTGCACGGTATTCCACGAAGGAACACCTTGGAACTTCGATGATATCAACTCGGATATGGTCGTGTCATTGTCGGATGATAACGACAAATCCAAGCAAGTGCCGTACACGGAACTCCGCATCGGGTACTTCCCACCGTTCTTCACAAAGAACGCAGACATCATTGGGTTCTCAGTGAACCGTGACCCTCGACGTGGATACCCGTACTCCCTTTCTTTGTACGGTGACTTACGTAAACTTCTTCAGTCTGAATCTTTAGAGACAGAGTTCACGAAGTCACATGGTTGCCGTCTGTCGGAGCAGTACTATGTACTACCCACATCAGCACCTACTGTGTACAAGGTTCGGTATGCAATCGGGAATGCAGTTGTTGGTCTGTACTTCTACAACGAGAACTCATTCGCAGTATTCACTGACTCGCAACTTGAAAGATTACAAGAAATTTTAAAAGGGGTTAACGATGAAAGAATCAAACGAGCAACGATTGTTCGAGTTGATCGGTAAGCGGGTACGACATACAGGTTTTAAATGTGGCATCGAGATTGAGATCGAGGGCGATGGAACACACCGTCCCCTCAGTAATGCTATGCGGGAGTACTTCCTAGCTGTTAACGATGGCTCTCTGCGTAACGGTATAGAGTACGTCAGTAAACCACTGAACGTGGACGAGTACCCCGCCGCTGTTGCAGCATACGCCGCTTATGTTCGTAAGGGTGCGTTTGTTTGCAGTACTCGGTGTTCAACCCACATCCACATCAACGTGCAAGACCTAACCGTCCAGCAGTTCAAGGCTTTTATGTACCTGAGTCTAGCTCTTGAGCCTTTGCTGATGGAGTTAGTACCTTCTCATCGGCGTGAGAACGTGTACTGTATGCCAGCTTACAAGGCAACCAACGTACACTACATGTACTCACGGATGTTTAACCATATGGAGAAGGGTACTATCAATGACAGCAGAATCTTGCGGTCGATGCCTAAGTACGTTGGCATCGGATTGTTCAAGTTAGAAGAGTACGGCACCGTCGAGTTCCGGATGTTCCCTGCAACCAAGCAGGCTGAGTTGTTGAACACATTCATCGGTGTGCTAGAAGAGATCCGAGAGACTGCGATCCATAACACAGTCGATGTTCTGAAGGACATCAAGTTAACACAAGGTATCCAGACCCTTGTTGTCAAGCGCCTAGGCTCAGCCCTAGGTATCAGCAAAGAAACCAAAGACCAACTACTTGAGTTGGGAATCCGGAGTGCAAATGATATGTTACTTAACTTTGAAGAGCTAACCAGAGAGAACCTGCTGAAGATCCACAGTACTCTTTTTCCTGAGAGTGCGCCTGAAACTATTAACCCTGACACGTTCTCTGCAAACTGTGTTCAGGCGTACAACAACAAGAACCTAGCAGGGTACTTATCTAAGCTCGATAAAGAATCTTTCAGAGCTGCGTACCAAGGTGTACAAGATCCGTTCTATAAGATCTTCTGCGAGATCCGAACACTTGTCACTGACATCCCGACAGCGGCAGATATCACAACTGAAATCCAAACAACTTACCGGTAAGGAACAAGTAATGACTACATCAGCAAAACCAAACGCAGTTATCTGGTCTCACAATAATGGGGCTGCGGCCCAAGCACTGGCAGAACGATTGGGTATTAAGTTGCTAGCTAAGCGTTCTCTTAAACCACTGCCATCCAGTATCGAACACGTTATCAACCTAGGGTGCGACGCGAGTACTCCCGGTTTTAACCGCATTAACTTCACGAATATCATCAACAGTGTGACACCAGTTGGCATCGCTAAGTCAAAGATCCAGACATTCGCTCGGCTCGCTACCGGTGTGAATACCAAGCGTTTTATCCCAGACTTCGCCCTTGAGAAGTCAGCAGCCGAGTACATGATCATGGTGAAGGGCATGACCATGATTGCTCGAACTGTAGATAACGGGCACGGTGGTATCGGTATTGTACCGATTGACTCTGATGCAATCCGATCAGGCTCCTCTGTACCAACAGCGCCTCTGTATGTACAGGCTATCGACAAACGGCGTGAGTACCGTGTCCATGTAGGACGTCTGCCCAACGGTTCTTATATGATGATTGACATCACCCGTAAGATCCGACGCCCCGGTGTCGATGATACATCTCGTCCGTTCGTATGGAACCACGAGAATGATTTCATCTTTGTTCGGAACAATGTTCTTCAGGATACCGTCTTGGTAGAGCGTATGCGAACGCTCTGTATAGAAGCCTTGAATACTTTAGGACTTACTTTCGGTGCGTTTGATATCATCGTAGAGAAGGGTGAAAAGATCAATAGGTCTTCGATCTACATCCTAGAAGTTAACACCTCACCGGGTATGGAGGGTATCACGTTAGAGCGTTACGCTCAGTACTTCGAAGTCTTGACAGGTGTTCGTGATATTAGAAACTTCCCTTCGATCATGAATACATCTTCCACAATCTCTGAAACCTATCGAGAAGGTGATCCATCAGAACCAACAGGTTCGTCTGACCAAGCGGAGGTGTAATATAGGAGCTTGTGTTGAACGTATCGTTCACGATAAGTGCGGGAAGCGTACCCTACAAGTATTCCTAGAAGACGACGGGAATTACACAGGGTTCTGCTTCCGGTGTAACGAGTACGTCAAAGACCCATACGGTGCTGGCGGTTCGCCACCAACATCCAGTATGAGGATGCGCACACCAGAAGAAATCCAAGAACAATTGGCAGCAATCAACGCACTCGAAACCCATGAGTTAACAGAGCGTCGGTTGACCAAGCGTTCACTTGAGTACTTCGGAGTTAAGGTATCTTTGTCTGAGGCTGACGGTATAACACCAACAGCCCGACACTACCCGTACCGTTCAGGCTCAGAACTCAGAGCGTACAAGACAAAGCTCCCCGATAAGAAGATGTACACGACAGGTTCCTTCAAAGGTACTGATATGTTCGGTTGGGAACAAGCCCGACGAACTGGGTCTAAGTACACACTGTTCATCACAGAAGGGGAGGACGATGCTGTTGCGCTGTTCTCTGTACTGAAGCGACGATGGAATAACCCAGAGGAGAACCCTTCGGTTGTATCCCTGCGGTCTGGTGTTAAGTCCGCTGCATCTGATATCTCCGATAAGTTAGACGAGATCCAAAGGATCTGGAAGCGTGTTGTCTTAGTGTTCGACAACGACGACCCCGGTCGTGCTGCTGTCAAGGCTGTGTGTAAACTACTCCCCAGTGTCGAGGTCGCTGTACTCCCACTCAAAGACGCTAACGATATGTTGATTGCAGGTCGAGAGGAGGAGTTGTACAAAGCTGTGATGTTCGAGACCACGAAGAAGATCTCTTCATCTAGCTACCGCACCTCAGAGATCTGGCACCTAGCTGATGTAGAGATCGAGCACGGTCTGTCTTGGCCTTGGGATCAAGCTACAAGTGTTACCCGTGGACGACGACGAAAGGAAGTGTACTATTTCGGCGCTGGTGTAAAAATGGGTAAGAGTGTACTCGTCGATCAACTGATTGCACACTGTGCCTTGACACAAGAGACACCGGTGTTCGCCTGTAAACCAGAGGAACCACTTGGCGGTACACTCCGACGGTTAGCAGGTAAGGCTGTTAAGAAGGTGTTCTGGGATCCGAAGATCTCGTACTCAGCGGAGGACTTCGCCAGAGGTAAGGAGTTAATCGGAGACCGTGTGATCTTGTACGACGGTTATCAAGGTGTGTCTTGGGAATCAATCAAGCAGGAGATCCGACAGGCTGTTGTAGTTGCTGGTGTCAAGGATGTATTCCTAGACCCGCTGACTTGCTTTACTGTTGGGATGTCACTGACGGAAGCCAACGAGACCTTGATATCTATAGCCTCAGAGTTCGCATCTATGGCTAATGAGTTGGACTTCACGGGTTATATCTTCTGTCACTTGAATGCACCACAAGCTGGTGTACCACATGAACGTGGCGGTAAGGTACTGAGTACACAGTTCACAGGTTCCCGTGCTATGATGCGGTTCTGCCACCAGATGTGGGGATTAGAGGGTAACAAAGACCCAGAGCTCGACGAGGTTACACGGAACACACGTACACTTGTTCTGTTAGAGGATCGGAACTTCGGTGAGACAGCACGTATCCCGTTGTTCTATGACAAACTTACAGGTTGTTTAGAGGAGATCGAACAACCTGAACTACAATTCGGAGATTAGTGTGGGAGAGATTGACCAAGATGCAGTCGTTGACCTGATGTACCAGTTCCGTGCTGGTGCTAAGTTAGATGGGAAGTACATCACAGAGGTAGAGAACCCTGTGGAGTACTGCGAGAAGATCGTTAAGTCATGGAAAACAGGGGTTACTAATGTTCAAACACAGCCACGAGTACGAAACACCTGCTGTAACAGATCCGAGTGCGTACGTTATCAATGAGGAAGTGTTCACTCGATTGTACGAAGCACGGTTTGCTATCACTGTCAGTCAGTTCCTTAAGCGTGGGTACTCAGAAGCTGAGGCAGAAGACTTAGCACAGGAAGTATTCCTCCGTGTATGGGCTAACCGTAGACAGTTCAAGCCTGAGCGTGTAGCACAGGCGGTTGGTAAAAGGAAGACACCTGTTCTTGAACTCCACTTCTGGTGGATGCAGTTCGTCAAGATCCTTGACATGCTTAAGAACAACGGTGCGTTCCAAGCACGGAACCTAGACTCTGTTATCTTTGTACGCTCGAAGAACGAGGAGACATTCGAGGACTTCATCCGACACGTAGCAGCAACAGGTGAACGAGAGATAGCCCCACGACCTGAGACCTTAGACTTCGAGATCGAACGGTTAGTCAAGGATGCACCAGACCTGTTGAAGAAAGAGGTCGAGTTCATCCTAATGGATTACCTAGGTTACGAATCAAGAGCTCCGCTTCACGGGATGTCGGATCGGAACCTCCGACGCAAGATGAAGGAACTCCGTGAGGTACATGACGAGTACTTCAAAGCAATCCGAGAGGGTCTAATGGTGCCATAATATGCCTTATGTATTCGACATAGAAGCCAACGGCTTACTAGATACTGCAACAAAGTTCCACGTAGCGGTGTTCAAGAACCCTGACACCAAGGATGAGAAGATCTTTCTTGAAGATCAGGCACCTGAAATGCTGGACTTCATCCGGTCACAGCCTGTACTTATAGGGCACAACGTATTGTCGTATGACTTCCCGTTGTTAGAGAAACTCTTTAACTTCAAGTACAACGGTACTATCGTTGATACCCTTGTGATGTCTCGTTTGTTGTTCCCTGACCGACAAGTACCGTACCAGTACGTCGAGGATGTCAAGGCTAAGCGGGAGACTGACCCCACTGTCAGACTCTCTGGGCCGCACTCAGTTGCATCTTGGGGTTACACCCTAGGGTTGGGTAAGGTAGACCATGAAGATTGGTCTGTGTTCTCCCTAGAGATGTTAACACGGTGCCGTACTGACGTTGACATCCAAGTCTTACTGTTTAAGTACCTCAAGAAAGAGATGGAGCGTACGCAGTTCCCAAAGGACGTGATGAACAAGACCTTTAAAGTCTTTAACATCCTGTCCATGATGGAACGGTATGGCTGGTTGTTCGACAGGGTACGTGCTGAGAAGGCTTGCTCCCTGCTCCGACACTGGATGCGTAGACTAGAGCGCCTTATAGAGCCCGGTCTCCCCTTGAAAGCTGTATGCTTAGAGGGTAAAAAGGACGGTCAGGTTAACTGGGTACGCCGTCCGTTCCTAGCAACAGGGATGTACTCAGCTATAACACTCCGGACTTATCCAGAACTAGAGGGTAAGTACTCCCGTGATGGTTTCGTTAAAGGTCAGTTCAGTCGTGTCGAGTTCAGACGATTGCGTGTTAACTCCAGAGATGAAATGGTTCAGTACCTACTCGACTCAGGTTGGCAGCCGCAAGAGTGGAACTACAAGACCGACAGTAACGGCAGACCCATCCGCGACCCATCTGGTAGGTTGATACCATCAAGCCCTAAGCTGAACTACAAAGACCCTTTCATTGGTGTACAAGGTACGATAGGGAACCTCCTAACAAAGTGGTTCCAGTGCCAGCACAGGCTATCCTTGATAGAAGGTTTGATTGAGTTGATCAGACCCGACGGCAGGATCAGTCAGCGGATCACTGGTATAGCTGACACAGGACGTTTGACACACGGCGGTATCGTTAACATCCCCGGCTCTCGATCGTTCTTCGGTGAGCGTATTCGATCCTTGTTCATAGCCAAGGAAGGGTACGTACTTGTAGGTACTGACTCTGTATCTTGTCAGGACAGAGCCTTAGCTAACCGTGCTAACGATGAGCGTTTCACACAGATGCTCTTGCACGGTAAGAAGGAGGAAGGTACTGACGGACACAGCATGAACATGCACGCTATCAACAACGCACTCAAACCGCTTGGCATCAGTATCTCACGAGACGAGGCTAAGAACCACGGTTACGGGTGGAAGTTCGGGGCTTCTGATAACAAACTCGGTTCTATGGTAGGCAAAGGTAAGGAGGTCGGTGCGTTAATCCGTGATGCACTCGCTTCTGTATCCGAAGCACAGGATAAGTTAGTACAATCTTTGACCAAAGAGTTCGAGTCAACTGCTAAGGTTCGTATGAACCAGTACGGTAGACCTGAACTGTACGGTGGTGTACTTCGCGGTCTTGACGGTAGACCAATCAAGATCAATGCACCGCATACGATACTTGTTTATATGCTACAATCCGACGAAGCTATAGTCATGCAACTCGCACTGTTGTTGTTGTACGAGAAGTTGACAGAACTTGGTTGGGTTCACGGCAGAGAGTACGGGTTCGTTGGTAACATCCATGATGAGTTCCAGACAGAAGTACGAGAAGACCTAGCACAACAGTACGCAGAACTATCTGCCGCCATGATCCGTAAAGCCTCCGAGATCTTAGGCTGTGTTGTCTTACAAGAAGGCGATTATTCTATAGGTAAATCGTGGGCAGAAACCCACTAAGGAAGTACTGTGTTCTTAGAAGTCCAATCAACCACAACCTGCCGGTTCTCCGGTGAAGATGTTGTCGTAACCCGTTACGTAAACCTGAACCAAGCCTCTGCAATTGGAGCAGCAGAGGGTGTCAAGAAAACCCAAGGCTACAAGTCTGTGATCTACATGCCAAACGGCTGGGCTTACTGTTCTAAACTTAACCCACAAGAAATCTTTTCTCAACTGAACGCCACCTATATCAAGGACAACGCATGAATTTAAACCAAGCCAAATCTCCATCAGCTAACCAACCATTACCAGCAGCAGGTATGCAAGCTGCGTTTATTGTACAGATTGTAGGTCTAGGTCTGCACCCTAGCAAGCCGTTCCAAGGCCAGCCTAAGCCAGATTCGAAGCGTGTCCGTGTAACTTATGAACTGGTTAACGAGCGTCACGATTTCAACGGTGAGATCAAACCTCTAGTTATGTCAGAAGAGTTCCCGTTCTCTTCGTCTGACAAGTCCCGTTGTTACAAACGGTTCAACGGCATCGACCCGAACCTGACCCAATCCAAGGGTGACTTAGCGTACTTCATCGGTAAGCCTGTGTTCGTTCAGGTTACACACCGCCAAGGTACTGGTGAGTACTCAGGCCGTACGTTTGCGGAGATCAACTTGGTAACACCGTTACCTTCTGGTTTCCCTATGCCGGAAGTTCCGTACAATGCAACGTATCTGTACGATCCTTACAAACACAACCAAGAAATCTATGATATGTTACCGGACTTCTTGAAAGAGAAGATCCAAAGTCGAAAGGATAACCCAGTAAATGCAACTCAACGTACCGCAGAACCCACAACCCAGTCCTTCGATCCTGCCGGAACAGCACAGCCTAGTGCTGGAACTCCAACCCCAACAGCCGGAGACGGAGACTGGTAAGACACAGTACCCAAGTACTGACAACAACCACATCGTGTTCGACTTCGATACATGGTCTTACGATATAGCGTACGCTGCTGTAGAAAAGGAGACGGGCGTTGTTCGCCCGTTCTCTTACTGTGTAGCAATCATCGAAGCACGGTTTGCGGACATCATGTACAAACTCAAGGGGGCTACCTATGAGGGGTACTTAACTGGTAAGGGGAACTTCCGGAACTTCGTAGCTGTAACCGATCCATACAAAGGTAATCGGATCAACACGGTTAAACCTCCGTACTACGAAGACATCCGAACGTACCTGATCCACCGGTTCAGTGCGGTAGTTGTACATGGATATGAGGCAGACGACGCCTGTGCTATGGCGGTTCACAAGAACCGAGACGCCATCATCGTGTCTCGTGACAAAGACCTCCGTATGGTACAGTGTCGTCAGTTCTCATACGGTACATCACGTACACAAGAAGCGTACTATGATGTGATGCCGTCTATTGAACACCTGAAACTTCTGGCTATCCAGATCTTATCGGGAGATACAACGGATAACTACAAGGGTTTGAAGGGTGTCGGGAAGAAGACAGCAGAGGAGATCTTGAAGAACTTGAACTTCACTGACCCAATCCTAGCAGCGTTCTCTAAGTACGCAACACACAACAAGCAAGGACTTTTCTTTGAGATGTTCAGACTTGCTTTCATGGTACACGAAGTTGATCAAGACGGGAACCCTGTGGTTGTTGATCCACAGCTTGTAACCTTGTTTGATTACTTACGTAAATATTACAAACATGATCCGGAGACATTAGAATGGATTTAATTACAAGAACAGATGCGGACTACCCACCAACCAAGGAGTCCTTGAACAAGATCAAGAAACAGACAGCACTGATCAAACACATCCTGAGCAGTGTACCGTTCACATTCGTAGCAGGTGGTGCTGCTCGTGACCACTACGAGAACTACCCAGCCAAGGACATCGACGTGTACTGCGTTGATCATGCATCAGCAGATGCAGTCCTTGGTCTGTTCGAAGAACAGGGTATGGATGTTAAAGTTCTCTTCGATGAAGGCTCAAACCCAAGAACTGAAGATGGTCGGTATGATTCCACATCCTCGTATGTGTCTATTATTTATGAAGCAGTTGTAGTTCACAACGGTTCACGTTTTATTCTGAACGTGATGGTTCTTAAACATCAGCCAACTATTGAGGCGCTTAAGGCCGTACCGCAGCGTTTCTACAGCGATGTAATTATCGGCACCGTAGCCCAGTTCCCTGTGTTTGTTTCCCGGAAGGTATACGTAATGGCTGGTTCAGCACTGTTCCTTGTACCTTTTAACAACTCAGTGTACCTACACACAAGAGACGTGTTTAGTGACCCTCTGTCTAAGAAGTACGCTGACCGAATCCGAGAAGAGTACACAAAGCGTTTAACCGTGTGCCGTACTACAGAGGACGAATCGTTCTACGCCAAGGCCTTGTTCAACCAGCAGTTGCTGCGCCTCCCCGCATTACGTACTTATGAACGTGTAGGTTCAATCGACCGTTTCGGAACAATCTTCTGTGGGGATCAGAACTCGAAGTCCCAACCACCTGTAATTGTGATTGGATCTCGTGGCTTACCGATCAATCTGCCACACAAATCCGTGTTCTCTAAAGAGCTATGGGTAGAGATCCCAGACCGTACTTGGATTGCAGGGCGTCCATCAGGAGCCCCATCCTTTGTAACCCAAACCAGGGTTGAGAACCCAGCACAACGAGAGTTCTTTGAACGTGTGATCATGGACACAAGTTTCGATGTTCTTAACAGACAGTTACTTCTAGGGGAGTTAGCTATTGCGATCAGAACCCGACGGAAATACGTTCAAGATGCGAACGAGCGGTATCAGTCAAGTCAGGCTGCTGCTGGGTCAGCCGGTGTGCAGGCTGTGCGGTCAGGAATTGATTTCTTCTGATGCAGTCCTTGACCACGACCACGATACAGGTCTTGTACGTGGTGTAATCCACAGACAGTGTAACCAAATGGAGGGTCGGTTCAGGAATTTCTATATCCGATCCGGCCTCCGTGCTAAAGGCGTATCATTCCCAGACGCACTGATCCTGACTGCGATGTACTGCATGAAGGATCAGTACAACTTAATCCACCCAACTCATAAGGAAGATTATGAGCTAGAGATCCTGAAGCTCAAGCGTAAACTTACAAAACTTAGAACTCAAACCTCAAAGCAAAAGGTGCTAGATGACATCGAAACTATCCGTGAAGCTAACGCAAGCAGAGCAGGAACTAATCCTGAACCTTTCAAAACAGGGAGTATCATCTCGGAAGATCGCCCGAGCCCTGAACAATCGAGTTACGAAATCCACCGTAAACAACGTACTGAACAGGAGCAGGCTCAATGAACAAAGTCCGAAGAAGAAAGAACGCAAGGGCCCGAGGATTGCAATTCTGGATATCGAGACAACACCAGAGATCAGCTACACTTGGGGACGATTCAAGCAGTTCATCTCCCAAGGACAAGTCATTGAGCACCCGTATGTTCTGACGTATGCGGTTAAATTCCTAGATACCGGCGAGGTCTTCAGTAAGAAGTTGACTGACTACAACCTGTTCAGCGTAGACATCAGAAACGACTCAGAACTTATTAAGGACTTACATGCAATTCTTCAGGAAGCGGACTTTATTGTGGCTCACAACGGCGATAAGTTTGATATCCCTTGGATCACGGCCCGATTTATTAAGCACGGACTTCATCCGTTCCACCCTGTCAAGTTCATTGACACACTTCGAGCAGCGAAGAAAATAATCCGAGTCCCATCTTACAGTCTTGAAGCGCTGTGTGTGTACTTCAACCTGACTCGTAAGCTAGATAACGATGGTTTCCCTCTGTGGCGTCGGTGTTTAGAAGGTGATCGCTCCGCCTTCGACGAGATGCAGGCGTACAACATCGGTGACATCCAGTGTTTAGAAGACCTGTACCTGACACTCAGACCGTACATGAAGCGTCACCCGAACGCTGCGTTGTACTACGAAGGTGCCGAAGGTCGTTGCTCTCGCTGCGGTTCAACTAACATGAAGATGACTGAGACGATCGACACGACATCGTTGTCGGTATTCCCTGTTATACAGTGCGGTGACTGCGGTACACACCATCGAGTACGCCGTAACACCCGTACAAAAGAACAAATGCAGAACACATTCCAAGCTATCTAAGGAGTACAGATGTACGATAAAGAACAATTCCGTGACGTGATCCGCAGAACTCTCCGTGAGTTCGAGCAGGTCGGAGGGGCTCGGTACTCAGAGGATGCAGTCACACTGTTGATGATGATTGCTGCCCACGAGTCAGGCTTAGGTACGTACTTACGTCAGATCAGAGGCCCAGCACTTGGGCCTTTCCAGATGGAACCTGAGACTCTTCGGGATATGTACCGAACATTCATCAGCGTAACCCGTCGATACGACTTCGCTGTTGCGTACTTCGTACCTAGCAAGAAGTCCTTGAGCACACCGGACTACATCCAACTACTGGAGACTGATCTCCGGTACGCTATTATAACAGCCCGTACGTTCTTTGTACGCTTTGAAGAACCAATCCCAACCCAAGGTACTGGGTCTGAACAAGACCACCTCAAAGCGCTTGCTGCTTACGCTAAGAAGTACTGGAACACAGTACACGGTAAAGCAACCGAAGAAGAATATTTCCTAGACTACATGAAGCGAGGTTACATCTCTTGATTGAAGCAATTGTTTTAGTATGTGTTGTATACACCGTTATGTTCTTTGGCTTCGAGTTCTATAAAGAGTTCACTACAGCAAGGGTTCAGGACGAGGAGTAAGGTTTGTACGAGGATGATGTAGATATCATGGAGCAGGATTACACTGCTCCTACTTTAGATGATGTTACACAGGATTGGAGAGAAAGTTATGAATCAGAAATTGATGTCACTTACCCGGATGACTAAGAAGCCTGACCTATCATCAGTTAGCACACGAGATTTAATCCAAGAGTTATGCTACAGGGACGTGTACAACAAGGTCGATAACTCTGGGTACGTTGAATTAGTACTGGAACTGTCCAGTTCTGAGGTTGTGTTCCTGAAGATCAACAAGAAAACTTATGACAAGATGGAGTAGGATGTCATGAGTTGTAATGACGAACACATCAAACACCTAGAACAAGATATAGAATTCCTACGTAATCTGATGAACCAGTTCGTAGTCGGTTCCTCGTATTTCAGAGCTTGTTACTTGAGGATAGAAACCAAGAAATCGTTGATCAATAGGTTAAAGGGGTTGGATATGGAAGAGCAGGAGTTCGAGCTAGATGATCTGGATATCCCAGAGGTGGAGTTCGAGTACGAACATAATGAAGATGAAGGTTGTGAAGGGGGCGCTTGCCGGATATGATTTCAATTGGTGGGGGATATTATGCCACCTCGTGTGGTCACATATGGTCTAGTAAAACAGATAAACGACTTATCGGTAAGTACGATAAAGATGGTTACATTTCTGTCAACCTACGAACAGAACGTGGTCATAAAAGTTATCGAAGGTGTCGCTTAATATGCGAAGCATATCACGGGCCAAGTCCAGAAGGGTATGAAGTAAACCACAAGAATGGGTGTAAGGATGATGACACACCCTTGAACCTGGAGTGGGTTTCGAAGTCTGAAAATTGCAGACACTCTATCGACATTTTAGGTAACTGGCCCAGACTCAAATTAAGTAGTGCAGATGTGGATGAAATAAAGTCTTCGCAAGAGACAAACAAAGAACTATCTCTGAGATATGGGGTTCATAACTCCACGATCTCCTTAATACGATCCGGAAAAAGAAGGGCTTGTAAGATATGATCGAACAGTACCAGAAAGCTGTGCTTAAGAGCACTACACACAAAGGTTTAACCACACCGTACTTTGAGTTAGTATCTAAGGTTGGAGATCTGTACATCACACTTGCTGTCCCAGCAGAGGTGGGTGATAAATTTGATCGGAGGCGTTATTCCGCTTCTTTGAAAGAAGATATCCGAGGTATCTTGGATACCCTTACAGAGATCGCTAACCTGAACGGTATCCCGTTACAAGACTTAATGCAACCAACAGTGGATATGTTTAAAGATGAATCAAAACCCGTATAAGTTCACAGTCAAGGGTACGACCTTTGACTTCTATGATCTGTCTGACGCTATCAACTTCGACCAGTCTGCGGTTGAGCACGCAGTCAAGAAGTTAGTAGCGTTAGGTAAACGCTCAGGTAACAAGACTTACCTCCAAGATCTCCATGAAGCAATACAATCTCTGATGCGTGCCAAGGAGCAATACGAAGATGCACTACGACGAGTTCCACGAACCCTTGAAAACAGCACAACAAACCTCACCGATCAACCGCTTCCTTTTGGAGAGCTTACAGAAGTTAGAGAAGCGCGTCTTGGATATGGAAAGGCAGTTAGACTCGGCGGCCTCGAAGAGTACACAGGAGTCGGGTCAGTAGTTTAGACAAAAAAGAAAGGGGGCTACTGCCCCCTTGCTGGATCTACGATCTTGAATGTAACCTTCATCTGCTCCTCTAATGCTTTACCCACATCATCAGGCGATGCCCCTGTCACTGCGCTATACGAACGAGCAGCATCCGTAAGGATCTTCGAGCTCATCTGTAGCTTCCGATTCAACTCCTTGATACGAACCTCTGTTTGATCTATACCAGAGATAGTTGTCAGATTAACAGGACGGGCTTGCTTACTCCGGTACACTGGCTCGTTGATAGACACAACGAACTGACCGTTACTGTACTTAACATCTAATGAACCAACAACTGTAGGATCATCAAACGTCAACTGAGGGTACAGCTTCTCTCGGATGATAGCTGAGTTCGCTTGAACCCATACATCCTTCGGATTAGTACCATCACGCTCAGCAGCAACTAAGATCTCCTGTGCTAAAGGATCACCCTTAGAACGCGCTAGGCGAGCCTGTAACGCAGGCAAGGCATCAGGCTCTGTGGCAGTATCCCTGATACGTTTCGATGGACTCATGGCCTCCTGATACGTGTTAATCAGTGCATCTGCTGCACCAGCACGTACCTGTGGGTCTTTAACCTTCAAGACTTTATCGAGAGAGTCCGCCATTGTGCTGTAACCAACAGCGTACGGTATACCAGTACCAGAAGAAGCCTGTGCTGGTGGTATACCCTGACCCAAACGAGTGATCAGATCTTGCTGGGACTGTGAACTATAGATAGCACCGCCACGACCAACAGCCTCGACCTGATTCTGTAACGCATTGATCGGCATCCGCAGTGCGTTCTGTGTCAAGATGAACGTACCAAAGCCCGGCTCCATCTTCTGAATTACATTCAGAGCAGTGCCGTTGGTTAGCATATCAAGGTTAGACTTCAGGATGTCAATCTCGTAGTCACCTCGAACCAACTTGATAGTAGCATCGTACATCCGGTCGATCTGTTCTAGCTGTGATGTCTGGATATCAGAGGGATCACCACCAGCTTTAGAGATAAACGATGTACTGTCGGAACCGATCTGAGAACGGATCTGCTCCATCTCCGTAATGAACCCACGCTTCAGGGCTTCAGCATTAGCTGGGTTTTTCTTCACGGACTCAGCAAACACACGGAGCTTAGTCTGGATAGAAGACTCCTGCTGACCAGTGAACGATACGATGGCAGCCTCAGACTTCACAGCCCGTACGTTCAGGTTGTACCCAAGTGTATTAGCCTTCAACGCCAAGTCCGCAGTGGACTGAGCAACCCGTGCTCTAACACCACGAGCTGCCAGCGCCATCCCCATCAGTGTATCCTCACTGAAAGAACTAGGGTCTATACCCTTTAGCTGGGCATCCCCTGCCGCCAGCTCCCTCCCCTCTGTAAGTAACTGATGTCGGGTCTCTGCTTCTCGACGCTCCTGTTCCGTCTGTAACTGCATCGCAGACTCACGCTCGTTAACAACAGCGTTCTTCCCTAGGTTAGCATTCAAGGTCTTACGGAAAGACTCTGCACCGTCCGCACCAAGAGATGTCTGGTATGATTGCGTCATCTTCGTGAGCTCAACCTCAGCACGCTTCGGGTCTGTTGCTTTGAGATCCATGTACCGGTTCACCACCTCCATAGCAGCAGCGTGACCTTCGTTCTCGATCTCCATCTTCAAAGCCGCAGTATCTACAGGCGCAGGTTTATTGAACTCAGCAAAGGCCGACATCCCTGTCGATAACGCCTGAGCCAGAGATCCAACCTCTGAGGATTGTACAACCTTCTGGGATGTACCCTGTGCGATTGGTTGATTAGCGATTGGATTCTGGAAGTTCATTGTTGTCCTCGATACTGTTTAGTAAGGCTTCTAAGCCCTGTTTTGATTTAGGATTAGAGTCGATCAGTACACGCAGCATACTACGTGCTGTCTCTGGTGTATTGGTTTCGATCAAACGATCTGCCATATCAAACAACGCACCCTCAGATTCAAAGACAATCCCTGTTAGGAACTTCTCTTTACTCATCTGGGCTAGCTGTTTGTCTGAACCAGCAATCAGGTCTAATGCTCGGATAGATTGAAGCATTGCCTCCATCACTAACTCACCATCAGCAGAACCGTTCTTCTTGTCAGCGATCATATCAACAGCCATACGGTTTGCGAACTTAGCGTTCTCTAGTGCAGACTCCTCTCGGGAGAACACACGGTCACGCGCTTCGTAAACATCAGCAGCCGAAGACGGTGGTAAGCTGAACATCACAGGCCAGTACGAAGTATCTGTAACCTGAGACACAGGCTTACCTGTACGGTCTACGTAGTTCTGCATAGAGTCCACGACCTTAGCACGGAACGCATCGTTAGTACCTGATAGCGATGAACGTGCGATAGTCTCAGCCATCTGAAGTACAACTGCTGTGTCCATAGGCTCAGCGTTATGAACAGCGTCCATTAACTTCCCTACATTAGCGCCTGTCTTCCAGAGCTCACGTAGTGGGCCACCAAGAACAAGACCACCATCATGTGTGAACATCATCTCAAACGTAGTCTGTAACGCACCTGCTGGGCTCAGACGTGACTGTACATCGAACTTAGTACCAGTCAAGCGCTCAAGTTCATGCGATAGCATCCCATCAATCAAGATACTCACCGAGTCCTTGTCAAATCCTTGGTCTTCCAACGCCTGTTGGATACTGTCCGAGCTCTCATCAATCAACGGGTACGCCCCGATACCGAAGATCCCAGAAACCATCCCCATCGTTTTCAAAGACTCAGCCCATGTACGTGCGTAGATGTTAGAACCATCCTTCGAGATCCCGTACTTGTTGAATGTAGCAGTACGAACCATTGGGTCAACCAACAAGTCGTTGAACATCCGGTGTACGTGTTGGAAGAACATCAACTGGAATGACGCAGCGTTCTGTTGGTACGCGAACTGATCAGTACGGTTCTGTTGGAACATCAACTGACGAGTAACACCAGCAGCTTCATTAGAACCCCGACGAGACAGTGCGTAGTCTACACCCTTGTCACGAGTGACCTTACTGATTGCGTGGTTCCATGCGAAGATATTTGCGAAGTCGGTAGCTAAGTGCTGAACGCTCAGTGCTAACTTCCCTACACGATCCCCTAGACCGAAGCCCGGAACCATACGCTTCCAGAACACAGAAGACATCGGGTTATGACGGCCTGCCTCAACACGACCAGCTTCACCGAATAAGTTCGTGATGTCCTGTGCTGCACCAGAACGGAACACACCAGACTTCCGGAAGTTATCCAGATGCTTAGCGAACTGCTCGGGTGTCATCCCAGACATAGCACCACCAAGTACATTAGCAACACGGATGTCCAGCTTAGTACTTGCTATCCCGAACAGAACCATCGCCATTGAACGTGGTAAGGTCTTAGCGAAGAAGTCCACTGGGTTCTGGATTACTAGGTTCTGAACTTGCAGAGTGTTACCCAAGATCTGGAAGAACGGACGTGCGCCGATCAGCATTAACGTCACAGCCTTCTTGACCTCGATGTCTAGCTTAGCCCCTCCAAGAACCTTCAACAACCCACTCAGTACACCGTAACCACGCTCCTTCAAGTCATTAGCGTAGTGGTTCACGCGATCCATGAACATCACGTACTCACGGTTAGAGAGCGCATGTTCCAGTGAACTGATCATCCGGTGAGCACGACCTGCTTCTTCAACAAGTGCAGCACTAACCTTAGAGTCTTGGAACATCTCTGCGCTGAACGTACTAGGGAAACCTTTGTACTCACGCATCAGTGGAGCGTACCGCTGTGCGAATCTCCGCTTCATAACTTCAACGGCATCTGATGTCAAGTGCCGACGGGTCTCATTGACGGCACGTGTCATCGAATCCGCTGGGCTCATTAGCTCAGCTAGACCTGACTTCGTGTACCCACGTACAACTTCACCACGAGAACGAGCGTGTGCTGGTACACCAGAGAACGTACCCGCATCATCCATACCAAGTTCACGACGACCCTCCCGAGTTGGTACAGGCTCGCCGTATATCTTAGAGAACTCAGCGCGAACATCAGGTGTATCAGTCAAACCAAGATCGTTTAAGTAACTGTCGTAGATCTTAGCTAAGTCAGCAGCAGCTTCCGCGCGAGAACCATACATCCCTATGGTTACATCACGAGTTGCTGGTAAACCATCCACCTCGATCTTTACAGTAGACTTAATCTTGTAAGAGTTCCCACCACGACCGAAGATATCAGAATCAGCGTAGTTCCGATCCATGTGACCAGCACGGTAGCTCATCGGCGTCTTAGTTAACTGCTTAACCTTGTCAGTCTCAACGATAACAAAGTTGTACTTCTTGTCAGAGACGAACTCCGCCTCACGAGAAGCACGGGCTAAGATCGCATTCGGTGTGTTGTACAGCTCGTCGATGTACTCGACAGTTATATCAACCTCTCTACCTAAGCGAGTATCCCAAGCCTTGTTACCCCATACACCATTCGGTACGAAGTACTCTGAGCTGTTCTCATCTGGCTTAGCAATCCGTGCTGGTTTAGAAACCAACGGATACACTTGGATAGAACCGTTCAGGTCTGACAAGATACCTTTGTCCGTGTACACTGATTTGTAGTTGTTCATCGCTAAGTGACGGTACACCTCTGCGTTACGAACCTTCCAAGTACTGTTCCAGAAATCACGAGCGCCTTGGTATCCACGCCATGCCTTGTCCGACATCGAGTTCCCCAAGAACGTCTCAGCTTCTAACTTAGAACCGAACTCAACTTGGTTATCATCGCCGTGTGTCAACAGACGCATCACATCATCCTGATCCTTACCACCGTTCATCTTCAAGAACGGCTCAAGCATCTGGGCTTGGACTGTCGATAACCGAGTAGCCTTATCAGTATACGAAGATACTAACTTAGTCAGCTCAGCCTTCACGACCTTGAACCAAGTCTGTGCATAGGAAGAGAACGGGACAACTGGTGTGATGAAGTTATCCTCAAACGGGTTAACGAACCCAGAGTGCGGACGCAGTTCAGTCTTAGCTTCTAAGAAGTACTGTGCTCCCTTCTCCTGCTCAGGTGTTAACTGAACTTCGTCTACGTACTTCAGACCTGAACTAACACCGGGGACTTTAACCTTGACTTTGTAGTCTAGTCCGAACAAGTACCTTGCTGAGTTCTCAGCTTCTTTCAGAGAACTGTACCCAGAGTTCACGTCCTTACCGAACACAGCACGAACAACCAGATCGCCGGTCTCGTCGTTGACACGCTCAACTACCGAGTGCGTAGCGTACACCTTAGCTGCTGATTGATCAGTAACAGCCTTAGCCCACTTACCTGCGGCTTGTTGGATCTCCTCCTCGGTCATAAGGTCGCTGACGTTCAGACTATTGAACTCTGCATCGAACTTAGATGCTGCACTCAGGTTAGGTTTAGGCAGCCCAGTAACGGCTGTATGGTGGAAACCAGCAGTACCCTGTGGGGTAGGTGCAACCCGCATAGCCAAGTCATCCTGAGTCAACCCAAGAGCTTCTACAGCCTCATCACCTTCCTTCACAGCAGCTTGAACCATCTCATGTGCAGCCTTAGGATTCACTACGTTCAAGGTATCAACTAAAGAACCTTGTTGACGGATACCGATTGATACAGCATTAGCTAGCTTAGAACGCACAACAGGGACTACATCAGAACTGGGTGTACCTTGCATACGCTGGCGGATACGTGTAGCCTCTGCCTTAGCTGCTTGGGTACGATCGAACTCGTCGATCTCGTTCTGTAAGTTCTGGAGCTCGATCTCACGAGCCTCACGTTGTTGGCGAACTAGAGCAGTTGCTTGCTTCTGTGCGTCCTTGAACTTCATACCTTCTGCTTGGAGTTCCCGAGTGATATCTTTAACAGACGCATCATCAACTTCCAAGGCAGCAGATAACCGTTTCTTCTCAGCCTCTAAGTCCTTACGCTCTTTACGTGTACCAGCCTGTGCTGAAATTGCATCCAGTTCTTCTAGACGTTTCAGATCAGCATTGTACTCAGGACGAGCAACAGTCTTGGGGATAACCTGAGGAGCACGAGGTGCTTCAGTCATCAACGAACGGATGTACGGATCGTCCTTCGGGATACCAGCAGCAGTATCAGCGATCTCTTTCGATAAGATCTCTAACTGTTCGATCTCCTCCGGAGTGATGTTACCCTGTGCCTGACGGACAGAGCCGAACACACGAACTGCTACAGAATCTCCGATAGACTTAATAAGCTTACCCATAGTATAAGCTGCATCAGCGAAGTACAGTGGTTCAGCTACGTCTAAGAACTCCCCGAATGTAATATCTTGAGGAGCGTTCCGTAACTCAGACAGAACCAAGTCAAAGAACTCTTCCTTGTACAGCGGGTTCCCGCCGATACCACGTTGGTCTAGGTCTTGGAACATAGACTTCACAGACTCAACACGGGCAGTCAGTACGCTAACCGGTTGTTTCGGATCTAGTAAGTACTCACGCAAACGATCAGCAGAGTCCTGCTTCAAGTAGAACTTCTCTGGGTCTCCGATCAGGTCTGCCAGAACTACTTGGATATCGTTCTGTTGAGCACGGGATGTCAGTACATCAACACCAACCAGAGACTCACCGATGTACTGAACCCAGTCCATTACGGATGCAGACTGCCCAGACTCGTACGAGAACTGGCTCAAGGTATCGTCGATAGCCCGTTGATGTAGTACCTCTGACATCAGGAAAGAAGTATCACCGAAGATCTCAGCCTGTTCAGGTGTCAGTCGTTGGACTGCATCCATGATGATCCGAGCTTCAGGTGATACGGAGTCCCGCACGTTGTTCTCTAATTCAATCGCCTTCATGATAGCACGTGCGTCTTCTGGAGAAGACTGTGCCAACTGTAAGAAGCTCATGTTCTCGAACGTAGCAGAGTACGCCTCAGCCTTGGCTGCTTGCTTCTGCTGTTCTTGTACATCAATCCATAGACCAGATGTGCCTACGAACTTCAGGTCTTCCTTAACAGTCTCATAGATATCAGCCGCGTCTTGTTCATCCTGACCGACAGCGATAGATGTAGCTAACGCAAGTTCACTAGCTTTCTGTGCTGCCATAGGAGGACGAACAGCTACAGTATTCACACCTGCAAAGAAGTCCTTACCTGTTGGCTTATCAAAAAACCCACGCTGGGGTGTTACCCCCAACGCAGGAACGGGACTCGGTTCTTCTACAGGAGCTTCAACAACCTGCGGTTCCTTCAGTGCTGCCTCCTCAGCAGAGGCCTGTTCTAAGATCTCAGTTTCGATTGGGTCTGTGCTTTGGAGTTCGTTCATTTCGTGTCCCGTACGTTTATCGTTTTGGTGGCTTACTAGCTTGGTAATCAGAGTAGAAGCTGGCTGCTTGTAATGACAGGTTAGCTATTGCTTGGTAGCTCGAAGCTCTAGATTCAGCATCAGCAGCTTGTTGGCGGTATCCGAATACTTGTTGGGCACCTGTGTTCAATTGATTACCGAACGCTATGTTTCCAGCGGTGGTTGCTTGGATAGCAGACGCTTGCCCCATGTATCCAGAACTATCCACTGTACCAGTGTTGACAGCGGATGCTTGTGCAGTAGCCCGTGCGATAGAAGCCTGACGGATAGCAGCAGCCCTGTCCTTAGCTGCCTGTCTCTCCTCGATCTTACGAGTGACCTCGTTGGCCTTCTTCTGCGCCCTCCGGGACTTCCTTTGTTCGACAGCAGACGCTACTGTTCCGGCAGCAAACACCCCTGCTGCAATAAAGAGTGGTAACATACCTACCTCGTTTTAAGACTGTACTGTACAGAGAACCCTAACAGGCACATTTCCTTGTCGGAGTCAGACTCGAACTTGAACTTCACCGACCGACCAACACCTCGGACTTTATCAACGAACCTCACGACGGAGGGTTTGTTAGTTATATCGTACGGTACATCTGGTACAGTGAACCCGTAAGGGAGTGGTCTGTAGATATCACGTGGCAGCGAGGCTGTCTCTATACTGAAGTTAAACACTGTGCTGAACTTACAACTGGAAGGCCTATCGAACAGGAGTCCTGTATCCGACACACCAGTAACAGAGTTCTCTGTCCTTTTCATGAACACTTCAACAAGAGGTACACCTTTGTTCTTCGAGTACTGCTGGACAGTGTTCTCCTGTGTTACTATGTAAGAAGTGTACTCAATACCGTTGAGGTCTGTGTATGATGCACCTTGTTCCATGAACCCAACAGGTATGCCCTGACCAGGTACGTACACCCCAATCCCGAAGTACACCTTCCTAGAACGCTCATCATTAATTGTTCCTATGATCCCAGGGGAGTCCGCTACAGGGGATACCGACACTTTCCAAGGGAAGAACGCATCAAGTTTAGTATCATACACCAAGACCTTTCCCTCGACCCCAGGCTTTATGAAGAACACCTTGTCGTTGTTCTCGTCGAACACACTGTGAAGGTCTTCTGATATGAAACCCTCCAAGAAGGAATCTATCCGGAGTTCAGAGAACTTAAAGATACCTAGCGCGCCATTTGATGATTGTATTCTGTACAAGCCTGATGCGGATGCAAACATCAACTCATCCTTTACAGGGACGACAGACCTCTTAGCGTACAATACAACGTGTGATACCTTGGATTGTATATAAGACGTAGCTGTAAAGCCAGAGTCCGCTGTCCCTTTCAAGTACCAGATCCCGTTGTCGCAGAATATAAGAACACCCTCTTTAAAAGGTTCAAGGTGGATACAGTTCCCAGCTTCGGGGATCTGGATCTCACCACCGTCTGTATCAAGCACGTCTGGCATGTCCTCGTGAATCGGATCATTACGTTGGTAACACCGACCGATTGCTTCAAAACCATCAATGACAACTTGACTGAAGTACACACGACCCTGTGCTCCATAGAATACCCGACCGAAGGCAGAGCACAATGCCTTGGGGTACATCCTCGTCTCTTTCTCAATCATTGGATATAGTTCCCCGGTGTAGTTTCTGGTACAGTGGTATCCACAGGTACGTTTGGATCAATTGGTGTTGATGTTCCAGGCTGTTTACCATCTTCAACAAGAGCAGTGAGTGTGCTAACAGGTGCGCCGTCCAAGCTCTTATCCAGAAGCTTAGCAGCCCTGTCTATATCTCTGATGTTGTAGATGTAATGTCCCCTAGGTGCTTCAGAAGAACCGACCGATACGTTGTTGTACGCAGCAGGATCGAAGTGTACATCACCAGAGGAGTCTGTGACATCGCCTAGGTACGGTACATCCGCATTGCTTGGGTACTTCGAGAGAACAGACTGGAACTTAACGATTGGATCTCCAACGGTGGATGTACCTTTTAAGCGACGATCTTGGTACCAACCCGCGTTCAATAGGTTGTACTTGTGTTCGTCGAACAGTACATCGGGCCTTGCTGTTACTGTTAGGGAATCCTTTAATAGTTTAAAATCGCGGACGTACACATCAACGTAATCAACGCTGAACGCCCCTGATTGGATACCCTTTGTTAATAGTATCGGACGTGTGCCGAACGACACTAGGCATTTGGTACGGATGAACGCAACACTTGGTCTTACGAACTCTGAAGACATCACGTTGAACTTGTACTCAGTGACCTTCTGCGGAGAAGACCCCCTTGCAGGCTCTATCAAGCCGAGGGTCACAACATGGTAGTCTGTGGAGGATTCTGTTGTTAATGTAAAGGAGATCACAACATATACGTCTTGATCCCTCCAGTACCTAGACTCTAGCACAGAACCTGTTGGTGTGTACACCACGGGGTTTACATCAGGAACCTTGAAACCACGACGGCGTACACGAACCATACCAGTAGTGTCTACGTCCATGTTTAACTCATCAGAAGTAGTTCCCTGAAGATCCTCTGGAGTTAATAGAGGGCTGATCTCCGTCTGCAATCCTTTAGCAAAACTAAGATACCCGAGTTCTAACTTCTGACCGTGGGACATAGTTACTTCCGATTAGTTAAGTACTTCTGGATTGCTAGTTCCGCTGCACGAGTTGATGTAAACAAAGAATCAAGCTCAGCAGGAAGAACACCACCACCATCGAAGCCAACCCGATACAGAGTACTACCATCTTTGCGAAGAATCTTAAGGTCTCGACCATCTTTAACTTCTACGCTTTGAACTGATTTACTAGCCATATTAACGTCTCCCGTAGCGTTTAGCGGAACTTAGTTTGTTACCGATACGCTTCTGCGATTGTTGGATTTTAGATAGGAACTGGTTAGATCTACGAGCAACAACTGGGTTCTGTGTACCACGCAATGCAGAGATACACTCGTTGATGCAGGTGTCTACGTAGCCGGATTGCATACGCTCCGGTAATGGGATCAAGAATTCGTCTGAGAAGTGGAATACCTCTTTCTCTGAAGAGATCACCTTGGTCTTACTAGACTGGAGTACAGAGTCTATATCTTTGTTGTAGGAGTCGAACACTAATGTCTGATCGTCGAATGTAGTACAGTGCATCGGATGTCTGTTATTCATCACGACCAACGAAGTACCGTTTACTTCAACGACCTCGGTGTTATCAAGAGTACTGGGGATAATGTTCATGAACTCCAAGAATGTCTTGGGGTCGATGAACTGAACTTGTTCGTACAGGACGCCTGTATCAGCTTTGTTGTAGTAGATAACAGAGTCGTGGATTCGGAGGATCTCTCTAGGGATACGCATCAATACCGGTTTGGTATTGTCTGTGTAAGAGTCCAGAGTCCTTACAACAGTCTTGTATTGGAGGTCTCTATCTTTATCCAGTACAGTATCGAGAACATGGAGGCAGATCTGAGCAGCCTGTCGAGCCTCTTCGGAATCAAAGATGCTATCAACCTCGAAACCATCCACGTACGTTAGATACGTCTTGACAACATCTAGTAAAGTCTTCTGAGCCATGTTGCCTCACAAATAAGAAAGGGCGGGACAAGCCCGCCCCTATGGGTTAGTAGTCTTTCACACCTGCGTTGTCACCAGCCGGAGCACGGTACACAACTTGGAGTTTGAATTGACCGCCGGTATAAGCAGGAGCCGTTACTGCAATCTGGGAGATACCCGGGACTGCTGCACCGATACCAGCACCAGCACCAACGACAGTCTTGTTAACTGCATCTAAGGCAGCACGGGTTGTACTAACCAGAGCAGCAGCACCAGTACCATCACGACGTACTACGTTAACGGTTAACGCATCGGTACTAGCTGCCGAGGTAGCTGCTCGAACTGCAACCAAGACCGCACGTTCAATCAACGCACCAGCCGGGATTGCGATAACCATATCGTTGGTGGTTGAGGCTGCTGGTAAATCATTCCAATCGAAGATGTATTCCAGCGTGGTCTCTTGACCAATACGAGAGATAGCCGAACCACGCTTAGCATCTGAACCACGTGGGCCGAAGTGGGTGAACCGACCATTAACCAGTTCTTGACGACCTAAAGCCATTTTGTATTCCTTCTATGTTGAACAAGAAAGCCCTCGTTAGAGGGCAGTCTGTATTACTTGTCGGTTAAGATAACTGCGATAGACTCAGGACGCTGAGTACCGAAACCCCAACGAGACTTAGCGAAGTACTCATCACGACCTAAATCGTCATTACGCTTCATGCCTGCTGTTGGAGCACGACGGATAACACCCATCAAAGGTTTACCATCATCATCACCCACGTACATAGCGATGTTAGCAACACCGTTAGCACCTACTGATTTAGCACCAGGGGTGAAACCACCAGTGATGGTCTCGGCACCGACTACCGGTAACAGAGTGGTAATCATGATATCGAAGCCGTAGATGTTACGGTAGAACTGCATTGAGTTCCGATCAGCGAAGCCGGTCTCTACGATACCTTGGAACTGCGGGTTATCAGATGTAACTACCTGAGCCAAGCCGTTCAGGTCGAACTCAACAGTCGGGTCAACGAATAGTACACGACCTGTTGCTGGGATGTTTGCTTCGTCGAAGGATAACTTCAATAGACGCAAATCATCTAAGGTGATCTTACGAGCACCGTCTGCACCACCCGATGCTACGAATCGGTGAGGGCGGTTGTTGATCAGGTTCAACTGACCAGCGGTTTGTTGGTTAACGCCAGTACGGAAGATGTCAGTAACCATCTTCTGACGGAACGCTTGTGCTGACTTCCGAGTACGAGCAGCTACCAGACCTGGGATCTGAGAAGCAGCATCTTCTTTCAACTCGTCAGTAATGAACCAACCGTCAGCATCTTTATCAGATAACTGCAAGTAGATCCGAGAGGTATCAATACCTGAGTACTTCAGTGGTGAGTTCTCATCGTAGGTGGTCAGAGTTACGTCACCGATTTGGTTCACTGACAGACGATCACCTTCTGGGAATTCAGAGGTACGGTCGTTGAACAGTAAGCCAGAGTCTACTAACTGTTCGTCAAACGATTCCATTAACGAAGTGTTGTAGATCTGTTGGATGATTAGAGCATCCGAGTTACCAGTAGTATGTGCCATTTAGCTTATCCTTTCTTCAACAGTGCTGCGATAGCAGCGGTACGATCACGGTTGGAAGAACCTTTTCCTAAGATAGTCTTAGCTACCTGACGGAACGGATCTTCTTGCGGGTTATTTGGTACTGTGTACGAACTCCCGAATTGAGTACTAGCTTTCGGCTGAACTGTGATTCCGAAGATAGACCGGAAAGCAGCAGGTTTGCTCTTAGCTAGTTCAACAATCTCGGCTTCCGTGTAACCTAGGGTTGCCCCTTTGGTACGCAGTACTTGCTGGTACGAGTCGCCATACATCTGCTTAGCAGCCTCAGTACACTCACGCAAGTTCGTATCCATTACTGAACTTTGCTGGGACTGGGACAGCGCATTCAAAGCGGCTTGTTCAGCTAACAATCGCACCCGAGCTTCGATCTCTACTGGGTCTACCGTGGTCGTGGTAACTGGTGGAGTCGGAGGTTGCGGCTTGTTCAGAGCTTCTTGAGCTTTACGCTGTTCCTCTGTCAAGGTCAGTTTAGCTCGGAGCTCTTCTAGTTCTTTCTCTAGGGTTGAGATATGTTGGTCAGCGTGTTGGATTTTATTCACAGCAGCGTTGACATCGTACTCTCGATCACCTACCTTGAACTTCAGGTCAGAAGGTTGGTTGGTGTTGGTATTCTCTGGATCAAACATATCGTCCCTCAGATGTTTCTTAGTAAGTCAGATAGCACGAGTCGCTTTGCTCGTGCTAAGTTTTCCTTGAACCGAAGTACAAACAGGTTCAAGAACGATTGTTCTTTGTCGAATGATTGTATCTCTTTGTCGTACTCAGCTTCTAAGTAAAGAACGAGATCCTTAGTAAACGGGTTCTGCTTCCACGACTTATATTGCCGTACAAAAGCATCCCGTTCTTCCTTAGTGCTGAGCGTTGACCAGCGCTGAGATGATGCGCGTGGGATCTTAATCTCGCTCATGGGGGATAGAATAGCCCTTCTAAAAGTTAAGGCCCGGCGACCTCAATGGGTGTAGGTTGTGACAGGATATCCGCAGCCGTCTGTTGTAACGCTGATACGTGGAGTTGTTCATCCATCTGTTCAGATGCAGAAGCGAACTTACCGATCAGCTTGAACTGCGAGAACCCACCTAACTCTTCAACAGCTTGAGCCAGTGCGTACGTATCCATATGACGACTGATCAGGTTCCCTAGGTTAGAGTTCGCTAAGGTCTGAAGCATGTTCATCTGTTGGTTCTGACGCTTGAATCGACGAGCGCCCATCGGTACTAATTTACCGTTAGCCTCTAGGTCAGCCTTACCGATCCGAACAGTCAATGGTAAACCTTCGTCGTCTGTAGTAAAGACTTCTACAACAGAACTGAAGTTATCCCGACCAACATCGATCTCAGCTTTAACACAGGGTTCTAGTAAGTCTAGCTCGAACTGCTCAGCCTTGTGTAAGAACTTCCGTAACGCTGCATCATCTAGCGTCTGTACTTCACCTAAGGTCTTCTCGCCAGGGGTTCTGAAGCCCATCAGTTGTGGCGGTAAACCACAAGCTGCACGAGCATGCGCCATCAGACGCTCTTGGTGTAGGTCGGCAGTTAGTACTGTAGTATCTGGTGTGATGTCGTTAACACCGCCACCTTCAGGTGCTAGGTACGTTGTCTGTCCGGTATCCTCGTTGTAGACTTCCTCTACGTCACCACGGAACACACGGTCTGGGTGGATGTACCGATCAAGTGCATCCGACTTAGAGTTCTCTCGGTGGTTGATCTGGTAGTTCAGACCTACGACTTTATCCAGTGGGCCTTGGCTCCACAAGTTATCAGGCTTCTCAGCCCACGAACCTTTATAGATATTAGCATCCGTCTCTTCTTCCTCAAGCAAGAGGTCTACGCGGTCAATGACGATAGCGTGTCTGGACTCTCGGAGTTCGTACGTCTGCTCATCGAACACATCCCCGTAGAAGTGCAGGATCTCAACCATTGAACTGTTGTAGTACGACTCCATGTTTGTAAAGCCATCGGGTGTGTACTGCTTATGTTTGTTCAACTCTGTCTTGGTTAGCTGAGAGTACGAACCACGACGATGGATCACACGATCAATAACGGACTGATCTGCATTCGGGATAGCCCGTGCCATCTTGATGAACTCACCAACAGATACTAACTCACGCAGGATCTTAGGAGTACTCTGGAAGCAAGTACGTGTTGGATCAAAGACGATATCGTACGGGCTTATACGTACAGGCTTCGGCCCGATATACCCGATACCGTTCTTGCGTTCGTCTACGAAGTTCACCTTGACGAAGCAGTTTCCGTAGATCACTAGATCTTGGATTAACTTCCGGAGTGTTCTGTCAAAGCCGTTCAGAGCGTGTCTGTTTTTAATGTACTCCACAACCTTTCTACGGGTCTGTACGGTACCAGCAGTACGATCGTATGGCCTCCACCCTAAGAAGTCCTCATGGGGCATTACAGCCGCGTACATGATGGCTTCTAGTTCCTCTTTCAACTCAGCTAGGATAGGGACGTGTGTAGTGTGGTCGTGCATACCATTCCCTGATAGGGATGTGGTATCAGTAGCAAACAGGTAAGACTCTAGCTCAGTCCACTTGTCTTTGTTCTGGACTCGGTACATCTGGAACTGATCGTACTTAGAGCTAACCATTGTAGCGATGTTGTGTGGGTCAGCCCACTTCAAGAAATTCAAGGAAGCCATTAGGTTCTCCGTTGTTGTCCACGTCTGCCACCAAAGCGGCTCAGTTGCTCTGTGAGCTTCTTACGAGCTAGGGCAATACCTCTACCCATAGGGGGCTTTAATTCTGTAACAGCGAGCGTTACAGCGTCTTTTAAATCATCGTTCCGAGGCTTTGGTTGGACGAGTTCTTCTTCTAGTAAACGAATCAGTCCTATCCGGTTATGGAATACTTCTGAGTTCCGGTATCTAGGTTCTAAGATCTGAAGGATACGTTCGTACTTAGAGGAATCGTTCGGGGCTGCTTTAGGTTTGATCTCTAAGTACCCACCCTCCTTCCGAACTACGGACTTCATGTACTCCGCTACTAACCCACCACCGTTGTTAGATTCAACAACTAACTGCTTGAAACCCCAACGCATGAACATATCAATAGCTTTGTCGTAGTACTCTTCCATCTTGTCTGTCTTGAAACGCTCAAGGTCAAGCACGTACAAGTACCCGTCCTGATCCATACCAACGACAGCAATGGCTGTGAAGTCCCGACGCTTAGCTTTCAGGTTACTGAACGCCAAGTCCATAGCTGCGGTAATCCGTAACTTCTTCTGGTTGTAGTACCAATCATCCCCGCGTTTAACTAGGAACTTGGGTTCGATGTACTGGAAGTGTTGCTTGTTGATCCGAGCTAAGGATTCATCATTTGGATCGTTGTAGTACTGAGCCAAGAACCCTGACATATTACCGTCTAGTGTAAGGTTTGCTTTCTTGATAGCAAGTTCTCTTTGGTCGAAACCGAAGAACTCACCTGAAGGCATCTGCACCCGAGGCCACACGAAGTTCCCATCACCTGTTCTGTACGGAGAATCCTCTACCACACGCTCGAAGACTTCCCACATTGCAGCATCACCTACCTCTTCACCAGACTCATCGAAGACTGGGATACGCAGTGAAGTGATCAGTGCGTACAAGTCATCGTCACCGTACCGTGTACCAACAGCTTTACAGTACGAACCTGTTGTCAAGATCTTCATACAGTTCTTGTAACAGCGTACAACCTCAGCCTTCTCAGCTTCGGATTCGTAGTTCTCGTCTGTTACCAAGTCGTCGAAGATAACCTCGTTACAGTGGAACCCAGTGTTCGTACTCTTAGCTGACGTAGCACGAACGGTTGGGTCACGGACTTGACGGGACAGACGCTCGGGGTGGTCTACCTTGATAGCGTCTTGAGTCCAAGTGTCAAGAGGTTTATGTTTCATTACACCGTCCCTGTCCCGGACGTAGTTCAACATCTCAGGCCAGAGAGCACGGTGTTGTTTGCTTTGTAAGATCTTCTCGATCACCCCCAACTGCTCCCTTGCTAGGGATGGGTTTGACGAGACGTAAAGTATAGTCCACCACGGTTTCTTTGTTATCTTCCATGCAGCATAGACCGCGATACAGTGTGACTTCTGATGGTCACGGGGGATCAGTCCAAGCTGGAACTGGTGCTCCTCACTCTGTAGGAATAAAAAGAATTCCTTGTGCATATCCCCGTAGTACCGATCGGGGAACATCATCTGTGCGAATGTGTACAGGTCAGCCTCACAGCTTTCCCGTATTGCTTGAACGTCAGCCCGTCCCGCCATAGTTCTTTACTCTCTGTACTCGACTCGCGTAACGCGGTCATTCATCTTTTTTAGTTCGTCAACAACCTCACCTAGAGTACCGATCATGATATCAAGGCGTTGGTTTGTTGGTGCCATTGCAGAGTTGATCTGCCGATCCACAGCATCCCTGTTTGGATAATCCTTTAAGAGTGTTTCTTTTAACTCCACGGTTTTATCCTCTACTTTACCGAGACGTGTGTGATGATGGTTAGCAATCCAAGCTAGGGCGGAGATCAATCCGCCAGCTAAGATACCTACCAGCTCCTTCAGGGAAAGAGCGACTCCGGTTTCTAGACTCATGAGTTGATCTTCCTGAAGGCTGTGATTACAGACGCTACATCTTGGTCTTCTTTGTTGGACTCGTTCTTACGAGGTCGCCCAGCTCCCTTGGTCTTGATCTCTGCGTTGTCGAATAGAACCTTCATTGCTGGGACTGAACCACCAGACGCAGCCATCATAAGCTGTGCCTTAGCGGTAGACCTGTCACGTTGTTCCATCTGTTCGCGCAAGACCTTAACACCTTCGAAGCCGAACTGCTCCTCCCCTTCTACGAACCACTTCAAGGTCAGAAGTTTGTTCCAGTGTTTCATGGAACCAACTAACCGCATTGCTGCATCGTACTCATCTACAGCTTCAGAGTACACCTTAGAGAACGAGACGTACTCCCGGCCCTCCTTTGTGAAGTCGTAGTTCTTAAGTGTGTACGGGGCATCCTTCTCCCCGAACTCCACGAATAAACCTTGTGTCTTCTGGATTCCATTTGAAGACTTCAGATCAAGGTTCATGGTTCTGATATCATGCATACCTACACCCTCTGAGCTGCAATACGAACAACCGCACCATCCTCCAGTTTGAACTCAACGTATCCGTTTGGAGTAGGTGTACCAGCAAAGTGCTTGCCTAAACGCACGGTTCCAGTACCCTTCCCTGTAAGGAGTAAGTCCGCATTAGTGTCTACACCTTCTGGTCGGAGTGAAGCAATTCCACCACCTGTCCCACTTCCCTGAGCTGCTACGAAGTTAGCCCTGTGAGATCCCAAGAATACTCGACCTGCCCCCTTAGCTCGGATGTTGTAGTCAATGTCCGATGCTGAACCGCCAGGCTCAACACCAGGCTGATTGTTACCACTGCCGCGCAAGATAGTCCAGCTATTGGTTGATGGCGTATGTGCGACTTGGGCCTGCACTCCTCCAGACGAATTGAAGTACGTGTTGTTTGAACCGTTGACGTCGACGCGCAAATCGCCATTAGCAGCGATACGCGCACCTAAAGCCCCACTATTATCGAAGTAAGCATAAGGGGAAATAGACCCCATGCCGTTACCCGTGAGTGTAATCGAACCGCCAATAATGGTGCCACCTAGTACACGTTCTTCCCCGTACCGTACGTTGTTATTAGCAGTAGCTCCGTGGTGTTCAATGTGCCCATCCGCTGATACATAGAACCCCGAACCCACGTTGCTGTTTGCTACGGCACTGTGCGCCCTGACCAAACTGTTTGACAGCGCCGCAATACCTGCCACTCGACAACCACTAGCGCTTGCGCCAGTACATTCAATCGAGCTGCCGAACTCAGCCTGAATGCCGAAGCCTAAGTTCTGGCTGGGGTCATACGCATTGTTCGAGATTGCGTTATTGCATTGGACGGTAGAACCTACGTAAGCCCAGATGCCTACGTCACCTGCATTGTAAACCTTAGCGTCGTTACAAATAATCTCCGAGCCTACGCGAGCAGCAATTCCGTAGTAGAAATTGTTAACCCGCATCTTAGTTCCACAGTTAATAAACGCGCCGTTGACGGCCAGCACACCAGTATAGTTAGTCGCTTTAACGTCGATGTTAATGTAGAACCCGTTAAGGTATCCCAACCGGTGCCCGTTACTGACTACAATCATGTCAAACGTAGGTTGCGTCCCTGACGGTATTGTCAAGACACACTGGGTTTCGTCGGTCTCGTTACCCACCAACCGCAAGCGGTCGCCGTCAGGGTGATTGATCAGCAACGTCTCAGACAAGATGTACGACCCGTTAGCCACCTTGATGGTACAAGTCGCCCCGTGCGGTATCCGTTTGTTTTTGATAGACGCAAGTGCCGCTGCGATTGTAGGGTACTGCAAGCTAGGAACTGGGATAAAAGACGGGGCGGTGCCCGTCTTATCTTCCCGACTTAGCAGCCGCCATTGGGGATCTGGCGAAAGAGCAACGCACTCATATACCGCATCCCCTATCTGTTTCGTGTCCCCAAGCGAGGGGTTGTTTGGAAAATCTGGTAAAGCCATTGTTATGCTCTCCGATAGAAACCACTGATATTTATTGCCGCCGCAGAATCAAAGAACTCTGCTGCACCACCGCCACTTGGGTCAGTCGCACGGATAGCTAAGACGTTACCTGTCGTACCAACGAAAGCAACACACTCTCTGTCAACCCCAACAGCCAAACTTGAATAGTAGATGTTAAGGGCAACCCTTTCTCCAAAATTGGAAAGCGTATGTGGAAGAGATATACGAAGTCCGCCCGATCCTGTATGACCTGTGTAATTCACCGACACAGTGAAGAACACCAGTTCACCGATTTCGTAGAACTTCCCGTCTTGCGTGGTGTAGGTACACGTACCCGCGGTAGCCGAACCAGTCACAACAGGTAAGTACCCTTGGATGTTGTTTGTAGTCATTGACCGCGAGACTTCAAACCACTGATCCCCGTTGTGCATTAGTGTTAGAGTAGAGCCTATTTTTGTGTAGAACGGTACTCCGCCTTGCAGACGGATACCATGCACACCCGACCCACCGCTGTTAACCACCACACCTTCATCATTAAAAATTAGGGTGATCCGCTGACCTGTTACATAGTTCCGAATAAAGGTGAGTTGGTTAGTCCCTGTTAAAGTGATTACCTTAGCACCGTAAGGAATATCTATAGTCCCACTCAAAGGGATTGAAACCGCAGGCAGCCCGACGTTAATGGTGTTTAAGATCCCATCTTGGATGCCTTCGTACCGGATGTTCTCCCCAATCCGAACCTTGGTCGTACCAACAGGAACCACAAACGGGTTAACAACTTCCTTGATTAACACATCGTCGAGATCAACAAAGCTATCCGTCGATGCAACGCCTAACGCATACGGAGCGTTCCTTAAGGTTATGCCTCCGCCGATACGAGCGGAACCACTAGTGACAAGGATGCTATGGTCTCGGTTAGACCACAGGGCACCGCCCATGATTGTTGTGTTGAACTGCGAATTTGTTGTCTGAACCTCAATCCCGATTATCTGAGCCGCCGCTTGGGGGTTCTGCAATTGGATATCTTGACAGTTACCTTTAATCCAAAAACCACGGCTGATACCCACCTGTGAGTTCGGAAAATTATGGTCAGCCGAACAAGACATTAAAGTCATGCTGTTAACATTCTCGAGCTCAAACCCTGTTAGGTACGCATAACTGAAACACTCACTGACCTTGATCCAATCCCCCACGTCTTTAAACTTGTACGCAGAGCCAGAACGGTTAACCGCATTGCTCGGGTAGACATTGGTGTTAGCTGAGAACGGCCACATATGACAACGCGACACGTATGACACGTCGGGGCTTCCAACAATCTCAATCCCGTTCTTGTTATCTCCAAACACCCGATCAATAACATACCGTTGGCCTGAGCCTTTGAATAGGTTGTTAAAGCCCATAACCAACAGTTCAGATAAAGACGCCGTGCTAGAGATAGCATCAAACGCCGTGCCTGCAAAAGCTAGATCGTTGTCTGTAGGGAACGTCATACCCTTGCGGTAAACAAGTATGTTCCGAACACTTGACGACTGCCCTAGTCTGATAGTCCCAGCTTGGTTTAAGATAATCGAGCTTGTAGCGACTTCATAGTACTGAGCATTGGCAGGGCCAGCGATATCTGGGTTTTTCCAATCACCAGCTAACGTCCGTAAGTCCGTAACGGTGATCCCACTGTCTAGTAGTACTTTTGCACCCGTGATACTTACCGTAGAAGCTGGAGGCGCTACATCAAGAACACGCTGTAGTACCTGACTATCATCGTAAATCCCGTCTCCGCCACCAGCCTCAAAGATATGATACGTTGGGTTTTGACGAACCCAGCAACCAGTTCCGATTGTGTTCCATCCAAGCAAAGACGAAAGGTTAGGACGTGTTCCATCCCACACAGCTATGCCCAATGGATCAAATACCGTCACACCGTTATGGGCAGTTTTGCTTAGCTGGGCGTTCCATACGAAAGTCCCGCCCCCGCGTGGTAGAGATGCCATAGCAGCCCAGCCGCCGTAAAAGGCAACAACGCTAACCATATCGCCGTGAGTAGCATCAAGAGGGAGGTACGACAAAGATGGAATACGCGAACCATCGCTAACTGGGCGGCTCGCTTCCTCAACCCACTGACCGCTATCGCCGTCTTTGTAGAAGACGTAGGTGATAGGTACGTTAGGGTTGTACCAGCGCATACCGTTGAAAGGTGTTGTAGGTGCAGTATCACCGATGTACATTGTACCCTTAGCACCTGCAAGTAAGGGTTCGATATCTTGTACACGGACGGGTTCTGTTGGAGTTCTTGGAGCTGGTAGATTTAGGATCTGATTGGAGTTCATGTCCAGATCAGCTTCCATTTGATTCGGTGTGTCACCCTTACGTGACAGTGTATCATTGATAGCAGTAGCTACCTTTGTCAGTTCAGCCCTTAACCCAATGAGAGTACCGACTGAACTTGGGGGTGTGTATCGTGCCATTACTCTTGGATCTCCTGCTGTTCTAAGATCTTTAAGATCGCAGTGTGTGTTAGAAGTGTTACCTTGGAAGTGCCCAGAGTCAACTCGAACTCCACGCCGTTAGACACAGACGCAGCGTACTGTACAAGTTCCGGTACAGTCATTGGGTCTAAGGATATCACGGCCATTGGTACTCCGTTGAACAGGAACTCCCGAGGGGAGTCCGTCAAGGATAACGCAACAGGGTCTTGCTCATAACGCTCTTTAGATATCACGGCGTACTTTGACTCTTTGGTTTGGATGTACTGGTCTAAGGTCATATAGGTACTTCACTCCATCTATCGGGGTTGGTGTTAACCAGTGTTAGCGGGTTGCACAGGCTGGGGATTTCTAAAACAGATACATTGTCAACTACCACGTTAGCTGCACCGGTGTGTCCTGCTTGAATGCTGACCGAATTATTGAATGAACCGCCAGACGTGTTGAATCTGGCGATTTCAGTATATGTACCTGCGACTGTTCGGTCTGATCCGATATAGTGCGTGCCATTTCCGTATAGCAGGACGCGCACAGCTCCAGCCGTTATGTTTTTAACTGTATACGTGATCAGATAATCTTTGCCGTTTTCTGTTGCAACTGGTTGTCGTGTGACTGTTGATGAGGCTACGTTGATCTGTAGCTCGCCGTTCGTGATCTCGGAGTTTGCGCCGACCAACCAAGTCCCAACTGCGGCAAAGTCGCCATTCGTTACAAGGCTAGTACCTGTCGTCAGTAACGGCTTAAAGCTAATGTTCTTGATGATGCACGATGTTATAACTCCAGCGGCGGGGCGTTTAAATGTCACAGTTGCCCCGTTTGTCGTTGCTTCGTTTTTATTTGTATAGAAGTATCTTTTAATCCCAATGGAATTGAATACACCTCGGCTGATTGCAGAAGAAGCCTGAACGCAGGCTAGCTGCCCTGTTATACTTTCTATTTCAAATTCCAAGAACGCTTGTTCTGGATGTAGGTTTGGATTGATAAAAGTAAGCTCGTTAAAGCTACCATCGCCTATATACTGCCAGCGACCGCCACCCAAATACGCCCACTGCGATCCCTTAACCACTGGATTTTCCAGAATCGAAGGCGTTATCAGCTCTGCACCCAAGCCGCTAGGCTGCGGCAGTTGGATCGACTGATTGCGATCTGCTATAGGCCACAACACGCCGTTGATCTTTATATCAAAGATCGAACCGTTGGCGTACTCAGTAAAACTACCCGCTGAATTTCTAGCGCCGATCACCAATGCTGCGGTTGGTTCTCTGGCTGTGCCTCTGTCAAAAACGCGCGTGCGGACAGGCTGCCCATTATAGAAAAGTGTAAAATTATTACCTTGAAGGGTAACGCGGTACCTGCCATCTTGGCATGGGATGATGTTAGAGAATCCAAGCCCGCCAACCGAGAACTGTAGACCTCCATCGTTACCGTTCCATCTCAGAACAAATTCCCTTGAACTGATCGTCGCTGAAAATGATTGAGTAACAATGCTGACGGGGGCCGGTGGTAAATTAGACACGCCGATCTGCGTCCACTCTATATCTATATCCCTGTCAGGATTGATCGCCCTGAACGCTAGAGATCCCCGATCGTCCACTCCATCGAAACTGTAAGCATCGCGGTTGTTTACGTACCGGTTCAATAAGTCCGAGATAGAAGAGTCCGGTTCGTTGTACCGGGAGCGTAGTGTGTTATGTACAGTTGTCTGTGATGGGAACCCTAGAGAATCCAGAACAATCTTCTTGGATTCGTTAACAGATAAGGTTCTTTGTTCAAAGGCAGAAGGTTTCAGCAACCGTGCCTTGTCAATGGTTTTATCAGAGATAGTCAAGGTCTCCTCCTACCTAGTACTAAAAGAAAAGGGGGACAAGCCCCCTCTGTGTTAACGCTTAGGTGTAGAACCAAGTGCGCCTAGCTTAGCGATAAGTAACCCGAGACCTTCTAGTTTGTTGACAGCTTTGTCTAGTACTGCGTCATCTTTCTTGGTTGGGGTGAACTTAGCGATACCCTGAAGACCACGACCTACTAGGACTAAAGAGCCTAGGACAGATGGTACAACAGTCAGGGCGGTATCTAGTACAGGGATACCTGTTTGGATTAAGTCTAACATTCAAGGAGCTCCTTAAAGCTACAACCGGGTTGTTGTAGTCAAGGCTATAGAATAGCCTACAGCACTGAGAGATACCGGAGTACTGTATAGACGTCTTCGACACGAAGAGAGGACGCAATGATCCAAGAGATAGAAAGAGCAAAAGAAAGAGCACAAGAGCAAGAGCAACAGCGGTCAGGTCGAGTGTCCTGAATTATTGCAAAAATTCTGAGGGGGTTATGCACCCTACCACATGATGGATGACACCCCTATGCAGGGGGTCAAGGTGGAATGTGAGTACATTCGTTGATAAGAACAGGAATGAAGGTACAAATTGAAATGAAAATGAGAATGAGTTGCAATACACTTCTGGAATGTTTCTCATTCAGCTATTTGAATGATTCTCGTTTGTGTTTCCATTCGTATTAGCATTAGTATTTGTATTTACATTCAATAACTTAAGTGCGAATGATTGTTGTTTAGGTTGGGGTTAAGGGTACGCCCTTCGGGCAGAAAAGAACACTTGCTTTATATAGCTGACTATGTTAGTCAAAGACTATTACCTTATAGGCTATTGGCCTGCTATGGCTTATATCGGGACTGTCTCTATTTTGCGACACTGTTAAACCGTTGATTCTCTAAGGTTTTACCTGTTATCGGTAGAAACAGTGTCTCTATTTTGCGACATCCTAAATGCTTGTTTTATATGGGTTTTCCGTTTTAGGGCTGTTTTAGTGTCTCCAATTGGCGACACACTTGCATAAGTATTCACGGATTTTATGCAGTTTTTGCATAGCCTTTGGGCTGGTATTTTACCGGCAATTGGATAAATACCCTTATAAATCAATGACTTAGTGCTGGTCGTACCAGTTCCTGTGCTTGATTGGCACCGATACTGCATTGTACTTGGCATACGACACAGCGTTAACCTGTGACTGCTCTTTAACAATCTGACTGATACCTTCTCACAGGCTTACTTTCCATTTAGTGGACTATATACCGCATCTTGCGCTGGACGTTTGACGGATTGCTTATAGTTACCTTATCCCGCTCTTATGCCGGATATGTTGGAGGATGAAAAACCGTCGTGTATCAGTCAGTTGTATAGCGGTGCGGGCTTATGGCCTGTGTCGTGACAGTTCCCGTATCGTGGCGGCTTGTGTCGCAGTTAGGAACAAAAGGTTTTCAGTCGGCGGATGCGTCTGCCTCAGTGTACCTCATAAAACACTGGCGCTTTGCGGAGTAGGTTTGTTGGCTAGATTGAAGGGCTTCAGCTCGGACGTCTAGCTGGCGACCGAATGCTGCACTGTGAATGCTGTTATTACTGACGGCTAGAACCGTCGCTAGACGTTAGGCATGAGGCTTGGCGGATAGCGGTCGCTTGGGTGTGGCTGGCTCGATAAGGGCTTACCAGTTAAAAGTGATCAGTGTGGCGTAGAGTGTAACGGCTACAGGTTTTGATGATGAAGGGCTTATGTTCTTAATCGTTTGGGCTTGTACGTTGTTACATGATTGAACTAGCGACTCAATCCGCACCACTGCATAAACAAACAAGGCCGATATGCGCCTAAGAATTTTTAGTCCCTGTGCCTAGGCATTAGTCTGGGCATAGGCCTAAGCGTTCTAACTGAACAATCCAACCAACCTGTAATGAGGATATTACCATGCAATATACTACCAAGTCTTTCGCTCGCGCTGTTCAACAAACCTTCGAAGGTATCGCTTCTCGCCGTGACAAGATCCAAGACCTGATCCTGTCAGCTTTACTACATGCGGACTCTACCGACAAGAATGGTGACAAGATCAACGACTTCGGCTGGCTGTCTTTAATCGCCGTATCTTTCGAGAACACGGCAGGCTTGAATATAAAACTGTTCGCATCTTGGGTGAAAGCCCACGTCGTCACAGCGTCAACCAACGAACCAGCGTTGGAGTGGCAACCAAGCAAGCAATCATTCAAGCTCACAACTGCCGCCAAGGAACAAGGCTGGACTGTCCAACCCATCATGCAAAAGTGGTATGAGATGGAGAAGCAACCCAAGATGGCGCAGGTATACAGCCTTGCCAATAGTCTGGAGTCTGCTATCCGTCAGGCCGAAAAGAAACTGAAAGACGGTGCGCTGTCGCCAGAAGATCGTGCCTTGTTGGATCAACTGCGCGGTGTACTGTATGCAAACAAAGGCAACGCCCAGCAAGCTGCCGCTGATGGTGTGATCTAGTCAGTGAACTACTAAAGCCAGTGTCTATCGCTGGCTTTGTTCGTTTAACTGGAGGGTAAATAACATGGGATATAAACTCGAACAACAAAAAATCAATGCAATTATCGACAGCCTAAAACAAGGGCTGAAGCGAGATGTCATTGCTCTTGTTCACGGGGTACATCCTCAAACCGTCAACCGTATTGCAAAGAATGCTGGTATTGTAAGGCCAGCAATTACCCAGCTTGAGCTTCAGCAAGCTCGCGTTCGTAGTCGTATCGAGTCCGAGCTATTGCATAACCCAGTTGTTAAAGAAGTGGCTGCGTTGCTTTCTGTAAGCGTATCACTGGTGTATTCTGTTCGTACCAAGATGAGGGCACAAGCATGGGGCGTTTAACTGTATCAGCAGACCAGCCATGTGCTGTGCAAGTACGTGGTTGGCAGAACGGCGAGTACGGATTCTATACTGTACACAAAGGCAGACTGTCTGACTGCCTGAAACATAAGGACTGGCTGACCTTCGACCACAGCTACCAAGATCATGATGTTCGGATCATGAGCATCGCCTCGCTTGAACTACCACTATCTTTATGCGTAGACCAACAATCAGCAGAAGTCTGCTACTAACCCTCGTTTAAACCAAAGGAGAACGCCATGCGCAAGCAATCTAACAACACCCGTACCCAACGTATTACCTCAGTCCGTCTGACGATTGCAGACAATCCTGAGAAGCCAGAGGAAGGGACACGTCTAGTGTTCCTGAACCCTGCGTATGAGGGAGATTTCATGGGTGCGTTACCTTCGACATCAACTGTGCTCGGTCGTGCAACGACAGTGCGGGAATCAACAGCACGATTCTTTGAAGGGTATTAGGATGAGTAAGTACCGTGTCATCAAACAGTGTAACTCTTTCTACCCACAGTACCTATCGGACGACGGGGAGTTCTGCACCTTTGTCGAAGAAGATGTACCAGTTGAGTTCACGGAGTTATCTGAGGCTATAGATTACGTGCAGTACATCGAACGAG
>OFDN01000279.1_pt1 | contig 46458 bp, 39 predicted proteins | sample 1520971 | NCBI WGS metagenome assembly OFDN01 (sample SAMEA94257418, study PRJEB24077) | hot springs metagenome | biome: Aquatic biome; feature: Geographical feature; material: Water | place: India | collected 2012-06-12 | depth 5 m | reverse complement strand
ATTATGGATGCTATAAAAAAGACGTTTGGCGAAATAATACGGCAGCACCGTGAGCAGCAAAATTTACCTTTGCGGAAGGTAGCGGCTTACCTTGATATTGATACCAGTACGCTCGCCAAATTTGAGAAAAACCTCCGCCATCCCAACCGTGAGCATATCACGAAATTGGCCGAGCTGTTTACTTTAGATGAACAAGAACTCTTGGTGCTGTATCTCTCCGACCGAGTGGCCTACGACCTCGTTGGCGAAACCAACTCTGAGCAAGTGCTAAGAGTTGCCGAAGAGAAAATTAAATACATACGCTCTAAAAATACCGTACAGGGGGAAATAAAATTTTAAATTATATGAAGAGAAATAACTGGACGAGAGAAGAGCTTTTGGTTGCCTTTAATTTATATTGTAAAATACCATTTTCACGCATTAACTATAAACAACCTGAGATTATTAATTTAGCTTCTAAAATTGGGAGAACTCCATCTGCTGTTGCATGGAAATTAGTTAATTTCGCCAGTTTTGACCCAAGTTTGCAAAAGCGTGGTGTTAAAGGTGCAAGTAATTCAAGTAAATTGGATAAAGAAATATTTTATCAATTTTATGAAAATTGGGACGAGATGCTTTTCGAAAGTGAACTTTTATTAACTCAATATGAAGAAACTACAATAGAAAAAAAATATGATTCTATTTTAATTGATTTATCAGACAAGAAAGGTGAAGTTAAGATTCGAGAAGTAAAAATACGTGTAAATCAGAATTTATTCAGACAACTTATTCTCTCAATTTATCAGAAAAAATGTGCGATTTCGGGTATTGATATTTCAGAAATGTTAATAGCAGGTCATATTTTACCTTGGGCTGAATATGAAAATGAAAGACTCAATCCCGAAAATGGTATTTGCCTCTCCTCAATATATGACAAAGCTTTTGAAAAAGGTTTTATTGGAATTGATGAAAACTATAAAATTTTGATTTCTTCGGAACTCAAAGGAAATATAAAAAAGGAATACTATCAACCATTTTTTGGACGATTTGAGGGCAAAACTATAAACTTACCCGACCGATTTCTTCCAAGTAAAGAATTTTTACGTAAACATTTAGAGTCAAAAAATTTTAAATAAACCTTTAGGGATTTTCATTTGGTGTAAAAAAATCAAGACCTTTTGAGTATAGTTTTGCTAATTCTAAAAGTAATAAAAACTCAACTCTTCGCTGCCCATTCTCAATTTTCGATATTTCACTTTGAGATATAATTTCAGTCTTAGCTACTTCTTGTTGAGACAGGCCTGCATTTTCACGTGCTTCTATCAATCTTGCTGATAAAAATTTTCTTTGCTCTGTATAAATAGTTTTTTTCATAAATAATTATTCCATTTTGCAATAATTATTTATAAGTTTGCATTATGCCAAAATGGAATAATCTTCGAATCTTAAATTTTAACTTATTATGAACCACAAAAATGTAATTGTAACCAAAAATCTGGCTATTTATGAGCCTTTAACAGGTAAAATAATTGAGAAAAAAATAATTGAGAAAAAAATAATTGAAAGTTTTACTTTTAATATCTATCGTGACACTAAAGACTATGAAGCATTATTGACTTATGCGATGTTTCAAAATATCAATCTCATAAATGAGATTTCAGAAGGTGGTATATCTTTGGGAAAGTCTTATTTAGTTGAGTTATTCAAATTTGATATAGATGCTAATGCGAACAAAATAAAAATACAATTAACGAATGAATTTGGAAAAACAAAGTTTTATTCGTTAGCGGCTTTTAGATTGTTGGATATAGAAACAGGGCGAACTAAGTTTTGGAAAAACTGAAAGGCTTTTTGGAATTTAATAAAATTGTGGTAATTTAGAATATTATAATCATTTCATCATTCTATATGAAAACCTTATCGGTTGAAGTACCCAATGGCATTTATGCAGTGTATATGAATGCCCCAGAAGAGCAGAAGCGTGCGGCTGAACTCGAAGTCAGTAATCTGCTGAAAATATTATTTAGTAAAAAGTTGAAACAAGCATACTTTGAAAGTGCCGATGTACTCCGAAGCGAAGCCCAAGAAAATGGCTTGACTGACGATATTGTGAATAATATTTTAGCCGAAATAGATAGTGAGCGAACAGCGGAAGTTTATCATTGATACAAATACCTTACTGAGTGCAGTCTTATCGGGTACTACAACTGCCTTAGCCCACCAAAAAGCTCTGCAAATAGGTGTACTACTTGCTTCTGATGAAACTTTTGCCGAGTTATCTGACGTGCTTTTTCGGAGTAAGTTTGATAAATACTTGTCTGATGAAAAGCGTTGGCAATGGTTATCTAATTTTCGAAAAATGGCTCTGTGGGTTGATGTAAAAAATCATGTAAATGATTGTCGAGACCCCAAAGACAATAAGTTCCTTTCGCTTGCATTAGCCGCTAATGCCACGCTTATCATAAGTGGCGACCAAGATTTATTGACCTTACATCCTTATAAAAATATACCGATTATTACCGCAAGGCAATTTATAGATGATTATCCTTTTTGAAGAATATCATTACGAAATCTCACAACTTGAGCCGATTCTGAGCGAACGCTATTATTTGCCTTTGGCTGATGGTTTTCGTTGCAAAATCAACTACGTGGGTTATTATTTTGATGCCAGCCGCCAAGCCCAACCAGTGATGATTTTACCCAAAGTTTTTCTTGATGATTCGGGAAAAGTATTTGGTAATTTCGACCCTACCGATTTTTTAGATTTAGCCACCAACGAAAAAACACGCAATGCTCTGAAAGCAGAAAATAAACTTGGTTTTCTGTACGAGATGAATACTTGGCTGTTTTTATCAATCAAAAAGTTTAAAGAACGCAATACTCAGAGCAGCATCAGCAAAACCTCTGACCTTGCTCAAGTGGTTTCAAATATTGGTCAGCAGTCTATTTCCGAACTCGAAATCATGCGTAGTTTGATACGCTTCAACCAAGAGCATCAACAACTTTTTACGTTCATCAAGAAAACCAATAGTTCGCAAAACCACAAAACCGATTGGGCTAAAACCATCAGCCGCAAAACTGCCTATTTTAAGAATGGTTCGCCTCACTATCTCGATACGCTCAATAAACAAAAAACGGTTCATTATGATGAAGAATTGATTGTACTTTTTATGAGTGTGCTTCAATCATTCAACCAAAAATATTTTCTGAAAATACCAATCAATTCGCTCTATAAAACACTTTCGGTTGCAGAGTTTAAGAATTTCATCAATAATGGAACTCGCATACTCAAACGCATTAAATACAAGTATTTTAATGATAAATTGCTGAAATTGTGGCATTTGTTATACGTTTTTTGTGAGCGAAACGAAAAAATTAAAGCTCAAAAATCGTTTAAAGAAGTCTTGTTAGTTAGGGATTTTAATATCGTGTTTGAAGACATGATTGATAGTCTTTTGGCCGAAGAAAACCTACCCAAAGGCTTGAAAGAACAAGACGATGGCAAGATTTTAGACCACATATATGAGTATCAAGATTTACTGACTAATCAAGATACTATTTATCATATTGCAGACAGTAAATATTACGGAGCAAATGCCAAATTGAGCAAATATGACCGTGAAAAGCAATATACGTATGCCCAAAACGTGATTCAGTATAATATCAATTGGCTCAATTCGGGTGAAAACACTAAGCAAATTCGATACCGTGATGCACTCACCGAAGGCTATAACATCACACCTAATTTCTTCATTAGTGCCTTTGTGAATGATAACCTTGATTTTCGGAGTGATGGTTTAGATTTTAAAGAAAACTTCAAGCGTAATAAACATTTTATCAACAGACTTTTCGATAGAGATACCTTGATACTTCAAGCCTACAATATCAACTTTTTGTTTGTGGTAGCGGCTTATATTCAGAGTAGTGCAACACAAAAAGACCTCTTTAAGAAAAACACAAGAACGGTTTTTAGAAATAAACTGATTGCTTATTTGAATAAGAATTTTGAGTTAAAAAAAATCATTTCGGGTGATATTGAGCAATTTGTAGAACAGAATTTTAGAAAACTGCAAGGTAAAATCTATCGACCATCGGGTTGGGAAAATGAATTATTACTTGCTGTTGAAAAAGGAACTGATGCGTTTGGCGATTTGCAAAATTGCAAAATTGAATCTTACGATTTAAATATATAATAAAGCATTTTCTAATCTTTTTCCCTAATTTTGAACTCTTTATTTCAGAAAATACCTAACACTAACCAAGATTTTATGTTTAGAATTAATTTATTTCTTGTAATTATAACCGCAATAATGATGGCAGCATGTCAGAAAGATGGCATTTCGGGCACAGAAGATGAGCAAATCGAAAGCTATATTAAAAGTAAAAACTTAACAATCACTGAGAAAACCGCTTCAGGTTTACGTTTTATATTAACTACTCCAAATACTGCTGGTGCAAAATTAGCAACAGGACAAACGGTTTCGGTAAGATACGCGGGTCGTTTGCTTTCTGATAAGCAATTTGATGCAGGTACGTTTAGTTTCAGATTGGGTGTAGGGCAGGTAGTACCGGGCTTCGATGAGGGCATCGCCAAACTAAAAGTTGGTGAGAAAGGCACAATTATTTTCCCATCTTCTTTGGGGTATGGTTCGGCAGGTGCAGGGTCATCCATTCCAGGAAACTCACCTTTGATTTTTGATATTGAAATCCTTTCGGCCAGATAACCCCCAGCCGCAGCGGCGGACGGCCCCTAAAAGAGAGTAAAATTTAAGCACAAAAATAGGTCTGTACAATTCTGTGCAGACCTATTTTTGTTTAAAACTGATAGTTATCTATTACTTTTTATAAGCAATTCGGTAAATAGTTCCGCCTAAATCGTCGCTCACGTATAAGGCTCCATCGGGGCCTTGGGCCAATCCGCAAGGGCGATGCTGAATTGGGCCAGTAGGTTTCACGAGGTCAGTTCCAGCAAAACCATCAGCAAAAATTTCCCATTTACCCGAAGGTTTATTGCCCACAAATGGCACAAAAGCCACCAAATATCCTTTCTTTAATTCAGGAGATTGTCCGTGAAAAGCAATAAATGCTCCATTTCGGTATTTCGCAGGAAACATCGTGCCAGTATAAAAAAGTAAATCATTTGGCCCTAAGTGAGCAGGAAAAGCCACCGTTGGATTGATTGCTTTTTCGCCACCTGTTTTTTTGCCATCGCCACCGTACTCAGGAGCAACAATTTTCTTTTTCTGAAATTGGTCATAATAGATATATGGCCAGCCTGCATCATCTCCTTGGTGAAGTTCGTAAAGTGTTTCGGCTGGAAGCTCGGCACTTTGTTGTGGCGTATAATATTGCGGATAAAAATCATGGAATTGTCCACGACCATGTACGGTTGCAAAAAGCGTGTTTGTTTTGGAATTCCAAGCAGTTCCAACCGCATTTTTTAGTCCAGTTGCATAGCGAATGCCATCGGCATAAGTCTGATTCAATTTTTGAGCATTGAATTTCCAAATTCCACCCGCCGAATCTAAAATCGAACATGGCATAATACCTTTGCCCGAACCTTTTTCACGGCAAGGGTCATTATACGAACCCACCGTAACATAAATATTATTAGCATTATCAAGCACAAAGGGTTTGGCATTATCTCGGCCTTTATCTACCAATCCATCAACTATTTTTTCTGGATTTTCGGTGTCTATCACCTCTTCTTTTTCATTGAGCTTGTAGCGAAGCACGCCAGTATTCGAAGAGGCGTAAAGAAATCCATTTTTGATGGTGATACCGGTTCCTGGGTAATTTGAAAAATATTTTGTTTCATCAATGACACCATCTTTATTAGTATCTCTTAATAAACAAATGCCTTTTCCATCTTTAAGTTTAGATAATTTAGCGTAAACATCGCCATTTTTTGAAACAGTAATGTGTCGAGTTGCTCCTAAATCAGAGCCTAGAACTGTAGCTGAAAAACCCGCAGGAAGTTTGATGCCTTCGGCGGGTACAGCCTTACTCGGTGGGTCGATATGATTACGAAAAGCAAAAAATGTGGTTGAGGTTGAAAAAATGGCCAAAGCATAGGCCGAACGAATCAATGTTTTTTTCATGAATATTGAATTAGAAATAGATGGTTGGGTTTTTTGAATATTGCTTAGATTGTAAAAATAATATTTTTTAAAGTTTTTTTTATATAAATAACTTTTTTTTTATTCTTTCTACTTATATTTACTAAAATTTTTTAAAAACTATTTTTTCCTATTTAGAGCCGTTTTAAGAGCGAATGAAAAGTAAAGTTATTGGTAAATAGCTAATTAAATGAAAAAATATTTTATAAATTGATTTTGACAATCTATTCGTTATAAACCCCTATTTGTTTAACCGATGAAAAGTATAGTTTTCAGAGCTAAAACTTTTATTCTTTTGTTGCTTACAAGTGTAAGTTTGGCTACGATTGTATCCAATTGCACCAGTTCTTCGGCCGAGACAGGAGCCATACCCGATGAAGTTGACTACAACTTCCATATCCGCCCAATTCTTTCAGATAGATGTTTCAAATGTCATGGTCCAGATGTAAATAAGCGAGAAGCAAATTTACGCCTTGATACACCCGAAGGTGCTTATGCCGCTCTGAAAGATAACCCAAAAGCACATGCCATTGTAGCTGGAAATTTAGAAGCCTCTGAAGTTTATCAACGACTTATCACGAAGGATTCTACGCTTAGAATGCCTCCGCCCGAGTCGAATCTGAAACTTACTCAACACGAAATTGAACTAATTGCCAAATGGATAAAGCAAGGGGCGAAATACAAGCCTCACTGGGCTTTTATTGCTCCTCAAAAACCGAAACTTCCAGAAGCAGATAAAGATTGGGTGAAAAATGAAATCGACTATTTCACGTATGCAAAAATGGACGAAAAAGGCTTAGAGCCTAATGAAGAAGCAGATAAAGAACGCCTCCTCAAACGAGTGAGTTTCGACCTTGTCGGATTGCCCCCAACGCTTGAAATGCAAGAAAGGTTCTTGAAGGATAATTCGCCAAATGCTTATGAAAAAATTGTTGATGAACTGCTCAAAGACAAGCATTATGGAGAAAAAATGGCTATTCCGTGGCTTGATGTGGCTCGTTATGCCGATTCACATGGGTACCAAGATGATGGCTTACGTACGATGTGGCCTTGGCGTGATTGGGTAATTCATGCGTTTAACTCAAATTATCCTTATAGCCAGTTTGTTACGTGGCAGTTAGCCGGAGATTTATTGCCCAACCCCAATAAAGAAATGTTGTTGGCGACAGGTTTTAATCGAAATCATAAGATTACACAAGAAGGCGGAGTAATTGATGAAGAATATCGTGTAGAATATGTAACTGACCGTACCAATACTTTTGGAAAAGCATTTTTAGCCTTAACTTTTGAGTGTGCTCATTGCCACGACCATAAATATGACCCAATTTCGCAAAAGGATTATTATCGAACTTTTGCGTTTTTTAACCAAGTTCCCGAAAAAGGTCTTTTTGGTACGATAGATGCCTCTTTTGCCGACCCACCAAATATGAAAATTTCAACTGAAGATGTGAAGTCGATTTTGAAGTTTATTAATAAAAAAGATACAGCCAAAGTTGCAGTCATGGTGATGAAAGATTCATCGGTGGTTCGACCAACTTATGTACTGAATCGTGGCAATTATGATGCTCATGGCGAAGTAGTAAGATTTGGTGTTCCAAGTAGTATTATGCCTTTCGATACCAATAAACTTGAGAAGAATCGCTTAGGTTTAGCAAAATGGTTGTTAGATGCAAAGAATCCGCTGACTGCTCGCGTGTTTGTCAACCGAATTTGGGCTCAGTTTTTTGGACGAGGAATTGTAAAAACTCTCGGTGATTTTGGTATGCAAAGCGAACTTCCATCTCACCCGGAATTATTAGATTGGTTGGCAGTTGATTTCAGAACAAATGGCTGGAATATCAAACGTTTAGTGAAACAAATTGTTATGTCGGCCACGTATCGACAATCTTCTACTCTAAATGATAAACACCTAAAAATTGACCCTGAAAATATTTATTTATCAAGGGCTTCACGTTTACGTATTCCTGCAGAAAACGTACGAGACCACGTGTTGGCCAGCAGTGGTATATTAAACACTGAAATTGGTGGACCAAGTGTGAAGCCTTATCAACCAAAAGGTTTGTGGGAAGTAGCTACTTCGGGCCGTGGTACTTTGGCTCGATATGTACAAGACCACGAGTCAGACCTTTACCGTAGGGGAATGTATGTATTTATCAAACGTACGGTGCCGCCACCTTCAATGCTTATTTTTGATGCTAGTAACCGCGACCAATGTGAGGTTCAGAGAAGCCGAACAAATACGCCATTGCAAGCTTTGGTAATGATGAACGACCCTCAAGTAATGGAAGGCTCAAGAGTAATGGCCGAAAACCTAATGAGCGAAAATATTCCTTTAGAAAAGAAACTCGAAAAGGCTTTTCGAAAAATTGTTTGTCGCCAACCGAAGGCTAAAGAACTGGCGATTTTAAGTAATTATTTTGAGTCGGAAAAGGAATTTTTTGGTAAAAATGCTGCAAAAGCTCAGAAAATTTTGAGCGTTGGTGAATTTAAGAAGAAAGATATAAAAGATAAACAAGCTACCGCCGCCTTAATGCAAGCCATCCAAATGATTTTTAACATGGAAGAGGCCATTGTGAGAGGGTGAAAGCACGTTTAACTCCTTTCGCGGTTTTCGTTTCTCTTTTCAAATCCGTAGATTTCATGTACGGTTATTCGAGTTAATGTCCTTACGGACTTTCATTCAACAGCTCTTAGATTAGATAGGAAAGTGAAATAATTTGAAAGAAAAAACTACGAAGTAGTTAAACACGAATAGAAGGAATAAGTAAAAAACTGACTCTGAAAAGGTCAAATGTAAAATAAAACTAGCATTCATTATGCAAAACGAATTCTTCAACCATAAGCTAAATGTTACTCGTAGGCATTTCTTGGGTAAAACTGCTGCAGGTATTGGTAGTTTAGCCTTGGGTTCATTATTGATGCCTAATTTGTTCAAAGGCTCGGGTGATGAGAGCCTCGACCAACTCCCTTTAGGACTTCCACATTTTGCACCTAAAGCCAAACGTGTCATTTATTTATTTCAGAATGGAGCTCCCTCGCAGTTAGAATCTTTCGATTATAAACCCACACTTGCAAAAATGATGGGAGAAGATTTGCCTGCTTCTATCAGAAATGGGCAACGTTTAACTGGAATGACATCGAATCAGACTAAATTTCCGTTGATGGGTTCATTTTTCGATTTTAAACAATACGGACAATCGGGTGCTTGGGTGAGTGATTTGTTTCCAAATATTGCTAAAATAGTTGATGATATTTGCATCGTTCGAACCATGAATACCGATGCCATTAACCATGACCCTGCACTTACTTTTATGCAAACAGGGGCACAGGTGGGTAATCGTCCGAGCATGGGGGCGTGGCTTAGCTATGGTTTAGGAAGTGAAAATAAAAATCTTCCTGCATTCTGTGTATTACTTTCACGTGGCCGTGGAAATGGACAGGGGGTTTACTCAAAACTATGGACAAACGGATTCTTAGATTCTACACACCAAGGGGTAGTTTTTAGTAGTGGAGAAGACCCAATTTTGTACCTCAACGACCCCGAAGGTACAGATAAAATGGCTCGCCGAAGAATGTTAGATAAATTATCGGAGCTTAATCACTTAGGTTTTGAAGAGAATGGCGACCCCGAAGTACAGGCTAAAGTTCAACAATACGAAATGGCTTACAGAATGCAAACCGCTGTGCCAGAACTTACTGATTTATCAAAAGAACCTGACCATATTATTAAAATGTATGGCCCCGAATGTTTAGTACCCGGAACTTATGCAGCAAATGCTCTTTTAGCTCGAAAATTATCAGAATCGGGAGTGAGATTTGTTCAGCTTTATCACCAAGGGTGGGACCAACATGGAAATCTTCCCGGTGAAATGCCACTTCAAGCTCAAGATGTTGACCGTGCTTCTGCGGCACTAATTACCGACCTGAAGCAACGCGGACTTCTCGATGAAACTTTGGTGATTTGGGGTGGAGAATTTGGCCGTACGAATTATTGTCAAGGTAATTTCACGAAAGATAATTATGGTCGAGACCACCATCCTCGTGCTTACAGTATTTGGATGGCAGGTGGCGGCGTAAAACCTGGCATTGTTTATGGCGAAACCGATGAATTTGGCTACAACATCGTGCGTGACCCTGTGCATATTCATGATTTTCATGCAACAGTTATGCACCTTATGGGGCTAAACCATGAACAACTTACCTATAAGCATCTGGGGCGTAGATATCGCCTAACTGATGTCGCTGGAAAAGTAATTCCAGGGCTCATGGTGTAGTACAATTTTCCAAATTGTCTAGCAAAAAAGTAAAGAGTTTTTTATTATTCTGTAATTCCGATTAAATGGACCGCTTTTATAAAATCTCATCATACCTATTATTAAGCTTAAATATACTCTTACTATTCCTTTTATTATTTGAAGAAAAAGTAAGCCTTCCTGTATGGATGAGTCCAATTGGGCGTATGCACCCACTTTTACTGCATTTACCTATTGGATTTGTTGTTTTGATGGTGATTCTAACTTTCTTGAAAAACGAATTTGAAAGTAAAAGTTATGAGGCTTTTCAGAAACTATTGCTTACGCTAACAGCAATTTCAGCAGCGGTTGTAGCTTTGATGGGCTTCTTTTTATCTAGAGAAGGGGGGTATGATGAAAGTCTCTTACAAATTCATAAATATACGGGTGTCTTGGTGAGTTTTGTTTCTTACTTAGCTATTGCATTTTATGATAAATTTACTTCAATAAACTACTCAAATTGGGTATTATTGGCAGTAATTGCTATTACGGGTCATTTTGGGGCGGGCATTACACATGGCGAAAACTACTTGTTCGAGTCGCTACAAAGCAAAGCAGAAGCAAAGAAATTTACGGAAGAAAACACAGTTTATGAAGCAGCAATTTTCCCAATTTTAGAGGCGAAATGTGTAGCTTGCCATAACGACCAAAAAACGAAAGGTCAGCTAAATATGAGTAGTATCGAAAAAATTCTAAAAGGAGGAAAAAATGGCTCTATTTGGAAAATTGGAGATGCCTTAAATAGCCACATTATTCAGAGAGCCAATTTGCCTTTAGAGCATAAAGAGCACATGCCTCCGAAAGGCAAACCGCAATTAAGTGCAGAAGAAATTGCCTTACTTATAGCTTGGATAAATGAAGGAGCAGATACCAAGAAAGTGATTAAAAATTATGCTTCAAATTCTGAGACTAAGAAGCTTGTTGCAAAATTAATTTCTGCTAATTCTACTACACAAACAAGTAATAACTATGATTTTTCTGCTGCTTCGGCAGCTAAAATAGAAGAAGTAAATACACCTTTTTGTTCGGTGTTTGCTTTAGCAAATGGCTCGCCTGCTTTACAAGCTGACTTTTTTGTGAGTAAAAAATTCGACCGAAAAAGTTTAGAAAACCTTTCAAAAGTTCGTGAGCAGTTAGTCGTATTAAACCTTTCAAAAATGCCTTTGAAAGATGAAGATTTATCCTTGATAAATTTCCCGAATCTTGAAAAACTTAACCTAAATCAGACCGATATTACTGGAAAAACCTTAGAACAACTTAAAAAGTGTCAGAATTTAGAGTCTTTGGCTTTGGCTGGTACAAAAGTATCTAAAGAGAGTCTTGAGAAAGTGCTTGATTTGCCTAAGTTAAAAGAAATCTTCATCTGGAATACACCAATCAATGAATCGACTATTAATGAATTGGCTCGTCGATATTCAAAAGTGAGGTTTGATAAAGGTGGAGTAGATAATCCTAACGAAATTCTGAAACTCAATCCACCTATTTTGGTCAACGAAGAGTTTATCATTAAAGCTAATACGCCAATTGTGCTTAAACATACTTTGCGTGATGTAAAAATCAGATACACGCTCGATGGCACAAATCCTGATTCAACTACTAATTTGGTTTATAGTAAGCCAATCATGATTAGTAGCTACACAAAGCTCAAAGCTATCGCCACAAAAGATAATTGGTATTCGAGTAAAATGATTGAATATAGTTTTTATAAGGCAACTTATACGCCAGATAGTGTTTATTTGCTTACACCCACCAATCCAAAATATGCAGGAAAAGGGCCTAAAACTATTACAGATTTCAAGAAAGGAGCTATTGATAATTTCCAAGAACCCGCTTGGTTGGGCTTTAGAGAGAATGAAATGGTGGCATTATTCGAATTCAAAACGCCAAAGCCACTCAAAGATATGACCGTGAGCTATTTGCAAAAAATGGACTCCTACATCATGCCACCAGCATCAGTAGAAGTATGGGCGGGTAATAGTAAGAATGATTTGAAATTAGTAAAGAAAATACAACCTACCATGCCAACAAAAATGGAGTTAAATGCTAATATTGGACTAAATGTGGCTTTGGGTGGAGGTAATTATAAATTGGTAAAACTTATTGTAAAACCCATTGCGAAATTGCCAAGCTGGCACCCAGGTAAGGGAGATAAAGCATGGTTTTTTGTTGATGAAGTATTTTTCAATTGATTTTCTAACGTAAATTGCAGCTTCTTGGTGTTTCGCCAAGAAGCTTTTTTTATAATTAATTATCCCGCTTTATGTGTCATTGTGGTGAAAATAGACCTTTTTCGGAGTGTTGTGAGCCTATTATTAACGGTCAGAAAAAAGCCGAAACGGCCGAACAACTCATGCGTTCGAGGTACTCAGCTTATGTCGTAGTGAATACCAAATATTTGATTGAAACAACATATCCAAGTCAGCAGAAGAATTTTGATGAGGCTGATATTAGAGCTTGGGCGGTAGCTAATCAATGGCAAAAGTTAGAAGTAATTGCGAGCCAAAAAGGAAAGCCAAGCGATGAACTCGGTGAGGTTGAATTCAAAGCATCATATTTAGATGAAGTGGGTACTTTGAGAACGCATCACGAAAAATCAACATTTGTACAAGAAAATGGTCGCTGGTATTATCTAAGTGGAGTCATTGGTGGAACTAAACCTCTCTTAAGCACCCAAAATCGAAATGATTTGTGTGCTTGTGGTAGTGGTAAGAAATACAAGAAATGTTGTGGAAAATAGCCTAGAACTCAATAAAATATAAGTATAAATACTTATGAGATTAGAATTTGCTTAGACCCCTAAATTCTAATCTCAAAAAGGCAGTTTTGTATTTTTTAAGTACTATTTTGCTCTTCAATTTGAAGAGCATTTTTTATTTGAACTTATGAAAACTCCATTTTTTATTTCATTATTTTTGATTGCATTTGAAGGTTTTTCACAGAAAATAACTTCCATCACACTTCTTGAATCGACACGTGGCTTTAGAAGAGAAATTATAGTTACAGAAAAAGAGTATATTTTAGATGAAAATTCAATTATCTTTAAGAAAAAACTCATACCCACAGAATGGAATGAAATGATGAAAGTGTGTGAGAAACTTAAATTTGAAGAATTGAAAGATTTTAAGTCTCTATCCAATAAAAGGGCAAAAGATGCTGCTTTGCAGACGAGTATTACTATACATGTAGGGCGGAGAAAATTCAAATCTTCTACTTTCGACCATGACAATCCGCCTAGAGAATTGATGGCGTTGCTAAATGAGCTGCGGAAACTTTAATGATTCTTTCAACCACGATATTCGCTTAAAACTATGGTACTTTTTCACAAACACCTTACCTTTGTTTTTTCAATTACCATTATTTTATTTTCAGCTATGTCGTCGGATGCCCAGAAGAGCCTTCCTGATTTCTCAAAACAATTATTCGATATTCACGAAAAAATCAAAGAACCTACCTTAACCAAACGTAGATTTAAACATAAAGATATTGTTCCATTGATTGAAAAGCTACCTTTTGAAGTGGCAAAAATCGGTCAATCGTTCGAAGAACGAGATATTTACCAAATCAAAATGGGGCATGGTAAAACAAAGATTTTGTTGTGGTCGCAAATGCACGGCGACGAAGCTACTGCCACCATGGCATTATTTGATATCTTTAGGTTTTTTAAAGAAAAAAACGATGGTTTTGATGCCCTTCGAAGCAAAATATTAGATAATTGTACACTTTATTTTGTGCCAATGCTCAACCCAGATGGGGCAGAACGTTTCCAACGCCGCACCGCAACGGGTATTGATATGAATCGAGATGCCCTTCGTTTTCAAACGCCTGAGGGTACTTTACTCAAAAAACTTCAAGACGAACTCAAACCAGAATTTTCATTTAACCTGCACGACCAAGGCATTAGATATAGTGCCGGAATGAGTAGTAAGCAGGCAACGATTTCGTTCTTGGCTACGTCCTATAATTTTTCACAAGATTGGAATCCTACCCGTACGCGTGCCATGCAGGTGATTTGTGAGATGAATGAGGCGGTGCAACAGTTTATTCCGGGGCATGTAGGAAAATGGAATGACCCACACGAGCCACGAGCTTTTGGCGATAACGTAGCTTTGTGGGGAAGTAGCCTAATTTTAATAGAATCAGGTGGGTATAAAGATGATGTTGAAAAACAATATATTAGAAAGCTTAACTTTGTGGCAATGCTCAAAGGAATGCAGTCGATTGCTGAAGAAACTTATATAAAACATCAGTTAAGTACCTACGAAAGTATTCCGAATAATGAGAAGTTTTTGTTTGATGTATTGATTCGAAATGCGGAATTCATTCACAACGGGAAAGTAGTAATCAAAGATATCGGCATTATTCTTACCGAAAAAAATATCAACAATGCTACCGATTTTGTGGTTTCGAGCGTTATAGATGACCTCGGCGACCTTTCAACGTTTTGGGGAATTAAAGAAATAGATGCTAAAGGATTGACTGTAAGTATGTTTGCCGATTTTCCTGAAATAGCTCAAAAATATAAGATTTCAGAGAAAGAGGCGGCTAATAAAGAGCTAAATCTCGACGAAACTGCGAGTTTCCTGCTAACAAAAGATAAAGAAGTGAAATATATCATCTTGAATGGACAAATTAAATAGTAGCCTTACCGTAGAAACGGAATACCCAATCTCTTTGATAGAGAGGACTTTAAAATTTCTTCTTTTATTGATTCCCTTACAGTTTTTTGGGATTTTCTCGGCTTCCGCACAACAATCGTACGTGCTTGGGAAGGCAGTCGATAAAACTACGGGTAAGCCAGTAGTAGCAGCCACGGTTGTGAATAAAAATACCAAACAAATTACCAAAACTGGTGATAATGGCAGTTTTTTGGTGCGTGCATCGAAAGGTGATTCTATAAAAATTGCTTCAGTAGGTTATAAAAGTGCTGGAATTGCTTGGGATGGTGCTAACACAGAACCTGTGATAGAAATGAAGCAGGATGCCATTATGCTCAAAGAAGTGGTGGTAAGAGATAAGCGATTGGAGCAAATAAAGAAACAAATTGATGAGTTAATGGCTGCTCCCGAAGCAACAACCAAACTAAAATGGAAGGATATTTCTAACTTAGTAAACATGAATACCTCAACCCCGGGTAGTATAGGTATCTCTATTGATGGTTTGTATCAGCTTTTTAGTAAAGAAGGTAAAACTCGCCGAAAACTGGAAGCTATGAAGCAAGAAGACCTAAAAAAACTTTTGGTAGAATACCGATATAACGCAGAATATGTTTCGTTTGTAACAAAACTGAAAGGACAAGAGCTAAAGAATTTTATGCGTTTTTGTAATTTACCAGATAATTTTGTGCTCACAGCCAATGATTACGACCTTACTTTTGAGGTTTTTCGTTGTTTAGAAGAGTTTAAGCGTTAATTTTGAATACGAGATACGAGACAGGAGATGCAAGAGAGAAATTTCTCATATCCCGAATCCAGTATCTCGAATCTCATATCTCAAATCTAAAAAATGCAAGAAATAGAAATACCACAGCGAAAATTACGCACATTTATCGGAGAGGAATTCTCCCTCACGTCATGGCAAGATTTGAAGCCACTTTATGAAAACTTAGTCAATCGCACCATTGCTAATGCCGAAGAACTCCGTCAGTGGTTTCTTGACCGCAGCGAATTAGAATCTTATTTATCTGAAAATTTGGCGTGGCGATACATCAAAATGACTTGCGATACTGCCAGTGAGGAAAATCAAAAAAACTACCAATTTTTTGTGGAAGAAATTCAACCCGAACTCTCAGTTTATAGCGACCAACTCAACAAAAAAGCTTTGGAAAGCCCCTTTTTGGGTGAATTGACCGATGAGGGTTTCTTTATCACAATTCGTGGAATGAAGAAATCGGTTGAGATTTTCCGTGAAGAAAATATTCCGATTGAAACTCAAATTCAAACCAAGCAAACAGAATATCAATCGACCACGGCAGCGATGACCGTGAATATCAATGGCGAAGAAATGACCTTGCCTAAAGCTGGAGATTTGTTGCAGTCACCGAATCGCGTTCTACGTGAAGAAGCTTGGACAAAAATTGCTGAACGTCGTTTTCAAGACCACGAAAAACTAGATGCTTTATTCAACGAATTGCGTGATTTACGCCATCAATTGGCTGTCAATGCTGGCTTCTTGAATTTCCGTGATTATATGTTTGCGGCCATGGGTCGTTTTGATTATACCCCTCAAGATTGTTTCAATTTTCACGAAGCAGTGGCCGAAACGGTTGTTCCTTTAGTGAATGATATGACGAAAGAGCGTAAAGAAAAATTGGCCGTTGAAGTACTTCGCCCTTGGGATTTGAAAGTTGACCCAGATGGGAAACCAGCTCTAAAACCTTTCAAAAATGGTGAAGATTTGCTTGATAAAACCGTAGCTTGCTTTGAAAAAATAGACCCGAAGTTGGCTGACTATATTCGAATTATGCGTAGAATGGGTCATTTTGATGTGGAATCTCGCAAGGGTAAAGCTCCTGGTGGTTATAATTATCCACTCGAAGAAATTGGAGTGCCGTTTATCTTTATGAATGCCACTTCGAGTTTGAGAGATGTCGTAACGATGGTGCATGAAGGCGGGCACGCGATTCACTCTTTCGAAGTACGAGATTTGCCTTTAAATTCATTCCGCAGTACAACATCAGAAGTTGCCGAATTAGCTTCGATGTCAATGGAATTGATTTCAATGGAGCATTGGGATGTGTTTTTCGAACAAGAAGAAGATTTAAAACGTGCCAAAATTGAGCATTTAGAAGATATTCTCGAAGTTTTGCCTTGGATTGCTACTGTTGATAAATTTCAACATTGGATTTACGAAAATCCGACGCACACAACCGAAGAACGCCAAGTAGCATGGACAAATATCTTCAATAAATTTGCCGATTCAGTGACAGACTGGAAAGGCTATGAGCGATTTAAAAGCTATAATTGGCAACGTCAATTACATATTTTTGAAGTGCCATTCTATTATATCGAATACGGTATGGCCCAACTCGGAGCGATTAGCGTTTGGAGAAATTACAAGCAAAATCCAGCAAAAGGACTTGAAGGTTATCTAAATGCACTTAGATTAGGCTATACGACCACTATTGGCAAAATCTACGAAGCCGCAAATGTGAAGTTCGATTTCTCGAAAGAATACATTGCAGAACTCATGAGTTTTGTGAAAGAAGAGTTGGAAAAGTTGAAATAATAAATTACAAATTTACCCAATAAAGGCTTTTTGATTAGTCATGTGCTTTTATTGGGTATTTTATTTGAACTCAAGAGAAACTTACCCTTATTAAAGGTTAAGAATGTATTATTTCGAAAATAAAAAACAATGCCATAGTCCAAAAAGTATTATATTTTGGCATTATATTAATAGAAAATAGGATTTAGTTTATATACATTTGCCAAGAATTCAACCCTATAAATTCTATGGCAGACCCTATACTAATCTTACTCGTTGGTGTTGTTATTGTTGTCGGTGGAATCATCGGCTTTAAATTACATCCTTTCCTAGCACTGCTTTTGGCTGCATTGGCAGTTGCCCTACTCACCCCTCCCGAATTAGTTGAACAATATTATCTATCAAAAGGAGTATCTGCCATTGATGCTTACAAACAAGCCCATAAAAGTATTGGTGAACGTATCGGAATCGAATTCGGTAATACATGTGCCAAAATAGGAATTCTGATTGCCATGGCGGCTATTATTGGCAAAGCTATGCTTGATAGTGGTGCAGCCGAGAAGATTATCAGAAGTATGCTTAAAGTTACGGGTGAAAAAAATGCACCGTTGGGCTTTATTTTGAGTAGTTTTTTTCTGACTATTCCAGTTTTTGTCGATACTGTTATCTTCTTGATGATGCCACTTGCTAAAGCAATGGGTATGCGATTGAAGAAAAATTACTTGCTTTTGGCTCTTTCCGTAATTGCAGGTGCTGTAATGGCTAACTCTTATGTGCCGCCATCGCCCGGCCCTTTGATTTTGGTGAGTTCGTTTAATGTACCAATCGGATTATTGATGGTTTGTGGAGTTTTGTTGGGGCTTTGCACGATAACCGTTGGATTTTTTATTGCTAAATACTTGAATAAAAAGTTTGATATTCCACTAAGAGATTCACCTGATGCACGCTTGGAAGATATTTCTGCCATTGCCGAAAAAGATGATAGTGAATTGCCTTCATTGGGGTGGGCTTTATTGCCAGCAGCATTTCCTTTAGTAACTATTTGTATTCGTTCGGCAGTAGAGGCTTTTCATAAATCTGATAAACCTTTGACCGAAATTCCGTTCGTAAATACAGTTTTAGATATCGTTTTATTCTTTGGCGATAAAAATATTGCCTTACTCATGGGCGGACTTTTTGCTCTTTTGGTATTAGCAAAGCAGAAAAAAACAAGTAAAGATAAAATATTGGCTTTCACCTCAACTGCCTTAGCAAGTGGCGGCGGTATCATTTTAATTACTGCCGCAGGCGGAGCTTTTGGCGGAATGTTACAGCAGACAGGCATTAGCAGCCGAATTGCTGATTTAACGAAAGATTACCAAATGGCCTTGATTCCGTTGGCGTTTTTTATCACAATGGTTGTGCGAACGGCACAAGGTTCGGCAACGGTGGCTTTGATAACTGCTTCGGGTATTTTAGCAGGAATGGCACAGAATGCCAATTTGGGTTTTCATCCCGTGTATTTATGTTTGGCAATTGGAAGCGGAGCGAAACTTATTCCGTGGATGAACGACGCAGGTTTTTGGATTATGTGTAAAACTTCAAACCTTACTGAGGAAGAGGCTCTCAAAACAATTGCTCCCATGCAGAGTTTGATGGGCTTGGCGGGCGTAATTCTGACAATGATAGCCGCTTGGATTTTCCCGATGGTGTAGAGAGCTGGTGATTGGTAAATTGGGGATTGGGTTTTAAGGATAAAAAATATAACAGTAACAAATAACCAATTGCTAATCGACCAGTAAACTAATATACCAATCCACCAATAACCAATAAACCAGAAAAAATGCAAAACATAGCAATAAAAACAACACCTAACGATAATGTAGCCATTGTAGCAAATCCAGCAGGTTTGAAGCGTGGGGCAATTGTGTTAGACGGAGTCGTGCTCGAAGAAGATATTCCGATGGGACATAAAGTGGCCTTAAAGTCTTTTGATGAAGGAGATGAGGTGATTCGCTATGGGCAAATTATTGGTTATGCAAACAGATTTATCGAAAAAGGAAGTTGGATAAACGAAAGTAATATTAGCTTACCACAACCGCCAAAGTTAGAGGATATTAACTATATTCAACTGTCTTTTGAGGAGAAAATAGAGTTGGAATTAGAACAATATACCTTCCAAGGTTACCGAAATCCCGATGGTAGTGTAGGTACAAAGAATATTCTTGGAATAACCACCAGCGTGCAATGTGTAGCAGGAATTACGAATTTCATTGAAAATAAAATCAGAAAAGAATTAATACCCTTATATCCTAATGTCGATGACGTAGTAGCTTTCAATCATAGTTATGGTTGTGGAATTGCCATTGATGCACCAGCTGCTATTATTCCGATTCGCACAATCAAACACATTGCTCAAAACCCAAATTTTGGTGGTGAAATCATGATTATTGGTTTAGGTTGTGAGAAATTAAGACCAGAAAGATTGTTGCCCGATGATGATGGGCTTCGACTTCACTCTGCCCACGGAACGGATACCGAGCGAAGTCGAAGTATTCTTTATTTACAAGATGAATCTTTCGAGGGTTTTTATGAAATGGTTGATGGAATTATGGAAATGGCCGAAAAACATTTGCAAAAGCTCAACCAACGGAAACGAGAAATTTGCTCAGTAGCTGATTTAGTGGTGGGAATGCAATGCGGAGGCAGTGATGCTTTTTCGGGTTTGACGGGTAATCCAGTGGCTGGTTTTGCGGCGGATTTAATTGTAAAAGGCGGAGGAACAGTTTTTTTCTCAGAAGTTACCGAAGTGCGTGATGCCGTACATTTGCTTGTTCCTCGCTGTGAAAATGCCGAAGTTGCCCAAAAACTCAAAGATGAAATGGCTTGGTACGATAATTACCTCAGTCAAGGGCAAGCAGATAGAAGTGCCAATACAACCCCAGGTAATAAAGGCGGTGGGTTGAGTAATATCGTAGAAAAAGCCCTTGGTTCGGTCGTGAAATCGGGTACAAGTACGATTGTGGATGTAGTTTCACCGGGCGAGAAGCTGCGTAAAAAAGGTTTAAATTTTGTAGCAACTCCTGCCAGCGATTTTGCCTGTGGAACCCTCCAATTAGCTGCAGGCATGAATATGCATGTGTTCATTACGGGTAGAGGTACGCCTTATGGCTTAAATATGGTTCCTGTAATAAAAGTAAGTTCTAATTCAAAATTAGCTAATCGTTGGCATGATTTGATAGATTTTGACGCAGGGCCTGTGGCTTTCGGACAAAAAACTATCGAAGAAATGGGCTGGGAATTATTCCACCTCATTCTTGAAATAGCCAGCGGAAATAAAAAAGTCGCCACCGATAAATTGGGACTTTATAACGATTTGGTACTTTTTAACCCCGGGCCTTTAACGTAATTATTCAAGCGAAGGCATCGCTTAAAGCGATACCTTCGCTAAAACTTATTCATAAAATGAAATTTCCAAAAATCAAAGAATTCCACATTACGCCCATTGCGGTGGTTGACCCTCCTTTATTGAATGCAGCAGGTTTGCATGCTCCTTATGCCTTGCGTACGGTTGTAGAACTTGTCACTGAAGATAATATTAGTGGAGTCAGTGAGATTCCCGGAAATATTGATATAGACAAGGCTTTGGAAAGAAGCAAACCGCTCATTATTGGTCAAGACCCTTTTCAAATCAATAAAATCAGAGATATTCTTTTGGCCGAATTCGGAACCGAAAAACCTGCTGATAGAGGTTTCACTCCTTGGGACCAACGCACTGTTGTGCATGTTTTTAGTTCGATTGAGGTTGCTTGTTTAGATATTATAGGTAAAATAATTAATCGTCCAGTAGTCGATTTATTGGGAGGTAAACGCCGTGATGCTGTGCCATTTTCGGCTTATCTTTTTTATAAATACGAAGGTGCAGGAGGTGAATTGGAGTTCGGAACAGACCCCAATGCCACAGGTTGGGATGCCGCTCGTCAAGCAAGTGCTTTGAATCCAGCCGAAATTGTTGCTCAAGCCAAAGCCATGTGCAAAGAATTTGGTTTTCAGTCGATTAAGCTCAAAGGAGGTGTGTTTGAACCACGCCAAGAAGTAGATGCAATCTTGGCTTTACACGAAGCATTTGGCCCCAATGTGCCACTTCGTATCGACCCCAATGCTCTTTGGACGGTAGAAACTTCTATCAAATATGGCAAAGAAATGGAGGGTATTATTGAATACTTGGAAGACCCTTGTCGTGGACAAGAAAACATGGCGGCCGTAAGAAAAGCCTTGAAAACTCCTTTGGCTACCAACATGTGTACGACTTCCTTTGGGGATATTCCGAGCAGTGTTCAGTTAGGTTCGGAAGATATTATTTTATCTGACCACCATTTTTGGGGTGGTTTGCAGGAATCAATGAAGCTTACGAGCATCTGCGAGACTTTCGGGCGTGATTTATCTATGCACTCTAATTCGCATTTGGGTATTTCGTTGGCGGCTATGGTGCATCTGGGAGCAGCCATTCCTAATTTTAAATATGCCCTCGATACACATTATCCTTGGCAATCTGACGAAATCATACTTGGCGGTAGAATGAAATTTGAAGATGGGGCAGTACCAGTACCGAGTGGGCCAGGTTTAGGGGTTGAATTAGATAGAGCCGCTTTAGCAAAATTGCACGAAAACTACAAAAAATGCGGTCTAACCAAACGCAACGACGAAATAGAAATGCAAAAAGTACAACCTGATTGGAAATTTATGGCAACACGTTGGTAAAACCTTCCGTAGAGACAGGGCATGCCCTGTCTCTACGGGATAAACAAATAAAAAATGGAACTATCAAAAATAAAATCATCGCTCGAAGACGGGCTTCTTTCTTTTCCAATCACCGATTTTGATGAAAAAGGTGAATTCAATGCCAAAACCTTTGCCGAACGTATAGAGTGGTTCGTAAGCCATGATGTTTCATCTGTTTTTGTGGCTGGCGGAACGGGCGAGTTTTTCTCACTGACTGCTGATGAATACGAGCAAATTGTCAATATTTCGGTCAAAGTTGTGGCTGAGCGTGTACCAGTAATTGCCAGTGCAGGAAGAAGCATCGCCGAAGCTAAAACTTTTACAAAAATTGCTGAAAAAGCTGGAATCCACGCCATTTTACTCTTCCCGCCATATCTTACCGAATGCCCACAAGATGGCGTGTATGAATATGCCAAAGCAATTATGCAAAATACCTCATTACCTGTTATTTACTATAATCGTGGCAATGGGGTTTTATCAGCAGAATTTATCAAAAAACTGGCTGATGCTTGTCCAAATTTCATCGGTTTGAAAGATGGTACTGGCAATATGCAAGATTTGAACGATACTATCAAGACAGTAGGAAAGCGTCTTTCGTACATTGGGGGAGTTCCAACTGCCGAGATTATTGCCGAGGCCTATTTGTCGATTGGTGTCAATACATATTCATCGGCAGCCTTTAATTTTGTGCCAGAGTTAGCTAATAAATTCTATAGAGCCTTGCGTGCAGGCGATAAAGCCACCGTTGAGAAAATCACGAAAGATTTTTATATTCCATTAGTAAGGCTTCGTGGCAAAAAAAGTGGTTATGCAGTAAGTTTGATAAAAGCAGGTGCAAAATTGATTGGTAAAAGTGCTGGTGATGTTCGCCCACCACTCACGATGCCAACAGAAGCTGAAGTAGAGCAACTTCGCCAAATTATTAAGCAGAATAACTGATAAAAGTGAAGGTATTGTCGGTAAATTCATCGAGAATACCTTCAAATATTTACTTCTTTACGATTTTCAAATCTTTAAAATACCCCTCAGTAAAATTACCAACCCAAAGTCCAATAGAACCAGGCCTTGAACTTCCGTGTTTCATATCATTAACAACTAAAGAAGGATATTTGGCATTATTCAAGAACAATTTTGCTTTTTGTCCTTCAACTTCTATTCGCATTGTTATCCATTCATTTAAACCCATATCAGCATAAGACTCGTATTTTTCGGGTTCGGTTTTACGTAATTTATCAAATTTATAATCAGGATAAGAGAAATACTGAATGCTATGATTTCTACGGATTTGGTCGTCTGTACGGCCATTAGTCGGGCGAATATAAATGCTCTCGAATGCTGAATTTTTTTCATCAATTCTGAAAGCAAGTCCAATAAAACCTCTAGAAGTTGCTGGGGCATTTTTCATTAGCCGGCTCAAAACTTTTACCTCAATTACCCCATTTTGAAATTCAAACCCTTTGATTTTTACATAAGAAGGCATATCTGCATCTTTACTTGTTGTATCAAATTCAACCTTTAAGATTTTTTTGCCTGAGATTTTTACAAAAGACCTTGAAACATATTCTGTAGCTTCAATATTTTCTTTGCTCATTTTGATGGTTTGAGCCGATAACACCATCGAAAATAGCATAGATACCAATAAAAGATTTAGTTTTTTCATAATATTAGTTTTTTAAAAATGGGGTAATACTTGCCCAAACTGCTGGGAAATTTTCAGCAAAACAAATGTGACCAGTATTCGGGATAATACTTAATTGAGCTTTTGGAAGCATGTTGTAAGCATTGATAACGGTCGGTAAAGGAGCATTTCTATCTAATTCGCCCGAAAGCAACAAAACAGGACACTTAATAGAGCCTAACAATTCTTTGCTGACCACTATTCCGTTATAGAATGTTTGCATAGCACTCCAAAAATCTGTCAATCTTTCGGGTTGAGGCATAAGTGCCTTTTGCTGAATCCAATAAGCCTTGTCTGAAAGTAATTGTTCGTGATTAAAATTGATGGTTCTTAAGCCCGGAATCTGCTCACCTGCACCAATAGCAATCATTTTTTTGATGCGTTCTGGATACATACTCGCAACCTTATATGCCGTGTAAGCACCATCGCTGAAGCCTAAAATTATTGCTTTTTCTTTTGTAACAGCATTAATAACAGCAATTATATCATTAGCCTTTTTCTCGTAAGTGATAGGAAATGAGCCAATATCCGATTTTCCATGACCACGAGTAGAAATAGCTATTACTTGAAAGTTTTTCTTCAAACTATCAATAAATTCGGCCATTTCGATGGTAGAACCCAAGATTCCACCGTGCAAAAGCACAATAGGTTGACCTTGCCCATAAACTTCATAATAGATTTTGGCATCTTGGGTTTGAACGTAATCTCCTACAGCAACATTGTTTCCATAAGGAATTTTATTGATCACATTTGCTGGCTGATATGCCCTTCTGAGACTTTGCTGGGCTTGTATTTGTAGAGCAAGAAGTACAAAAATAATTAACTGAAAATTTTTCATAAGGACATAAAAAAGCCACGAATGAATTAAAACCCAATTCATACATTCGTGGCAATAAAAAAGCTGAATTTATACTAGAATAATTTCTCTTGTGGTGGTTTTGCTCCAGCCAAACGAATATAAACCGTTGTTTGCCCACGGTGGTGTGTTTGATGTTCAAAGCACTTAGCTAATGCGGTTGCCTTAGTCATTTCGAAGCGTCCGAAAAGCTTGGTAGTTTCATTGAGTTGGGCAGGAGTCATTTTCTTCACGTTTTCAATTACGAAGTCATAGCCTGCTAAAACCAATTTCGTAACGTTAGCCTTTGAAATATCAGTAGTTTTTTCAGATTCTCCTTGTCCGACCGGACTTTTTGCTCCTGTAGCAGCTGCTGCAAAACCATAGTTTCCGTCAGTTAAGTGTAGCATTTGTTGAGCAAATGAACGCATTTCTGGAGTTGGTTTTAATGCATAGCCTGACTCTGGCATGGCATCGAGATACTCTTTGGTGTATGCCTTCGCTCGTTCCCACTCTTTCACGATTTCATCAACCGAAGATTGTGCATTTGCTGTGGCAGATATTCCAAAGAAAATCAATAGAATAGCAATCAATTTTGGATATTTCATAATTATGTTGGTTAAAAAATGATTTTGCAAAATTATAATTAATGTTTGATATCTACCCTTAAACTACCTTAAGAAATCAATGATTTTTGCACAAATCTTTACGTATTTTACTCAGAAATTCAGGAGTAATACCTAAATATGAGGCAATTTGTGTATTAGGTAGGCGGTTTGTTAAGTGTCGATATTGTTCAAGAAAGCTTAAATAACGTGTTTCGGCGGTTGAACTGAAAGTTTGTAAAACTCTATTCTGAAGTTCCATAAACTTATTTTCAGCAATAACTTTAAAAATACGATTAAGTTTTGGGATATTTTCGTAGAGAAAATACAAATTTGAAGGGTCAAGTTGTATCACTTCAGCGGGTTCAATGGCTTGTATATATAGTTTGCTGGGTTTTCCAGAATGAAAACTGTCAATATCGGCAATCCAGTCGTTTTCAGCTGCAAACTGAATATTATGTTCGTATCCTTTATCATCAATGCCGTACATTCTAAAACAGCCTTTGACCACAAAAGTATAATGTTTACAAACCTGACCTTCTTGTAAAATAATTTGTCGGCGTTTGATTTTGCAAAAAGAAACCCTCTGACTTATAATTTCTATTTCTTCTTTGTCAAGAAGTAGATAACCTTGAAAGTGGTCGATTAAAGGGTGCATCAGAAGATAAGGATGATTGTATAACAAATTTAATAAATATAAACTATAATTGTGTTTTAGCAAATTATCAGCAATTCAAATTTGATACAAGACAGTGCAGGAGTCTTTATAATTATTAAAGCCCTAACTTTAACAATTATTGGATTTTGTACGTAATATTTGACCTTAATAATGAAAAAAACCTTATTCTTAATAGCTTCATTCATGCTATTTATTGGGCAGATTAACGCTCAATTTACTCTTCAGAAACTCCAAGTAAATTATCAAACAACACCTATTGGAACAGATTTAGTCAAACCACAATTTTCTTGGCAAATGCATAATGCAACCAATAAACGTGGACAAGGGCAAACGGCTTATCAAATTGTGGTTACTGATGAGCAAAATCATACGGTTTGGGACTCGAAAAAGGTGATTTCGGGTATTTCTCACGCTATTCAATATGAAGGCGAAGCCTTAAAACCAACTACTCGATATACATGGAAACTGACCGTTTGGGATAATTTTAATGCTCTTTCAAGCACAAAATCATGGTTTGAGACTGGTTTTCTGAATACCAAAATTGACGCATGGTCGGGTGCGGAATGGATAGGAGGTGGAGATGAAGATTTGAATTTTTACTCACATTATTTGTCGGTTTTTAAGGTTCAATATGATATTCAATTGGCCCAAAATTCAAGCAAAGGTTCGTTTATCTTTGGGGCAAATGATAGCCGATTGAGCAATCAGTATCTCAATTTTATGGGTGTTGAGCGTAAAAAAGATGAAAGTTATGTAGAAATAGAATTAGATATTTCTACACTAACCAATGAAGCCAATTCGACAGCAAAACTCAATATTTATCGAGCGGGTTATACTAAAACTGATAAAGCAGAAGAGCCACTCAAATCTATTGCAATTCCGCAAAGTATTATTAATCAAGCGAATAAAAATGCCAAACACACAGTTTTTGTGGAGTGCAACTTTGGCGTTTTTGAATTTTATATAGATGGTACTGACGAAGCCCATAAAATTGCCGATAAATCAATGACGCCAACGAGTAGATTTGCACCTCGCGGACTCAACCTAAATCCGGTGGGTGTGGGAAATAACTTCATTAGTTTCCCTATGTTGGCCGATATCGGTTTTAGAACAAAGGCAAATCAAACTGCCTTTTTTACAGATATTCAAGTAAAAAACTTCCGTTATCCAAGTAATACTTTATATCATCTGGAAAAAGCTCCGTTAGTTTCTGGTGAGGCACTTATCACCCTCAATCCAAGTAAAAATGCTACGCCAATGCTACGCTCGGTATTTAAAACTGATGCCAAAGCAATCAAAAAAGCAAGATTATACGTAACTGCCCGTGGAATTTACGAAGTGTTTATCAACGGAAATCGTGTGAGTAATGAATACTTTAATCCAGGCCTAACGCAGTATAATAAAAACCACATGTACCAAACTTTTGACGTTACCTCAAATCTCAAAAATGGACAAGCCAATGCCATTGGAGCGTGGCTGAGTGAAGGTTGGTGGAGTGGTAATATTACTTACAGTGGTGAAAGTTGGAACTGGTTCGGCGACCGCCAATCGTTGTTGGCAAAACTAGTTGTTACTTACGCTGATGGTTCTGAGCAAATCGTCACAACTAATAATAAAGACTGGAAATTATTTACAGATGGCCCGATACGAGTAGGTTCGTTTTTCCAAGGTGAAGTATATGATGCCACCAAAGAAGAAGCAATTAAGGGCTGGACAACAACAAACTATAATGATAAAGCTTGGAAATCAGCTGTAGAAGTACCACTCGAAGGTACGGGCATTGTTGGTGATGTGAAATATTCGGGTCGTTATGCCGCTTCTTTACCTTATAATGATTTCAAATTAGTGGGTCAGATGGGCGAAAATATCAAAATTGTAAAAACATTGTCGGCTCAAAAAGTTGAAGAGGTTAGACAAAAGGTATTTGTCTATGATATGGGACAAAACATGGTTGGGTTTCCGCAGATTTTGATAAAAAATGGTAAAAAAGGGCAAATAATTAACCTTCGCTATGCTGAAATTACGTACCCAAATTTACCCGATTATAAAGGTAATGAAGGTATGATTATGCTCGAAAACATCAGAGCGGCTCTTGCACAAGACCAATACATTCTAAAAGGTGGCGATGAAATCATTCAACCAAGATTTACTTTTCATGGGTATCGTTATTTAGAAATTACGGGTGTAGAAAAGGCTATTCCTGCAACCGATGTAAAAGGCTTAGTCATTAGTTCAATTTCTGAAATATCTTCAAAATACGAAACAAGTAATCCTTTAGTAAATCGTTTTTGGGAGAATATTACTTGGTCTTTGCGTGGAAATTTTGTTTCGATACCAACCGACTGCCCGCAACGCAACGAGCGTATGGGTTGGAGCGGTGATATTTCAGTATTTGCAAGAAGTAGTACTTACCTAACCGATGCCAATTTATTTTTAAGAAGACATCTTTTGGGCATGCGTGATATTCAGCCAGAAAGCGGTCGATTTACCGATGTTGCCCCTGTAGGTGGTGGTTTCGGTGGTACACTTTGGGGAAGTGCTGGCGTTGTGGTTGCTTGGGAAACTTATCGACAATACGGTGATGTACAAATGTTGGCCGAGCATTATGGTGCAATGAAAAAATACATGGCTTTCTTAGAAACTAAAATCGATAAAACAACAGGAATTCTAAATGAAGGTCCGCTGGGAGATTGGTTGAGCCCAGAAGGCAATAAAAATGATAATACTTTGTTTTGGATGGCCTATTTTGCCTATGATTTAGAGTTAATGAGCAAAATGGCCGAAGCTTTAGGCAACACCGATGATGCTAAAAGCTTTTTGAAGAGAAGTGAAGAAATCAAGCGGATATTTAATGAAACGTATGTAGATAAATCTTCGCACCGAACTGTCAAATCGGGCATGAAAACTGGTTTTATGGCTGCACCCAATGAAGCAGATACCCGTGGAAGTTCAGATAAAGGTGTTTTGATTGATACACAAGCGTCTTATGCTGTTCCTTTGGCTTTAGGTGTATTTGATGCCCAAAATAAGCCTTTTGTAATCAAGCATTTAAGCGAAACTATCACTCGTAAAAACAAAGACGATGGCGGCATTGAACGCCCAGAAAACTCTTTGATGACAGGTTTCATCGGTACGGCATCTATGAGTGAAGCACTTTCTGCAAACGGTCGTGATGATTTGGCGTATCAATTATTGACCAATAAACAATATCCATCGTGGCTATATTCGGTGGTTAATGGTGCTACTACCATTTGGGAACGCTTAAATAGTTACACCGTAGAAAATGGTTTTGGTGGTAATAACTCCATGAATTCGTTCAACCATTATTCTTTTGGAGCGGTAGCGGCTTGGATGTACAATTATTCTTTGGGTATTCAGCGTCATCCACAAAAGACAGGTTTTAAAGAATTCATCCTCAAACCAACACCCGACCCAACTGGCCAGATGACCTCTGCTAAAGGGTATTACGATTCGATTTACGGAAGAATAGAGAGCGAGTGGAATAGTGAAGGAGGTAAAACAACTTATAAGTTCACTGTTCCACCAAATACATCCGCTGCTTTGTATCTTCCTGCTAATAAGCAAATTACAGAATCAGGCAAGAAAGTGAAAATTGAAAAAACCGAAGGAGATAAAGTAGTGATTTCGCTTTCTTCTGGAAGCTATGTTTTTGAGGTGAAGTAAGAAAATTACTTATTTTGTTAAATTAACGTTGGCAGATTTTAATTTCTGCCAACGTTTTTATTTCATATCAAAAACTCGCCGCATCAATTACATATCTATGGTGGCTCGCTTGATTATTGATGAGTTTCTGCCAAGCATCGTTTATTTGGTCGGCAGTAATATTTATAGTATCAGGTTCTATCTGATTATCTGCACAGAAGTTAACCACATCTTGTGTTTCGGCAATTCCACCAATCAATGAAGCATTGAAGTTGACGCGTGTTCGAGATAATGCTGAGACATTCAAAGCCATTTTTGCTCCTACAGGCATTCCCACTTGCGTAAAATACCCATAAGGTTTTACAACTGATGAATAGGCTGCAATATCGAACTGAACAGGAATGGTAGAAATCATGTAGTCTAAAGTTTTGTTGTAAGGCTTTAGCTTTGATAACTTGTCTACTACCACCACTTCTTTTATTCCCAATGCCATTATTTCTGTCACCTTTGTGGCGTTTGAGGTAAAAGCATATACATCTGCACCCATTGCTACTGCCAATTTTATGGCCATTTGTCCAAGTCCGCCTATGCCTGCTACTCCAATTTTATCACCTGCTTTGACCTTGGCTTTCATCAATGGCGAATAGGTCGTAATACCTGCACAAAGTAGCGGTGCGGCTTTATCAAGGCTAATATGTTCTGGAATATGTACTGCAAAGTGTTCTCTGACAACTATATTGTTAGCATACCCACCTTGTGTAATACCTGTGGGAGAGGTTTCTTCTGGGTTTCCGTAAGTCCAAACAGTAGCATCATTATCGCAATGTTGTTCTTCTCCGTGCTTACAACTTTCGCAGTTCATACAGCTATTAACCATACAACCTACGCCCGCACGGTCGCCGACTTTGAATTTTGTAACATTTTTACCAACAGCTGCTACGATACCAGCAATTTCGTGCCCCGGTACTTGTGGATATTGTTGTGGCCCCCAATCACCTAACATGGTATGAATATCTGAATGGCAAATGCTGGCGTATTTTATATCTATTAAAATGTCATTATCACCTACTGGTCGGCGTTCAAATTCCCACGGACTCAGTACACCAGAAGTATCGAAGGCTGCGTAGCCTCTTGATTTTGTATTACTCATTTGGTTTAAAAAGTTGTTTTTTGATAAAATTAGAGATAATGTCCAGATAATACTCAAATAATTTCAAAATTACGTAATCTGAATTACGGGCACTATAATCTTTTAAACCGCAGATGACGTTGATTTACGCTGAAAAATAATAAAATCAGCGTAAATCAGAGGTTTTTAAATTTGCATTATCTGCGGTTTATATTTTTACATTAATTAGCTTTCTTGTAATACTTATTAAAATTATAATTTAATCCCACATTCCACATAAAATCTTTATTGCCCGGTAAATTGGCTTTGATGGTTTGGTTAATGCTCGAACTTAAGCTAAATGGTAGTTTTTTATGAGCTAAAACAGTGGTAAGTGTGAAATAATTACCTCGGTAGCCATCCGTTTGCAGGAAAAATACCGAAGGAAAGAAGTTTAGTCGAAGATTTTCAGAAAGCCCTAAATTAGTAATGGCTGAATTTAAAAATAGCACGTTTGTGAAATGCGGCCCATCTTTTTGTAAACCGTGTCCTTGAAGATAAGTAGCACTTACCCCCAATTTTTTCGAAATTTGATAGCTCGGAACAAGCTCAAAAGCCGCAAATCTTAGGAATTGAGTAATTTCTTTATTCACACCATTTTCTGTAATTTGTTTACGAATAAGATTAAATGCAGGGTGTACACCGAGCCTTAACCCAAATTTTTTATTATCAACTATGCGGTATCTTAGCCAAAATATCATTCCACCTTTAGTAATATCAGGTTTTAAACGTATATCTGGGTCGAAGCTAAATCGTTTTTTTCGCCAAGATAATTGAGTGGTTACAGCAGGGCTATTCAGTGAAAATGAAGGGATAATCGAAAAACCATTGGTCGTGATGCCTACATTTCCTGAAAAATTGGTAATATTTTTTGTACTATCGGTCGATTGAGCTAAAGTTATTTGAAAAGAAAATACAAGGAGTAAAGAATAAATAATAGTGTTTAAATGTTTCATTTCTAAGGTTTTAATGTAGTGTCGGAAAAATCCAATGCAAAATTAATCTCACTAAGACCTATTTTTCTTATACATTTTACGGTTTCACTTACCATTTTTACTGATAGGCAAACAACTCATTTTTTATTTATATAGATTTGAATAAAAAAGCCCATGATTATCTTCGATAGCATCAAAAAATACAGCGAATACTTTAATAATAAGACCTTACATCCGCTTATTAATTACGTAGATTTGAATAAATCTGACCTCATTCCGAGACACAAAGCCAGAATTGATTTCTATGCTATTATTACGAAGGAAACGATTTGTGGCGAAATGCGTTATGGTAATAAATTTTACGATTATTCAGATGGCTCGATGATTTTTATTGGCCCCAATCAAATAATCGGAAGCGAGCCATTAGGAGAAATGCACCAACCTTATGGTAAAGCACTTATTTTTCATCCTGATTTATTGAAAGGGACTTCGCTCGGTAAACAAATTCATGAATACTCATTTTTTAGCTATGAATTGAATGAATCACTGCATCTTTCAGATAGAGAGCGACAAATTGTAGATAATTGCTACGCCAATATTATCTCAGAAATGAGCCAGAATATTGATAAACACAGTAAAAAGATTATCATTGCCAATCTAGAGTTATTGTTGAAATACTGCACACGTTTCTACGACCGCCAGTTTATCACTCGTGAACACGCTAATCATGGAATTATCGAACAATTCGAGCAAAAATTAAATGAATATTTGAGAAGTCAACAATTGAAAATTAGTGGGATACCTACGGTGGCTCATTTTGCCAATGAGCTTAATCTTTCGGCTAATTATTTTGGCGATTTGATAAAAAAAGAGACAGGTAATTCTGCCCAAGATTTTATTCATCTAAAGCTTTTAGAGCTGGCTAAAGAGCAGGTTTTAGATGTATCGAAGTCAATAAGTGAGGTTTCGTATGAATTGGGTTTTAGATATCCACAGCATTTTACGCGATTATTCAAGCAAAAAGTGGGGGTGTCTCCCTTGGAATATCGAGGGTTGAATTGATTTTTAGATATTCCAAATACATAAATTAAATCCAAATCACTAATATTGTCTTTCTTTAACAAATGTTTATGATAAGGAGAGCCATCAAACCCTATTTTTCGCATGTCATTTCGTGGACAATACTGTTGTTCTTGCCCTTTATAGGTTATTTGTATCAGCCACAAAAATTATCAGAGTTAAATTTCTACTTTGTTCAAACACACTTCCTGAACATAGCATTTTTAGCAACGGCCTTCTATTCAAACCTCCATTATATTGCTCCAAAATTCTTTTTTGAACAAGCTCGAATTAAATTCTTTGTTCTGATTCTTTTGGTGCTGGGCATTTATATTGTTATGACTTATCTTTTCTTTCGGCTTAATCCCGAAGACGAATTGAAGCATTTACAAGAAAAAAATATTCTATTTATCCGATTAGTTTTTGGACCAACAATTATTTATTCATTGTGTATTCTTACAAGTACAATGCTCTTTTTATACGATGAACAAGCTCATCAGAAAGAACTTAATAAGCAAATCGAACTCGAAAAAACTACGGCCGAGCTTAACATGCTTAAGTTACAGATTAGTCCACATTTCTTGTTTAATACACTCAATAATATCCGTTGGTTGATACGTAAAAAATCTGAGCAGTCGGAAGAATCAGTTATGAAACTTTCAGAAATACTTCGATACATTATTTACGAAGTAGAAGGCTCGAAAGTGGAATTTAGTCGAGAAATAGAACACCTTCGTAATTTTATCGAACTTCAAACCCTACGCTTGCCAATTGAAGGAAATGTAGTTTTTAAAGTAGATGAAAACATTAAAAATTACTTGATAGAACCACTACTTTTCATACATTTTGTGGAAAATGCCTTCAAATATGGCATTGATAGCAAGAATGCTCCAGATATTGTATTTGAATTTAGTACGCTACCTAATGGACTAACCTTTTACTCAAAAAACAAGATTTTATTAAAGAAAGCCAATATTCAGAATGAAGGAATTGGGTTAACCAATATTCAAAGGCGTTTGGAATTGCTTTATCCAAATAAACATGAACTTAAGATTACCCATAATGATGAATATTTTGAGGTGAATTTGAAATTAATTTTAGAATCATAATCCCCCTTGTGCGTAGGATTATGTGCGAAAAAGCAAAAGGGGGTAGGGGGATGTTAAAAAACTTTTCATTGTCACTATGAAAATCAAGTGTATATTAATCGACGACGAACCATTTGCGTTGAATATTTTAGAGGATGATTTATTGGATTTTTCGAATGTAGAAGTGCTCGAAAAATTCAATAGTCCTCTTGATGTGCCTGATTTTTTAAAAACACATGAAGTTAACCTCATTTTTTCTGATATTCAGATGCCTGAAATGCTTGGTACGCAGTTTATCCGAAACCTCGAAAACCCTCCTTTAGTTATCTTCACAACGGCTTATCATCAATATGCTCTTGAGGGGTTTGAGTTAAACGCCATTGATTATCTGATGAAACCTATCAGAAAAGAGCGTTTGGCCGCAGCACTCAAGAAAGCAGAAGACCAATTGTATTTCAGAGAAAAACTCAAAATTGAGACTGAAGAAAACTATATTTTGATAAACGTTGAATATCAGAAAGTGAAGCTACTTTTCGAAGAAATTATCTACATCGAAGGCCTGAAAGATTATGTTAAAATCTATTTAGAAAATAGAGTTCACCCAGTGCTCACTAGAAGTAATTTGCGAGGAATGGAAAGTAAATTGCCCGAAAAAACCTTCGCTCGAATTCATAATTCGTTTATTATTAACAAACAAAAAATCACTTCTTTTCAGCATTCGAAAGTATTTCTCTCTAATATCGAATTGCCAGTTGGAAAGACGTATATCGAGAATATCAAAGGGTAAAAAATTTCTAGATTCCCCGTAGAGACGTTGCACGCAACGTCTCTACGAAACTATTCTTTCTCACAGATATACACTTCATCTTCACAGATATACAAATCGTTGATTGAGTCAACAATCCTTCTCACCTTTGAGCCATGTTTCTGAAACAACAATAAACAGAGGCTACTCAAACATAAATTTTTATGAAAATGAAAAGGTTATTATCTGCTCTTTTTACGGCACTTATCACAATCACGAGTTTTGCTCAAATGCCAACAGGCGGTGCTCCAGCAGGAGCAAAAATGCCAGAAGGAAAATTATTCGGAAAAATTGTTGATGAGCAAGGCAAACCAGTTGAATTTGCATCGGTTGTATTACTCAAAACAACTTTCGATAACGCTACCAAACAAAGTAAAGATGTATTGGTAAAAGCTCAAAGTTCGGAGCTAAATGGAGATTTTAATTTCTCAGAAGTACCAGTAATGGCAAAGTTGAAATTAAAAATCAGTTCGGTAGGATATAAAACCCTTGAATTGCCAGTGGCTTTTGCCATGCCTAAAATGGAAGGAATGACGCCACCTAAAGCAGGCCAACAACCAGACCCTGCAATGATTGCAAAAATGATGGCGGCTTTTGATAAAGACTTAGGCAATATCAAGATAGAAAGCGATACCAAAGTTTTAGATGCTGTAACCGTAACGGCTCAAAAGGCATTGCTTGAAATGGATATTGATAAAAAGACTTTTAATGTAGAAAAAAACATCGTAACGGCTGGCGGAACGGGCGTTGATGTGATGCGAAATATTCCTTCATTACAAGTTGATATTGATGGAAATGTAAAACTTCGTAATGCTGCCCCAACAATCTTTATTGATGGTCGCCCAACAACTTTATCGCTCGACCAAATTCCTGCCGATGCCATTGAGAAAGTAGAGGTAATTACTAATCCATCTGCTAAATACGATGCTTCAGGAAGTATGGCTGGTATTTTAAATATTATTCTGAAAAAGAATAAAAAGAGCGGCTACAACGGAATGCTTAATATCGGTGCCGACCGTTTTGGTGGCTCAAATGCAATGGGAAGTATCAGTGTTCGTCAGAAAAAATGGAATGTTACGCTTATGGGTATGAATATGCGTATGCGAAACAACACCGAAGGAAATAGCGAGCGTACAAGCAGTATTGGGGGCATCAACTCAAATGTTATGCAAGACATTGAGAGTAAAACCAAAGGGATGATGACATTCGGACGTTTGGGAGTAGATTATAATATTTCGAATCGTACGACACTTTCAGTAGGAACTGTGATTGCGGGAGGTAAATTTCGACCATCGGAAGATATCTTAATCACAAATACCACTTCAGGTAAAACTACTGTAAGTAATCGTTTGTCGGAGTCAGAGCGTAGTTTCAAACCACGAGGTTTACAATTAGGATTAAAACATAATTTCCCAACTTCTGGTGAAGAACTTTCGATGGATTTTAACTATTTTGGTGGCAAAAATGCAATGAATGGTGTTTATACAACTAATTATTACAATGCTTCGAACCAAATTACGGGTACTCAAATTCAGAGAAATATTGGTAATGGCGAAAATCAATTTATGACTTTCCAAACTGATTATACAAAGCCATTTAAGAATGGAATGAACCTTGAAACGGGTATCCGAGTTCAAATAAATAATTTGCAAAATATCAATGATAATTCGCTGAAAGCAGTTGGCTCAGATGTTTATAAAAATATTACTTCAGCATCGGCCAATTATGATAGCAAAAATAGTGTGTATGCCGCTTATGCCTCTGTTTCGGGTAAAGTAAGTACCATGTTTTCATATAAAGTTGGTTTAAGAGCTGAGAGCTCTTCTTATGAAGGAAAATTGTTGAATACTGGTCAAAACTTTAGTAATAGCTACCCGATTAGTTTATTTCCATCGGTATTTATTAGCAAGAATTTATCAAAAACTGACCAATTACAATTAAGTGTTACTCGCAGAGTTAATCGCCCGAATTTTTTCCAATTAATTCCGTTTATTGATTACAGCGATAGCTTAAATATCACCCGTGGAAATGCCAATCTAGTACCTGAGTTTACAACTTCTGGCGAAATTTCTTATAGTAAATCGCAAGGTACAGGCACATTCTTGGCATCGGCTTATTATAAACATACCAATAACCTGATAACTAGATATTTGAATCAAGAAATAAATCCGATTAGTGGGAAACTAGATTTGATTAATACTTATATCAATGCTAATTCGAGTATCAATTACGGAGCAGAGTTTACTTATACCAATAAGGTGCAAAAATGGTGGGATTTGACGGCCAATATCAATTTTTATAATTCAAAAATTAATACCGATAATATTGATAATGCAGTAGCCACTTCAGCACTTTGGACAGTTTTCGGGAAATTAAACAACAACTTCAATTTGCCGAAAAAATGGGTAATTCAACTTTCGGGCGATTATCAAGGAAAAACAAATATGCCAGTTACTCAAAATCAAGGATTTGGCCCGCCAATGAGTCAAGCTCAAAGTTCATCACAAGGCTATATCAAACCTTTCTATGGTGTTGATTTCGCAGTGAAGAAAACATTCCTGAAAAATGATTTGGCTTCTTTGACACTTTCAGTAAACGATATTTTCCGTACACGTGGTAATACCCAAGTTTCTTACGGTGAAGGTTTCTCACAAACATATTATCGCCTGACTAACCCACAAATGGTAAAGTTAAACCTGTCGATTCGTTTCGGAAAAATGGATATGAGTATGTTTAAGAAAAACAATAATACCAACTCAATGGAAGGAATGCAAATGCAATAATTGCTAGGATATTCTAAAGAGAAATAGGCAATCTATAAATAAATGATTATCATACAAATCCCCCTTGGTTTCTACTCAAGGGGGATTTTAAATGTAAGAAAAATTGAGCATCTTAAATACGTGAAGAACCACCAGTCTTTTACATAATGGCAATCGTGTTTTTAAAGCCCACGGATGTGCGTTTTTCTACAGAATATTAGCCTATTTTTCAGATAAATCAATCGATAATTTTTTTGCAGCAATAAAGAAGAAAGTACTAGCCACAATTTCAATGAAAATAATAATCGACATTGCCCAACGGATAGATTCTGAATGATAAGTTGGCGTAAGCCAATCGCTCAAAAGACCGACCGTTAATGGACCCAAGCCCAAACCAAGGATATTGAGAATGAAAAATAAAATAGCAGAAGTCAAGGCTCGCATATTGGCAGGTACAAGGCTATGAGAAACAGCGATAGATGGCCCTAAATAAGCACTTTGCATCAAGGCACATAAGCCCATAAATGCCAGTGACACATTTCTATCTTCAATAAATAATGCCCCAACAGCCAAACCACTTGATACTAATGCACCTATGGCTGGAATACGTAAATACCAACTTTTATCTTCTTTGCCGTATAAATCGGTCAGATAACCACCTAAAAATGTACCCAAAGCTCCACCTATTCCAAATAGTAAACCAAGCGTAACACCAATTTCACTACTTTGCATGTGGTGTATTCTACTCAAAAATGAAGGAGCCCAATTAGAAACACCATATAAACAAAATACATGAAATGCAGTAGCCAGACCCAAATAAGCAAAAGTTTTTGTTGCAAATAAGTACTTAACTACGGTAATTATGCTTACTGATTCGGTTTCAGTTTTTAAATCATCAGAAGCTCCACGTTTAGGTTCTTTTACCGAAATGTAGAATAACAATGAAAATACAATTCCTGGAATACCTAAGGCAAAAAATGCTACTCGCCAGCCTAATTCATGGTTTAGATAACCCCCAATTAAAAATCCAATGAGAATGCCAAAGTAAATTCCTGTTGAATAAATAGATAAAGCGGTTGCTCGTTTTTCAGCGGGAAAATAATCGGAAATCATTGAGTGGGCGGGCGGGCTACCGCCTGCTTCACCAATACCTACGCCAATGCGAGCTAAAAGTAATTGATAAAAGTTTTGAACTAAGCCCGAAACGGCTGTCATGATGCTCCATAATCCAAGAGAAATTGTTACGATATTTCTTCTATTTCCCTTATCAGCTATTCGGGCAATAGGCAAGCCTAAAGTGACATAAAATAGTGCAAATGTAAACCCCGATAACAATCCAAGCTGTGTATCAGTAAGATTTAATTCATGTTTGATTGATTCTTGGAGAATGACTAATAATTGTCGGTCAATGAAATTAAAAACATAAACTAAGGTTAGCATTACTAACACAAAGTAACGATATGAATGGTCGTTTAGAATATTTTTCATACATTAGTTGTCAAAAGAGGTATTTGCAAATTAATAATATTTATTGAAATAATTCTATTCTATGTTTAAAAAGTCTTTAATCATTTCTTTCTCTCAACGCTCAATAATTATGAAAAAAACAATCTTACTATTCTTTGTATTCATTAGCACGCTTGGTTTTGCACAGAACCTTGAAAAAGCCCTTCCCGAATCGGTAGGAATGAGTTCTACTCGCCTAAAACGTATCGAAACAGTTGTCAATGATTATATTCAGAAAGAGCGTCTTGCAGGTGCTATCGCATTAGTCATGCGTGATGGCAAGTTGGTATATCATGAATCATTTGGCTATGATGATATAAATACCAAAACAAAACTTTCGAAAGACGCCATCGTGCGAATTGCCTCACAAACCAAGGCCATTACCAGCACAGCCGTAATGATTCTTTATGAAGAAGGGAAAATTTTGCTAGATGAGCCCATTTCAAAATACATTCCTGCCTTTAAATCGCCAGTTGTATTAGATAAATTCAATGAGGCCGATAGTTCTTTTACTTCTATTCCTGCTAAAAGAGAAATTACAATTCGAGATTTATTGACTCATACCTCAGGCATTAGTTATTTAGGAATTGGCACAAAAGAAGCCAATGCTATTTATGCCAAAAATAAGATTTCAAATGGTTTAGGAGACCCTAATCTCAAATTGGCAGATTTTGCCAATAACTTAGCCAAAATGCCATTGATGCACCAACCCGGCGAACGTTTTACCTATGGTTTGAATACTGATATTTTAGGTTATTTAGTAGAAATTGTTTCTGGAAAGCCACTTGATGTATTCTTCCAAGAACGAATCTTTGCCCCATTGAACATGACCGATACTTTCTTTTATCTGCCAGAATCAAAACATAATAAATTAGCTACACTTTACGCCGAAGACCAAAACCGTAAATTGATAAAAGCTCCTGAAAGTTCACAGAATTTTCCAAGACAAAAAACTGGATTTATGTCTGGTGGAGGTGGTTTATCTTCATCGGCAACAGATTATGCCAAATTTTTACAATGTCTTTTAAATGGTGGAAGCCTTAACGGAAAAGATATTTTATCGCCCGCTATTATTCGTCAAATGACTACTAACCAAATTGGTGAGGTAAATGTAGGTATTAGAAAATTTGGTTTAGGATTTGCCCTCGCTACTTCAAAAGAAGCAGCTCGTTTGCCAGTTTCAGAAGGAAATTATGAGTGGGGTGGAATTTTCGGAACAAGTTATTGGGTCGACCCAAAACAAAATATTGTGGGTATATTTCTCACACAAAAATATCCTAATAGTTATGCCGATTTGGGCGAAAAATTTAAAGTTTTGGTTTATCAATCCTTAACAAAATTGAAGTAATTTAAACATGAATCATTCCGAAATTCTTAGTATGTTTTTATTCATTCAACGAATAGCATGTTGAAATTTATTAATAGAAAATTTAAATAAAAAAACCTCGAAAGTGACTACTTTCGAGGTTCATATAATATGATTTTAATTTAATCCGAGATAAATTTTTTAGGACTAAATATTCTTATAGTTGACTAAAATCGAAGGTTTCTAAGAATTTAGTAGTAAACTTACCCGATTTGAAAGTCTCATCATCCATCAACTTGATGTGGAATGGAATGGTAGTTTTGATACCTTCAATCACAAACTCTTGCAAGGCACGTTTCATACGCGTGATGACTTCTTCTCTCGATTGACCAGTAACAATAAGTTTGGCAATCATTGAGTCGTAATTCGCAGGAATGGTGTAACCTGCATAAACGTGGCTATCAATTCTCACACCATGCCCACCTGGGAAGTGTAAGTTAGTGATTTTACCAGGCGATGGACGGAAACCATTGATAGGGTCTTCGGCATTAATACGGCATTCCATCGAATATAATTTCGGGAAGTAGTTTTTACCCGAAATCGGTACACCTGCTGCTACTTTGATTTGTTCCTTAATTAAGTCGAAATCTGTTACTTCTTCCGTAATTGGGTGTTCTACCTGAATACGAGTATTCATTTCCATGAAATAGAACTTTCCGTATTTATCAACTAAAAATTCTATTGTACCCGCACCTTCATAGCCAATAGCCGCTGCACCTTTGATAGCTGCCGCACCCATTTGCTCACGTAGTTCTTGTGAAACAATCGGAGAAGGAGTTTCTTCAACTAATTTTTGGTGACGACGTTGAATCGAGCAATCACGCTCTGAAAGGTGACAAACTACACCATTTTGGTCGCCTACTACTTGAATCTCAATGTGGCGAGGTTCTTCGATGAACTTCTCTAAATATAAGCCATCATTTCCAAATGCTGCACCCGACTCCATTTTGGCGTCGTCCCATGCTTTTTGGAATTCAGATGAATTATTGATAATTCTCATACCGCGGCCACCACCCCCAGCAGTTGCTTTGATGATTACTGGGTAGCCCATTTCCTCTGATAAACGAATACCTTCTTCAACCGACTCAAGTAAGCCTTCTGAACCTGGGATAACTGGTACACCAGAATTTTTCATGGTAGCTTTAGCAGTTGCTTTATCTCCCATTGAGTTGATTTGGTCGGCTGTTGCACCAATAAACTTAATGCCGTATTCAGCACAAATTCTTGAAAACTCAGCGTTTTCTGATAAAAATCCGTAGCCAGGGTGAATGGCGTCAGCGTTTGTAATTTCGGCAGCCGAGATAATATTTGGAATATTCAAATATGACTGGCGGCTTGGAGCTGGGCCTATACAAACAGCTTCATCAGCAAATCTTACGTGCAGACTATCACGGTCGGCAGTAGAATAAACTGCTACTGTTTTAATGCCCATCTCACGGCAAGTTCTAATGATTCGAAGGGCGATTTCGCCACGATTGGCTATTAATATTTTTTTGAACATAGGTTTCTGATTTGAAATTTATGGATTTGAGTTGTCAAAGTAGTACACAAAGCCAATAAGCTTTTCGACTACCTGCTACAAGCCTTCAAATCAATTAGGCTCAACCAAGAACAAAGGTTGGTCAAACTCCACTGGAGTTGCATTTTCAACCAATACTTTAACGATTTTACCCGAAACTTCTGATTCTATTTCGTTGAAGAGTTTCATTGCTTCAATGATACAAACAACTTTTCCTGCCGATACCTCATCACCTACGTTCACGAAGTTTTCTTTATCTGGGCCAGGAGAGCGGTAGAATGTACCAATCATTGGTGATTTAATCGTAATTAAATTGCTTGCCTCGGCTGCAGGAGCAGGTGCTGCTGGTGGAGTAGCAACTGGAGCGGCGGCTGGGGCTGAAACAGGTGCTGCGGCTACTGGAGCTGGAGCTACGTAAGCTGGTTGAGCTACGGCCACAGGGGTAGTATTTGAATAGCGTTTGATAGCTAACTTTAGCTCAGAAGTTTCGATATTAACTTCGTCTAAGCCAGATTGAGATATAAAATCTATTAGTTTTTGGATATCTTTTGTTTCCATGAAAGGTAGATATTATTCGTGGTTATAGAGTAATTTTTCGTACAAATGTAAAAAGAAAGACGATACCTACAAAGAATATTAGAAAGCGGCCCTACAGTTTTAATCTAAGCAGCTTTCGGCGATTCGGTAGAGGAGGTATCGTCTGTGATATGTTTAAAAACTTGACTCAAGCGATTCTTGTTGTTTCTTACATGTAAATAATTAGCAATTATTTGCCTTCTTTCACACGTGAATCGTATTCGTAAGTTGTTGTATTTACACGAATCAATTCATCATTTTCGATGAAAAGTGGAACTCTGATTGATGCACCTGTTTCAACAGTTGCAGGTTTACTTGGGCTGGTAGTTGTATCGCCTTTTAAGCCTGGTTCTGTATAAGTAACACGAAGTTCAACATATTGTGGTAATTCGATGCTTAAGATAGTTTCAGTTTCAGCGTGCACTAAAGCAGAAACAGCTTGGCCTTCTTTCATCAAATCGGCTTGTGGAACCATCTTCTCGTCAAGATTAAATTGCTCGAAAGTATCGGTTTCCATAAAGTTATAGCCATCTTCATCTTTATAAAGAAATTGAAATTCTCTCTTTTCGATGCGGGCAGTTATTACGTTTACACCAGCGGTGAAAGTATTATCAATCACTCTACCAGTTTTGATGTTTCTCAGCTTAGTTCGAACAAAAGCTGGGCCTTTTCCTGGCTTTACGTGTTGAAATTCTACGATTGAATAAAGGTCATTATTCCATTCTAAACAAAGACCATTTCTAAAATCTGCGGTTGTTGCCATTACTAAATATGTCTTATTTATTTATTCCTTAGATATAATTTGTGGGGTTAATTAAAGAGCCCATTTAATGTAACATGCTCCCCAAGTGAATCCACCACCAAAAGCAGCTAAAACAAGATTATCTCCTTTTTTGAGTTGTTTTTCGTAATCGTATAAACAAAGCGGAATTGTAGCAGCAGTAGTATTGCCATATTTATGAATATTCAGCATTACTTTTTCATCACCAATACCCATTCGGCGAGCGGTAGCATCAATGATACGCTTATTTGCTTGATGTGGTACTAACCACGAAATATCATCACCAGTTAAGTTATTACGTTCCATGATTTCTGCTGAAACGTCTGCCATGTTTGTTACGGCAAACTTAAATACCGAAGGTCCTTCTTGGTGAATATTGTGCCAGCGATTATCTACTGTTTCGTGGCTTGCTGGATAACGGCTACCGCCACCTTTCATAATGAGGTGGTCGCCACCTGTTCCATCAGAACGAAGCAAGAAATCAATGATGCCATTTTCATCAGTTGAAGGTTCTAGTAATACAGCACCAGCACCATCGCCAAATAATACACAAGTGGTACGGTCAGTATAATCAACAATGGCCGACATTTTATCTGCTCCAATAACAATTACTTTCTTATAACGGCCAGACTCAATAAATTGAGTACCAACTGAAAGTGCATATAAAAAACCTGAGCAAGCGGCTAAAATATCAAAACTTCCGATTGAAGGAATCCCACATTGTGTACATACCAAATTGGCAGTTGAAGGAAACATAAAGTCGGGAGTTACCGTCGCACAAATAACTAAATCAATGTCTTTTGGGTTAGTTCCAGTTTTCGCAAGTAAGCCTTTCACTGCTTCTGAAGCCATGTATGAAGTGGCCAAGCCTTCTCCTCGTAAAATATGGCGTTCTTTAATACCCGTTCGAGTAGTAATCCACTCATCGTTAGTATCAACCAATTTTTCTAAATCTGCGTTGGTCAAAATATCTTCTGGCACATAGCCATGAATACCAGTGATAGCTGCTTTTAAGTTCATTTATGTATTAAAGGTCGGTTTAGAAAACAGACCATCATTAGTGAAAAGATGAAATTTAAAACTTACAATTACGTATAAAATTAAGAAGGTCAGACCTTCCGGTAAGACCTTCTTAATCTTCGTATGAAGCAATAATATGTTCAGTAACTTTTGATTCTACCTGACGAACAGCCAAGAAAATCATATTTTTGATAGCTTCTGGTGAAGAAATGCCATGTGCCACAATTACATTACCTTTCACGCCAATAATCGGACTTCCACCAATCACTTCGTAGTTCATACGGTCGATGAGTGAGTCTTTGATTCCTTGTGATGCGGCGTAATCGTAGAACGATTCTCCCATTTTGAAAATCACATTTCCAGTAAAACCTTCAGTTACAATCACATCCGCTTTTCCATCAAATAAGTCACGACCTTCAATATTACCTATGAAATTGACTTTCTTATTGATTTTCAATAGCTGATGAGCTGCTTGTACAACGGTTGAACCTTTTTGTTCTTCTTCTCCGATATTGAGAAGAGCAACTTTAGGGTTTTCAATTCCAAATGAGAATTTGGCATAAAGTGAACCAAGTTCGGCAAATTCTGCCAAAACTTCTGGTTTGCAGTCGGCGTTAGCACCAATGTCAAGCATTAGGCTATAACCACCGCTTTTGAGAGGAAGAAACCCTGCTATAGGTGGGCGTTGGATATTTCCAACAGTTTTTACTGTAAAGAGTGACCCTACCATCATAGCACCCGTATTTCCGGCACTACAAAAGGCGTCGACTTGTTTCTCTTTTAAAAGTTTAAACCCAACTCCAATGCTGGAATTGGGTTTTTGAGAAAAAGCTCTTGTTGGATGTTCTCCCATCTCGATAACATCGTCAGCATTGACCATTTCAATAGCATGAGCAGGATATTTCATTGTTCGTAAAATATCAAGCATTATGCTTTGTTTGCCAATCAATACCAATTTTATACCTTCGGATAATTGGTTGGCGGCCATGACAGCACCTTCGACGATGGCTTTGGGAGCAAAATCACCCCCCATAACATCTACGGCAATTTTCATAAAAGCAATCTCTTGGTTGAGTAAATATTTGTTTTTGGGTAACGGCTACTGGTATATTCTATAAGGAAAACTTATAAATTGTTTTTGGTAAGTAACCAGTATCCAGCCACAAGATATTATTAAGCTTTTTGGTAGCCTTCAGCAACTAATTTGCCTTTATAATATAAGTTACCTTCGAATACGTGTGCACGGTGACGAACGTGAATCTCGCCAGTAGTAGCATCTACTGATAATGATTTAGTTGTCAAAGAATCATGCGTTCTACGCTTATCTCTTCTGGTTGTCGAATGTCTTCGCTTAGGATGTGCCATTTTACTATTAACAATTAACTATGTAACAAATTTATTTTTATAAGATAGAGGCGAAATTGGTAATTTACAGCTTTTTGTGGCTGTGGTCAAAATCGTACCTCAATTATCATTCATTTTGAGTTTCGCAAGAGCTGCCCAACGTGGGTCAATTTCTTGCTCTTTTTCCTCTGGTTTCTCTTCTTCTGGGTCAGATGAGTAAACCAAGAGCCCATCTTCATCAAAATCATCATCTCTGAACCTTGGGTGAAGCTTCTTCATCGGGAGCGACACACAAATAAAATCATAGATGTGTTGGGCAATGTTGATGGTGGCTTGCCCGAAAGGAATCATTTCAATTTCATCGGTGATTTCCTCGTGGTGGTCGCCATATTTAAAAATATATCTTTCCTTCAACTCAATAGGCTCTTCGAAAGGCTCAAGGCTGCGGTCGCAGATGAGTTCGATGTTCGCCTTTATATCAAAATCAAGCTGAAGCAATGTAGCATTCTTGGTAAGTTTCACGATGGCCTTAAAATTGCCCTTCGAAATAAATACTTGTCCGAATGCTTCAAAAAACTTATCATCACCCTCGAATTCAAACGAATGAACCTTTTCTTCGAGTCCTTGAATGTTAATATCGTATTTTGATAGTATCTTGCTCACGTTTTCACAGAAAGGTTGCAAATTTACGGCTAATTTTGGAATTACGAAAGTT
>OFDN01000277.1_pt1 | contig 47259 bp, 24 predicted proteins | sample 1520971 | NCBI WGS metagenome assembly OFDN01 (sample SAMEA94257418, study PRJEB24077) | hot springs metagenome | biome: Aquatic biome; feature: Geographical feature; material: Water | place: India | collected 2012-06-12 | depth 5 m | reverse complement strand
CGGAACTTACCAAGTAACATTGGTAGCGTTGAATGAATACGGTTGTGCTGATTCTATAACCAAAGCACTTACTTTGCTTGAAGCTCCTGCTGTTAACTTTACAACAAACGCAGCGTGTGTAGGTGAGCCGGTAAACTTTACCAACACAACAACTGAACCCGCAGGTACTACCGTTACCTATGGCTGGGATTTTGGTGATGGAGCAACTTCATCAGCCAAAAACGAAACACATACCTTTTTAGGAACAGATAGCTATAAAGTAACGCTAAAAGCAGTGGCCACTAATGGTTGCGAGAATGCTAAAGAACTAATAATGGCAATGGCTGAAAGACCTATTGCAGCATTTTCTGCCCCCGAAACTTCATGTGTGGGTCAATTGGTTGAGTTTAAAAACGGCTCAATAGCCAATCAAAGCACTTTAACGTATGATTGGGATTTGGGTAATGGCACTTCAACTGCAAAAGAACCGGCAGCAACATATACTACCCCCGGAACAATAACTGTGAAGTTAACAGTATCAACCGCTCAAGGTTGTTCTGAAACCATCTCAAAATCTATAACTGTGGCAAATACACCAAATAGCAACTTTACCTTTGAATCTGCCAAAACCGGCGATGGTACGATTACCTTCAAGCCCGAAGCTCCAAACGGTTCAGGTGAATACCTTTGGATATATGGTGATGGCAGCACAGCTACAAACAAGGGCAACCATAACTACCGCTTCTTTGCTACCAACGGTATTTTTAAGATTACACTTAAAATTTCTGAAAACGGTTGTTCATCATATACTACCAAAGACTTTTCGCTTAACACTACAGGTATTAATGATGCAAGCGCTGCAAACATTATTATATACCCAAATCCAAGTGCCGGTAACTTTGTAGTAGATATGGGTACTGAAACAGCCCAAAGTGTTGTGGTAACTAACGTTGCAGGCCAACTGGTTAGGCAATACAATGCTGATGCCTTTGCAAACGGCAAATTAGCCATTAACTTAACCGATGTTGCCGCAGGAGTTTATTTTGTGCAAGTGCAGAATAACGGCGCAGTGGCTACCCAAAAAATTACTATTTCACGATAAGAGTTTGTTCTTTAATCAAAAAGCCCCTCACAACAACGAGGGGCTTTTTTGTTTTTTGCTGTTTGCGGCGGTTTTGCAACATATAGTGTTTTAAATTTTATTTAATTAACTTTGATAGTATTTTATTATACATTTAAGAGGCTATATGGCATATCTCTACCGTTGGCTACAAAACACAGGCTTACTCTTTGTTTTGGTAGTAGGGTTCACCCTTATTACTACTTCAAAAGGTATTGCCCAGCCACTGGCAGGTAATTATACCATCAATCGTTTAGCTTCCCCCGGTTCCACCAACTTCGTTTCTTTTCAATCATTTTTCACCCATGCTGCCTCAGTAGGGGTGGGGGGTGCTGTAATTGTAAATGTATCAAACGGTCCTTATGTTGAGCAAGTTCAGATTGATGCTATCAGCGGTGTAAACTCAATAAACAACATCACAGTGCTTGGCAACAACCAAGTACTTAGTTATGATTATACAGGGTCAATAGCGGCAAACGGCTTCACACTCAGGTTTAACGGTGCAGATTACATCACAGTAAAAAATCTTGAAATTAGGGCTATTAACAGTACCCATTCATGGGGAGTACATTTTACCAACAATGCCGATAATAATAAACTGGAGGACTGCACCATTGTGGTGCCTAATAACTCTACGTTTAATAATACAAGTGGAGGAATAGTTGTTTGCTCATTACTTTCAAACCCTTTTACAGCGGGCGGTGCGGCATCAAACCTTACACTTCAGGGATGTATAATTTCCGGAAGTGCAGGCGGCGGCCCTTGGTACGGTATGTTTTTAAACCCGCAGTCGTCAGGTTCGATAGCTTCTAACATACAGGTAAAAAACTGCCACATAAAAAGTTTTAGGGAAACCGGCATTTACATGACCAATTGCAGGGGAGCTGCAATCACACAAAACCACTTTTCACGCCCATTGTTGCAAAATGTTTCAAACAGCAGCGGTATAGCAGCTGTAAATGCAAACAGAGAATGTGTGATTGAAGGCAACCGTATTTATGATTGTTTTAAAAATGTTACATCTTCATCGCTGTTTGTTGATTTTTATGGGTTTAATATCCAAAATGCAACCGATACCCGCATAGCCAACAATATTGTTTATGAAAACAGTAACCAAGGCAAATGGTATGGTGTTTATCTGAGATGTTCGCCAAGTGTGAGCATACTGCACAATACCCTTTCAAACGATAATGCCTCTACAACCTCGGGTAGTATATTTGGTTTCTATCATGAGAATGCCTGCGCATCAACAGGGGCAATGTTTAAAAACAATATTGTATCCATAATGCGGGGCGGCACAGCCACCCGTTATGCTATTTACCAAGACGGTTCAGCAATTGATATTGATAACAATAACCTTTTTGTTTCATCAGGCTCAAGCTCATACATTGGTTTTGCAAGCAGCCAGAGTTTTCAAACCTTAGTGGGTTGGCAAGGTTCATCGGGCACCGGCTCACCTTTTGATAAAAATTCTGTATCTCACAACCCTAAGTACTCTAACCTTGCATCGGGTAACCTGACACCTGAAAATATTATGGTAGATGGTATTGGCACAGCCTCAGTAATCACTACTGATTTAAATGGGTCAACAAGGGATATAAGCAAACCCGACCCCGGTGCTTTTGAGTTTACTATTGATGCTAATGTGAGCAGGGCGATACTAAATAACAAAGGCTGCCAAGGTTCACTGGACAGTATGCGGGTAATGATTAGGAACAACTCGATATTGGATATTTCTAACTTTGATGTTTTATACACGCTAAATGGGGGCACACCCGTGGTTGAAAAATTTACGGGGGTAATACGTGCGGGCGATTCCTCGCTGTTTACCTTTAGCAAACCGGTTTCATATACCACATCAGGCGTATATTCAATAGTAACCCGTATTGGCGTAAAACCCGATATAGGGCCTTACCTAATCAATGTGCAAGCAGCCCCGATAGGTGGCAGTTTAATAATGGGCACCCCCTTTAACGGCCTTTTTGCTGCCGGAACAACCGGCGAACCTGATATAGTTGCGGCCCCTGATACAATCACTTATGAGTTTCAAGCAGCTCCTAATTTTCCCTACTCACAATACGGACTTACTTGGGGAATAAAAAATATTGCGGCCAGTATTATTGGTGGCGGAACCTTTAATGCCGGTGATACAGGGTGGATAGCCCCTGCTGGAGGAGCTAACGGTAAGCTGAGATACAGACCCTCGGCACCGCAAACCGGAAAACGGGTTGAGATGGGGCTGATAGCCTATGCTATTGCAAGCAATTGTGATGCCCCGGTGGTGCAACGCGAAGTATTGGTGAGCCCACGACCCCGCGCAATTTTTACCCAAGTTAGTGTATGCGAAGGGGCTGAAATGAAATTTGCCAACGCATCATCCATTAGTTTGGGTACACTGCGTTTTTTATGGAAGTTTGGCGATGGCGATACCAGCAACGTTCCTAATCCCACAAAAAAATATAGCACAGCAGGTACTTACAATGTAACCCTTATTGCAATTTCTGATAAAGGATATGTAGATAGCCTTACCAAGGCTGTAACTGTATTTGCTAATCCACGTCCTGATTTTTCTTATAGCAACAAGTGCGAGGGGGTATCAATTAATTTCAACAACCAAAGCATTGTGGTGAACGGTGGTCCATTATACAGCTGGAATTTCGGAGACGGGTTTGGCGGCTCGGTGGCTGTTAATCCAACCTACTTATACAATACGCCAAACATATACTTTGTTTCTTTAACTGTTTTAGATGCCATGGGGTGCAGGGCTGTGGTAACAAAACCTGTTACGTTTTCACAAAAACCATCGGCAAACTTTTCGGTTCCTGCCGGGCTATGCAGCCAAAAAAATATTTCCTTCACCAACAATACCCTACCAGCTACAACCAGTGGGTATGTGTGGGTTTTGGGAGACGGTGATACGGCAACAGGTAAACACATCGACCATAATTATTCTCAACCGGGCGATTATACTGTGCAGCTGATTGCCCGTAATCAGTTTGATTGTGTGGATACGGCTACCAAGATTCTTAAAATTAAACAAACTCCAAAAGTTGAGTTTGCCTTAGATAACCAATGTGCCCAAAGTATTATAAACTTTACTAATGCAACAGTAGAACCCCCCGGCGAAACTGTTTCGTATTTGTGGGTGTTGGATAATAAACAAGATACGGCTAAACACATTTCTCATGTGTTTTCATCCATAGGTGAGTTTGAAGTGTTGCTTAAAGCAGATGCCGGAAACAACTGTTCGGCTGAGGTAAAACGTAAGTACACAATTTCAGAAAAGCCTTTGGCAAACTTCTCTACCAGGTTAAATGCCTGTGTAGGCGATGTAATAACCCTAAGCAACGGCACGGTAATAAACAACGGCACCCTAAGCTACTTATGGCAATTGGGCAATAATGATACATCAACCATTGCCAACCCTGATGTTATTTATGCGACACCCGGTGCATATAAGGTGAAGCTGAGAGCTCAATCGGGTATTGGCTGTAGCGACTCTGCTGAGCGAACGATAAACATTGCGGCACTCCCATTGAGCGATTTTGCAATCAAATCCGCAGGAAACGGGGACGGAAGTATGGTGTTTACACCGCTTGAGGCTAACGGTTCAGGACAATACAATTGGTGGTACGGTGATGGACAAAACAGCCAATATAAGAACGAACATACGGTTAAATATACCACAACTGGCCTGTTTACGGTAACTTTAAAGGTTTCTAAAGACGGCTGCTCATCAGTTACTACGGCAAAAGTGTATATTAACCCATTGAGTGCGCACCTGCCTACCGAAAAGATGGGGGTATCTATTTATCCGAACCCAACAAGCGGAATGGTTTATATTAACTCAGAAAACCACATTAATACCATCAATATTTTTAACATAAACGGGCAATTAATTTTAAGCCCTCCGGTTGATGTGAACTCCAGTAAAACCAATGCACTAAGATTGGATAACCTTAGCCAAGGAGTGTATTTTATTGAGGTGATATCTGACAATATTTCGGGTATATACAGAATTTTTGTAACAAATTAGTCTTCACTACACAGTTGTATCCCCCATCTTTATTGCCGTTAAGGCACAAGCTGTTATTTATTTTCATAACAAAAAGGCCAAAAAATAACCCTTTTATTGGCACTGATTTTCTATTTCGGGCACTATTCCATCCTTTTGTTAGCTCCTATTCATTGATTTTTCAGTCGCGATATGTCTTAAAAATTTAATTATCAATGTTTTATGTTTTGCTTTTAGCATTAATTTTCAGAGCAAAATAAATTAGCTATAAACACTTATTAACTATAATAAACTACTTATAAATTAACTTTTATTTACTCTAATAGATGTTTAATGTACTAAAAATGATACATTAGAATGTGTTTTTCTGAATTTTTTACATAAAAGTGTGTTTTTTGTTAATTTATTATTGTTTTTAATGTTTTTTTAGTAATTTCGGTGTTCAATTTAAACTTAATCCTTTTCTATGGAAAACTTTTACAAGGTAGTTAGCAGGTACACATTGGCCTGCTTAGTCGTAACTCTCTTAAGCGCCATAACGGCAGGGAAGAGCTATGCACAGCTAAATGGGAATTATACGATAAACAGATTAGCATCGGCATCTTCCACCAATTACACCACCTTCCAGTCGTTTTTCAACGCCTTGGCCTCATCAGGGGTAAACGGCAGTGTAAACGTAACTGTACTAAACGGGCCTTACACCGAGCAGGTAGTGGCCAACAACATTCCGGGGGCAAGTTCTACCAACAGGATTACAATCAACGGAACCGGACAAACTTTGCAGTTCAATGCTACATCAAGCACTGCAAGGCATACGTTTCGTTTTAACGGTGCGGACTATGTAACCATCAACAATCTTGTTATTCGTGCTTTAGGAACAAGTTTTTCATGGGGTGTGCACTTTATGAATGCTTCTGAATACAACACGCTTGACGGTTGTACTGTAGAGATTGTTAACAACACCAGTACCACTGTAGCTAACAACATTGGTATTAATATGTGTAACAGCACCACATCAAACACTACGTTGGGTAATGCTGCCAGGTACACTACAATTAAAAATTGTACTATTAGAGGTACAGGCGGTACCCGCGGACCAGTGATTGGTATTCAGGTAAGTGCCCAATCTCAAAACGTTGATGCTTTCATTACCTTGGAGAAAAACATCATCCAAGACTTTCATCAAATGGGTATCTATATTTACTACAATAGTAAAGTAGATGTATTGAACAACGATATTTCACGTCCTACACGTACCAGTTCTACTACTACTTACGGTATCAATATGTATTACTATTGCTACCGCAATAACATTATAGGTAACAAAATTCACAACCTGTTTACCTCAATGACAACTGCTACCAGCACTACTTACGGTATTTACTGTTTCTATAACTACAGTGGTGCCAGTAACTCGGTAGTAGCTTCAAACGCTGTTTATAATATAGAACATAACGGAGCATTGTATGGTATTTATGCCTACTACCCCTTCGGTATTCAGTTTGCTCATAATACTGTTTCAGATGATTTAGCAGCTACAAACACATCAGTTAGGTATGGTATGTATTTTTATAGTGCAACCACATCAATGACCGGTACTTCTTTTGTAAATAATGTTATTTCGCTAAGTCGTCCCGGCGGTACTCGTTATGCTTATTATTACTATGCAAACATTCCAGTAATTAACAATAACAGCTACTATATTAATGGTACAGGAAGCAATAACTTATTTGCCACAGGTATCACAGTTTATAACAACTTCAGTGCATGGCAAGCAGGTTCATCTAAAGACCAAAACGGTATTTATGCCGACCCTAAATTTGCCAACATTACCACCGGTGATTTAACTCCTACTACTGTGCAACTGGACGGCCAAGGGCTTACCGGTACCGGTATTTTGAAGGACATTAACGGTAATAACTTTAGTACTACTGACCCTGACCAAGGCGCATTTGTAACTGATATAAATGCTAACGTAACCCGTTTAGACCTTGCGGGCACCAGTAACTGCCAAATGCAGGTAGAGCAAGTAAAAGTATGGGTGAAGAATAACTCTCCATTCGCCCAGTCAGGCTTCAATATGTCGTACCGTGTAAACGGCGGCGGCGAGGTTGTAGAACCTTTCACCGGCACATTAAACCCCGGCGATTCTGCACAGTTTACTTTTGCTCAAAAACTTACTTATACCAATGCTGGCGCTTATACTTTTGAATCAAGGATTAAAGGTAAGCCTTACGTAGGACCTTACGTAGTGAATGTGAACGCGGCTCCTTTGGGTGCTGAGTGGACGAAGGGTACTAAATTTAGCGGTCAATTCTTTTCAGGAAACATGAGCGACCCTGATATTGTGGCCAATCCTGATACGATAGATTTTAACTTATTGGCTCCTACCGGATATACTGATGCTGGCTATGGAACAACATGGACATTGAGTTCTGTAACTGCAAAAACATCAGGTGGTTTCACCATTCCTGCTTCTGATTATACAATTACTCCTGCAAGCGGCTCTCAAAAACTTCGTTTACGTTTAAGGCCAAGTAGCACTTTTACTGATAGCTTCCTTGTGTACACCATTCGTGTGTATTCAAACACTACCCTGTGTTTTGCTCCTGATATCGAAAGGGTGGTTTTCGTTGCTCCACGTCCTATTGCAGGTTCTGATGTAAGTGATATTTGCGACGGTGATGCAGCAGTATTTGCCAGCACATCTACAATTAGCTCAGGAACGATGAGCTACCATTGGGATTTTGGCGATGGTACACAAAGTAACTTTGCCGATAACAACAAAAAATACACTACATACGGCACATACAACGTAAAACTTACAGCAACTTCAAACTACGGATACACCTCAAGCATCACCAAAACTGTAAACGTGTACCGCAAGCCTACCGTAAACTTTACTCATAGCAACGTTTGTTTGGGCAGTGCAGTACCATTTACTGATAACTCAACAGTTTACAACGGAACAGCAAGCTACAACTGGAGCTTTGGCGACGGTTCAGGAACTTCAACCTCAGCTACTCCTAACTATGCATACAGTAGTGCAGGTTCATACATGGCAACTCTTCGTGTAACCGATTCAAAAGGATGTATGCAAGAAATTACCAAGCCTGTAACAACTTCAGCCAAACCAACTGCTGATTTTAGCTTCCCAACGTTGGCATGTAGCCAAAAACAAGTAGCATTTACCAATAACTCAATTCCATCGGGTAACACAGGTTATGCATGGAAGTTTGGTAATGGTAATATGGCACAAGAAGTATCACCTGTTAACAACTATGCTACCCCCGGAACTTACCAAGTAACATTGGTAGCGTTGAATGAATACGGTTGTGCTGATTCTGTAACCAAAGCACTTACTATTACTGAAGCTCCTGTGCCTAACTTTACTGTATCAGGTCAATGTATTGGTGAAAACATTAACCTTACCAACGCAACTACTGAGCCTGCAGGTACTACAGTTACTTATAGCTGGAATGTTAACGGTTCAACTTCATCAAATAAAGATGCAAGCACTATGTTTACTGCCGTAGGCGATTACGAGGTAGTGCTAACAGCGGCAGCATCAAACCAATGTGTTGCTGAATTGAAGAAAACAATAAGCTTTACTGAAAAACCGATTGTAAGCTTTAGCATTAAAGAAAACGCTTGCGTTGGTGATAATATTGAAATAACCAATAGCACAATTTCTTCGGGTAGTTCATTAAGCTATGCTTGGGATTTAGGCAATGGTACTTCAACAAGTACAAACCCAACAGTTACATATACAACACCCGGTACTTATGCCGTGAAACTGGTTGCAACAACCGGTGCCGGATGTAGCGAAGCACAAAGTAAAAACATTGTAATAGCTCAAACCCCATCAAGCGACTTTAACATTGAGTCTGCTAAAACCGGTGACGGCGGCATGAGGTTTATTCCGGTTAGCGCAAACGGAAACGGTTCTTACATTTGGTATTATGGCGACGGTAGTACAAGCACTAACAAAGAAGGCCATACATATAAATATATGGGCTTGGGTATCTTTAAGGTTACTCTTAAAATATCTGAAAATGGCTGTACATCAACCACTACTAAAGATGTTAGGATAAACGTTATGGGAACCGAAAGCGTTTCGAACGAAGGTGTTTTCGAAGCTTATCCAAACCCAGTATCATCAACATTAAACATAAAACTTACCGGCGCCCAAACAGCAAATACTATTAAGGTACTTAACATGTTAGGTCAGCAAGTATTGGTACATCCGATTAAAGATGCTACCCAAAATACATTTGCCCTTGACCTAAGCAACGAAACCGCGGGTGTTTATTTTGTGTATGTAATTACTGAAAACGGTACTTACAACACCAAGTTTACCATCACCCGTTAATTAAGCCACCAAAAAAAGCAATTTTTTTGACAGCTACACAGCGCAGAGATGCGTTAGTGTAGCTGCTTTTTTATTCATACACTGGCTACTTTTTTAATTTTTTTGACAGCAAAACTACAATCCGATTTCTCTGCAACTCTACCTGATACTATCGTCAGCAAATTCATAACAATATGATAACTAAGCCTTAATAAAATAAAACAGGCGTAAGTGTATAAAAATGACATTTGGACTTTTAAAAAAAGTTGCAAAAATTTTACACTTAGTTTACCTTGCAGTTTATGACTCTGTAAATAGGAGACATATATTAATGCACTTGAATATTAAGGTAGATATGAAAAAAACATTTACAAACCAATGGACTAAAATCGCAATTGTGGGCATCTTGCTCACCTTTGCAACACTATGGGGTAATTCTCTTAGTGCGCAAACCAACTTGGCTCCGTTAGCCACAACCAACGGGCAAGGGTCGGGGGGTATTACTCCTTACCTTTGGAACTGGAACACCATTAACGACGGTAACTTGGGTACTTGTGGTACTCAAACGGCTTTTATCTGGACAAATTCTCCTCCAAACGGTACTGAATACATGGAGTGGGAATGGAGTCAACAGTATCCTATTGACAAAATTACCATTCACCATGCCGAAACCGGCGGTAGGTTCTTAACCGGTGGTACCATCCAATATTGGAACGGTTCAACTTGGGTTAACCATCACACATTCTCAGGCTTGCCCCAAGTATGTACAAACGATGTTACCTTTCCTATATGTGTAACCAACAAGCTAAGAATTGCTAACTGGGTACCCGGTACAGGTCAAAACTCAAACCTGAATTACCGTGAAATTCAAATTTGGCAAGGTGCAAGGCCCGGTACACACGCACAATTATTAAACACAGGCATGAAAGCATTGAATTGTGGTTCTACCACCGATTCTGTTTCAATAGAAGTGCGTAACATAGGGCTAACAACTCTTACCACATTTTGGGTAGGTACTACCGTTACCGGTACTGTAAATGGTTCAGCATTTAGCTTAACTGACAGTGTTCAATACAACGGAAGCCTTATCACAGGTAAAACAGTTGTAATGAATGTAGGTCGCATCAATAACATCAACGGTTCAAACGTTACCATTTCTTCATGGGTTAAAGCCCCCGGTGATGGTGACCCAACAGATGATGTAAGGACGATTAATCTTACTACCTTGGGTGGAGTTACATCAAACCCAACCCCTACTGATAATTCGCGTTGCGGTTCAGGTTCGGTTACTCTTGCTGGTGGTGCTGTTAGCGGAAACACTGTGTTTTGGTACGACCAACCAACAGGCGGTAACCTTTTGGGTATCGGTTCATCATTTAAAACACCCGATGTGCCTGCACCAACCTCACGTACTTTCTATGCGGCAGGCGCCAAAATATCTGGTGATTCTACAGTTTCAACCGGTTACTCTGGAACTTCATTCTCAGGAGCAGGTTTTGCCGGTGGTAACATGTTTGATGTTAGTGTGAAAAAGGGTTTGGTAATAGATAGCTTTGGATTGCACATTAACCAAACCAATATGCAAAGGGTAACTATTTACATGAAAACCGGTTCATACAGTGGCGCAACTACAAATGCCGGTGCATGGACTTTGGTTGAACGTAAAGAAATTAGGTCGAAAGGTTTTGGAGCAGCTACTACCTTTACGTTGAGCAAGCCATTGGTATTGGCCGAGGGTAACTATGCGTTTTATATTTATGCAAATGAAAACCTTATTAACCAACAACAGATAGCAACATCAAACTCTATCATCCAAAATACCGCAATTGCTACTATTCATGGTGCAGCTTTGCGTGATACATTTGCCACTGTTATCACTCCATCTACTAACCAAGCGTTTTTATGGAACGGTTCAATATACTACCACGAGGCTTGCCCAAGCGGTAACCGTCTTCCCGTTGTTGCAACAGCTAAGCCATTGGCAGTAGGCGCTACGTTCGCCAAAGGCTCAAACTTTAAAGGCACTTACGATGCCGGTACTACTAACCAGCCGGATGTGGTTGCAAACCCCGATGAAATTGAGTATGAAATTACACCTCCAACAGGTTTCTTAAACTCAAACTATGGTTCATCAGGTACTTGGGTAATTTCATCTGTAATTGCCCGCACCGTAAATGGCACAACTATCCCAAGTGGAGATATTACTTTAACAAACCCCGGTTCAGCTAATGGCAAATTAAAATATAAGCCATCTGCAAGCTATACCGATAGCATGATAAGGGTGTTAGTTAATATCCGCAGGAATGATAACGGCTGCGATACAGTTCTTGAGCGTTATATTTTTGTAGCTCCCCGTCCGGATGCTGATTTCACCTTCACTACTCCTTGCGATGGTGACTATGTAGATTTCACCAACGGTAGCACCATTCAATCAGGTACTATTTCATACGATTGGAGGTTTGGCGATGGTAACTCATCAAACAATGCAGACCCTTCACACTTGTATGGAACATTTGGTACTTACAATGTTAAATTGTACGTAACTTCAAACTACGGATATGTTGACTCAATCACCAAATCTGTAATTGTTAACAGGGTACCAACTGCAGGCTTCACCTTTAATAATGCTTGCGAAGGCACAGCAGTAACTATGACCGATGCCTCTACTATGCCATCAGGTACTCCATCATACGTTTGGGATTACGGCGATCAAAGTGTAACCGGAACAGGTGCTACTACTTCAAAATCATACGCACAACCCGGTATTTACCCTGTAACTCTAACTGTAACAGTAAACGGTTGTTCAAACACCATTACTCAATATGTAACTCAGGCTCCTCGCGGGGTTCCTTCATTTACTGTTGATTTGGGTAACTGTGATAACAAAGATGTGAAGTTTACCAATACCAGCACCAAGCCTGAGTTTGGCGATTACGCTTACCAATACAAATTTGGTGATGGCAACTCTGCCACAGGCGCTGTAGTAGTTCATACATACAATACTTTCAGCAGCTACAATGCTGTTTTGGTAGCCTCAACAGAGTTGGGTTGTGTGGATAGCGCTGTGGTGAGTGTATCGTTGCGCGAATCTCCGAAACCAGTTTTTGCCGCAACCGGTGGTACTTGTACTAACGAAATATTGAATTTCTCTAACACCACTAACGTTCCTGCCGGTTCAATGAACACTTATGAGTGGAGCTTTGGTGATGCCTTTACATCAACCGATGCTACTCCATCACACACCTATGCTGCAGCAGGTACTTATACTGTGAAACTTAAAGCTATTAGCACCAACGGTTGCGAAGGTGTTAAAGAAAGCGATGTTACAGTTAACCTTAAACCTACTGCTGATTTTGTAGTTGACAGGGTTTGCTTGGGTAAAGCGTCTGAGTTTAAAAATAACTCAACCATTAGCGCAGGTACACTAAGCTATACTTGGAACTTTGGTAACAGCAATACATCAACTGCTACTAACCCATCTGAAACCTATACCAGCGCTGGTAACTACAATGTTACCATGATAGCATCAACTGCTGCCGGATGTTCTGATACCGCAGTTGCAACTGCAGAAGTAGCTGCTATACCCGCAGTAAACATAGGTATTGCATCAAACCTTACCGGTGATGGTACAATGAAATTCTCAACTAACACACAAAACGTTACTTACAAGTGGCTATTTGGTGATGGTGGTTCATCAGAAGTACAAAATCCGGTTTACAAATTCCCATTTGGTGCAAAATGGAGCGTGAAGTTGATTGTAACTTCACCCGAAGGTTGTGTTAACATGGCAAGCACCGATGTGTTTGTTAACCCACTATCTGCTGAAAGCGTTAATAACGCAAACATGGTTGTTTATCCTAACCCTGCTTCAGGTCGCTTCTTCATCCGCTATAACGGTAACTCAAGCATTAATACTGTAAAAGTTACTGATATTTTGGGTAAAAAAGTTGCTGAGATTGAGCCAGTATCAACTACTTCTGAAGTATCGTTTGATATTAGCCAATACAATGCAGGTATTTACTTGGTAACAATTACTGATGCTGATGGTAAAACATACAGCCAAAAAGTAACTTTAGCTAAGTAATAGCTATTGCTAAATAGTAAACACCCCTTGGGTATTATACCTAAGGGGTGTTTTTTTTGTCTAAAAAGCAAGGTTTTTCTTGGTTTTGGTAAATACTGTACTTAAATTGTAATTAGGATATGTAAACTCTAAACTCAAATGAAACCTTTTTTACCAATTACTATTAAGAAATTGGGCCTACTATTGCTGTCAGCTTTTGGACTACTGACCTCCACGAAGGCCCAAACCTATTTTCATGTTGACGAAAACTTCGATGCTTTTCCGGCCGGCGTTAACATTTTCCCCTACAACAACTGGTCGAACGTAATTACCCAAGGTGACTTTGGTGTTGACTATTGGCGTTTTAACAACGTGGGTAACCGAACCATCAGTGCTCCTGCATCCGGTAAAGTTGCTTGTTTTGATAGTGACAATTACTCTAACAACGCACTTGCCGAGGATATTAGTTTAACCACGCCAATTATCAATACCCGCGGTTATAACAACGTTTGGGTGAAGTGGGATCATCAATTTCAATCCGGTTTTGGCGGTAGCTGGGCCGTTGAGGTTTTTGACGGACTTAACTGGAACCAAGTTGCCAATGGTACTGCCCAGCTTGCATGGGTCACAGATTCAGTAAATGTTACTTCTTTTATTGCAAACAAAGCCAACGCCCGTGTTCGTTTTCGCTGGCGCGGTAACTACTCTTGGTGGTGGCAAGTTGATAACCTTAAAGTGTACTCAAGCGTGGTGGCAAACAACGGAGCATCACTTGATGCTGTTATGCTTGCCGGACAATGCGGTAGCGCAAACGATAGCGTTAACGTAACCATTAGGAATGTTGGCTCAAACTCAATAAGTAATATTCCGGTAAAAGCCAATGTTAATGGAACCATTGGCGGTAACCCAATTAACTCAACCATTAGTACTACTTATACCGGAACATTAGTTCCCGGTCAAATAGCAACCTTCAAAATAGGTGGTTTTAATACATTGTTGGGCGGTTCTATTAATTACTCTACTTATACTGAAGTAGCTAGTGACCCTGACAGGACAAACGATACTACTAAAGTAACCGGATACTCGGTATTTGGTACCCCTGCCGTACCATCGCCAAGTAATGTAACCCGTTGCGGTGCCGGTACTGTGGTGTTGGATGGTGCAATTGCAAGCGGCAACACAGGTATTTGGTACAACTCAGCTTCATCCACCTCTCCAATATGGTCGGGTGCAACCTTTACCACACCGCTGATGATGCCGCCATCATCCCAAACTTATTATGTATCGCAGGCTAAAACCTCAACCTATCGCACACTAACTACCGGTTTTGGTGGCACTGTTTGGTGGGGTGCAGGTAATCCCGGTGGTAATATGTTCTCAGTGAAAGCACTGTCTAACCTTATTATTGATAGTTTATCAGCCCACATCAACAACATAAATTCAGTTGACATTTCGGTTTACTATAAACAAGGCACTTACGTGGGGTTTGAGACTAACCCATCAGCGTGGACTTTGCTAAATACAGTTACTCGTAATGGTGCCGGTGCAGGTAACCCTGCCAGCATTAAAATAAGCCCGCTCACCATACGTGCAGGTGAAACCTACTCTTTTTACATAAGGTCTAGCTACGAGATGCTGTTTACCAGCGGAAGCAATACAGTTTCTAACGCCGATATTGAACTTTCAGCAGGTAAGGCCATTTCAGGAACGTTCTCAACTGTAGCAAATGATTTTACTTGGAACGGTAACTTGTTTTATAGGATATTCTGCGAAAGTAATAAGGCATCTGTTACAGCTATAGCTAATCCGGCTCCTTCAAACTCAAACTACACTCCGCGTACCCCATTCGCAGGTACTATTAACAGCGGTACGTTGACAAACCCTGATATTGTTGCCCCTCCCGATGTTATAGGGTATGATATTTTACCTCCTACGGGCTTTGCAAACGGTGCTTATGGCAGTACTTGGACGTTCACAAACGTTATATTTAAAACAGTGAACGGTACAACAGTGCCCACCGCTGATTATGCGGTAACTAACCCCAATTCATCAGCAAATGGCCGTATTATTTTCACCCCATCTACCCCATTTATTGATAGCTTGGTGAAGCTAACCTTCATAATCAAGCGTAACGATAATGGTTGCGATACTGTTATCGATCGTTACATCTATATTGCACCACGCCCTGACGCTGACTTTTCTGTATTGAATGTGTGCGATGGAGATATGGCAAACTTTTCTAACGGAAGCACCATACTCCCCTCAGCAACAATGTCGTTCCTGTGGGACTTTGGCGATGGTACCACATCAACTTTGGCCAATCCGTCAAAAAGATATGCTACCCACGGAACATACAATGTTAAATTGTATTCAATATCAAACCTTGGCTACAAAGATTCTGTAACTAAAACGATACAGGTGTTTGAGATTCCGAAGGTGAACTTCACGTTTATAAATGCATGCGAAGGAGCAAGTATTCAGCTAAGCGATAACTCAATATTACCTCCCGGAACACCTACTTATGTTTGGGATTTTGGTGATGGGTCTCCCTTCGGTGCAGGTTCAGCTACCAGCAAACTTTATGCAAACCCCGGTATTTACTTTGTAAAACTATCGGTAATAGTAAACAATTGTAAGAGCGACGTCTCTAAATACGTTACCCAAGCACCGCGTGCAGTGCCTACGTTCACATTCCCTGCGTTGCAATGTGATAATGCAAACATCAACTTTACCAATAACACTGCTGCGTTGCCATTTGGTACCATAGGGTATGTTTGGAATTTTGATGATGGCACTATATCATCAACCACCAGCCCAACACACACTTACAGTGCATTTAGAACGTATAATGTAAAGCTTATTACATCAACCGATATGGGTTGTGTGGATAGTTCTACACAGGCAGTTACCTTGCGCGAATCGCCAAAACCTACCTTTAACAATAGTGCAATTTCTTGCACCAACAGCCCTATTGATTTTACCAATACTACCAATGTGCCTGTGGGTGGCGTGAATGTGTTTAGCTGGGATTTTGACGATGGGAATTTCTCATCAAACGAAAACCCAACACATACCTTTAATGCCGAAGGCAGCTACACCGTGGTTTTAAGTGTAAACAATACAAACGGTTGCAGTGGCACATCGGGTAAGGTGATAGTGGTGAGCGAAAAACCAACAGCTGATTTTACATCAACAGATGTTTGCGAGGGCGAGGTTACGCAGTTTATTAATAACTCATACACATCAAACGCTACATTACCTTTAACATACGCATGGGACTTTGGTAATAGCAAAACATCGGCGGCAAAAGACACCTCGTTTGTGTACGCAACCCCCGGTACATACCCCGTATCTTTAATAACTTCAGTGGCCAACGGTTGCACAGACACTGTAACCAAGCAGTTTAAAGTAAACCCCAAGCCCGTAGTTGATATTGTAATTGCGTCAGCACTTAGCAAAGACGGTACGTTTAATTTTACAACCAACACAGTGGGAGCAAAATATCAATGGTTATTCTCAGACGGTGGTAACTCTACACAAAAAGATACTACATATCGTTTCTTAACCGGAGGTGTAATGCAGATAGTGCTTAAAGTAACTTCAGCTGATGGATGTGTGGGCATAAGCAACCGTAGCTTGGTAGTTAACCCGCTTTCAGTTAATGTGGCCGGTATTGCCAATAAGCTTGCAGTATATCCAAACCCATCAAGCGGTGTATTTGTACTTGATTACAGAAACCTTGCCGAGGGCGATATCTCTGCTATAAATATTACTGATATGCTTGGTAAAGTAGTAGTTAAATCAATTACGCCTACTATTGGTGCCGAGGAAACAATAGACCTAAGTAATTTGGCTGCCGGTATTTACTACCTAAATGCCGAAACCCCACAAGGGCCGTATACAATTAAGTTAAGTCTTAAGAAGTAAAGGACTAACGAAAAAAGCAGAAACCCCACCCCGATTTGTTCGGGGTGGGGTTTCTTTTTTGTATTTTGACGGGTAGTTAATACATAAAATTGTAAAATCTACTATCTTTATCGCTTGTTTTATGAGGTAGGATTCTTAAAACAAAAAATCACATAATAAAAACTTAACAACAAATCACATTATGCACAGATTTTTTTACAGTTTTAAAGCAAAGGTACAGTGGAGTATTTTTCTTTTGCTCGCTGTGGTTTATGCGCCACAAGCTGTTGCACAAGACGTTGTGTACTCGGAAACGTTTACCAACGGAACCTCTTATTGCCCTGGTCAATCACAGTTTGATAACTGGGGAATCTTTCGTAGTCAACTTGACACTACGACAAAAAAATTCAGGCAAGTAACTGTTAAGGGCTCTAACGACCCTGTAGGTATTACTTGTAACGATCCTGATCTTACCCGCAAAATAGCACATGCTATGCGCACAGGCACCAACTTTAGTGTTACCTGTAATGGGCAACCCTGGGTAATTACTGCCGGTGCTTGTTGGGGAGGTTGTTCAAGCGCCGGAGTTGAGCTTGAACTTGTAGTGGGTAGTACTTTTACTTGTAACTGTACAAATCCCGGCTATATTTTCCGTCCTAACATTGGTAACCTAAATTGGGGTGGTATTGCAGGTGCAACTTGTAATGCGCCTACCCAAACCATGACGGTTATCTTCTCAAACCCACTGGGCAACAACGCCTCAATTGGTGGAATGTCGGCTCCGGTAACAAGTTGCGGTTCAGCTACAGATAGCATAAGCGCTGTAGTATCAAACCAAGGCTTAAACAAAATCGGCAACATACCCGTTACTTGTGTGGTAACCGGTACACTTGGCGGCAGCCCATACAACAATACTTTTAACGCAACATTTGTAGATTCATTGAATCCCGGTGTTTCACAATCGTTGAAATTTGCTAACATCAATACTTCTAACGGTGCTGATTTAAACATTTTGGTATACACCAAATATGCTACTGATACTTTCCGTACGGATGATACTTTGCGTATCAGGTACAAAAACGTAGGTACTCCCAACGGAACTCCAACCGCAAGTGATGTATCAAGGTGCGGAACCGGTACTATGCCATTAAGCGCGAACCTACCCGGTGGTACTACAGGTTACTGGTACAACAATGCAAACAGGTTAGTAGGCATAGGTGCCAGCATAAATTCACCTACAATTCCCGGTGGTACTACAGATAGTTTTTTTGTAGCGGCTACTAAAACATCCGCTGCAACAGCAATTGGTTTTCCTACAAGCGGAACCGGTAACGCCGGCGCCGGCTTTTTTGCCGGTAATATGTTTGAAGTAAACATTACTAAAAGCATCACTATAGATAGTTTTGATATCCATCTTAACGGTACTGCTACTCGTAAAGTGGTAATTTACATGAAATCAGGCTCTTATATCGGTAGCCAAACAAACCCTTCGGCTTGGACCCGCGTAGGCGAGTATGAAGTAACCGGTGCAGGTTTAGGTAATGCTACAAGATTAAAGGTGAACCCAATTGAAATGAGCGCAGGCCAATATAGTTTCTATATTTATGCAAGCGAGTTTTTGATATACACTACTAACAACACCAATGGTGTTTCTGATGACGATTTAACTATTTCTGCCGGTGTTGCCTTGCGTGATACTTTTGCTACTTTAACCGGTGGTGCCCGTTGGGATGGTAAGATATATTACAGGCAAGTATGCGTTTCGCCTACAAGGGTAAAAGTTAGAGCTACTGCAAAACCACTTGCAGTTGGCGGTGATTTAGCAAAAGGAACCTTATTTAAAGGTACATTTAGTGGTGGAACAAAAGGTCAGCCTGATGTTGTTGCTGCTCCCGATTCTATTTCATACGAAGTATTGCCTCCAACCGGATACTCTATTGCCAACTATGGCAGCCAATGGACTATTCCTTCAAGGAGTGCAGTAACTGTTAACGGAACTACGGTGCCTTCTTCGTTGTATAGCTTCACAACTCCTTCAGGTTCAAACAATGCACTGTTTAGATTCTTCCCTTCATCTGCTTATACAGATAGCACAGTTGAAGTTTCAGTAACCTTGCGCAGGTTAGACAATGGTTGTGATACTGTTTTGAAACGTGTAATATTTGTTGCCCCACGTCCAAATGTAAACTTTAATAATACTACAGTTTGTTTGGGCGATGAAACAGAGTTTACCAATATTACAACCGTATCTACCGGAACTATTGAGTACGAATGGGCTTTTGGCGATGGTACAAAATCAATCATTACTGACCCAGGTAAAACTTTTGGTGGTGCCGGAACATACCAAGTTACATTAATAGCTACTACTAACTGGGGTATTCAAGATTCTATCACCAAAACAGTAACTGTGAAACAAATACCTGTTGCTAATTTTGACTTTGATAACGCTTGCGAAAACTTACCGCTAAGGTTTATTCAAAACTCAACATTGCCTCCCGGAACTGCAACCTACGTTTGGAACTATGGCGATGGCAATACCGGTAACGGCACTACAACTACCCATACTTTTGCAAACCCCGGTATATACAATGCTAAGTTAACTGTTGATGTGAATGGATGTCAAAACTCAATCACTAAATACGTAACTCAAGCTCCCCGTGCCACCCCGGCCTTTACATACTCTCCTTTGAAGTGTGATAATGCAAACGTGAGCTTTACCAACGGTTCAACCGCACCGGCATTTGGTTTTATGGGTTATGAATGGAGCTTTGGCGACGGCGGTCAATCTACTGCAGCATCTCCAAACTACACCTATAATACATTTAGTGCATACACCGTAACATTGTACACCAAAACCGATCTTGGTTGTATTGATAGTACAAAACAAGTAATCACCATGCTTGAATCGCCAAAGCCTGTGTTTAACCACTCAACCATTAAATGTACTAACGAAGTGATTAACTTCAGCAACAGTACTAATGTACCGGTTGGTAGCACAAATATTTACGAGTGGTCTTTTGGTGATGGAAAAACATCTACTGCTGCAACTCCAAGCCACTCATACGATGCTCCCGATTCATACACCGTGGTGTTAAAAGCCATTAGCTCTAATGGTTGCCAAGGCGAATCGGATATGGTAGTTTTAATTGATGAGAAACCCAAAGCTGATTTTGTGGCTAACAGGGTTTGTTTGGGTAATGAAACTCAATTTATTAATAACTCAACCATCAGCTCAGGTGCACTAACCCACGCATGGGATTTAGGCAACTCAACCACTTCAACATTAGTTAACCCTAAGCTTACTTATGCTGCCGCACAAACATATAATGTAGTGCTTGTTAGCAGCACAGCTGCCGGATGTACGGATACCGCAACTATGCAAGTAATTGTTGATGCTGTTCCAACGGTTGATATTATTGTGGCCAGTAACCTAACCGGTGATGGTAAAATCAAATTTACTACATCAGCTACCGGTGTTACTTACCAATGGACATTTGGCGATGGAGGCTCATCAACAGTACAGGGCCCAACCTACCAATACGCATTCCCCGGAGTGTGGACGGTTCGTTTGGTGGTTACCTCGCCCGAAGGATGTGTAAACAGCAAAACTACTACGGTTAATGTTAACCCTCTTTCTGTTAAAGGTGCCGAGGCTATGAACGGTCTTTCAGTATATCCTAACCCAACAGGTGGTATACTAACAGCAGACTTTAGCAACTACTCAGGAGAGGAAATTAAATCAGTTACTGTTACTGATATTTTGGGCAGGAGTGTAATTTCAGCTTCACAGCTTATTGACGGCAAAGCAGAAATTGACATGAGCGCTCAGCCTGTGGGTGTTTACAACCTAAATATACAAACAATAAACTCGGTTTATACCCTAAAAATTGTAGTAAATAGGTAATAATGGTCCAATAACATTTCGATAAAAAAATTAAAATCCCCTGTTATTAGCAGGGGATTTTTTTTTTAATAGGTGGATTGTTAGTAAAATTTATTAATTTTACCATTGACAAACCTTACCTTATTATGAATAGATTATCTACAAGTTTACTAACTTTAGTATTCTTGTTACTTGGGGGCATTGTGTCCCTCAATGGGCAAGTTTACTTCGTCAACGAAAATTTCAGTACCGGCTCCGGTACAACGCCTCCTTCTGGCTGGACTAACAACACCTTAGTAGGAAACTCAAGCGTAGACAAATGGGTTTTTAACAACCCTGGCTCTAGGGTTCTTAATTCTCCTATGTCAACTCCCGCAGCTATATTTGATAGTGATTGGTACTCATCAGGTGGCGGCGCAGAAGATGTTACCCTTGAAAGCCCTGCCTTTAACACTACCGGTTACAACGGTGTTACTTTGAAGTGGGACCAGTATTTCCAAACCGGCTTTGGCGGTTCGGCAACCGTAGAGGTGTTTGATGGTTCAACATGGACACAAGTGTATTTTAACAATAACACTACTACCAGCAACCCCAACACCCAAGTAATTAACATTACATCGCTTGCTGCAAACAAAACCGGTGTTAAAATCCGTTTCCGCTGGAGAGGTGATTACTCTTGGTGGTGGATTGTTGACAACGTTCAGGCATATTACGTGGTTGACGTTCAACCATCGGCCGTATTGTCTCCAGCCTCACTTTGCGGTAATTCTAACGACAGTATTAGAATACAGCTGAAAAACAATAGCGGTTTTGCTGTAAACAATATCCCTGTTACCGTTGAGGTGTCAGGTAGTTTATTTTCAGCAGGTACGCAAAGTGCTACCTACACTGCCAGCATCCCTGCAAACAGCACCGCCAGCATTAGTTTCCCCGGTGGTAATACGCTTAACGGAGGTAATGTAAGCATTAAAGCATACACTGCTCTTTCCGGTGATAACAACAAAGCCAATGATACCATACTATATAATTATACTGTAATTGGTACTCCTGCGGCTCCTTCTGTAACTCCGGGCAGCCGTTGCGGTGCTGGTTCAGTAAACCTCAGCGCAACTCCACAGGTATCAACCGATTCTATTGTTTGGTTCCCAACCAATAACACTGCCGGTGCGCCTTTAGCTGTTTCTCGCAATTTTGCCACTCCGGTTATTGCAAGCAACACCACATATTATGCAGCAGCCATGAGGGGTGGAGCAGGGGGTGCAAACTCACTAACTACCATTACTACATCGGGTAATGCACAACAAGGTGTAATGTTTGACATTATTCCTAAAAAAGATGTAATCATTGATTCAGTATCTCTATACTTAACCACAACTTACGTTACTCCGGGTAACTATACCTACAGGGTATATTACAAAACAGGAACATTTATTGGTTCACAATTAAATGCCGGTGCTTGGACTAACAATGGTGATTACAACGCAACATTTACTTCTACAGGTTTCCTTAAGTTTAATATTGCTGATATTACCATGTACAACGGTCAAACGTATGGTTTCTATATCACAATTATATCAGGCCCTGCACTTTCATTGGATTATACTACTTTAGGTGGCTTTACTACCTACAGCAATAGCGATATGGATATTTACTGTGGTAATGGTGTATCTGCATTGTTTGGCGGAACATTCAGCCCACGTGGTTTCAACGGTACAATACACTACAAACCATTGGGTTGTGCAAGTTCAACTACTTCGGTATTGGCAACTGTAAATCCAACTGCAAGTGGTAGTAGCATTAATCCAAAATCAGGTTCAGCAGGTTTCTTCAATAGCGGTACCTTAGTTAACCCTGATGTTAATGCCAGCCCAGATATTATTTCATATAACTTGGCTGCTCCTACCGGATTTAATAACGCTAACTTTGGTCCTTCGGGCACTTGGAACATGACTTCGTTAACTGTAAGAACAGTTAATGGTTATACAGTTCCTTCTTCAATGTATTCATTTACCAATCCAAACAGTTCAAGTTCAGGAGTATTTAACCTAAACACAGATACCACATTTAATGATAGTGTAATAAGAGTATCGATGAAGCTGGTTAGGTTAGACAATGGTTGCGATACTACGGTTGAACGCTATATATATATAGCTCCTCGTCCTAAGGCTTCTTATACCAATAATACAGTTTGCGAAGGCGACAAAACACTGTTTACCAATTCGTCAACAATACAAGTTGGTACTCTTACTTATTTTTGGAACTTTGGTAATGGTATTACCAGCACTGATGCTGAACCCCTACAAGTGTTAGGCTCTGCCGGTACTTACAATGTTAAATTGGTTGTTACTTCTGACAAGGGTTATAAAGACTCTGTAACAAAAACAATTAATGTATACCAAATTCCTACTGCAAACTTTACTTTTTCTAATGCTTGCCAAGGCACAGCAATTTCAATGAATGATAACTCAGCTTTGCCTTCAGGTACTCCAACGTATTCATGGGATTATGGTGATGGTTCTGCTGTAGGTTCAGGTAGCTCAACCACCAGGTTGTATGCTCAGCCAGGTATCTACATGGTTAAGATGACAGTTAATGTAAACGGATGTAAAGACGAAGTTGCTAAATATGTAACTCAAGCTCCACGTGCCGTTCCGGCATTTACTTATTCAGCTCTACAATGTGATGATGCTAATGTTAGCTTCACAAACGGTTCTACTGCACCTGCATTTGGTAATGTAAGCTACAGCTGGAAGTTTGGCGACGGTTCACAAGCCGCAAGCTACAATGCAAACCATACCTACAATGCGTTCCAACAGTTTAACGTAACGCTTGTTTCGCAAACTGAGTTGGGTTGTGTGGATTCAACTACACAAGCAATCACCTTGAAAGAATCTCCACAAGTTGATTTCAATGTTACCGGTTCAACTTGTAACGGCGATGTATTGAATTTTGCCAATACAAGTACTACACCTGTAGGTGCAACTAATATTTATGAGTGGTCTTTTGGTGATGCTGTTACTTCAACCGATGCTAACCCAAGTCACCAATATGCAGGCCCCGGCAGCAAAACAGTTACACTTGTTGCTAACAGCAGCAATGGTTGCGATGGACAAAAAGTAATGAACATCAACATCAACCTAAAACCCGTTGCTGATTTTGTAACCAGCGATGTGTGCGAAGGTCAAACTGCTCAGTTCACCAACAACTCAAGCATAGCTGATAACAGCGGCATTACATATTCATGGAATTTGGACGGCTTCACTGCAACTTCTGCTGATACAAGTGTTGTTTACACCGGCTCAGGTGCTAAAACCATTAGCTTGATTGTTACTTCTAACGGTGGATGTACTGATACAGCTACACAAACTTTGAACGTAAATCCTAAGCCTGTAGTTGATATCATTATCAGCTCTAAACTAAGCATGGATGGCTCGTTCAACTTTACCAGCAACGCTGTAGGTACCAAATACTACTGGTTGTTTGGTGATGGTGGTGTTGATAGTGTAAAAACCACTTCATACAAATTCCTTGCTGACGGACGCTATACAATAAGGTTAATTGTTACCAGCGACAAAGGTTGTGTGGGTACAAACACACAAGATTTGTTTGTTAATGCACTTGGTGTGAAAGCTGTAGGCATTGATGGTTCAGTAGCTGTGTATCCTAACCCCGGTGCAGGTAATTTTGCTCTTGAGTTCAACGGTATCAGCGCTAGCGAAGTAGTTGCGGTATCTGTGTTGAATAACTTGGGTCAAAAAATTACCGATGTAAACGTTGCGGATATTGTTAACAACAAATTGGATGTTAACATTACCAACCAAGCTGCCGGCATTTACTTTATACAAGTTGAAACTAAACAAGGTAGTGCCTCGTTTAAATACAACTTGGTTAAATAGTCTTCTACCTAACCTATAATAATTAAAGAGGCCACCGTATGGTGGCCTCTTTTTTTGTTTTTGTTAGATTGCATAACAGGTTTGACCGGATTCATGCATTTCTTGCTGTAAGTTTTTACGGTTAGCAAAAAAGCCACTGAATTACTATCTGTAATTCTTTAAAGTTTGGTCGCTTTTTAGTGTCAAGCGTGAGGTATCACTCACGTTTATTCCCTTTCTTTTGCGCGCTGCACCATGTAAAGAAACAGGGGAAACGGGCCAGCCATACCAAACACTAAAGTTAGCAACCAAACAACCCAGATATTTTTGATACAGTGGCGCCTTGCTTCGTAATACGTCCAAAAGAAGAACACCATCACCACACACAATAAATCAACGATAAACGAGGCGGAAATATCATTTCCAAAAGCCCCGGCAATAGTAGCCGAAGGCTGAGTCCATAATAAAATGTTACCGGTTTCAACAGTAACTTTCATCATTAAGATAAGGGGGGCGATAAAGCCAATAGCAGTTAACGCCAGCAATACACTCTTTTTCATTTGCATATATTTTATTGATACAAAGCTATCCCCGCAGTTAGCCGGCACGCCTTGATGCAAATCAAGAAATCAGAGAAAATGAAACCTTTATCTTTTTGCCCGCAAACGGCTAAGAGTTTCAGGGGTCATGTTAAGATAAGAAGCAATATGTCGCAACGGTATCTGTTGCAACTCCTGCGGCATACGTTCAATAAAGGCTTTATAACGTTCTTCGGCTGATGTGGCAAGCATCTCAATTTCGCGTTTTCCGCGCCCAAAAAGTATATGTTGTATAAACAGCCTTCCCCAGCGCTCAAAGTTCTTGTAGCGGTCAAACAAATAGCTCATATCAGCATAGGTAATAGCATACGCTTCACCCGCTGTAAGAGCCTGAATGTATAATCTTGAGGGGGTTTGTGTGCTGAAAGAATCATAAGCGCCCGAAAAGTTTCCTGTAAACGAAAAACCCAATATGGTTTCATCACCATCAGGGCTTAGATAATACATGCTGTGTACGCCGGTTTTTATATAATAAAAGTAAGGCTCTATTTCACCTTCGCGGGTAAGCAGTTGGTCTTTTACAAAACTGATGGTGTTAAAACGGCCTTCGGCATCCGCCCATTCAGTATCGTCAAGTTTCACCAGTTTTTCAAAAGCATCTCGCAGCATACAACAAAAATAAGGCATTTAAAAGCCGCAGCTTTTAAATGCCTTAGATAATTGAAGCAATAAATATTTTACAGTATTTGACGCAGTAATAAGTACAAACCACCTGAAAGTATAATGGTGGCCGGCAAGGTGAGCAACCACGCAAGTAATATATTGCGCACGGTATTACCCTGTAGGTTTTTGATACCCTTATCGGCAATCATACTACCTGCAATACCTGAAGAAAGCACATGGGTAGTGCTAACGGGTAAGCCAAGAAACGACGACACACCGATGGTGCTTGCAGCAACTAACTCAGCACTGGCTCCCTGTGCATACGTAAGGTGTTGTTTACCTATTTTTTCACCTATGGTAACTACAATACGTTTCCAGCCTACCATTGTGCCTATTCCTAATGAAAGAGCTATTAATATCTTTATCCAATCGGGGGCATAATCAGTGTATTGGCGTATTTTCTTTACTTCACTTTCCAGTTCGTTTTGTTGCGCTTCACTAATTTCAAAAACACCTGCTGATAAAAACTTATCGGTATTTTTTGATACCATTAAAATATCCTTGCGCAACTCAAATGGTTTTTTGTCGCCCAAATAAGTAACGGAGGTTAGTGTATCCGTTGTTATTTTAATATCCTCAATGTATCCTAGTGTTTTTATTACTTTTATTGAGTCTTCATCGCTCAGTTTATTGGTATTAAGACCTTGGTAGTAACTTTCAATCTTTACCAAATGGGGTTTCATTTTCGATGGGTCTGCATCCCTATCAAGCGCAAAGTAAGAAGGTACAATCCCTATTAAAATCAACATCATCAACCCTACACCTTTTTGACCATCGTTATTACCATGCGAGAAGCTTACCCCTGTTGAGGTAAGGATAAGTAAACTACGAATCCAAAACGGAGGAGGACGGTCGCCTTTTGGCGGATTAAACAAAATATCTTTTTGTTTTTTGGCTGTTCTACGCAATATGTACATTAACACAATAGTTAACGTGCAGCCGAACAATGGCGAAAGGAGCAATGATAAACCAATGTCGTTTACTTTTCCCCAATTAATGGCAGCATCAGTAGTGTTTGGCAGTAACCCGTATGCAATACCCACGCCCAATATTGAGCCGATAAGTGTATGAGAACTACTGGCCGGAAGACCAAAGTACCAAGTACCAAAGTTCCAAATAATTGCACTGAACAGAAGAGCCATCACCATGGCCATACTACTTGATAAGCTCTGGTCTATGAGCAACTCAACAGGCAATAGGTTCACAATACCCATGGCTACTGCAATACCGCCCATCATTACACCTGTATAGTTGCATATTGCACTCCATACCACTGCAACCCAAGGTTTTAGTGAGTTGGTGTAAATAACGGTGGCAACTGCGTTGGCAGTATCGTGGAAACCGTTTACAAACTCAAAAAAACAGGCGCATAAAAGACTGAATATCAGTAGCGAAATGAGGAGGGTATCTTCTAATCCGAACATAGGTTTTTTTAGACGTGGCGAAATTACACCCCCAACAAAGGCGCGATGTTAAGAATATGTTAATTGTTTGAGAAGCTTGCCTAAAACACCATGATAAGTAGTGTTTTGCAGTATTATTTTATGGTGCTTAAATAGGCTTTGTAATCCTTTACAGCTTTGAAAATTGATTCGGCCACCTCTTTTTTACCTGAATCTGAAGCTAAATACTCACGCTCGGTAGGGTTTGATATAAAACCTGTTTCAATTAAAATGCTGGGCATTGTAGTTTTCCAAAGCACTAAAAATCCGGCTTGTTTCACCCCCCTGCTTTTCTTCACTTTTTTGCGTGCCGAAAGGTGTTTTTCAACTTTTGAGGCAAGCGTAAGACTTTGGTCGCGGAAAGCGTTTTGATAAAAGCTAAATATTATATGCGCTTCGGGCGAGTTGGGGTCGAAACCCTCGTAATCTTGCTGTTTTTCATAATCATCCTCGTACAAAACCGCCTCATTCTCTCGCTTTGCCACGTCTAAGTTGTCATCGCTTTTATGCAAACCCATCACGTACGTTTCGCTGCCGTTTGGCGTAGTCTTATGGTTGTGGTTGCAGTGTATCGAGATAAAAATTGAGGCTTTGTTTCGGTTGGCTATTTTGGCCCGCTCGTGCAATTCAACAAATGAATCATTGTAGCGTGTGTAAACTACCTTAACATCCTTAAAACTATCGGTCAACATTTTACCCAGCTTTCGGGCAATATCAAGTGTAACTTTCTTTTCCTGTACTTTTTTAGAGATAGAACCGGGGTCTTTGCCGCCGTGTCCTGCATCAATAACAATCACCAACGTATTATCACCTTGCTTGGCACCTGTAAATGAGGTAAACATTAACAACACCAGTAGTAAATAAAATATGTGGGCGGTTTGTTTCATTTTATATTCCGGGTAGCGTATTTTTGAAACGCCTAGTAAATCGGCATTATTGTTGACAGTGCAAGTTACCACACACTCCACGGACTTGAAAAAAATGGTAAATTATTTTATCCGTTTAGCACTGTTAATTTCTATAATACTGTACAATATCAATGCCAGTGCGCAAATTGACAGTAACAGAAGTATGGCTACGGATTCTTTTGCTATCCCTTTGCCAGATAGCTTAGCCCGCGAAGACTCACTTAAAAAAGTGGGTTTTCAAAAGTCTATGTTCGATGCAAAGGTTCGCTTCAAGGCAAAAGACTCCATTTTGATTGATATTAAGCAGCGAAAAGTGTTTTTGTTTGGTGATGCAGAGGTTTTTTACGAAAAGCTGGAGCTGAAGGGAGCTAAAATTACATTAGACTTTACTACGAGTGAGATTTTTGCTGAGTATGTAACCGATAGTACTGGAAAGAAATCGGGGGTACCAAATTTTAAAGACGGCGGTCAAGCCATTGACGCCGATAAGATTGGGTATAATTTTAAAACCAAACGTGCCAAGATTAGTAACCTTGTGATGAAGGAAGGGGAGGGGATTATTTACGGAACAAAGGTGAAAAAGGACGAGCACAACAATATTTATGTGGGCGATGCTAAGTATACTACCTGCAATGCTGAGCATCCGCACTTTTACATACACGCACCAAAACTTAAAATAGTGCCGGGCAAGCAAATTGTTAGCGGCCCAGCTAATCTTGTGATTGGCGATATACCCACGCCTGCATGGATTCCTTTTGGCTTTTTTCCGGTGAGGCAGGGACGCAAATCGGGCATATTGATGCCGGGTTATGGGTTCTCGCCCGGCCAAGGGTACTTTTTGCGGAACGGGGGTTACTATTTCGGTATCAGTGATTATTTTGATTTAGCTGTAACAGGTGATGCGTTTACACAAGGAACTTGGGCAGTACGGACGGCCAGTTCGTATGCAAAACGTTACAAATACAGCGGTAACATACAAATAGCTTACGCTAATAACCAGCAAGGTTCTCCCGAAGATGTGAGCGGGTTTTCGCGCCAACGCAACTACAATATTGTTTGGAATCACCAGCTTGACCAAAAGGCAAGACCGAATACCAACTTTAGTGCAAGGGTAAATTACGTAAGCCCCAGTTATTTGCAGCTAAACTCATACAATCCGACCACAATTATTCAAAGTCAGGTAAACTCAAGCATCAACTATAACCGTGTATTGGGCGAGGGTAAATATAATTTGGGAGTTTCGGCATCGGCATCTCAAAACAACCAAACAGGGTCAGTAAATATGTCGTTGCCCCAACTAACCTTTGATGTATTGCGCTTTTTTCCTTTTAAGCGTAAAGAAGCCGTGGGCGCAAAACGTTGGTATGAAGATATTGGGGTTAACTATTCGTTTAACGCGCAAAATAACATAAGTGCCGGCGACTCAACCTTGCTGAAGGAAGAGACGTTTAAAAAGATGCAAAACGGCGGGATACACAGAGGCTCTGTGAGTACACAGTTTAAGGTGTTGAAATGGTTTTCGCTTAGTCCTTCATTATCATTTAATGAGTATTGGTACTTGCAGAGTATTAATAAAACATGGAATAATGATAGCGCCCGCATTGAAACCGATACTTTGCCCGGTTTTGCCCGTGCGGCTGATTTTGCCTTTAATACAAACCTAAGCACTATGGTGTACGGCACCAAGTATTTTAAAAACAGTAAGCGGGTACAAGCAATTCGCCATGTAATGACGGTGAATATGGGTTTAGGTTACCGCCCTGACTTTTCGGATGCCGGTTTTGGTATTTATAAAAAAGTACAGGCTGATACCGGTAATACCCGTCAAGAGTTGTATTCGCGGTTAAGCAATGGTATTTTAGGGGGGCCGGGGCAAGGACGTGTAGGTCAGGTGAGTTTGGGCTTGAATAACAACATTGAAATGAAGGTGCGCCGCAAAAACGGTGATACGGCCTTTAAAGAAGAAAAAGTGAAGTTGTTTGAAAGCTTGAGTATTGGAACTTCGTATAACTTTTTTGCTGAACAGTTTAAATTAGCTCCGATAAGTGTAAATGCCCGGACGGTGCTATTTAAACAAGTAAGTGTAATGTTTAACAGCTTTACGTTTAACCCTTATGCACAAGATAGTGTGGGCCGCGACGTTGATAAGTATCTGGTAAACGAAACCGGAAAACTGGCAAGGTTTACAGGCGGTTCTATAGCATTAAGCACTTCTATAAACTCAACCATGTTTGACGGCAAAAAGGATGAGAACGATGAAAAACCTGCACAACCGGGTATTAATAATTTGCAACGTGCGGCAATGCTGTCAAACCCGTTTCTTACAGCGTATGAACTGGCGTTATTATCCAGCATGGGTGATTTTGTAGATTTTAACATTCCTTGGAGTTTGAGTTTTAATTACTCATACAATTATTCTAAACCTGCTTTTGAACGAAATATCAGTCAAAACATCACCTTTAACGGTGATATGAACCTCACTGAAAACTGGAAAATTGCATTTAGTTCAGGTTACGATTTTAAACGCAAAGAGGTGAACTTAACCAGTATTGATTTTTACCGCCAACTGCATTGCTGGGAGTTTAAATTAAGCTGGATTCCGTTAGGCCCTCGTCAATACTTCTTGTTCAACCTAAATGTAAAATCTAGTGTTTTGCAAGACCTTAAAATCAACCGCCGCAGGGATTGGTTTGATAATAATTAGCTGTACTTTATTGATAATTAAAGTACATACTACATTACTAAACGATTTATCCCCTTCATCCAAAAAAATTCACTTTCATACACAAAGGCTGTATTTATTGCAAAAATTATGAAGTATTTTGCTGGTATGCCCTACCCAAAATACGCAATGTTATTGTTGGCCGTAATTACTTTAGCGGTTACAGGCAGGGCACAATCTGCGCAGGATGTAGATAGTTTGGAGGCAGTGTACCGTCGACTTCCTGATGATACTGTAAAAGCCAAAACCCTGTACGACTTAGCGTTTACTCTTGTGCAGTCTAATCCTGAAGCAGCCATGCAAAAGACCCATGAATTGATGCGGCTGTCCGTTAAAATAAACTTTCCAAAAGGGCGGGCAATGGCATTGGATGTACAGGGTAATATATACAGAATGCAAGGCAAGTATATGGATGCTGTGAGCAGGCATTTTGAAGCCTTGCACATATACGATTCGTTAGGGTTTAGGAACGGATACAGAAATGTGTTGGTGAATACTGGCAGCGATTATACGTACCTTAAAAACTACCCCAAGGCGATTGAGTTTTTTAACCGCGCGTTGGCCTTATCAGACACTGGGGATTATATCAGGCAAATAATCATTCATAACAATATTGGCAATGCGTATATCATGCAAGGTTTGTATGACAGTGCTTTGAAGGTGTACCAAAAAGCTTTGCCTTATGCTGAAAAGGATAAAGGTCGCAGTTACGCATCCATCCTCTATTCAAGCCTTTCTATTGCTTATGCGGGTAAAGGTGATTTTAAAAATGCCATTACCTACATGGAGCAGGCTTTGGTGGATATGCTGATTTTGGATAACAAAAACGCCTATGCAAGCAGTGCATCAACCTTAGGCGGGTATTATATTGAGGTGAAAAACTACCGAAAGGCAGAATATTATTTAGAAGCGGCTTATAAGGCAGCAAGTGAGTTAAAGGCAAAATCAATAATTGCCAATTATTACCGCAACAAAGCCCACTTACTGTCGCGTATGGGAAAATTTAGTGAGGCGTACCCCGTACTGGAGCAGTACTTAGCCCTTAACGACTCATTAGTTAATGAGCAACACATTTCGCAATTGGCGCAGGCAGAGGCGAATTATAACCTTGAGAGTAAGAACCGAGAGTTGGCCTTGCTTAATGCCGACAAAGCACTTAAAGAAAGCGAGTTGCGTTTACAAGCCCAGTTGCGTTACGGGTTGTTGATATTGCTGTTAGCTATGGCTACGGCAATTTTCTTTTTATACCGGAACATACAGCTTAAAAAGCAAACCAATAAAAACCTTGAAGACGCCAATAGCCTGATGCAAAAAGAGAACATACTGGCACAGTATGAAACGCTCCGAAATCAGGTAAACCCACACTTTTTGTTCAACAGCCTCAATGCGCTTTCATCGCTCATTAAGCAAAACCCCGATAGAGCTATTGAATTTGCAGGCATATTTTCGCGCTTGTACCGTAGTGTTCTTGATTTGAAAGACCACGCGGTGATAACCCTTGCCGAAGAGATGCGGCTGGTGGATGACTATATGTACCTTCAGAAAATACGGTTTGAAGAAAAGCTGGTGTTAGAAAAAAATATCCCTGCGCATTTGCTGCAAGATTATATACCGCCGTTTTGCATACAAATGCTGATTGAAAACGCTATAAAACATAACATTATATCAGCAGAGCAAAAACTGACAATAAAAGTGTATGCCGAAGATAATTGGCTGGTGGTGAGTAACAACCTGCAACCCCGTCAGCAAAAGCTGGAGAGTACCGGAGTGGGTATTAAAAACATTACCGCCCGCTTTAGGATAGTGCACAATGTAGAACCGCAGTTTCACGTAGTGAATAATGAATATGTTGCCAAAATACCCTTAATAATCCCGCAGGAATGAAAACGGTAATTATTGAAGATGAAAGGCTGGCCGCTGACAACCTTGCTCAATTACTGCACGAGATAGACAGTAGCATTGAAATTGTAGCTGTGCTGGACAGTGTGAAGCGAGCAACTGAATGGCTGGCAATCAACAACCCTGATTTAATTTTTTTAGACATCCATCTGGCGGATGATATCAGCTTTAAAATATTTGAGGCAGTGGAGGTGAAGGCGCCCATTATTTTTGTTACTGCTTATGATAACTATGCCATACAGGCATTTAAACTCAACAGCATTGATTATTTGCTGAAACCGATAGATAAAGAAGAGTTGAGGCAGGCAATAAAAAAATACAACGGGATAGGGGCCTTATCTGCTGATGCTGTAATGCAGTTGTTGCAGCAGATAAAAACACCTGCGCCTGAATATCAAAAGCGGTTTATGGTTACCACGGGACAAAAGATTAAATCGGTGGAGGTAGATGATGCCGCCTATTTTTATGCCGAAGACCGCTTTGTGTACATGGTATCAAAAGCAGGGGAGAAGTATATTATTGATTTTACGCTGGATAAGTTGGAGGGGCTGCTAAATCCCGCACACTTTTTCAGGATTAACAGAGGGCAATTGGTAGCGTTCACCGCCATTAAAAATATGTATTCATACACCAAAAGCCGTATAAAAATTGAGGTGAATCCGCCTGCACCTTTTGATACCATTGTTAGCATCGATCGTTCAGGAGCTTTTAAAAAATGGCTAAACCGGTAAAAGATCCGGTTTCTTTTATCCCTTTTTTATACACCCGCATACACGTTGTTTCCTCCTTCATCCACTTATATAAAAGGCAAGTAATGGCTTTGTAGTTGTTTTGCGACAGATAATTATAAAACTATGAAAGCGTTAAGTAAAACAATTTGTATGTTGCTTACCCTTTGTGCCGTATCTGCTTCGGCACAGGTAAGCAACTACACCTTTACCAAAGAAACCGGCCAGCCCTGGGATATTACGAATTACCCAAACGTAACCATAACCAACCATACGGTGGCCGATGATGCTGTAGCTCCCTACCGCATAGCTATTCCGTTCCCTTTTATGTTTAACGGAGTTGTCTACGATTCAGTAAACATCAGCGAAAACGGTTTCATCTGGTTTGGTCCTGAAACCGAAGATGTTATGTCGTTTATTACCCAGCCTATTTCTTCCAACCACAACAGCAATGTCAAAGGTATTGTAGCAGCAATGGGCGGCGATTTGCATCCGCACGTGAATACCGGGCTAACCACTACCATTAAATCAGGTATGATAGGTGATGCTCCAATGCGTCAGTTGATGATTGAATGGAAAAACACTTCAAGGTTTAACTCTTTGGCTGACGATAAGGGGGAAGATACCCTTACCTTCCACATTATGCTGTATGAGTTTATGAACCGTGTTGAAGTGGCCTATAGAGACGCAAAACTTAACCCCAATATTGTTACAGGCATGGAGATTGGTTTGAGGGGCGCAGTGGCTACCGATTTTAATAACCGTATGACTGATGCTACACACAACTGGCAAAACAGTTTAAAGGGAAACAGCGTAGGCAGTGTTTGCGAATTGCAAACTACCGTTAAGCCTGAGTTTGGAGATATGTATGTGTGGATGAACCTGAACCAAAACCCCAACAGTGTGGAAGAGACAGCGGGCAATGTGGTAAAAGCATACCCCGTTCCTGCCAAAGAAGCTTTGTTTATTGAAGCCGTAAGCAATTCTGCACAAGAGATTGTGATTTATAACGCTGCGGGACAATTACTTAAAACCCAAAGTACTGATGGCAATGTAACACAAGTAGCCCTTGACGGCTTGCCCGCAGGACTGTATGTGTATGCTGTTCAATCATCACAAGGCCTCCATACAGGTAGATTTAGTATAGTAAAATAAACGCTAAGCCCTCGTTTATTTATGCCGGTCTTTTGGACCGGCTTTTTTGTTTTAGCAGGGTACAAAACTGTATTTTTGCAGCATGATAGTTATCACAGGTGCAGCAGGTTTTATCGGAAGTTGCTTAGTAGGCAGGCTAAATGCCGAAGGCTACAACGATTTAGTATTGGTGGATGATTTTAGCAATACCGAAAAAAACAAAAACCTTGCAGGCAAAACGTACAGTGCGCAAGTGCACCGCAATGAGTTTGAGCAGTGGATTGACGCTAACCAAAACCAGATTGAATTTATATTTCACATTGGGGCCCGAACGGATACTACTGAGTTTGATGTAGAAGTGTTTAACCGATTGAACCTGAACTATACCAAAATGGTATGGAATAAATGCGTGCAATACGGTTTACCGTTAGTATATGCTTCATCGGCGGCTACGTATGGTTTGGGTGAATTGGGGTACGATGATAACGAAAGCTTGATACCGCAATTGAAACCGCTGAATCCTTATGGCGAATCGAAGAATGATTTTGATATATGGGCATTGCAGCAAGAGCGCAAGCCCTATTTTTGGGCAGGCTTGAAGTTTTTTAACGTGTACGGACCTAACGAATATCACAAAGGGCGAATGGCCTCAGTGATTATGCACGGGTATAACCAAATAAAAAACACAGGCATGATGCGTTTGTTCCGCTCACACAACCCCAACTATACTGATGGCGGCCAAATGCGTGATTTTGTATATGTAAAAGACCTTGTGAACGTGTGCTACTTTTTGATGCACCACCGCAAAAACAACGGCATATACAACCTTGGTTCAGGCACGGCACGCAAGTTTATTGATTTGGCAAAAGCCACCTTTACCTCAATGGGAGTGCCTGAAAACATTGAGTTTGTGGATACCCCCGTTGATATACGCGACAAGTACCAATATTTTACCGAAGCCAATATGGCCAAGCTAAAATCAATAGGGTACGATACTCCCTTTCATACGCTTGAAGAAGGGGTTAAAGACTACGTACAGAATTATCTGACAGAAGGAAAGTATTGGTAAGTTCTGCTTGTTCTCTTTTCGTAGGACACAAGAGGCTATTTCAGCAATCAATCTCACACTAGTTTTATGGCGAAAGGTTGAAACCTATCGCTTTTGAGATTACCTATTAGGTGCGGACTTAAGTCCGCACCTAATAGGTAATCGTATCAGAACAGGATTTCAATCCTGTTAAAATATCGGGCTAATGTGTTCTCCGTAGATAGCTATTTCGACGGGCATTCCAACGGGCATGAAGCCCGCCGCTGTTGCAGGGGTTTGTCGCAAATGGTTTTAAATCATTCGCGACGTTGTTAATAAAAGCCCTGAATTTCACATTCAGGGTATTTTGCAGATTCAGAAAAACTAAAATCATTGGGAGCACTCTCAATAGCGACGGTTTTCATAACCGTCTGCCTCATTGTCCGTTCCAACGGGCATAAAGCCCGCCGCTTTTAAAAAGCTCGTCCCGAATGGTTTTAAACCATTCGGGACGTTATTCGTAAAAGCCCTGAATTTTATATTCAGGGTATTAGTTAATAATTAGCCGTGACTTTTGCTATCCAGTTCGCGTAGCTTTTGTTCTAATGAATATTCGTCGGGTATTAATACCTCGCGGGCTTTGCTGCCTTCAAACGGGCCTACAATACCGGCGTGTTCCAATTGGTCAATCAAACGGCCTGCACGGTTATAGCCCAGTTTTAGTTTACGCTGTATGAGCGAGGTAGAACCTTGCTGGCTGATAACCACCACACGGGCAGCATCTTCAAACATACTGTCGCGTTCGCTGGGGTCAAAATCTTCATTAGCACCCGTGCCGCCTTCTTCTTGTACCTCGGGAAGCACAAAGGCACTGCCGTAGCCGCGTTGGTTACCAATGTAGCTGGTAATGTCTTCCACCTCGGGTGTATCCACAAACGGACATTGCAAGCGTATCATATCATTACCGTTGCTGTACAGCATATCCCCCTTACCAATCAATTGGTCGGCACCACTGCCGTCCAAAATGGTGCGCGAGTCAATCTTAGAGGTTACCCTAAACGCAATACGTGCAGGGAAGTTCGCCTTTATCGTACCGGTAATAATGTTTACCGAAGGACGCTGTGTTGCCAAAATCAAGTGAATACCGATGGCTCTTGCCAACTGTGCCAAACGGGCAATTGGGTGTTCTACCTCTTTGCCGGCAGTCATCATCAAATCGGCCAACTCATCTATCACCACTACAATGTAGGGCAAAAACTTGTGTCCGTCGTTGGGGTTTAGTTTGCGCTCAACAAAGCGGGCGTTGTATTCTTTTATGTTACGCACCCCTGCATTTTGCAGCAGGTTGTAGCGCTCGTCCATCTCAATACACAAACTGTTCAGCGTGGTTACCACCTTTTTGGTATCGGTAATAATGGCCTCGCCCTCGCCTGGTATTTTGGCTAAAAAGTGGCGTTCAATGCGTTTATACAGCGTAAGTTCAACCTTCTTAGGGTCAACCAATACCAGTTTCAACTGGCTGGGATGCTTTTTATACAACAGCGACACCAACAAGGCGTTGATACCTACTGATTTACCCTGTCCCGTAGCACCCGCCATCAGTAGGTGGGGCATTTTGGCAAGGTCGGCCACAAAAATTTCGTTGGCAATGGTTTTACCCAAAATCACGGGCAAGTCCATATCCGCCGCTTGAAACTTCTGACTGGCTATTACCGTATTCATCGGCACCATTTCAGGCTTCTTGTTGGGCACCTCAATACCAATGGTTCCTTTGCCCGGTATGGGGGCTATAATACGTATGCCCAGTGCGGCAAGGCTAAGGGCAATATCGTCTTCAAGGTTTTTGATGCGCGAAATACGCACACCTGCCTCGGGTACAATCTCGTACAAGGTAACAGTAGGCCCGATGGTGGCTTTTATCTGCCCGATGCCTATTCCGTAGTTTTTCAGCGTTTCAATAATCAGGTTTTTGTTCCCTTCCAATTCGGTAGGGTCAATCACCTTTTTACTGTCGCCGTAATCCTTCAACAAATCAATCGTAGGAAACTTATACCCCGAAAGGTCTAATGTTGGGTCGTATGGAGTATCTAAACCGTAATGGGTAGGTCGTTCAGTTTCTACCACCGCAGCCGGCTCTTCTTCCTTCGTATCTTCAATACTAAAAGAAATATTACCGCTTGGCGGGGGAGGAACTATCACAGGTTCGGGGTGCGTAGGTTGTATATCTAACGCTATGCTGCCGTCGGGTTTGGGCACATCTTCAGTAAAAGAAAACGGAGGGTTGTTCTCGTCGTCTTTCACAATTAGCTTAATATCGTTGGGGTTTAGCGGTTCAGCATCTTCTTCCTCATCTTCGTCGGCCATTGCATAGGCTTCTTCCTCGGCGGTATTAATGGCTATTTCTTCGGCCATTTCGCCTGTAGTACGCAGGTTATTGCCATCGGTAGCCGTTTTAAACGGAGCATCGCCGTCGGCATCGGTATTTGCCGCCAGTTTATTTTTTAGCGAAAGGTTGAGGTTGTAAACAATGATGGCAAAGGTGAGCGCATAGAAGAACAGGAATATGCCCGAACCGGCCACACCCATCAATCCCTTTAGCCACAAATAGCCGTGGTAGCCGAAGGCACCGCCCAAAAACGGAAGCGATGAACCAAACAGCAATCCCATGGTAAGGGCCAGCCAAATTACAATAAAGAAGGAGTAGTGCAGGGTTTTTGCCAACGGCAATAAGTGTATTTTAAAAGTGAGCCTTGCTCCGCCCACAAACAATATCAACGGGATGGCAAAACTGGCTATCCCAAACCATTTGTGTATAAACAGGTGGGCTACCAATGCGCCCAAAATACCCATGGTGTTTTTGGCAGCATCGGGGTTGGCGGTTAAAACATCGTTCCAGCCGTAACCTACCACCACGTTTTGGTCGGTTTTCCACGTAAAAATAAACGAGATAAAAGCCACTGCCATAAACACCGCCAGCAGCATCATAAAAGCACCAAATACCTGTTTGGCTCTTTCATCACGCAGCAGTGCCCATTGCCAAAACACCTTACGGGTTATCGGCTTCTCCTCGTTCTTCTTCTCGCGCTCAAAATCAGTTTTAGCGTCAGAGGGCTTAGTAGTCTTATTATTTTTAAAGGTGTTTTGCTTGCTCATGCCTTGCAGGGCCTTTTTGTTAGGGGCGTATTTTGCCTACGCAAAGTTATCAGGGGGTAGCTATACTAATAAACGGATTTGTTAACAAGCCAGTATATGTGTAGTGGTATTTGGGCAGTGTGGTTGTGTTGGGCTAACGACGGGTATAAAACCCGCCGTTTTTGGGTTACTGCTTCGCGAGGGTTTTATACCCTCGCGAAGCAAATATGCTAAAGAACAGGATTTTATATCCTGTCGATCAAAACATTAATATTTTTTAAAACGAGCAATAGTTTCATGTAATCCAGCTTTTCACGACGGGTATGAAACCCGTCGCTATTTGCACGTTGTTTCAAGAGGGTTTAAAACCCTCCTGAAACAAACTCGTAAAAGAACAGGATTTTATATCCTGTCAATAGATGTGCACCCAACGGAGTATCGGGATGTTTTAAGATTAACTATTTTTGTGATATGGATTTCGGTTCAATGGGTAACATGATTAGTTCACTAAAGAAAAATAAGCCTTTAGTAAGCGCCCCCAATTATTTTGATACCTCGCTGCACAAAGGCAAGCGGGGACAAAAGACCGAAAAACCAGAACCACTTACCGATGCCCAAAAGCAGGATATTCGCAGCAAACTCAGAAAACAACGTATATTCTCAGTACTACGGTCATTATTGTTATGGGGTATCAGTGCGGCCATAACGGTATGGATTCTCCGTTTTCTTTTTTAAACAATGATGGAAGAACAGTTTACATTTTTTTACAGAACGGCACACCCGTTTTCGCAATGGTACGAGTGCAATTACGAAATTGACGGCATACATTTTAATACTGCTGAACAATGCATGATGTACGGTAAAGCAATGCTTTTTGGAGACGTTGAAATTGCACAAAAAGTATTGACGGTAAAACATCCCCGCGACCAAAAAGCACTGGGCAGACAGGTTAAAAATTTCATACCCGAAGTATGGGAGCGTGAAGCAAAGAATATTGTGTACAAGGCCAATTACGCTAAGTTTACACAAAACGAAAACCTAAAAAAATTCTTGTTGGATACAAAAGGGACTACTCTGGTTGAGGCCAGTCCAACGGATGTAATTTGGGGGATTGGCATGGATGAAAACGACCCAAAACGTTTTGACCGCAGTGAATGGAGGGGTACAAATTGGTTAGGGGAGGTGCTTACCCAATTGCGGGAAGACCTTTTGAGCGGCCAATGACGTTGGTGTTGGCACATTTTGAAATCTTCAAAGTACCTTTGCGCTTATGTTAGGTTTAAAGCTGGCTACCGACCCGCGTTGGGTGAACATTGCCGAAAAAACAATAGAGGACATACTTACCGACCATGCTTTTTGTGAGCAAAAAGCAGCCAGTAGCGGTATTTCGCTGATTGTGAATTATTCTGACAAAGAAGATATTGTGCAGGCGGTTACTCCGTTGGTGGCTGAGGAGTGGGGACATTTTCGCAAGGTGGTGAAGGAGTTGAATAAACGCGGCCTTAAATTGGGCAGACAGCGCAGGGATGAATACGTGCTAAAGATTAAAGGTCTTAGGCAAGACGGTGGTACGCGCGACCAACAACTGGTAGAACATTTATTGATTTTTGCGTTGATAGAAGCCCGCAGTTGCGAGCGTTTCCGTTTATTGTCGCTACATATCAGCGACCCTGCATTGAAGGAGTTTTACCACGAGTTTATGGTATCGGAAGCAGGACATTATCGCTTATTTATTGATTTGGCTAAAAAGTACATGCCCGAAGAGCACGTGAAGGAACGTTGGAATGCTATTTTAGAGGGCGAGGCCGAAATACTTGCCTCTTTAGAGCTTAGGGGCGATAGAGTGCATTAATAACTCGATATGCACGGCGTTGGAAGGCAAGCTATTTCAACGCGTCTAACTTTTTTGCAATAGCTTCTGCTTCAGCCATTTTAAGGTCGGCTTCTTTTCGGTTAATCGTGCTAAGGCGATGGTAATCTGCCAATAGCTTTTTGTATTCTTCGGTTAACTTTTCAGCTTCGGTTTTCTTCTTAAACAATCCAAACATATCAAGGTAACAAGCAGTTGCAGGTTTAGTTCATTGAGATAGGTTTAAGAATCAGAAATAAATAATCTGAAGCAGTGAAACCTTGCTAACAAGTCAGTACTAATAAAACTTAATCTTGCGGGCGGCAAATATTACCATGCGCAGCAAAATAAGACCGTGTGAAAAGCGAGAAATATTGGTACTTCCGTAAGTGCGTTCGCGGTAACGGATGGGTATTTCTACAATTTTAAGGTTCAGTTTAAACGCCCCAAAAATCAAATCAAAATCACCAAAGGGGTCAAAATCGCCAAAAAACTTGCGGTTGCTGCACAGGCGGTCGTAATCTTCCCTAAAAATTACTTTAGTGCCGCACAAAGTGTCTTTAAACGGCCTTTCGAGCAACCACGTAAACATCATGCTGAAAAACTTATTGCCATACACGTTGAGGAACTGCATGGCATTGGCTTCCATTTTATATACCAATCGCGACCCGTTGATGAAATCGCCCTTGCCGCTTGCAATGGCGTTGTAAAATTTGGGCAAATCTTCGGGGGGCATAGTAAGGTCGGCATCCAAAATCATTAAAATATCGCCCGTAGCCATGGCAAAACCCTTTTTCACCGCGTTGTTCTTGCCTTTTCCGTCTTGCTGGCCAATTTTAATATCGTGGGTAGCGGCGTACTTTTTCTGTATCTCTTGTATCTTTTCCCAAGTATCGTCGGTACTGTTACCTTCTATGAAAATTATCTCGGTATGGCTGCCCAGCTTTGGGGTACGCAGTATGGCGTTTTCTATATTACCGCTTTCGTTGCGGGCAGGTATTACCACGCTTACGGTAAAGTCTTTCTTAAAATCAGGCAGGGCATCGGGTTGCGGACGCGCAAACGCATATTTGCTGATACACAACTGACGGAATAAGGGAAAACGGGCCAATACGGTATTAAACAACCACGATACACCGGGAATGTTAACGGGCAGTATTTGGCGGTGTGCCATGCGGTAGGTATCAAAGCCGGCCAAATCAAGCAGGTTTTTTAAATCAGCATCGCTTAGCCAGTTTTGGTTGGGGGTTTTCATTTTAAGCCCTGTGGCTTCGGCCAGTTTTAAAAACGGCTCCCACAAGTAGCTGTAATAGGTAACTATCACTTTGGTGTTGCGGTGGCACAGCTTTTTAAGCTGCTCAAACACTGCTTGTATATCATCCAGATAGCCGATAACGTTCGAAATAATCACCACATCAAATTTTTCATCAAGGGTGATGTTTTCGGCATCCATCAGGTAAAAATCAATACCGGGGTTGTTGTTGCGGGCATTTTGCAACATAGCGGGGCTAAAATCAATACCTGCTTTTTTGCTGCCTTTCAGTTGGGCAAGCATCTCGCCATTGCCGCAGCCTACCTCTATTATGCTGTAATCGTCGTGAATAAAGTAGTTGCAGTAGCGGGTAATATCATCCCAATAGTAGCTGTTTTTACGGCGTACTTTCAGGCGCTTTTGGGCTATGTTGTTAAAATACTCTTTTAGTTGGCTCATTGCCTGGTGATTTCAATGGTAACAAACATGGAAATTTGCGGACTCAAGGCCAGCAATGCGTTTTCGATGCCTTTTATCAACCCGTAACTAATGTTAGGAGCCAATTGGCGTTTTGATACGCCCCCGCTTAGCAAATAACGCAAAGGGGTGTGGTAGCGTATACTTTCTATTTTCAGGTGGGGAAACTCAGCCTCAAACTTTTGGCGGTCGCGCTCAAAAATTATCCAAGGAAGGGCACCGTTGGCACCGCTCAAAGGACCAGTGGCGGGTATTTCCCAGTCGCCTTTGGGTTCAAACGGTTCGTGGTGAAAATTGCGGTAGATAAAACGTCCCCAAGCACTGTTGGCAGGTTCGGTCATTAAAATTTTGCCGCCTTTGGCCAACACCCTTTCGGCCTCTTTTAAAAACAAAGCAGGTTGCGGAATGTGGTGCAGCACATCAATCATAAAAATGCCTGCTACACTGCCGGTTTCAAAGGGCATATTTTCGCCCGGAAACACATAATCCAGTCCGGGCAGTTCCATCACATCGCTGGTAAGCATTTGGGGCATCACTTCTTTTACAAAACCTGCGCCGCTGCCCAGCTCCACCCAATGTCCTTGCGGAAGGTTGGCACCACGTTGTTTAAAATGGTTGTACCACTCGAGGTATAGTTGGTAAAGGAATTTTTTGCTACGGATAATATCCCCGTGCGCCACCGTGCGGCGAGGGTCGTCTAAGTTGTATTGGTCTACTTCTTTTAGATTGAGGATACCCATTTTTGCAAAACGGCAAATGTAGGGAATTTAACCGTGATGAGGAATGGGTTTTTGGGCGGGTATCCCTATCTGATAATACATACCCCAACTTTTTAACAGGATTGAAATCCTGTTCTGTTAAGATTGCCATAGGAGCGGACTTAAGTCCGCTCCTAATAGGTAATTGCCAAAGCGGAGGGTTTCAACCCGCCGAGAGAAAATACACCTTGATGATAAATAATTAAGGAGGATAAGATTACCTGTAATATCGGTTGTTAAATACCAACCCTTTTTGTTTTTGCTGTATAAACGGCCACCGTGCGGGGCGAACCAACAAATTATCAATGTATAAGAGTTCATTTGGTTTGGCTCCGTCTTTCAAAAGTTTTACGCGGGCTTTGCCGTTTGTGGTGGTGTAATTGTATTCTACCAGCATCCAGTCGTCCATCACAGCTTGTATATGGTTTAGCACGTGCACCCGTTCCGTCCCTTTTGCCTCATCCACCAGCAGCTTCAATTGCGGCAATCCTTCGGTGCGGGCATATATCCAAAACGATACCGATATACTGTCGCCAAGCTCTACGGATGTTGTATCTATAAGTGTTGTGGTTTCAGTGCCCTTTATTTCCAAAGCACCCGTCCCTTCAAAAAACAGTTTAGAGGGGTGGTTTTCATAGGCTTTAAAAATAAAAGGACTTACCTCGTATTCCGTATTTCCCACAAAATCTATAATGTGCTTTGCCCTTCGTTGTATCAGCGTTTCCAGCTTTTGAGCCGTAATTTCATACAGCCTGAAACTATCGGTTTGTACAATAGGGTGTAACTCCCGGTAAAAAGGGAGCGACACGCTATCCCGCAAAAAGTGCAGTAATAGATAGGGTTTTGTTGCTTTTTTTAGCAGCACAGGCACTTTTGTAATCTCGTACCCCATTTCTAATTGCTGCAAGGTTTGGGCAAGCGATGTTCTGCTCATTTTCACTGCCTGCAACGGTATGCCCGTTTGCCATGATAACAGCATACTTTGCCCCACAATGGTATCAGACAAGGGGACTTTGCCAATATTCTCAGAACCTTCGTGGTAAAAGGGAATAGGTATAATGGCTTCGTATCTTTCAGGGGTAAGGTGCTGGGGTACCCACGCAAGCGGTTGGCGGGGATTGTTGATAATACCGTGGGTGTGAATGTTGTACAACACACCTTCTACGGCCAAAATGCCAATCATTGTCCAAGGCAACCATTGGTATCGGATCTTTGCACGCACTTTGGTAAACACGTACACCAGCATAAAAATATTGAGTCCGTAAAATACTACCCAAAGTAGTCGACCTAAACTGCGGAACTGTTTTAGCAATCCTAAGTATTTTGAGATGGAAGGAATATTGAACAAAAAGGGGACAAACGCCGCATACACAAACACCATACAGGCTGCAAGCAGCAACACCCGCAAAAACTGTTGATTATAGGTAGCGATTGATGGAGTTTCTCCAGCCTCTTTTTTAGTTTTTATTTTAGAATAGATACCGTTTCCTATCGCCCACAAAGCAAACAACAACACAGGCAATCCGGCATAGGCGATGGTTTCTACTGATACTTTGCGAACGCCCAATGCCTGTTTCAGCGGTTTAAAATAATCATAATCCAACGGCAGTAATAAGCCCTCCCAGTAGGCGGCGTATTCAACAATACCGTAAGGTTGGGTGGGGCGGTCGGTAACGGTGTCTGTCAACTTCAGCCATAAAAAATACAACCCAAAAGGCAGTACTATTTGTATGAACAGGTGGGGAATTGCCTTTTTCAGCGTGATACCGTTTCCCTTGCTCACTAAAAACACCAACCAAACACACAGCACCAAAGCTCCCACAATTACCAAGTAATACACGTGTATAAACAGCAATAGCAACAGGGTAAGCCCCATGGCAAGGCTAAGTGTAACAACGGGTTTCTCAAAAAACCGATACAACCACCAAATAAACAGGGGAACCACAAAGCAATACGCAAGTGCAAAATGCCCGTCGAAACGGTCGATTTGTGGCGACATCATGCCTACTGCAACCGCAGCTGCTACCGCAAACCATTGGTGATTGGTGAAAGCCAGAAACAGTTTATACAAGATGCCGATAGCTACCAGTAATCCGATAAACAATAGCAGATTATTAATGCCTACGGCAACATTGCCCACAGGAGTGATGTTGTTGTTTACAAAACGGGCAGCATTGCTGATAAGGGGTTGGTTATCGGTAAACACTACGTGTTCGCCCCAAGGGTGATTCATTCCCCTGAAATGGTTATAGCTGCTATCGTACTGTACGTGCCACGCGAAGGTGTAGTAGTTTTTTATTCCATCACCACCGGGACTAAACAAATAGCTGTTGGGGCTAAAGATAAATTTACCGTAAAACAGCAGGATAACTGCACAGCCTATACCCAGTGCCCACCAAATACCGTATTTGCGGGGGGTACTATTCATAAGGCTGGTGACGGCGCACAATGCGCAGTATTTTTATAAAGTTCCAGAATTCGCCTGTAAGGATTTTCAGGTTCATTTTAGAGAAAACCACATCGCTGCGAAGTACCACAAACACGGGTTCCATTTTCACTGTTTTGGTTTTACTGGCAATGGCAATAAACTCCATGTCAAACAAAAACCGTTCAATGGTGGTACTCATAAATACCTTTTTGCCGCGCTGATTGAAGCCTTTTAAACCGCATTGGGTATCGGTAATGGGTAGCCTGAATACCACTTTAAACACAAACCTCAACACCTTCGATATCCATTTACGCTTTAGCGGGGTGTTCTCGTAGTACTCGTTATCACGGGTGCCGATGGCAATATCACTTCCCTGTTCCAAACTCTGCACAATCTTCACCATGCTTTCGTACTCGTACGGAAAATCAATATCGGTGTACAGTATCAGCCCGTCTTCAATACCCTTTATACCTTCACGCAGGGCATACCCTTTACCATGATTAACAGGGTAAGTGATATAGGTAACATTGGGCAGGTGTTGGTGTAAGTATTGTAATTGTTCTTCGCCGATGCCGGTTGAGGAGGCATCATTCACCACCACGGGGTGAATCTGATAGGCGGGTAGGTATTGTTTTATATCGCTAAAATGATTGCACAATTGCACTTCCCAGCCCTCATGGGGATTGTAGCAGGGCACAACGATATGCAGGGCTTGGGTCATGTAGCGTTTGTGGCAAAAATATACAAAAAAGGGATGTAGTGTTGGAATATCGGTTGGGTATTGGGGCTTTTAGGTTAGAGTTATTTAAAAACAACTGCTGATTGAGACAAGTTGTTCAAGCTGCAAAGGCACAAAGACATAAGGCCATAGTAGTTAGTGACTTCGTGCCGTTGCAGCAAACATAACCCGGGGAGACGACGATTTGAAAGTCGGGTTAATGTGTTATCAGATAAGGGTACATTTTCGGCGGATTGAAATCCACCGCTTTGGCAATTACCGTATTGGAGCGGACTTAAGTCCGCTCCAATACGGTAATCTTAACAGAACA